>Ga0302275_10000259_pt1 | contig 60176 bp, 48 predicted proteins | sample III_Bog_N2_2_FD_200229 | JGI IMG/M metagenome (GOLD analysis project Ga0302275, IMG submission 200229) | Peat permafrost microbial communities from Stordalen Mire near Abisko, Sweden - III_Bog_N2_2 | ecosystem: Environmental > Terrestrial > Soil > Wetlands > Peat | place: Sweden: Abisko... | reverse complement strand
GCTACAGCACGCAGCGCCCTTTCGGCCGCGCTGTTGTCGATCTCCAACAGTCCATCGTCGGTGTAGCGCGTGAGGGCACTCCAGCGCGACAGCGCGTATCGAATCGCAGCTGCGGTTTCGCTCTTCGCGGACAGCGAACGCAGTGCCTTCTCCATCCATTTGCGCAAGTCCTCAAGCAGTGGCTTTGCTCGTGCCTGTCGGACACTCAGCCTGAGATCGGCAGGCTTTCCACGTACCTCGTCTTCGATTGCGTAGAGAGCGCCGATGCTGGCCAGAGCTTCGGTTGTTGTAGGCGATGCGTGGATGACATGGATCTCGTGGAACTTGCGTCGTGCGTGCGCCCAGCAGGCAACTTCGTAAATGGCGCCGTCGCCGTACAGATGATGGAACCCTGCATAGGCGTCCGCCTGAAGGCCGCCCTTGAAGTTCTTCAGATGCCGCCGCGGATGCTCGCCCTTGCGATCCTCCGAATACGCGAACCAGACCGCCGGCGCGGTGTCTTCACCCGCGGGCCTGTCATCGCGCACATAAGTCCAGAGCCTTCCAGTCTTGGTCTTGCCGCTGCCAGGCGCAAGCACCGGCATCGGCGTATCGTCTGCATGTAACTTGGCTCCGGCAAGCACATGCTTCTGAATCGCATCAATCAGCGGAGCGAGTAACTCGCTTGCTCCACCTACCCAACCGGCCAGCGTGGAGCGCTCAATCTCAACTCCCTGGCGGGCGTAAATCTCCGACTGTCGATAGAGCGGCAAGTGATCTGAGTTATGTTGTGCACAACATAACTGCGATTGGACTAAACCGCTGCGCGGTACTCGGTAGTTCCGGCAGGCAGTCCCTGAGCGTATTGCCTGATCAAGCCTTCCTGTTTACCCTCCTTCCCGCGTGAACCCCTTTGCGAGAGTATGGAGTCGCTGCTTGCAGCGCATTCCATCTCGCAAAGGAGTTGTTATGACGCCTCTTCGCCAACGGATGATCGAAGACATGCAGGTGCGGAATCTCGCACTCAACACCCAACGCTCGTACTTGGAGCAGGTATCGCGTTTCGCGCGCCACTTCCACAAGTCTCCTGAACAATTAGGGCCGGAAGACATCCGCGCTTACCAAATCTACTTGACCAATGAAAAGAATTTGGCGCCCAGTTCCGTAATCATTGCGGTTGCCGCCCTGCGCTTTGTCTATAAAGTTTCGTTGAAGAAAAACTGGCACTTTGAGGAAGTCATTCCCGCCCCCAAAATGCCGCAGAAATTACCTGTGGTGTTGAGCCCAGAGGAGGTCCTGCGGTTTCTCGAAAGTATCAACAGCACCAAGCACCGCGCAATTCTGACGACCTGTTATGCCGCTGGTTTGCGCATCTCCGAGGCGGTTTGTCTGAAGACGACCGACATCGACAGTCAGCGCATGGTCATCCATGTCGACCAGGGTAAAGGCCAAAAGGATCGTTACGTAATGCTCTCACCTGTGCTGCTGGAGGTCCTACGCGCGTGGTGGCGAGTGAATAAGCCCCTACACTGGCTCTTTCCCGGTGACTTACCCGGGCAGCACATCACCACATTCCCCGTGTTATGGGCTTGCCATAAGGCCCGCAAAATCTCCGGCATCCGCAAGGTTATTACACCTCATTCTCTGCGACATGGATTCGCTGTCCATCTGCTTGAATCCGGCACAGATGTTCGAAGTATCCAACTGCTTCTCGGACACCGGAGTTTGGCGACGACCGCACGATACCTGAGGATCGCTACCAGCAAGGTCTGCTCGACATCCAGTCCACTCGACCTGCTGCCTCGCCCAGTCTGCGCTGATCCCAAGCCTGCGACTCCTCAGTCTTTCTGAGCTCTTGGCCATGAATCGCCCGAAGCTGGAAGTGGCGGACATCTTCCGCCGCTACGGCCAAGCCTACCGAGACAAGCACGGTGCGTCGATGTCCACAGCGCAGCGACGCGTCATGACCGCCATCGAGATATGCCGGACGGCGGCTCTCGGAGGACAGATCGAACAGTGTGATGAATGCGGTGAGCAGCGTATCTGCTACCGGTCGTGCAGAAATCGTCATTGTCCCAAGTGTCAGTCGCTCGCACGCGCAGACTGGATAGAACACCGGCAAGCGGAACTTCTCAACTGCGAGTATTTTCATGTCGTGTTCACCATCCCGGATAAGATTGCCGCGATCGCTTACCAGAACAAGGAGGTGGTTTACAACATTCTCTTTCAGGCCACGGCCGAAACCCTGCGCACCATAGCCGCCGATCCCAAGCATCTGGGAGCAGAGATTGGCTTCTTTGCCGTGCTGCACAGTTGGGGGTCGGCGTTGCTCCACCACCCGCATTTGCATTGTGTGGTCCCAGGGGGCGGACCTTCGTCCGATGGCGCACGCTGGGTCCATTGCAAGCCCGGCTTCTTCCTGCACGTGCGCGTGTTGTCGCTACTATTTCGTCGCTTGTTTCTCGAGCAACTCCAGTTCGCTTTCGACTCGGGCAGATTGCAGTTCTTCAACTCCCTGGAAAACATCCGGGATCGGCGCGCATTTGTCCGTTACCTTGAGCCTCTGAAGAAGACGAAGTGGGTTGTCTATGCCAAGCGACCATTTGCCGGGCCCGAACAGGTCCTCGATTATGTCGGCCGATACACCCATCGCGTCGCCATTTCGAACAACCGTCTGTTAGCAATCGAGGCCGGCCAAGTGAGCTTCGGGTACAAGGACTATCGGAATCAGGGCCAGCAGAAAGCAATGACACTTTCTGCAGAAGAATTCATCCGTCGCTTTCTCCTTCAAGCCTTGCCGCATAGGTTCCACCGCATTCGCTATTACGGCTTCTGCGGCAACCGCAACCGCCAGGAGAAACTTACTCTATGCCGGCAGCTACTGGGCATGGCCATTCCCGAGAAACCTCAAGCGTCATCAGACGTTCAGGATTACCGTGACAGGTCAGAGTCACTCGACGGGGCTTCTTTGCGCCTGTGCCCCGTTTGCCGCCGTGGCCGGATGGTACTGTCCGATCCCCTGGTAGCTCGAAGACAACCGGCACTCAAGGACACGTCATGAGCGGCGCCATCAGACATGCCAGGTTGATTTCGCCACGGGGTTGGATCCGTCAACGCTACAGGGAGCCCCTGTCGCTCGCTGCAAAAGGTCGCCTGTTTTCAGATCCATTCGGCCGGACAGTGGCATTTCTACCGGGCACGATACGCATATCAGCCAGAGCCAATTGCCATCCAACCACCCAGCACGGACCGGTTGCCCATCCTTCAGGGCTCTGCCTGCCATTCAATGCCCATAGGCCCGGCATCTTCGGGCGGTTCAGTCCAATCCGTTTTTAGCGCACCTGCGCGGCGGGCGGCTTCCATCACTTCCCAATGCGTTTGTGCGCCGCGCCGCTACGCTAAAAACGCTCTGCATTATCATTCACGATACCGTCTTGAGGAAAGCACTGTTGTCCCAATACAGACGCTGTAGACGATACGGACGCAGTAGTCGATAAAAGGCATGTTTGGCTTTTATTCGAGGAGCCAAGAAATCAATAACTCACAGCGGTTTTAGAATTACAGATTGTGCCCACTGTGCCCATTGTTGTGCCATCGGTTTCGAAGGTCCTCTCTTCCCAAACCGCGGATTCTCAGAGATACAGCATTCGAGTCAATCGGTAGCTTAAGGTGCGTATCCGTAATGATATGATCGCATCCACACGAAAACTCAAGTGCCTGTCACGCGAATCGAGCAAGTCGCGCCATCGCGCCACGCTGTTCAAACCGATGCAACCCTTCGGTCATTTTCCGAAAAGTTGCAGGGATTCGAAGCAACTCGGTTGCTGTCCTGGTTTCGCAGTTGGTCGTGAATCTCATTTCCTTTTGAGACGGAGATGGAACTCATTGTGAAGAGTTTGGGACCAACCGCACCAGACATGGCGTATGTATGCCCGATGCGGGAATCTCCTATAATCTATACGTCACTGAATGACGGCGATCCGAGGAGCTATGCAAGAGAACGAAGCGAGGGCTTGGACTGTAAGTTTCGCAACTGCACCCATCGGCCTGATCCATACGCCTTTTAGGTCCGCCACGGGAACTCCGATTCAGGGGGCGGCGAGTCGTGACGCTCAGGGTGTTGTCGAGCTGCTTCCGAAGTTCCTCTCCGGGCTGAAGGACTTGGCGGGCTTTGAACGGATTTGGCTGATCTACCTGTTGGATCGCGCCTCGCCCGTGCAGTTGGTTGTTCGCCCCTACATGGATACAGAGGATCGCGGCGTCTTTGCCACGCGATCTCCTGCGCGGCCAAATCCAATTGGCATCTCCGCCGTTCGTCTTCTCAGCGTGGAGGAGAATCGGCTGCTGATTGGCGATGTGGATATGTTGGACGGCACACCACTTTTGGACATAAAGCCGTATGTTCCCGCATTTGACAGCTTCGAAAAATCCCGCGCGGGATGGTACGCCAACAAGTCCGCCACTTCAGTGGTTGCGGACGATCGTTTCGAAGCGCGAGAGAATGAATGAACGGCATGCGCCTGCTCGTTTGCCGAGTATGTGCTACTGTTGATCCCACGTACCGGAATTCATGAAGGTCCTCGGCCAGCGGGTTGGGGTTCTAAAGGAGAGAGATGAAAATCAGCGCGCGCAATGTGCTTGAAGGCAAGGTACAAAAAGTAACCAAAGGAGCCGTGAACGCAGAGGTGACTCTCGTCCTTGCCGGTGGAGAAATCATCGTTGCCATCATCACCAACTCCAGTGTTGACTCCTTGGGCCTGGAGGAAGGGAAGCAGGCCTATGGAATTATCAAGGCCTCCGAGGTGATCGTCGGCAAGGGCGTGGATGGCACGAAGCTGAGCGCCCGCAATGTGCTGGCGGGTGAGGTGACGAGCTTGCTTGACGGCGCGGTGAACAGCGAGGTGGCGATTGGACTGACGGGCGGCGCCGCGGTTGTCGCGTCGATCACCAAAGAGAGCGTGCATACGCTGGGTTTGCAGGTGGGCGACCGGGTGAGCGCAATCGTGAAGGCGTCCAACGTGATGATTGGCGTGTAGGCGCGGTCAATTATGCCGCGCGTGGTCATTGTTTTTCCAATTGGCCACGGGTTCCCTGTGGCTCTTGACCATGGTTGTGCCCGTATTAAATGAGGCGGCGACCGGCGACAGAGGTATCGTATCCGCCCGAGTGCTCCAACTCTCGCCGGTATGCCGTCAATGCGAGTGTATTGAAGAGCGCTTGAACCTGGGGCAGGTGCAAATGGCGCCGGTGGACCACGAGGTCGTAGCGTTCGCTGACAAGAGGGATAAAATCCAGCCCCAATACGCGGGCTACAGACGACACAGCGATGCAACAGTCGGCTTCACCCGCCTGCACACGGCGTGCAGCGGGCAGGTGGCCGGTCGCAATGCTTTCATATCCTCGCAGCCGTGCGTGCGAGATTCCCAGCCTGCGTAGCTGTGCGTCCAACAGCAGACGGCTGCCGGCGCCGCGTTCGCGATTCACAATTGTGACGTCCGATCGTCCAAGGTCGGCCACGGAGCGAATTTGTTTTGGATTGCCGCTCGCCACGACGAAACCCTCTTCCCATAGTGCGAGGGAGACGACGGCAATGTCCTGCTTACGAAAGAGACGGCCGATCGCAGCCAGATTGGATTCGTCCGTTTTCTCGTCGCGGATATGGCAGCCGGCGACATGAATGCTTCCCCGATGCAGCAGGTCGAGGGCTTTCGTGCTGTTGCGCTGCGCAACGACAAGATTGACGCCCTGCTTCCCAAGATGGCGGCCCAGGATGGAGATTCCTGGATCGCAGCCGGCAATGAGGAGACGCTTTTCTAAATCCTGAGCCGGCACAAACAGTTCCACGGTGGTCTTCGCTTGCCCGTTGGACTTGACCGCGGTACCGGTGATCCTTGCGTCAGCCAATGGCAGACTCCATGTGGCTGCCTCCGGAAAGGTCGCGATCAGCCGGCCATCCACGCGGCAGAGGCACACGGGCTTGCCGGGCGAGGCTGCGTGTTCCTCGTCCAATAGTTCCGCCTGTTCCGTGATCCGCGAATCTGTCTGAGCCTCCAATTGAAAAAGTTCTTCGACCGCCACGCCTAACGCCTGAGCCAGCTTGAGCGCGACGGCGGTATTGGGAGCATAGTCGCCGGACTCGATGGCATAGACAGTCTGCCTGCCGACATCGATTGTCGTTGCCAACGCGGCCGCAGAAAGGCCGCGCGCGGTCCGCAATTCGGCCAGTCGATTATGCACTTTCATCGATTTCTCTTTTGCGGCCATAGCCTAAAGATACTCCTGATTGTGTGGTCAATTTCTTGGAAGTAAGAGCGAAGGGCGCCGCTTCGACCGCGGAGCGAATCTGTATTTCTTTCGATGAATGTATTGTAAACAAGACAATGTTTCGTATACAGTACAAATCAATCGTACGCAATTGCAATCCTACACACATTTGGGGAATGGCGGGCATCCTGCTCGCGGTCCTGGTGGGAAGACAGTCCTCGCTTTTTTGGTACGCATTCATTTTCAGGAGGAACCAATCGTGAAACGCACTCATTCTACACTTCTTTCCTGCCTCGGTGTCAGTAGGGCCGCAGGCTCGCACTCTGCACGGACAAGGACCTTCCTCGCGGCGGCGGTTCTCTGCTTCTCATCGTCGCTGGCACTCGGGCAGGTTACTGCGGTCGACACAAAGACGCAGTCGAAGCACACCGACCCCTGTGGGAGCGGCCACGATTTCGCTACCACCGACTGCGCGCTGACCTGGCACGGCATCACGGTGTACGGCGCGTATGACGTCGGCGTCGGCTGGGTCAGCCACGGCTTGCCGGTAAACGGCTATAACTACGAAGGCGAATCTCTGGTGAACCGAAACGGCTATCAACATCGATTCGTCGTCGCACCGAACAACCTGCAGCAGACGGGCCTGGGCATCAGGGGCAGGGAAGAGTTTCTGCCTCACTGGTCTGTTGTGTTCAACGCTTCAACTGGCATCGATCCGAATTCCGGCCTGCTTGCCAACGCGTCAGCCACCATGACCATCAACAACGGCCTTCCCAGGGCAAGCTATTCTGAAGCCATCGACGGCGCGCGCGCTGGCCAACCTTTCAATGACGAATACTACGCCGGTATATTGTCCAAGTATGTCGGGACGCTGACCTTCGGTCGCCAGCGCTCTCTCGGCACCGATACGATGCTCCAATACGATCCGGCCGGCGGCGGCTATGCCTTTTCGTACATCGGGTATAACGGCACGATGGCCGGCGGCGGCGACACCGAGGACAGCCGTTGGGACGACGCCCTGAAGTACCGCCTCGTTTATGGCCCGGCCCATTTCGGCGCGGCATACAAATTCGCCGATGGATCTGCCGGCTGCTTCTCGGCTTCCGCAACCTGGACTGCGGCCAACTGTACGCCGGAAGCGGCCCATAACAACGCGTATGGATTCAACCTCGGCGGAAACGCCGGCAAGTTCTTCGCTGACATCGTCTATCAACATTACAACCAGGCGATCAGCGTATTGAATCCCTTGCTGGGGCCTCAAAGTCTGGCGGCACCATACCAATCGACGACGGACAGCATCAATACAAACCAAATCACCGGGGCCAATCTGATCGCGACGAACAACACCGTCTACGGCATCGTGACCGACAACAACGCAGTAATGACGACTGCCAAGTATTCGTCGGAGGCGTTCAAGGTTTTTGCCGGATACGAATACATCTGGCAGAATAACCCCAAGAACCCGTTGGGCGTTGGCGCCTCGGTCCAGGGCGGTTATTTCATGAGCGGGGTCGAAGACAACAATCTCGATGCTGAAAAGTTGCTGAATATCTGGTGGACGGGCGCGAAGTACACCTACCGCAGCAAAACCGACGTCACTTTCGCCTGGTACCAACAGCGGCAGAACGACTTCCGTAAGCCTCCGACCTGCTCAGCCGCAGCCGGTTTCCGCGCTTCCTGCGCGGGCTCTCTCAACGAGGGTTCGCTCTATCTGGATCATCACTTCACCAAGCGTTTCGACTCTTTTGCCGGAGTTGCGTATTCCTACGTGAGCGGCGGTCTGGCCATCGCCATTCCTCATGGCCCTGGCGTCCCCTATAAGAGCGACAACAACCTTGCTCCGACAGTCGGCAGTCGCTTCACCTTTTGACGCGTTTCCGCGGCGGGCACAGTGGAAAGCTCGACGTGGGTTGTGGTTCATCCAATTTCTCGAACGGGTTCCACAAAGCAGTTTGCCTGACTGGGAGAAGACTTGAGACCGAGTTCCGAGGCTGGAGGGGATCGAATGCTGCGTCGCAGAGTCGTCTTGCTTGTCGCGCTTGCGGCCGCGTTCTGCGCGTGCGTTGGCTCCGCGCAAACGACTCTAACAATCTCCGCGGCAGCAAGCTTGAAGGACGCACTCGCGGAGACTGAGGCGGCATATAAGCAGAGCCATGCAAATGTGGCGTTCAGCAATAACTTCGGCTCTTCGGGAACCCTGGCTACGCAGATCGACCAGGGCGCACCGGCAGATGTGTTTCTATCGGCCGCCGCCAAGCCGATGGACGAGTTGGAAGCGAAGGGGCTGATCGTTTCAGGCACTCGCCGGAATCTGCTGCGGAACTCGCTGGTCCTGATTGCGCCGCTCGACTCCAGGCTGCGAGACTTTCAAAGTCTCGCGGACGGTTCGATTCGGTCGATTGCTGTGGGCGATCCAGCAAGCGTTCCCGCAGGACAGTATGGACGGCAGACGCTGATTGCACTTCATCTGCTGGACAAACTCAACTCGAAGCTTGTATTTGCCAAAGATGTCCGCCAGGTTTTGACTTATGTTGAGACTGGCAACGCGGATGCGGGACTGGTTTATGCGACTGACACACAAGCCTCAGGTAAGGTGCGGGTCGTAGCAACCGCTCCAGATTCGTCGCACGATCCGATTGTCTATCCCGCGGCAGTGGTGAAGGGGACTCACAGTGAAGAGGCTGCGCGCAAGTTCGTCGAGTATCTTGGCAGCCCTGCCGCTCGCGCGATCTTTGTGAAGCATGGATTTACAATAGCTACACCGTGACGCTGCCTATCGACCCATCGCCGCTGTTCATCTCGCTGGCTACTACATGTGCTGCCACAATTGCCACGTTCTTTCTTGGGCTCCTGGCAGCACGGGCGATGTACGGCCTGCGCGGCAGCCTGCGCTCATGGATCGACGGCATTCTGACACTTCCTCTTGTCCTTCCGCCCACTGTGGTCGGTTTCTTTCTTTTGCTGCTTCTGGGGCGCCGGAGCTTCATCGGTCATGCGCTGGAGCAGATAGGCATTGTCATTGTCTTCTCCTGGCCGGCGACGGTGATTGCCGCAACCGTTGTTGCTTTTCCTCTGATGTATCGCACCGCGCTGGGCGCGTTCGAGCTGGTAAATCGAAACCTCCTCGATGCGGCGCGAACGCTCGGGGCTTCGGAGCGCGCGGTGTTCCTCAGAGTGCTCTTACCACTGGCCGCGCCGGGCGTGCTTGCCGGAACAGTTCTTGCCTTCGCGCGCGCCCTCGGGGAATTTGGCGCGACACTCATGCTGGCCGGCAACATTCCAGGCCGCACGCAGACCATGCCGATGGCGATTTTCTCCGCGGTGGAGGACGGCGATATGCGCGCTGCACTCCTGTGGGTCGGTCTGATCGTAGCAATTTCCCTCGGCATCATCCGACTGATGAACTGGCAAACGCGGACAGGGAACGCGAATCGGGCAGATGCGACGCCCGCGGCCGGGGTGCGCCGAGTTTCCGCGGATTTGGAACCCTCGACCCATGCGATGCATTCAGACCCGCCCGCGACTTCAGCGGTGCTGGAAGTTCAGGTGGAGAAGGCGCTGGCAATGTTCCGCTTGCAGGTCGTCTTTCGCACAGGGCAAGGAGCGATTGGGTTGCTGGGTGCTTCCGGTGCAGGAAAATCCATGACGCTGCGCATGATTGCCGGCATTGTAGCGCCAGACAAGGGGCGCATTGTTCTGAATGGGCACGTTCTATTTGACAGCGCAACGCGGCACAGTATCGCAGCGTCGCGCAGGCGAATCGGTGTCGTGTTTCAGGACTACGCTTTATTTCCGAACATGACGGTGGCCGGGAACGTCGGCTTCGGATTGAGCGCAGTTCCATGGAGTGAGCGGAGGGTTCTCGTGCAAAAGCAGCTTGAACGAATGCATATTGCCGAGTTGTCCGATCGTTTCCCGTCGGAGATCTCAGGGGGGCAGCGGCAGCGTGTAGCCATCGCGCGGTGTATGGCCATTGAGCCCGATGCGCTGCTGCTCGATGAACCGTTCGCGGCGCTCGATCCTCACCTGCGCAGGCAGACCGAAGAACAGCTTCGCGAGACGTTGGCAGGTTACAACGGTGCGGTCGTATTTATCACGCACGACATGGAAGAGGCATTTCGCTTCTGTAACGATCTTTTGGTGCTGGATCGGGGGAGGGTGATTGCATTCGGGCCGAAGCATCAACTCTTTGAGCGGCCAGGAACCGTTGTGGCCGCTCAGTTAACCGGCTGCAAAAACATCGCCGTGGCCCGGCGTGTGGGCGCAAATCGCATCGCTGTGGGTGGTTGGAACTGCGAGCTGGAAACGGCCATCCCGGTTCCCGATACCGTAACCCATGTCGGGATTCGCTCGCACCAGATCGTCTTCACGCCGGCGGACAACGAGGAAAATGCCTTTCCATGCTGGCTTGTGAACACGAGCGAGGCGCCTCATGAGATGACCATTTATCTGCGTCTGCAGGTCGCGCCACAGGCGGGTGAGCCGGCACATTTGCAAGCGGATGTGCCCAAGGATGTTTGGCGCGCCTTGAGTGTGCAGCCTCAGCCGTGGCGCGTAAAGCTCGATCCTGAGCGCCTGCTGCTTCTGCATGGATGAGGACGAGCCGCCTGGCGCAAAAGCTTCTTGAATTCATTCATTTAGCTCCAGAATCATGGGTATCGCCCCTTCGCGTTCAGAGATGGACGGTTTGACCACTTGTGAATTCTCTGCCAAGATATGGGTACGAACCGGCAAGGTTGCAGGGTATTTTCATCTGGCGCACGCAGGATGAGCCGGGCGCACGATTTTTCGATTGCTATCTTTCATCAAGCCTGTGTCGTTTTCTCAGGTCCTGTCGGCAGTGCCTTTTTTGCCTTCACCCGAAAGGAGGGGGGCGTGTCGAATCAGTACGAGATTCCCAGCATCGAGCTAGCGATGCAGTCGAGCGGTCGCGCGAATTCCGCGCTGATCGGGATTTACAAGATCTCGCAAGCCCTCACGCGTCCAGGGCCACTGGAGATGGCGCTCTCTGCTGTGATCAATCTCCTGGCCAGTTTCCTGGACATGAACAACGGCCTGATTGCGCTGCTGGACGAAGAGGACCGGACCTCCATCGTCGTTGGGGCCGGGTGGAGCGAGGCGACTGCCAGGGAACATTTTGAAAGGCTTCCCGAACAGGCAGTGGGGCAGATCGTTGTATCCGGTATGCCGCTCGTGATCCGCAATATTGCTGAAAGCCCGCTTTTCACGGACTGGGGCGAGTTGAATTCCGGCGACCCTTCAGTTCAAAGATCGTTTGTTGGCGTTCCAATAAAAGGCGAGAACCGCACAGCCGGTACCATCATGATCGAGCGCCGCGATGGGAACTCTTCTCCGCACACGCTCGATGAAGACGCACGCTTCTTGTCCATGGTAGCCAACCTGATCGGCCAGACGATTGCGCTTCACACGCTGGTGGCGAGAGACCGCGAACGGTTGATGACCGATCGTCACAGGCTGGAAAAAGAGTTGGAGCAACGCACAGAGACCAAGCATGACGGAATCGACTGGATCATCGGGGAAAGCTCAGCCATCCGCGACGTGATCGGAAAAATACAACAAGTCGCGCGATGTAATCTGCCTGTTCTGCTATGCGGGGAATCGGGTACAGGAAAGGAACTGTTCGCGCGCGCGATTCACGAATACTCTCCCAGAAATCAAAAGGCGTACATCCGGCTGAATTGCGCTGCGCTGTCCGAGTCTGTTTTGGAATCGGAACTTTTCGGTCACGAGCGCGGAGCATTTACAGGTGCTGTGGGTTTGCGCAAAGGGCGGTTCGAACTGGCCGACGGAGGCACACTTTTCCTCGATGAGATCGGGGAGATATCGGGAGCCTTTCAAGCAAAACTGCTGCGCGTGTTGCAGGAAGGAGAATTCGAGCGGGTGGGCGGCAGCCGCACGATCAAAGTCGATGTTCGCCTTGTGGCGGCAACCAACCGGAATCTTGAAGCGGCCGTGCTTTCAGGCCAATTCCGCTCCGATCTCTACTATCGCATCAGCGTGGTGCCTATATTTCTTCCACCCTTGCGGGAGAGGCGCGAGGATGTGAACATGCTTGCACAAGAGTTCTTGCGCCGTTTCAATCAGGAGCACGGCGTGTCGCTTACCTTGTCAAAGCGCGCCATGGATGTGCTGAGAGCCTGTGACTTCCCCGGAAATGTGCGTGAGTTGGAGAGTTGCGTAAAACGCACGGCAGCGCTTGCCAAGAATTCCGTGATCGTGGTGGAAGATTTTGCCTGTAGCAACGAGAGCTGCCTTTCGCTTGTGCTGGGTAACTCGATGAACAAGGCGCGGCCGCAACAGGCAGGCTATGTTCCCCTTCCTGTCATTTCGCCGGCACCGGAACGCTCCTGGCCAGTGCGCAAAATCGCCGAGCCGGCGAGTGCGGCTAACGGGAACGGTGCAGTGAAGCCCCAGCATTCAGAGAACGACCTGAACCAACAGGACTCGACCGAACACCAGCGCCTGGTAGACGCCATGGAAGGATCGGGTTGGGTCCAGGCCAAAGCGGCGCGCAAACTCGGCCTTACGCCGCGGCAGATGGGTTATGCGCTGCGCAAGCACAACATCGAAATCAAAAGACTCTGACTTTCCTCGCGCGATACATTGTCCTTCTCGCTTAAAGGTTCTTTCTTGCCGGTAGACATCCCAACTCCTCAACTTGTCGTCATGGCAGATTTGCGACAAAACCGTCGCATCAAGACCGGTGTGTCGCAATTGCGACAGGCGCCTGACAGCATATAACACCTCAATTATCAGCAGCTTCCACTTTGGTTATCGAGTTGCTTTAGTGCTATGCAACAGCCGCAGTGCGGGATCGAGAACACCAAGGGGGATCGAATGGAGCTTGGCGGTCTAAAGAGAGTCGCGCAGTTGCGGGTGATGCAGCCTGCACAATCCAGAAGCGGACAACCAGGCTGCGGTTCGAAAAGTGCAGGCGGACAATCCAGTTGCGGCTCGGCTGCCGGACAGGGCGATCTGACGCCGGAGATCTGGGAGAAGGTAAAGAATCATCCCTGTTACAGCGAACAGGCGCACCATCACTATGCGCGCATGCACGCTGCAGTTGCCCCGGCCTGCAACATCCAATGCAATTTCTGCAACCGCAAGTACGATTGCTCGAACGAATCCCGGCCTGGAGTGGTCAGCGAGCGGCTCACACCGGAGCAGGCGGCCAGGAAGGTGCTTGCCGTTGCCTCCGCCATTCCGCAAATGACTGTGCTCGGCATCGCCGGTCCTGGCGACCCGTTGGCGAATCCCGAGAAGACCTTCAAGACCTTTGAGTTGGTCGCCAAAACTGCGCCCGACATCAAGCTCTGCCTCTCGACCAATGGGCTCATGCTTCCCGATTATGTGGATAGAATTCATGCGCTCAATGTCGATCACGTCACGATCACGATCAACATGATCGACCCGGTCGTGGGCGCAAAGATTTATCCCTGGGTCTTCTACAACCACAAGCGGTTTACGGGCGTGGAAGGGGCGAAGATTCTGAGCGAGCGCCAGTTGCTGGGATTGGAGATGCTCACAGCGCGCGGCATTCTCTGCAAGGTAAATTCGGTGATGATACCCGGTATCAACGATCGACATCTGGTTGCGGTCAACAAGGCGGTCAAGTCGCGCGGCGCTTTCCTGCACAACATCATGCCTTTGATCTCCGCGCCAGAGCACGGCACCGTCTTCGGGCTCACGGGACAACGCGGCCCGACTGCACAAGAGTTGAAAGCATTGCAGGACTCCTGCGAAGGCGAGATGAACATGATGCGGCATTGCCGGCAGTGCCGCGCAGATGCAGTCGGCCTTTTGGGAGAGGATCGGAGTGCCGAGTTTACGGCCGAAAAGATCATGAGCACGAATGTGGTTTACGATCTGGACCGGCGTCAGGCTTATCAGGAGAAGGTGGAACTGCAACGGGAAGCCGCCGCTGCCGCAAAGAAAGCCGAGTTGGAGACACTTGCCGGCAAGCAGAGCCACATATCAATCCTGATTGCCGTTGCGACCAAGGGTGGCGGGCGCATCAACGAGCACTTCGGCCACGCGAAAGAATTTCAGGTGTACGAGGTCGGTACCGCGGGCGCCAAGTTTGTGGGCCACCGCAGAGTCGACCTCTACTGCCAGGGCGGGTACGCCGAGGAAGACAGCCTGGAAACTGTGGTTCGCGCCATCAACGATTGCGTGGCGGTCTTTGTCGCCAGGATCGGCGGCTGCCCGCGCGACGGCCTGCTAGCTGCGGGGATTGAACCGGTGGATCGCTTTGCGCTGGAATATATCGAGCAGTCGGCGATTGCCTACTTCAGAGAATATCTGGAACGGGTGCGGACGGGGGAGATTCAGCATACACAGCGCGGCGATGCGGATATCCGCCAGGGCGCGCTGACCGCATAAGGGCTCGAACAAGCATTCTCGAAAGGAGACTGACAATGGCAATGATGATCAAGGAATCCCGCTGTATTGGATGTTCAGCGTGCATAAATGAGTGCCCGAATGACGCAATCTCCGAACAAAGCTGTGCGTTCGCTATCGATGCCGCCAAGTGCACCGAGTGCATCGGCTTCTTCAGCGAGCCGCAGTGTGCTGCGATCTGTCCAATTCCAAAGACCTGCATCATCAATCCCGATGTTCCGCGATTTGCGGTGGCGGTGTAGATGACCAGAGCAAAGCCACTGATGATGGAATTGACACCGGCGGCAGAGAAGTTTATCCGCAGGATGATGCGTCTCAACGCTGACGCTACAGCCGGTTTCAGGCTCAAGGTTCGACCCGGCGGATGTTCCGGTTTTGCGGTTGAGTTTGACCTGGCGGTTGAGCCAGGATTGGACGAAGTTGTCTGGGAACATGCGAAACTGCGGATTTTCGTGGATCGCGCTAGCTGTCTGTTATTGAACGAAGCAGTCGTCGATTTTGTGGACAGCCGCTCGCTCACTGGTTTTGTAGTCACAACACCGGGGGGAACCGCTCAAGCTTGCTCACCGGCCTCAACGTTAGTGCCGGTCGAAGCACTCATCCGCCGCTGATGCAGACAAGAGGGAGGAAATCGCAATGGTGCACAAGCCGGACGAGGCTTTGGATTGGCAAGGTCAGAAGTTGTGCTGCGACGGATGCGTTCACCGCGAGCTGATTCGTGAGGATCGTTGCCGCCAGAAGCATGTCTGCGTTCAGGACCGTTCGCCTTCGCGAATCGATCAGTTCTTCAAGAACAACCCTGGATTCGCCAACGATTTTCTCGCTCATCCCTACTTCGAAGTGCGGGCCGCGGCGGTCAAGTATGCCGATGTCTTCCGGCTGACCGCAATGCTCAACGACGAAGATGAATCCGTTCGCTGGAATGCGGCGTTGCGTCTTCCCCATCGCTTTCTATTGCGCCTGCGCGACGATCCTCACCGCGAGGTGCGCATTCGCATCGCCTCGCATCTTGAAGGCGAGGAGTTGATGCCGATGATGTCGGACCCCGATTACTTCGTGCGGCAGATCGTGGCGCGGCGCATTGGCATCCCGCAGCTGAAAAACATGATCGACGATCCAGATCCCGAGGTGCGGCGCGTGGTTGCGCAGCGAATCGCGCCCGAGTGGCTCCTGGAGCTGATCGACGATCCCGATGCTTCGGTGTGCCTTACCCTGGCTGAGCGTCTGGCGCCGGCGCAACTGTTGCCGCTGCGTTTTCATCCAGCCCTCCGCGTCCGCTACGAAGTGGCAGGAAGGGTTCCAGTGAACGCGCTCGACGCAATGCGCGCGGATGCGGACCCGTTGGTGCGCGAGCGAGTTGAAGAGAGACTGCTGGCAGCGCATAACCCGGTCGATGGCGAGCACACTGTGATCGAAATGCATCTGGCCCACAGGGAAGGAAGGAGGCGCTGATATGTCGAAAATCGTTCGAGATGGTTGGGTTGTGGAATTGGATGGACCTCCTTGTTTTGAATACGGACAGAAAGTGCGGTCCAACCAGGTTGTGCGCAACGATGGCACATTTGGCGGCAAGGAGATTGGCGAAGTCCTGGTGAAGAAGGGCGAGGAGGGATATGTGATTTCGATTGGCACATTCCTTCAGCAGTTCTATATCTACGGTGTTGAGTTCCTGAACAGCGGTTACAGGGTCGGGATGAAGCGCAAGGAACTGGAGCTTGTGGACGTCATCGTTTGTGGAGAAAAGGCATGATGGAGGCAGGCAAGCCGCGGTTTGAATGGGGCCAGCGTGTGCGGGCCGTGACAGATCTTTTCAACGATGGCACCTATCCCGAGCGTCCTTTCAATGCGCTGCTCGTTGGAGCGGGCGACGCAGGAGAGATCGTGCAAGTCGGCCGGCATATCGACTCCGGCAGCTTTGTTTACATGGTGGAGTTTGCGCTTAATCAGGTTGTCGGTTGCATGGAGCCGGAGCTGGCGCCAAGGCAATCAAGTGCGGAGGCACAATGAAGGTCATGATTCGCCGGAACCAGGCGGGCGTATTGTCAGCGTATATCGCCAAGAAGGATCTCGAAGAGCCGATAGTGGAGGTCGAAAAGCCGGAGCTCTGGGGCGGTCTGGTTACTTTGGCCAATGGTTGGCAATTGGCATTGCCCGAGATGGATTCGGCCACAACATTGCCCATCACTGTGGAGGCACGAAGGGTTGCGGAACTGGAGATGCTCAGTTGAATGCCGCGGCTCTCGCCTCCATCGCTCAAGCCTTCGACGGAGGCACTGCAGTCCCTTATCTAGGCCCAGGAGTATTGTCAATGGACGGGAATCCACTTCCTGGTTCGCAAGATGCCCTTGTGGTGCAACTGACAGCGAAGGCGAGCGTGCCCCACAAGATCAGGAGCAATCTAGGCGCCGCGGCGCAGTTCATTGAGAACTTCAAGCACCGCAGCACTGTGACGAATTCGATGACCGAGGCGTTCGGCTGCGAAGCACAACCCACCTCATTGCACACGTTGCTCATGAGCGTGGACAATCTGCCGCTCGTGGTTCACGCCTGGTACGACGATCTCCCGCAGAAGGCGCTGCGCCTGCGCTCCGACTGGGGAATGGTGCAAGGCGTGAGCCAGGCGGAACACTCCGGCAACTGGGTCCACTTCTACCACGCGGACGGTTCTCAGGTGGGAGTCGAGTCAAGCGGCCATCCCACTGAATGGAAGACTCTGCTCTATCAGCCGTTCGGTTCGGTTTGGCCCGCGCGCAATTTTCTCGTCTCCGACTCAGACTTTGTAGAGGTGCTGACAGAGATCGATATTCAAACACCGATTCCCGAGTCCGTACAGGAGATTCGCATGGGAAGAAGCTTTCTTTTTCTAGGCTGCAGATTTTCAAAGCAACTGGACCGGCTCTTCGCCCACCAGATCATCAAGCGTTCCTCGCAGAAACACTGGGCCATCCTGCCCGAGGAGCCGACTCGCAATGAGGCCCGCTTCATGGATGAACACTTCATTGAGCGCATTCCCATAACGTTGAGTGACTTTGTTGCGGCAGCTGGAATGCTGCGGCATGTGAATTGAAGACGGGTGAATAATTGTCATTAGGCCGGAAAGGTATAAGGGCCGCTACCGAATTGGTTCGATGTGGGGGTAGCTAACGAAACTCATTTCTTTGCTTGTGAAGTCTCAACTCGAATATGCCGATCATCAAACTCAATCACCTCGCTTGCAGCGCTTTCTATAACCGATTCATACGGAGGCTTTGATGAGCGCCGATCCATTGGCCGAATTGAATTCTTTGGTCGCTCGCGTCGAGAAGGCGCAGCGGCAGTTTTCCATTTTCACACAAGAGCAAGTCGATCGGATATTCTCTCATGCGGCTCTGGCTGCGGCCGATCAGCGAATTCCGCTGGCGCAAATGGCCGTCGAAGAGACGGGAATGGGCGTGGTCGAAGACAAGGTCATCAAAAACCATTTCGCGTCCGAATACATCTTCAACAAGTACAAGGACGAGAAGACCTGCGGCGTCCTGAGCGAGGATGAAGAGGCCGGCTCGATGACAGTGGCCGAGCCTATGGGTGTGATTTGCGGCATCATTCCCACCACGAATCCGACATCGACGGCGATCTTCAAGGCATTGATTGCGCTCAAGACCCGCAACGGCATCGTCTTCAGCCCCCATCCCCGTGCCCGGCGCTCCACCTGTGAGGCGGCCCGCATCGTGCTCGCGGCTGCGGTAGCCGCCGGCGCACCGAAGGACATCATCGGATGGATTGAGGAGCCTACCCTCGAACTCTCCACTGCGCTCATGCATCATCCCTCCATCAAGCTGATTCTGGCCACGGGCGGTCCGGGCATGGTCCACGCAGCTTACTCTTCGGGAACGCCGGCGATTGGTGTTGGCCCAGGAAATACGCCGGTGGTTATTGACGAAACCGCCGACCTGAAGCGCGCGGTTGCTTCAATTCTCATGTCGAAGACATTCGACAATGGCGTGGTATGCGCTTCGGAGCAGGCGGTCATCGCCGTGGATGCAATCTACGACGAATTGCGCAGCCGCTTCCATCGCCATTGCGGTTACATCTTGAATGCGTCGGAAGCCGACGCCGTTCGCGCAGTGCTTATGAAGAACGGCGCTGTCAATCCGGCAATCGTGGGTCAGCCTGCTTTGCGCATTGCCAGCATGGCGGGGATCCAGGTGCCATCCAATACTCAGGTTCTCATCGGTGAGGTCACAGACATATCGTCACGCGAGCCGTTTGCTCATGAAAAGCTCTCGACCGTGCTGGCCCTCTACCGCGCTCGAGACTTTGACGATGCCGTGGACAAAGCCGCCGCGCTGGTGGCGCTTCAGGGCATAGGCCACACCTCGGTGCTCTACACCGACCAGGACGGCCAGCGCGAGAGGGTGAGTTACTTCAGCGCCCGCATGAAGACCTCGCGCATTCTCATCAACACGCCCTCGTCGCACGGCGGAATCGGCGATCTCTATAACTTCAGCCTGGCTCCGTCTCTTACCCTGGGCTGCGGCTCGTGGGGCGGAAACTCTGTGACCGCGAACGTGGGGCCGCAACAGTTGCTCAACATCAAGACCGTCGCCAAGAGGGCCGAAAACATGCTCTGGCACAAACTACCTCAGTCGATTTATTTCCGCCGTGGCTGCCTGCAAGAGGCGCTCAAGGATCTTGTCGGCAAGAGGCGCGCGCTCATCGTCACAGACCCCTTTCTCTTCAACCATGGTCGCGCCGACGAGTTAATTGCGCAGTTGAAGCGGCACGGGCTTGAAGTGGAGACATTCTTCCAAGTCGAGCCCGATCCAACGCTCAGCACTGTCCGTAAATGCACTGAGGTGGCCGCCGCTTTCCGGCCCGATGTGATCGTAGCTTTCGGGGGCGGCTCGCCCATGGATGCGGCCAAAATTGCCTGGGTACTCTACGAACATCCGGAGGTGGAGTTTCACAATCTAGCCATGCGCTTCATGGATATTCGCAAGCGCATTTACCGATTCCCAAAACTCGGCGCTAAAGCGACCTTTGTCGCCATCCCTACCACAAGCGGAACCGGTAGCGAGGTCACTCCCTTTGCGGTCGTTACCGATGACACCACCGGCAAGAAGTATCCCATCGCCGATTACGAACTTACTCCACGCATGGCCATCGTAGACCCCAACCTTGTGATGGATATGCCTAAGCCGTTGACGGCCTTTGGCGGTATCGACGCAGTCACTCATTCTATTGAAGCCTATGTCTCCATCATGGCCACTGAGTTTACGGATGGCCATGCACTGCAGGCTCTCAAGCTGCTGAAGGACTACCTGCCGCAGGCATACCAGCGCGGTGCGAGCGATCCAGTTGCCCGTGAGAAGGTGCACTACGCGGCTACGCTGGCCGGCATGGCGTTCGCCAACGCCTTTCTGGGCGTGAACCACTCGATCGCTCATAAGCTGGGCGCGGAGTTCCACATTCCGCACGGTCTTGCAAATGCGTTGCTGCTCACCAACGTCATCCGTTACAACGCCAATGACAATCCAACCAAGCAGTCGGCGTTTTCGCAATACGACCGCCCCAAGGCGCGCTGCCGGTACGCCGAGATTGCTGACGCTCTCAATTTGGGCGGAGATTCTGTCGGCGAAAAGGTCGACAAGCTGATTGCCTGGATCGAGCGGCTCAAACGCCAGATTGAGATTCCCGCGTCGATTCAGGCCGCGGGCGTGGCTGAGCCCGAGTTTCTTGCACGGCTGGACAACCTGGCTGTAGAGGCGTTTGACGATCAGTGCACAGGAGCCAATCCGCGTTATCCGCTGATCGGAGAACTGCGCGCGATCCTGCTGGACTCTTACTATGGGCGTGGGTTTGTGGAGACTGCCGAGCGCGAACTGAACGTAACCGCAGGCGTTACTGGCTAGAGCGCTCCGCTGACCTGCTGAGACACGCCACGCACCAGCAGCGGCTTTCCTTTTGTGCTACGAAATCAATTCGCGGTTTTGGAAAGCTGCTGCGGTGATTTTGCAAAACCATTCCTCAAGGGAATGAATAGATTTCAGCCTCGATAGAGTTTGCGATCAAGTCCGAGCTTTTCGACTCCAGGCCGGACCAGGCCATTCCTCGCTTTCCATCGCTATTACACAGTGTCCGTGCAGATCGAAGGTCTGCACGGACTCTTGTTTCGCTTTTGGAATTGCGCCCACAACGAAGGCGGGTTCATAGGCTGTTCGTCGCATTTGCTACAACGGAAAGCTCGTTTGTCGCGTTCAACACAGGCTGATCAAGACGGCCGAAAATGTGAAGTGCAATGAATCTACAAGGCTTACGAGATTTCTGAGTTTGGCAAGGCGATTGCTTTTAAGTGGGCAGATTCCGGAGCGCAAGGATGCGCACACCAAATGGTCATCCCTGATCCGGCCGGAATCTGGCTACGGTTTCGATTAATGCAGCCGAACACCGCCGGGCAGGGTTCTTGAGATCCAACAACGAAGCACCGATCGTGCATGAGGAAAGACGGAGGAGGAACGATGGCGAAATTGAGACAGATTGCTTTCTACGGCAAGGGTGGAATCGGCAAGTCCACAACATCCCAAAACACTCTGGCGGCACTGGCTGAGATGGGGCAGAAGATCCTTATCGTTGGCTGCGATCCAAAGGCTGACTCAACGCGCCTGATCCTGCACGCGAAGGCGCAGAACAGCATTTTGAGTCTCGCGGCCGAAAAAGGCACCGTCGAGGATATCGAGCTCGAAGAGGTGATGAAGTACGGATATCAGCGCATCCGCTGCGTTGAGTCCGGAGGTCCCGAGCCCGGCGTAGGCTGCGCGGGGCGCGGCGTCATCACGGCGATCAACTTTCTCGAGGAAAACGGCGCTTACGAGAATCTGGACTACGTCTCTTACGATGTGCTCGGGGACGTTGTCTGCGGCGGGTTCGCAATGCCTATCCGCGAAAACAAGGCGCAGGAGATTTACATCGTCATGTCCGGCGAGATGATGGCGATGTACGCGGCCAATAACATCTCCAAGGGGATTCTGAAGTACGCCAACTCCGGCGGCGTGCGTCTCGGCGGGCTGATCTGCAACGAGCGGCAGACCGACAAGGAACTCGAGCTGGCCGAGAACATGGCCAAGAAGCTGGGAAGCAAGCTGATCTACTTTGTTCCTCGCGACAATGTTGTGCAGCATGCCGAGCTTCGCCGCATGACGGTCATAGAGTATGCGCCGGATTCCGCACAGGCCGCGCACTATCGCGCTCTCGCAGAAAGAATTCATAACAACGCCGGGAACGGAGTGATTCCCACCCCGATCTCGATGGACGAGCTCGAAGAGATGCTGATGGAGCACGGCATCATCAAGAGCGTCGACGAGTCTTTGGTCGGCAAGAAGGCCGCTGAAGTCGCGGCTTAACAGGCCACCCCAATCGGGCGCCGGGCGCTCCACGGGCGCCGGCGCACAGTCTCACAAATCCATCTTGAGCGAGGTCCTTATGAGCGTAGATGCCGGCGTTGAAGAGATCAAAGAGCGTAATAAACAGCTGATCGGCGCGGTGCTGGAAGCCTATCCGGAGAAGACGGCGAAGAAGCGTGCCAAACACCTCGCAACCTTCGAAGAGGGCAAAGCCGATTGCGGAGTCAAGTCGAACCTCAAGGCCATTCCGGGCGTGATGACCATTCGCGGCTGCGCCTACGCTGGGTCGAAGGGCGTAGTCTGGGGACCGATCAAGGACATGGTTCACATTAGCCACGGGCCAGTGGGTTGCGGTCAATACTCCTGGGCGGCGCGGCGCAATTACTACATTGGCACCACCGGCGTCGACTCGTTCGTCACGCTTCAGTTCACTTCCGATTTTCAAGAGAAGGACATTGTCTTCGGCGGCGACAAGAAGCTGGCCAAAATCATCGATGAGATTCAGACGCTGTTCCCGCTCAACAAGGGAATCACGATCCAGTCTGAGTGCCCGGTCGGTCTGATTGGCGACGACATTGAAGGAGTGGCTCGCGCCAAGGCAAAAGAATACGGCAAGACTATCGTGCCTGTTCGATGCGAGGGTTTCCGCGGCGTCTCGCAGTCGCTTGGACACCACATTGCCAACGACGCACTTCGCGATTGGGTCATCGACAAGCAGACCGGCAAGCCGGCGCGCTTTGAGAGTACACCCTACGACGTGGCCATCATTGGCGACTACAACATCGGCGGCGATGCATGGTCCTCGCGCATTCTACTCGAAGAGACGGGCCTGCGCGTCATCGCTCAGTGGTCGGGAGACGGTACGCTTGCCGAACTCGAGGCTACACCCAAGGCCAAACTCAACATCCTCCATTGCTACCGCTCGATGAACTACATCTCCCGCCACATGGAAGAGAAGTTCGGGATTCCATGGGTGGAGTACAACTTCTTTGGGCCAACGAAGATTGTCGAGTCGCTGCGCGCGGTTGCAGCTCACTTCGACGACACGATCAAGGAAGGCGCGGAACGCGTAATCGCCAAGTATCAGGCGCTTACCGATGCGGTGATTGCCAAGTACCGGCCGCGCCTCGAAGGCAAGAAGGTCATGCTCTTCGTCGGCGGTTTGCGCCCGCGGCACGTGATCGGAGCCTATGAGGACCTGGGTATGGAGGTAGTTGGGACGGGCTACGAGTTCGGACACAACGACGACTATCAGCGAACCACGCACTACGTGAAGGACGGCACGCTGATCTACGACGACGTGACAGCATTCGAGTTCGAAAAGTTTGTCGAGAAGGTACAACCCGATCTGGTTGGCTCTGGCATCAAGGAGAAATACGTCTTCCAGAAGATGGGCGTGCCCTTCCGCCAGATGCACTCCTGGGACTACTCGGGCCCTTATCACGGCTACGATGGATTCGCCATTTTTGCGCGCGACATGGATATGGCAATCAACGCTCCCGTCTGGCGCCTCACCAAGGCCCCCTGGTAACAGAGAGCAACGAACCGCAGAGGAGGAATTCGACATGAGTCAAAATGCAGAGAAGGTGATCGACCACTTTGAATTGTTCCGCGGTCCCGAGTACACGGAGATGCTGGCGAACAAGAAGTGCATGTTCGAAGATCCAGTGCCGGCGGAGGAACTATCGCGCGTGGGCGAGTGGACCAAGAGCGCCGAGTATCGCGAGAAGAATTTCGCGCGCGAAGCGCTCACGGTCAATCCCGCAAAGGCCTGCCAACCGCTGGGCGCGGTCTTCGCCGCACTCGGCTTTGAGCGCACGCTCCCGTTCGTGCATGGTTCACAGGGTTGCGTCGCGTATTACCGCAGCCATTTCTCGCGGCACTTCAAGGAGCCCACCTCGGCCGTTTCTTCTTCCATGACCGAGGATGCCGCGGTCTTTGGCGGTCTCAACAATATGATTGACGGCTTGGCAAACTGTTTCAGCCTTTACAAGCCGAAGATGATTGCCGTCTCGACCACTTGCATGGCCGAAGTGATCGGCGACGATCTCAACGCCTTCATCAAGAATGCAAAAGAGAAGGAATCCGTTCCACAGGATTTGGACGTTCCTTTTGCGCACACACCGGCCTTTGTCGGCAGCCACGTGACCGGATACGACAATGCATTGAAGGGAATCATCGAACACTTCTGGGATGGCAAGGCTGGCACGGTACCGAAGCTGGAGCGCCAGCCGAATGGCAAACTGAACTTCATCGGTGGTTTTGACGGCTACACAGTCGGCAACATGCGTGAGATCAAGCGGCTGTTCGACTTGATGGGTGTCGAATATACGATCCTGGGCGACAACAGCGATGTATGGGATACGCCTGGAGACGGTCAGTTCCGCATGTACGACGGCGGCACCACGCTCGAAGACGCGGCGAATGCCATTCACGCCAACGCGACTATTTCAATGCAGGAGTTCTGCACAGAAAAGACACTGGATGTGATCGAAGGTCACGGGCAGGAAGTTATCGCCTTTAATCATCCCGTGGGCGTGGAAGCTACGGACCGCTTACTGATGGAGGTCGCGCGCCTGACATGCAAGCTGATTCCCGCAACCATCTCCAAGGAGAGGGGCCGACTCATTGATGCCATCGCCGATTCCAGCGCGCATATACACGGCAAGAGATTTGCCCTGTACGGAGACCCCGACTTGACGCTCGGCTTGGCCGGTTTCCTGCTCGAACTGGGCGCCGAGCCGGTGCACATCCTTTCCACGAACGGCGGCAAGGAATGGAAAGAAAAAGCGGAAGTCCTGCTGGCGGGCTCGCCCTTTGGAAAAGGCTGCCACGTCTACCCAGGGAAAGATCTTTGGCACATGCGCTCGCTGCTCTTCACTGAGCCGGTCGACTTCCTTATCGGAAACACCTACGGAAAGTTTCTTGAGCGCGATACCAAGACACCGTTGATCCGCATTGGCTTTCCCATCTTCGATCGTCACCATCATCATCGCTATCCGGTGTGGGGTTACCAAGGTGGGCTCAATGTTCTGGTCACAATCCTGGACAAGATCTTCGATCAAATCGATCAAAACACGAGTGTCGTGGCGAAGACCGACTACAGCTTCGACATCATCCGGTAGCGCACTGCAAGCTGCGTTGTAGAGCGGGGTGGCAATGAGTACTCTGGGTGCAAAAGTAGAACAGGTCTTCGAAGAACCCGGCTGCGCCACGAACCAGGCGAAGGAGAACCGAGAGCGGAAGAAGGGTTGCAACAAACTGCTTTCTCCCGGCGCCGCAGCCGGGGGGTGCGCCTTCGACGGCGCCAAGATCGCTCTCCAACCTATCACCGATGTGGCGCACCTGGTTCATGGGCCGATCAATTGCGAGGGGCACTCCTGGGACGGCCGCGGATCAAAGTCGTCGGGGCCGCTTCTCTATCGAACGAGCTTTACCACAGCGATGAGCGAACAAGATATCATCTTCGGCGGTGAAAAGCATCTCTACAAGGCCATCAAGGAGGTCGTCGAAAAGTACAACCCGCCAGCCGTCTTCGTTTACCAGACCTGCGTGCCCGCCATGATCGGCGACGACATCGAAGGGGTCTGCAAGGCTGCCGCGGCAAAGCTCGGCAAGCCTGTGATTCCTGTCAATGTGCCTGGGTTTGTGGGGTCGAAGAATCTGGGAAACAAACTTGCAGGCGAGACGCTGCTCGACTATGTGATCGGCACCGAGGAGCCGGCAGAGACCACCCCATACGACATCAACATCATTGGCGAGTACAACCTTTCTGGCGAACTGTGGCAGGTAAAGCCGCTGCTGGATGAGCTGGGCATACGCATCCTGGCTTGTATTTCCGGAGATGCGAAGTATCACGAAGTGGCTCGCTCTCATCGGGCTCGCGCCGCGATCATGGTCTGCTCAAAGGCCATGATCAACGTTGCGCGCAAGATGGAAGAGCGCTATGGCATTCCTTTTTTTGAAGGATCGTTCTACGGCATCGGCGACATGAGCGATGCTCTGCGCAAGATCTCTCAATTGCTCGTCGAGCGCGGCGCATCGGCAGAGTTGCTGAGCCGGACTGAAGCGGTGATAGCACGGGAAGAAGCGCGCGCGTGGCAGAGGATCGGTCCCTTCAAAAAACGGCTTGCCGGCAAGCGAGCTCTGCTCTTCACCGGGGGGGTCAAGTCATGGTCGGTTGTGGCGGCGTTGCAGGAAGCCGGCCTTGTCATCATCGGCACCAGCACCAAGAAATCTACGCCCGATGACAAAGAGCGCATCAAGGAACTGGTCAAGGACGATGCGCACATGTTTGACGATCTGAAGCCGCGCGAGATGTACAAAATGCTCAAAGAGGCGCGAGCGGACATCATGCTCTCTGGTGGGCGCACACAGTTTGTTGCGCTGAAAGCGAAGATGCCTTGGCTCGACATCAACCAGGAGCGTCATCACGCATACGCCGGATACGAAGGCATAGTTGCCCTTGTCAGCGAGATCGCCAAGGCTCTTTCCAATCCGATCTGGGAGCAGATCCGCAGGCCCGCTCCGTGGGAGCTTGCCGCGGAGCGCGATCAGCTTCACCTTCACATTGCATAGGGACACGCATATGGCGCGAGTAATTGTCAGTAAGAAACAGTGCATCGTCAATCCGCTCAAGATGAGCCAGCCGATCGGTGCTGCCCTGGCCTTCATGGGAGTGGAGAACTCCATGCCCTTGCTTCATGGATCGCAGGGATGCACCAGCTTCGGGCTTGTCCTGTTCGTGCGTCACTTCCGCGAGGCGATTCCGCTGCAGACCACGGCGATGAGCGAAGTAGCCACCGTGCTGGGAGGATTCGACAACGTGGAACAAGCGATCGTCAACATTGCGGCCCGCACCAAGCCAGATCTGATCGGAATCTGCACCACCGGCGTCTCCGAGATAAAGGGCGATGACCTGACCGGATTTCTCAAATTGATACGCGCAAGCCACCCCGAGCTTGGACCCATTGCCCTTGTCGATGTTTCCACTCCAGATTTTGAAGGCTCGTTCCAAGATGGATGGGCAACGGCAGTCACTCGCATGATCGAGGAACTGGTTGAGGTTCCGCTGCTCGACGCTGGCCTGTCGCGACGCATCAATGTGCTTCCTGGTTGCCATATCAGCCCTGGAGATATTGACGAGCTGAGGGACATCTTTGAAGCCTTCAGTCTTGATCCCTTCTTTCTGCCCGATCTCTCGGGTTCCCTGGACGGACACATCCCTGCGGACTTCACGCCGACTACGCTCGGTGGCGTCACGCTCGAACAGATTCGGAGAATGGGTTCGGCCTGCTGGACGGTTGCCATTGGCGAACAGATGCGCGGAGCCGCAATTACTCTCGAACATCGCACCGGTGTCCCTTATGTTCTCTTCGATAGGCTCACGGGGCTGGTTGCAAACGATGAGTTGATGGCCTTTCTCTCCCGAGAGAGCGGGATTCCTGTTCCGAACAAGTACCGGCGTCAGCGCAGCCAACTCGTGGACGCTATGCTGGACGGCCACTTTCACTTTGGCGGAAAGAGAGTTGCGGTTGCAGCGGAGCCCGACCTGCTTGCGGCAATGGCGCATTGGCTTCGTGAAATGGGCTGCGAGATTCAGGCAGCGGTCACTACGACAGAATCGCCTGTACTCGAAAGCATTCCGGCGGAAGAGGTCTTGCTCGGCGATCTCGAAGATTTCGAACTCCTCGCAGCCGGAGCCGATCTCATGGTGACTCATTCGCATGGGCGGCAAGCGTCCGAACGGCTTGGAATCCCATTATTCAGGATTGGGATTCCAGTCTTCGATCGTCTCGGCGCTGGCCAGCAGGTGACTGTCGGCTATCGGGGAACGCGCGACCTGATCTTCGATGTTGGCAATCTCTTGATGGCCAACATGCACGAGCCGACGCCGGGGACATGGATTCCGCAAGATCGCAATGCGCAACGTCTCGTCACGCTCGAAGTGCCGCAATAAACGGAAAGTGTTTCACGGGAGGATTATGAAAGTTGCTTTTGCAACAGAGGATGGACGCCACGTCGATGCGCACTTCGGTTGGGCAAAAAGCATCGCCATCTACGATGTCACGCCGGTGGAATTTCGTTTCGTCACCGCATTCGAGTTTGCCGGCAATCTGCAGGAGGATGGCAACGAAGATAAGCTCGGGCCAAAGCTCGAAGCCATCAAGGACTGCGCAATTCTCTACGTCGCCGCCATCGGTGGATCGGGCGCGGCCCGAGTTGTTGCCAAGAACATCCACCCTGTCAAGGTGGCTGAAACGCAGGCTATTGAGGACATTCTGCTGCGGCTTCAGGCTGTGCTGAGCGGCACTCCGCCACCGTGGTTGCGCAAGGCGCTGAACAAGGGAAGGGAACGCAAGTTCGATTTCGAGGACGAGGTGGTTCATGGCTGAGAGCACGGTGCAAACGTCAGTGCCCGCAAAGCGTGGCTTCCTGAGTGAGTTGATCAAGCAATGGCGGGCTCAGGATCTGCACGGCTCGTGGGACGCGAAGAGCGATCTCGATCTGCTGGAGCCCTACATCCTGACTAAGGAGAAGCGGCGTGAGATTCCCATCATGAGCGATCCAGACCCTGAAACGCTTTGGCGCATGGAGCTGTTCTACAACGCCGTCGGGCTCGCAATCGAACGCGCGACCGGGGTGATGGTTTCTCCGCTGATGAAACTCCACCACGAAGGATTCGGTCGCCTGGTATTGACCGCAGGAAGGCTGATCGTCTTCAACAAGCAATTGCGCGATGTGCATCGGTTTGGCTTCGGGAGTCTTGAAAAGCTGGAAGGGCAAGGCGAAGAGATTGTGGCAAGCGGAATTGAGTGGATTGAAAAGTACCCGGAAGTTGCGCGCTATTGAAAACGAGGCTCTTGACCGGTTTGGGCGCCGTCGAAGGCGAAGCCAAGAGAAATGATGCGGGGGCATAAATGGAAGCGGAACAAATCACGGTGCAAGCGCTAACGCGTGACGGAAGGTACTGGCAGCCCTCGTACCTGCTGAGCATAAACCCTGAAATTTGCATCGGCTGTGGCCGCTGCTTCAAAGTCTGCGGGAACGCCGTGATGGCCCTCAAGGGAATCACGGAAGATGGCGATCTCGTCGGGCTGGATGACGACGAGGAAATCTTGCGCAAGGTCATGACGGTAGGCGATCCGGGTGCGTGCATCGGGTGTGCCGCCTGTTCAAGAGTCTGTCCCAAAAACTGTCAAACGCACGGTCCATCGTAGTGGTTCAGCCATGACGCCAGACGACCCCTATTCGTATCTGCGACAAGCGAACGCTGCCACTGCGTGCGACCCATTCGATGGGCATGTGCTTGCGTGCGTCTTTGCTGCCGGCATTATTGAGGGTAGGGCCGGCGGTTCGCTCACGGGCGCTCTCGGCATTTGGGGTTCCGAGCTTCGGCGTAGGGTCGAGAGGTACTTCCCCGGAACCCTGGAGCGATTGGAGACTTTTGGCCTCGACAGCGAGCCAATAGTGGACGAGGATGAGCGGTGCCTGCGGGAGCTGCTGTGGCGCTCTCGCACCGTCCCCACTCTGCTTACTTCGCTTTTGTCCGTTCTCATTTCCCGCAGAGCAATTCGGCCAAATCATCTCTGGCAGGATTTGGGCCTCGCAAATCGAGCCGAGCTGTCCAGCCTGATGCAGCGGCACTTTGCACCCTTGGCTCGCCGCAATACGCAGGACATGAAATGGAAGAAGTTTTTCTTTCGCATGATCTGCCGTGAGGAAGGTTACAGCCTGTGTTCGGCCCCCAGCTGTTCTGAGTGCGACGACTTCGGCGCTTGCTTCGGCGATGAATCCGGCGAGAGCCTGTTGGCCCACGTACGATTCCAGAGCGAAACTTCCGGGCTCATCGCCATTCAGCCGGCTTACATGCAATGACCGGGAATCGACATGTCGCAAATGCGACATGTCCGGTCGCATCCTCCCGCCGTCCGCCGCAACTCCCTGATTTAATGATCCATTCCATTTGGCATGCCAGGTGCAATCAACAAATCCAAATCGGCCTTTGAGACAAAAACTCTATGGGGCTTGGAGGGAAACATGATTGCCTTGACGGAAACTGCGGCCGGAGCCGTACGGTCTGCAATCGGCGCCACACCTACGCCCATCGCGGGCCTTCGGGTAACGGCAGTTGCGGGCGGCTGCTCCGGTTATCAATATCACATGGGTCTGGTGGAAAGAGCCGATCCCGGAGATCTTGTCTGCGAGAGTCAAGGACTTCAAATCTTTACCGACCCCGACAGCGCGGGCCGGCTTACTGGGACCACGATCGATTTCGTCGAGAGCCTGGAGGGTACCGGCTTCTCCTTCAACAACCCTCAGGCGAAATCGGCCTGCGGTTGCGGAAAATCGTTCTGCTGAGGATTACAGTCTGAGGACCTGACAATGGCAAACTTTCGGCATGCACACGCATGGGTTTACCTGGATAACAACGCGACCACCCGCGTGGATGAGCGCGTTGTTGAAGCCATGCTTCCTGTGTTCCGGGACAACTTCGCAAACCCATCTTCCGCGCATGCCCTGGGAGGGTTGGCGGCCGACGCTGTGCGAGTTGCACGCGGCCAGGTTCGATTGCTGATTGGAGCGGCATTCGAAAAGGAGATCGTTTTTACCTCAGGCGGCAGCGAATCCAATAACACGGCCATTCTCTCAGCCCTTGAAACCCAAACAGGACGGGATGAGATTGTCATCTCCGCAGTCGAACATCCATCGATTCTCTCCGTATGCGCGCACCTGGAGAAATCAGGCAGAGCCAAGATACATCGCATTCCTGTTGACCGCGGCGGGAATCTCGACATCGAGATATTTCGGAGCACCCTGAGTGAAAGAACCGCGCTGGTTTCTTGTCAATGGGCCAACAATGAAACGGGAGTTATCTTTCCAGTCCAGATGCTTGCGACTATGGCTCACGAGGTCGGAGCGCTGTTCCACTGTGACGCGGTTCAGGCTGCGGGTAAAATCGCGATTGATGTCCAATCCGCCGGCGTCGATTTGCTCACCGTCACCGCACACAAGTTGCACGGTCCCAAAGGCGTCGGTGCCCTCTACGTGCGCGACGGAGTGCGGTTTGCGCCGCTGATCCGCGGAGGACGCCAGGAGCGGGGACGGCGCGCGGGAACGGAGAACTCAGCCGCAATCGTCGGCTTCGGCGTGGCAGCGGAACTGGCAGCGGAGGCATTGCCGGATCAGATGCCGCGCATCGCCGGGCTGCGCGACCGTTTGGAACTGGAGACTTTGCGGCTTGTTCCCGGCTCGATTCCGATCGGGAGCAAAAGCAATCGACTGCCGAACACGCTCAACATAGCTTTTGAAGATGCCGAGGCGGACTCAATTCTGTTGCTGCTGGAGCGAGCGTCCATCGCAGCCTCTTCCGGGTCGGCTTGCACTGCGGGATCGATGGAGCCATCCCACGTGCTGCGTGCCATGAGGGTTCCGTTCAGCCACCTGCGCGGCGCAGTTCGATTCTCATTTTCACGCGAGAACACGGAAGACGACGTGGACCGCGTTCTGAATGTCCTTCCTCAAATAGCCGACGAACTTCAAGCCCGCTCTACGCTCTTGGAGGCCGCTTGTGACTAGCTTCGCGAAAGTTGTAATCAACGATTCAACATTGAGAGACGGGGAACAGGCTCCTGGCGTGGCCTTCACACTCGATGAAAAGCTTGCCATTGCGCTTGCCCTTGAATCCGCGGGCGTGGATGAGATCGAGGCCGGCACGCCGGCCATGGGCCATCGAGAGGTCGAGGAAATTGCGGCCATTGGCGACGCATTATCGAAGGCCGAGCCGATTGCCTGGTGCCGGATGACCCGTGCCGATGTGGACGCCGCCATTGAGACGGGACTCAAGCGCGTCAACCTTTCCATTCCGCTCTCGGATATTCAGATGAGGGCGAAACTCAAGGCGGATCGTACCGAGGTGCTGCGGCGGATTCGCGATGTGATTCCGTACGCAATCGACCGCGGGCTGCGGGTGGCCATGGGCGGCGAAGACTCGAGTCGCGCAGATGCGGGTTTTCTTCTCCTCGCACTTGAAGCCGCCTCCAGAGCCGGAGTTCATCGCTTCCGCTTTGCCGATACGCTCGGATGCATGGATCCATTTGCAGTGCATGAGATCTTTCGCGGTTTGCGAGCCGCATTCGATCTCGAACTGGAATTTCATGGGCACGACGATCTGGGTCTGGCTACCGCAAACACACTTGCAGCAATTCGCGGAGGCGCCTTCTGCGCCAGCGTTTGCGTTTTGGGCCTGGGGGAACGCGCAGGGAATGCGGCGCTGGAAGAGGTGGTCGCCGGGCTGGATCGCTTATCTCCCGTCAAGACCACGGTCGATCTGTTGCAATTGCCGCGGCTCGCCGAAATCGTCTCCGCCGCGGCGCGCCGCCCCATTCCCGCGGGAAAAGCAATTGTTGGTGCTGCAGCATTCACGCATGAATCCGGCATTCACGTCGACGGACTTCTCAAGGATCCTTTGACGTATGAGGCCCTTTCTCCACAGGCCTTCGGACGCCAGCGCCAAATCGTGTTGGGGAAGCATTCCGGCCTCGCCTCTGTTGCCGGTGCGTTGCGATCGCTCGGTCTGACCGCAGACACAGGCCGGACGCAATGGCTGCTGGCGAAGGTTCATGAACGTTCCATCCAGGCAAAACGAGCCGTCAGTTCGGAGGAGCTGCTCGATTTCTACCACCGTACATGCGATACCGCAAAACCCATCCCCGCCCCACTGGAGGCCCGCTATGACTGTGCTTGAACAGTTGTCAAAACTTTCTTCCGCGGAAGATTTCTTCCGCTTTCTCGACCTTCCGTTTGACCCCGTCGTGCTGAATGTTGCTCGACTCCACATTCTCAGGCGCATGGGCGACAATCTTCGCCAAGCCGCGGCCGAACCGAACGAAGCGAAGGCGCGCGCATTTTTCCGCGCACATCTGGAACGTGCGTACCAGGATTTCGTTCGTTCCTCGCCAATCAATGAACGTGTTTTCAAAGTCCACAAAGACGCGATTCGATCAAGAGTTGTGCCTCTGGTGCATCTGTCAAGGCCGGCAGACAACCAAGAGGCGCTTTAGCGTCAACATCTGATTTGAGACAGTTCAAGCTAACTTCTCAGGTTGCCCGGCCGAATGATATGGCACAGTGGCGCCGCAAAAGATTCCCGGACTCTAACAGCGGGAGCCAGCAAATGAGTACCACCTTCAGGAGAGTAGAGATGATAGACAAACGATCGCCGCAAATGCAGGCCACTCTGGGCCTGACTGGCCTGACCAGCAACGCAATGGCCCTCATCGCCCCCGGCGCCTTTCTTTGGCTCACTTTTTACATCCAGGCCAACACGGGCACCACCGCGCCAACCATGTGGCTTGGCATCGTGGCCGCCCTGTTGCTTTGCCTGGCGACGGCGGTTGCTTACGCAGAGATATCCAAGCTCTATCCCGGCACTGGTTCCAGCTACTACTACGCCGAGCAGGCGCTTCTGTCGAAAGATGAATTCTTCAAATATGCGCGCCTGGTCAAGTTCATCGTCGGCTGGGGCTCGCATCTCTACTATTGGGTCTATCCCGGCGTGATGGTGGCTACGACCGGCATGTTCGTGGGTTATGTGGTTGGTTTCCTCTATCCCAACTTCCTGAGCGGCTCGAATCCCGGGCCGGTCTTCATGGCACTGGTAGCAATTGCTTTCTCATTCTTTGTGGGTTGGATTGCCCAGAAGGGGGTCGGCGCTTCAACGGCGGTCAACCTGGCCATCAACGTCGTGCAAATCTCCGCGCTCATGGTCTTCAGTGTTCTGGCGCTAAGCTACCGCGCCAACCATCCGTCCGGGACCCCGGGCTTTCAGTACGACACTCAAACTCTCGCCACGTACAGCTACCAATTTGCTACGGCCAAGGACGGCTCGACAGCTCGCGATTCGAAGGGCCTGCCACTCCCGTTGCTCGATTCCGCAGGGAAGCCGGTTCCATTCCAGATCACCTATCCGCAGTCTGACGCCAGCGGCAACTTCCTCGCGCACACCTCTGCCGCATCGGTCGTTGCGCCGCACAAGTTCAGTTTTGTATTCATTCAGGCCACTGTCGCCATTTTGATTCTAGTAGGCTTCGAATCGGTGACCGCGATGGGCGGCGAGGCGAAGAACCCCACCAAACACATTCCCATTGCCGTCATCGCCTCGTTGCTGATTCAAGGATTGGTTTGCTACCTGATCGAATATTTCGCGGCCAACTACTTTCTCAACTCCGGCTATACCATGCAAAGCGCCGCCGGCTCAGCGGCTCCCATCGGAGATATGATGATCATCGTCGGCGATGGCCTGCTTGGCCATGGCAACGGTAAGTACTTCATGCTTGGCGAGGCCATCACCGTGTTCCTGGCGTTGATCGGCACCACGCTCGCTTGCATGAATACAGGTGCCCGCGTGACGTACGCCATGGGCAAGGATGAGGAGGCTCCCAAGCACTTCGGTATCCTGCATGCCGGGTCGCTCACGCCGCGACGCGCCATTTGGACGCTTGCTGTCATTTCCGCGATCATCGGTGTTGTTGCCATCTCACTTGCATTCGGAGATTCGGCCGCGCCGACCGATGCTTCAATTGCGGCGCTTCCGCACGGCATCCTCTCAAGCTTTGGCTATAGTACGCATGACAGGATGGCGGCGTTGCCCAACTCGCTGCTCACAATCACTCTCACTTCCAACTTCGGCACCTTTATTCTGTACGGGCTCAGTTGTCTCTTGTGCATCGTTGCCTACGATCGCCGCCACGACTACAACATGATACGTCACAAGTTGATTCCAGGATTTGGACTGCTCGCCAACCTGGTCTGCATGGCGTTCTATTTGATCAGTCCGATATTCGGATTGGGAACCTTCAAGGAACCTTTGCTAGCGCTGGGTATCTCCGCAGCCTGGGGCATTTATGGAGCCTACTACTTCCTCCGCTCGTCGAAGGCCAAAGGTAAGCCGGTCCTGCTGACCGCGGTAAATTCCCGAAACTGGCACACCAAAGCCTAACCGCTCGACTGTCACGGCAGGGGCGCAGGCCTGAATCTGGAGTAGTTCCCGCAAAGGTCGGTGGTTGTAACTGCGCCCATTTTTGTGCTCACGCTCGTTCAAAATCAATCGCAATCCAGGCGGTAAGGATAGCAGTCCGCAATCTTGACGCGAGGTGTAAACGTATCTTGTATAGTGGCTTGGAGCAACCTATGGCAGCAGGAGAAAGACCAAATTGGCTTCTTGGACGCCACAACAAGGGACGCCTTTTCAGCGCGCGGCATGCCGTTGAGCCGGATGTTCCGGTAGATCGGCTGTGCAAGGACGAAGCGATAGGAAAGCCTGAAGTGGCACCCGTGGAACGGCAACGTCGATCATGCGCTGAGGCTGGTTGATGGGCTGAAGACGATGCTCGATGCCGAAGAGGTAGGCCCGGAGAGGCAAAAGCCGCTGCGCACGATTCGCGAATTCGGCAACTACATCGCCGCCAATCAGGCCTACATCCCGGATTACGGCGACCGCCATCGCAACGGCGAACGAATCAGCTCCGCTTTTACCGAGTCAGCCGGAAACCAACTTGTGAGTTGGCGAATGGTCAAGAACAACAAATGCACTGGACCAAGCGAGGCGCTCACTTGTTGTTGCAGGTCCGCGCGCAAGTGTTGAACGGTGATCTACGCGATACTTTCAGACGCAGGTTTCCAGGTATGAAAATGAGCTCCGATGACCTAATTCGCCGCGTAGCCTGATCTCAAGTTGGCCGGCACTGGAAAGCGGAAAGAAATCCGTCACCGCCCGTTTTCTTAGTGATTCGTAGCCTGGAGCGCCGGCGCAGAAGACTGACACCCAAGGGCTTCCATTGGATTATTGAACTGGTGCAATTTCAAAATGGTGCGGCACGGGCTGCGCTGTGTCATGGACCTTTTTCTCGATTCCGGCCTCAAGCCCACGGAGCGAATCGATCGCGCTGGCCGACTGCGAGATTCCGTCGTCGGCCAGAGGCACTTCAACATTGCGCCACCAGTCGAAGTGGATCTGTTCCTGCGAAACGGCGAGCTGATAGACTTTCAGCGTTTGCTCGCTGGCCGGAGTCTTGAGCACAGCCAGATTGACGCCCACGGCCAGCTCGTCCCGATTGAACGACCCGACTGAGTTGCCGTCGATTTTGATGGAGTAGACGCCCGTGTGTAGGCCTTTGACCTTGAGGATCTGCTGGTTCAGCGCATCGGTGATGTCGGAGCTTTTGATCATAAGCGTGAACGCGGCGCCACCGTCCCACCACGACTCCTCCCACTGCCTAAAGGGAAGCGGCAGAGCGTCGTCAAGCTGGGTCCAACTAAGCGAACCGCTGTTCGAGAGATCGGTGACCTTGGCGTCAATCGCCGACTCGACCTTGGCCGCAGGCTTCGACGCATCGATGGTAACTGCGCTCACCACCGGCCGCGCGCCCCAGGCCTTCAACAACTCTTCGGCCATGATCATGTGGCCGGCAAGGGAGGGATGTATACGGTCGCTGACGATCGCCTTTGCGGTCTCGGGATCGAGTTCGTAGGCCTTGCGTAGCATCTTCACGACATTTGTATTCATGTCGGCCGTGTCGAAGTGCGCCTGGTCGGCATAATTTCCGATCCACATGCCGAAACCGCGCATGACCTCATTGTATTCAAAATCCGCTGTGCCGTTCGGCGCGTGCTCGCGCGTGACATTGTCGTAAGGGGAGGGCTTGATGGCGGTGATGCGAACATCGGGCAGGCCGGCGCGGAGGCTCTCCACAATATGCCGGTAGCCGGAGTAGTACTTCTCGTTGCTGGCTTCTGTTGCGGGATGGTAGCCGCCGTCGTTCATGCCGAGCATGATTGTGACGACGCTGGGATGAAACCGAAGCACATCTCGCTTGAGGCGGGTATCGATGGGACCTCCTCCTCCCCCAGAGACTGAGTCACCACCCCAACCGGAGTTGGTGAAGGAGACATTGAGGCTGGGATAGCGCGTGGCGACGAAGGTTTCGACGATGGTGGTGTAAAGGCGCTGATCGGTGATGCTGTCGCCGTAGAAGACAACCTTGTCACCATCCTTCAAATAAAAGGGCTTGGACTGTTGAGCGGTACAGAAGGACGATGCGATAACTGCGGATAGCGCAAAAAAGTACGATAACTTCATTCTTGCTCCTTTGATTCCGCCGGCTAGTTTTGACTTCCTTGACTGCGGCGCGATTCCACACTGTTTGGTTCGTCAACCGTTAAAAGCCGATCGGCCTCGACGTTCTTGAGCGTCCGCACGATTCCTCTGGGCCAATGGATTTGAACATCGGTTGCCGAGGTTTGAGCGCCGCCGCCGGCAACGCTATCGCCGCCCCACCCGGAGTTTACGAAGGTCACATCGAGATGGGGATAGCGGGTGGCCACGAAGGTCTCGACGAGCACCGAATACTGACGCTGATCGGTAATGCTGTCTCCATAGAAAACCACCCTGTCCCCATTCTTCAGTTTGAACGTGTCAGCGCCGGCGGCCCAAGCGATATGCGCGGCCATGAAGACAGCAAGAATGAGTCCCATTCTGTTGTTCATTTGAACTCCTTACACGATGATATGAATGCCCAGGATGATGGCATTCGCGATTCAGTGTGCCGGTGTATCCGGGTCTCGCTCTTTCGATCCGGTGCGGGTGGGAAAGAGTTCGCTGAAGAAATCCAAAATGACGGCGTCCTGCGACGGGGCAAAGAAATATCTATATGCGCCCGACACCGGGAATACGGGCCGTTTTGAATGGAATCCCTCGCTATGGAACCGATACCAGACAATCCCATCCTATATCACACTCGTCCGATTGGCAAAGTTTCCCGCGGTGGCTGGTTCTGTTCAACGAATGGCGAGAGCGATCAGCTTCTGCGAAAGACTATATGGGTTGCATCGCTCGACAGGCTGGCGTGCGGAATTGACCCCTGAGTGTGGAGTTTTCCATTCAGAAGTACTTGGTCGAAAAAGAGCCCGGGTTTGCCATTCTGCGCTTCGATTTCGATCGTCTTTCCGTCGAGGTACTGAATCTGCGCCTTCGGAAAGAGAGGAGCACCGAGCGTCCAATCGGGCTTGCCGGGACAGAGCGGAAACAAACCGAGAGCGCTCAGGATGTACCAAGCGCTCATGGCGCCAGTGTCTTCATCGCCCGGGAAGTTGTCGACGGTGTAGAGTTCGTTGAGGACGCGATGAGCCCAATACTGCGTTCGATCGCGGCGCCCCGCAGCCGTAAACATATAGAGAATGTTGTGGACGGGTTGGTTGGAATGCGCATACTGCCCAAAGTCCACGGCAGCCATCTCCGACATTTCATGGATTTCCTGAGCGTAGCCACCGGCATCGAAACGGGGGTGCTGGGCAAGCATTTCCTCAAGCAGAGAGAGGAATGCCTCTCTTCCACCCATCGCTTCGATGAGGCCTTCCGCGTCGTGGAGAACATCAAAGCGATATTGCCAGGCCGACCCCTCCACGTATGTGCCGCCCCACGCATGGGGGTCGAAGGGTTCAAGCCAAGAGCCATCCGCCAGCTTTCCACGGAAGAAGCGGGTCTTGGGGTCGAAGATGTTACGCCAGTTACGCGATCTCTTCTCAAACATGGCCGCATCTTCAAGCTTGCCCGCAGCCCGCGCTACCTGTGCAATGCAGAAGTCTCCGTAAGAGAAATCGAGAGTTTCGACGGCGCCATCCCCGACCTGGTCGCTCGGAACATAACCCAGTTTCATGTAGGCTTCGATGCCCTGGCGCCCATAGCCTTTCGACGGGGCGCCAATCTCGGTGGCGTGCTTTTTGAGGCCGAGGTACGCGGTATCGAGGTCGAATCCCTTCAGCCCCTTTGCGGCCGCATCGCCGAAGACCGAATCAATCAAGCTCCCGGTCATCCCGCCTCGGTATCCGGGGCAGGGAAACTGCGGAAACCATCCTCCTTCTTTGAACGCGTTGACCCAGCCTTGAAGAATCTCGCTCAACCTTTCGGGATAAAGGAGAAGCATCATCGGATACCAAGCATGGTAGTCGTCCCAGAATCCATGGTCCGCGTAGAGGACGCCGTTCTCGACGTTTCCGGTATACGGACTTCGATGCACGGTGATTCCGGAAGCATCGCTCTCATGCCAGATGCGGGGAAAGAGCATCGTGCGGTAGAGGCAGGAGTAGAAGGTCCGGCTCTGCGCATCGGATGCGCCCTGAATACGAACTCTGCCGAGGTTTTTCTCCCAGACTTCCGCGGCCTCATCCCGCACAGTTTCGAGTGTCTTCTGGCCCACTTCGCGAGAAAGATTGCGCTCAGCCTGATCGAAGGAGATGAAGGAGGTGCCCACACCGAGGGCAATGCCCTGGCCAGCCTCCGCGGCAAAGTGCAGGACCGCGATACGCCTGCCTTTGAGCTCTTTCACTTCGAACGCGGCGATAGGGACGTGGAGCTTGACGAAGTAATACGTCGCGAAATTCGATTGGACACCTCCGTTGCTCTGGCGGGTGAGCGCGGTAATGGCGCCATGGGCAAGATCGCAGTGCGCTTCGGCGTTTTCCCCAGGAAGGTCGATGAAGATGCCGGACGCTCCCGATTCCTGAAAGGTAAACCGCATGATGGAGCATCGTTCCGTGGGAGCCAGTTCAAAGAGGCAGCGATAGCGCGCGAGACGGAGTTTGAGGGAGTAGGGACTGATTTGCAGCTCTTTCGGGCGGTAAGAAGAAGCGCGATTGGCTGGCTCGGCGGAAGGGTCTCCGTTAAAGGGCAGGAACGTTGCATAGCCGTAGTCCTGGAGCCAGGGACTTAGCTGGTGGGTGCAGCGCACGCCTTGCAAGCGGTTGTCGTGCGGCTGAAAGAACCAGCCGCCGGTGTCGCTCGACTGCAGCGTCCAATGCGCCATTGCGAAGGGCAGGGCGACAATGGGCAGCGTGTTTCCCCTTGAAAACAGCGGCGTGGAGTCAGTGCCCTGAAGTGGATTGACAAGGTCGGCGAGGCGAACAGTGCCGCTCGATTGGCCCGCGGACGGCCGGTTTGCGGCACGATGGATCTCAGGCTGCTCTAGTTCGCCTTCCGCTCTCGATGCAGGATCAAGCGACGATGCAAGGGCAACTGCTCCGCCAAGTTTGAGAAAACTGCGTCTACTCGTGCTGCTAGCGCTCGTCATTGTGATCTCCCGCGATGAATTTCGTTGTTGGTGGAAAACGTGAAAGCCCAAAATGAACAGGTCAGAAGTGTTGCTGTGTGGCCGTCTCCTAATCGCCGAGCCGATGTTGAAGCTCTTCGAGGGTGAGCTGCTTGGTCTCCGGGTAGACGGTCAGCACGACAAAGAATTGCACGACCATCATGGCGGCAAAGAAGACAAAGGGATAGGCGCTGCTTCTGGACGCTACCAGGGGAAACAGGCCGGAGATGATGGCGTTCATGATCCAGTGTGCGGAGGTGCCAAGGCCTTGTCCCTTGGACCGGACGGCGGTGGGGAAAACCTCGCTAATGAATACCCAGATGACCGCTCCCTGTGAAAAGGCGAACGAGAATGTGTAGGTGGCGAGCATGGGGAACAGCAGGCGTTGAGGGAGCCGGTGGAACATGACGGCGGCAACACCGGAGAGCGCAATGACCATGCCGACAGATCCGATGAGCAACAGCGTCTTTCGGCCGATTCTGTCAATCAGGGTCATTGCAAGAAGGGTGGCAACCAGGTTCATGAAGCCCACCGCGACGGCCTGCAGGGCGGAGGAGATGCCGCTATATCCGCCTGCCGCGAAGATGTCGTTCAGATAGTAAAGAATGGCGTTGATGCCCGTCAATTGGTTGAACATGCCGATGGACACGGCCAGGAACATGGGAAACAGATATTTGCGCTGAAACAGAGGTTCAGACCCGGCCGTTTGGGCCGTCCCCATCGAAGTGCGCATGGATGCGACCTCAGCGGCCGCATCGTCGGAGCCCATCGCCCGCAACACGGCCATTGCTTCGGCGATTTCGTTTCGCGATACAGACCAGCGCGCGCTCTCGGGAACCCTCAGAAGAAGAAAGAAGAAGGCCAATGCGGGAATTGAAGCGATGCCGAGCTGCCAGCGCCACTCCGCCGCGCCCAGGCCGAGACGCGCGAGCAGGTAATTCGAGAAGTAGGCAAGCAACACACCGACGACGACATTGATTTGAAAAAGGCCGACCAGTCTTCCTCTCCACTTTGCCGGGGCCAACTCTGCCATGTAGACGGGGCCGAGCACCGAGGAGCCTCCAATGCCGAGGCCGCCAATGAAGCGAAATACGACGAGCGAAGGCCAGTTCCATGCTAGGCCGCATCCAAGTGCCGAGATGACGTAGAGGATTGCCATCGTGCGTAGTGCGCGCTTGCTCCCCTGGATTTGTCCGGCGTAGCCCGCTACGATCGAACCCGTGACTGTGCCCCAGAGCGCGATAGAAACGGTCAAGCCGAGCGCGCCGGGCGACAGGTGAAAGACGAGCGAGAGGCTATGCGTTGTTCCAGCGATCACGGCGGTGTCGAAGCCGAAGAGCAGCCCTCCAAGGGCGCCGACCGCTGTGCTCTTCAATAAAAGGGATGTAAGTTTCATCGTAGGGCAAGAAAGATCAGCAAAGGTGAAGGGATATCGACCCTGGAACCGATGCCATATAGCAACCCAATCATATCCCAGTTCTCCGGTATTGATCACGTGCCAAATCGAGAATACTTCGATTGAGGAGGGTAACATCTGGGATCGCGGCTAGTTTGGCGGCGATGGAACTACCGCAGCCGGGCCGGCATCGGTCAGGTGCTTGTTCTGGTCGACAAGCTTGCTGAAAAGCTGCAGCTCCGCCGAGGCTTCGGCTGGTTTTCCCTGCGCCCGGTAGACCTTCGATAGCAGGAAGTGGATGGAGGGTTCCCGAGGGCTGTCCTTTTCAGCGAGAAGCAGGTCATCTAGGCCCTCGGCTGCGCGCCCTAGCTGGACAAACGTTCGCGCCCGATCGACGCGGGCCTGCATGAGATCGGGGCAACGTTCGACCGCTGCGTTGAGATCGGAGAGAGCTTCCGGGTAGCCTTCATTCTGATTCAGGCGGCAGTTCGCCACTTTCCAGCGGGAGCGGCAACTACCCGGATCGTTGACCAGCTCGGCCTGGAATTCCACCTGGGCGAGCGCCCACTGGCCCTGGATCCAATAGATATTTCCGAGGTGCTCATGGGTTCCGGGTTTTTCCGGGGCGGCCTTCACAGCGGCCTCGTACTTGGCCTGGGCTTTTGGGAAATTGCCCATGCCCTCCTGGATCTCGCCTTGGAGGTCGAGCGCGACGGCGGAATCGGGGTCGAGCGCCAGCGCCTTCGAATGTGCTTCCTGCGATAGCTGGAGGTAGATGTTTCCAAGCCGGTACCACGCCTCCTGATCGCCAGGGTCGCGCTGCACGCGGGCGCGGACCCGATCGGCGGCGGATGAGTAGTCCTTGACGGCGATCAGGGATTGTTCAAGCTGGTCTTCCGATCGCAGATCTTTCGGGTTCTCTTTGACCGCGGATTTGAAGGCCGCAATCGCATGGTTGGAATCACCGAGAGCCAGATACGCAGAACCAAGAACGGCATACGAGGGCGCCATTCTTGGGTTGAGGCGCAGTCCAGCCTGGAGCACCTCGATTGCGTTGCGATACTGACCCGAGTCAAAATACAGCGCTCCGAGGTTGTTATAAGCGGCAGCCAGAGATGGCGCCGCTTTGAGAATTTCGTTGTATTTTGAGATGGCGCCGGTTACGTCACCGCGGGCTTCGAATGCCCTGGCTTCAGCGTAGAGGCGATCTACCGCAGAGGGTTGCGACTGACTCCAGGCCGGCCCGCAGCCCAAAACAGGCCACAGCAGGCACACTGCCAGAATCGTGAACCGTTGCGACTGCATGGCACTATAATAGCTGACAACGGTACCATATTCGCGGGTCTTTCTGGAACAGGAACATGAGAAGAGGCCGCCAAATCGCGTTCCTTTGCCTGCTCAGTATCTGCCTATCCTGTGCCGCGGGACTGGCTGTTGCCCAGCCGGAGCGGGAGTTGGGGGATGTGCGGAGCCTGCTTGCTCAACATCGGCTCGCTGAGGCTGAGCAGAGTCTGCATCGTTATCTTGAACTCCATCCAGATTCCGCTTCGGGTCATTTCCTGATGGGGTATACGCTTTTCTCGCAGCAACGGGCTGTCGAGTCGCTGGCGGAGTACACGGCAGGAGGCCGTTACCGGAAGCCAGGCGCCGAAGATCTGATGGCGATTGCAGCGGACTATATTTTGCTGAAGGACAATGAGGACGCAGACAAATGGCTCTCAGAGGTCACGACGATTCAGCCCGAAAATGCTCTGGCGTGGTACTACCTGGGGCGCGCGCGTTTTTACGAAAGCCGTTACAGCGATTCGGCCGACATCTTTCTTAGGTGCCTGCGGTTGAATCCTCGCGATGTACGCGCGGAGACGAATCTCGGGCTCTCGTTGAAGGAGATGGGCGACGAAACAGGCGCGATTGCAGCGTATCAGCAGGCCATCCGGTGGGAAAAAGAGTCTGGCGCGAAGGATGCGCAACCGTATCTGGACCTGGGGTCGCTTCTTCGCCGTCGTGAAAAGGCAGAAGAGAGCCTGGGGTACCTTGAAACGGCCGTGGCCGAAGAGACTGAAAACCCAAAGGCTCACGAGGAATTGGGGCGCGCCTATGAAGATTTACACCGCAGCAAAGAAGCTGAGATGGAGTTCAAGAAAGCGATCTCACTGGCGCCGGACGCGTCGAGTCTGCACTACGCACTTGGACACGTTTTCAAGGCAGAAGGGCTGAATACCGATGCGGCGCGGGAGTTTGCAATTACCAGTCAGTTGAATGGCTCGCATTCTTCGAAAGAAGTGCCCAACCTCGATGTTCCGCAATAATTCGTCGATGTTCTGCAATAATTCATAGACGCGCGCGCCGCGGACCAACCGCGCAAGACCTGGGTGCAGAGAATGAATCCGCATCTGTCCAGTACCAGCAAAGGAAGAACTTCAATGGCGAATAGATTGCCGTGGCACACTCGAAACCGCTCCAGAAGCCCAATCGATTCGACGCGGGCGGTGTCGCGAGCGTCGAGAATCCGATGACAAATATCCGGGGCAACCGACCCACTCTTCACGATGTTGCAAAAGCGGCCGGCGTCGGCAACACGACGGTGTCGCGGGTGATCAATGGGGGCCATTACGTGGCACCTGAGATGCTGGCTCGCGTTCGGCAGGTGATGGACGAACTCGGCTACCAGCCGAACCAGGCGGCGCGCGCGCTGAAGAACGAGCGATCGAAGACAATCGGCCTCATCATTCCATCCATCACCGATCCATTTTTCGCCGAGTTCGCAGGCGTTGCAGAGACGATTGCCCGTCAGCGCGACTATGTTCTGATCCTGCTCACTTCTCAGGACAAGGCGCAACTGGAATTGGCCGATCTTCAGATTTTTGAACGCCATCGAATCGATGGGCTGCTTCTGGTTCCGCCGCGATCTGGATCGAAGGCGCTGATTCAAAACCTGCGCCGCCTTTCGGTTCCTGTTGTCGCGTTTGACCGCCCCATCGCCGGCCGCGCGTATTCAAGCGTGGTGTGCGATAACCTGGTTGCCGCCCAACGGGCAACGCGCCATCTGATCGAGCACGGGCGCAAGCGGATACTCTGCCTGGGCGGCGACATGAGTCTTTTTACGATCAGTGAGCGCGTGAAGGGCTATTCGGGTGTGATGACTGCGGCCGGGCTGGAGAGTCTGATCGAAATGGATGCGTCGGACTATGCGGCGGCGGACGAAGCGATTATGAAGCACATGAATGGAGGCGGAATCGATGCGATCTTCGGACTCTATAATCAATCGACCATCAGCGCTTACGAGGTATTGCAGAACCGCCGCATTGCAGTTCCGGAGAAGGTGAGCCTGGTGGGATTCGACGATTTCGCTCTTGCCGGAACGCTGCGGCCTTCCGTCACGGTTGTGAAGCAGGCGATTGTTGAACTGGCGCGGACAGCGGCCAATCTGCTGCTTGGACACATGAGCGGCGAGACGACGTCGCCCCAGCAGATCGAAGTGGCGTCGAACCTGATCATCCGCCAGTCATGCGGGTGCGAGCCAGACTGAGCGACATGCTCCCGCTTCAAGGCTCGATGGAGTAGCCATCCTTGAGGTAGCGGGCGATCATCTCAATACAGGCCTTGGCTGAGGCAGAGGCCATCAGTGACTCTGTCACCAAAAATCCATGTAGCGAGCCTAGCCATCTTACTGCTGTGACATCCACTCCCGCGCGAATGAGCCTCGCGGCGAATTGCTCGCCCTCGTCGCGCAGAACGTCATACTCGCAGGTGATGAGCAGAGTGGGGGGGAAGCCGGCAAGAGCGGCAGCCGGTAGGCGGAGGGGTGAGGCAAGGGGATTGGTTCCTATGGATTCATCGGGAAGATAATTCTCCCAAAACCACTTCATTGTCTTCTGACTGAGGTTTGGATTGCGTCCAAACTCTTTGTAGGAGTTGGTTGAGCAACTGTAATCGATGGCCGGATAAAGAAGGACCTGACAGAGCGGGATGGGCAGGCGTTCTTCGTGTGCGGATAGCATCAACGCAGCGGCAAGATTCCCCCCGGAGCTGTCTCCGGCGACTCCGAAGCGGCGCGGATCGAGGCCGAGGGACCCGGCACAATCGAGAACTTCGTTCACAGCGGCAGTGCAGGCTTCCAGAGAGGCCGGAAACGGATGCTCGGGAGCGAGCGGATACTCGATGAATGCGATTGCGGCCTGCGACTCTACTGCTAATTGGCACACCAATCTTGTATGAGTGGCGAGATCGCCCAACACCCATCCGCCCCCGTGCAGATAGAACGTGACGGGCATTCCCTGCTCCGCATGCAGCGGCTTAACAATATGCACGGGGCAAGCAGATGTCTGGTACGTCTCCATCCGCACAGGGAAATCGATGAGCCTGGACTTCTGTCCCTGGCGCATCCGGGCTCGCTCTTCTTCGATCGATAAAACTCCCAGCGGCGAGTCTTCCCCGAGTTTCCGAAGGTAATGAGAATCGTGCAGCGACAGCCGCTCGTAATGGGTCTCAATCGAGGCTGCGGCAACACCGTCGCTACTGCATTGAAAGTTGGCAGATGAGGGGCCCGCGAATAGCTCGGTCATCAGCGTCCCTCTGCTTCCGCCGCGGTGGATCCCCCTCCCAATCGATGAGCCTCCAGAAAGCTCCAAACCCTGCGGAATGCCTCGCTGGTCCGATCATCGGAAAAGCTGCCGTGGCCGCCATTGGGAATGGTTACCAGTTGATTGGGAACATTTGCACGGGTGAGCGCTTCGTGGAGACTCACCGCCTGAGAATAGGGGACGGTGGGATCACGATCTCCGTGGATGGAGATGATTGGCGGCAGGCCGGCGCGTACATAGGTCAACGGCGACACGCGTCTGGCCAGCGCTTCCTTTTCCGGCTGAGCGCCGATCCATGCCACGGCATAGGTCTGGCGGTCAGGCCCTTGAAGAATCTCATTCACGTCGGTGATGCCAAACCAATTCACGATGGCGGCAACTTTGATGGGCGGCTCATCGGATCCGGATGGACACTGGCTATCGAGATCGGTGCCTTCGGGAAGCATGCCGGCCATCAGGGCGAGGTGACCGCCTGCCGAATGTCCCGAGACAACGATTCGGTTGGTATCGATGTGGTAGGTCGCGGCATTTCTATAGACCCAGCGAAGGGCGCAGCGCACATCCTCGACAGCAGCCGGAGCGGGAGACTCGCCTGCCATTCGATATTCCACATTCACAACGTTCCAGCCTCGCTTTACATAGGGCAGGAACGAATTGACAGCGCCATTCTTGTCGCCAAAAACCCAACCGCCGCCGTGAATATAAATCAACGTAGCGGCACTGTTCGCTTTGAGATTTCTCCAGACGTCGAGATGAACAGGAACGTTGTTAAAGACGCCGTAGGTAATATCGGCGCTGATGCCGTAGTCGAACGAAGCTGTTTCGGTCCAATCGCCAGGATCGGCTTTTTGCGCAGACAACAGAGTTGGACAGAAAATGAGCAGACACAGCAGAGCGATATTAGAGGGACAGATGGATTTCCAGGGCAGTTTCAAGGCTTTTCCTCTGGTACATGTTCAACGTGTTGGGGGACAGCGATCCGCAGCGTGAGTGTCTGATACGGCGAAAGACGAAGAGCCTCTTTGGCGAGTTTCGAGCGGAGAATGCGATCTTCGGTGAGTGTCGTTTCGGCAATAGTGAGGATGGGAAACGCAAAATTCAAGCGGACCGGACTGGATTTTCCGGCAATTTCCTGCAGGCGAAGCATGAAGTGATCAGGGTTTCCATCGCTGCTCGGTTTCATCGCGAGAACGATTACATTTGGTGTGCTGAGAGAGAGAAACGAGCGGGCCCACTCCGCGGGACGGTGGCCGGGGAGCAACTGCACGACTTCGAATGCGTGCTGCATTCCGAATCGGTGTGCCTCGACGGAATCCGCCGCGCCGGGCGCCGCTGTAAGGGCGAATGAAAAGGCATAGGTTGAAGGGTAGCCCGGTTCAAAGGTGTCAAAACTGACCACCCCGAGATCTCGCGTGTCACCCTGATCGGACTTGATCATGACTTCGGCTTGAATTCCCTGGCTTGTTCCGCTTGTGAATGCAGCGGGAAACCGGTCGAAGAAAGCTTGCTGCTGGGCCAACATGACGTGATAGGAGCTGTTGCTCGTGTTATCGCTCCATACGAGGGTATGGCGTGGCACAGCGGCGTCGCTTCTGGCGCCGGGCAGGAGCGCTTGCGGAAAGCGATAGAGCCCTTCACCGTCTTCAATCCATCGCTGGACGTCTCCCTGCAATGAGAAGGCGAACGCAAAGGAATACGGGTCACTGTGCTGGCCATTCTCGATGAACGGTAACTTGCTGCGATCGAGGACTTCGGTGAGATTTACCTGCGACTCATTCTGCGGCAAAGCGATGACGGTTTTGGCCCACGGAGAGCCAGTCCGTTCGATCACGGCCTGGTCAACAAGTGCGCCGCGCTCGTGATGGATTGTGGGCCGCTCCGCGCTGGAGGAAGAACCGAATGCGGACGAACCATGCATCAGGTCGCCGGCACGATTCCCGTTTTTCTCATCCACCAGCGTGCGAGGCAGTCGAAGATCGGTGATGCGTGCGATTGTTCCAGTGTCGGGATTGAGGTCAACCTGAAAATACGGACTAACCAACGATGAAGAGTTGAGGCTCGCCGAAGTGGTATTGGGGCGCGGCGCTGCCTCCAGGAGGTAAGAGCGATAACCGACGGAGGGAACCTGTTGCGCGTCAAAGCAGAGGTCGCCGGAGAGCAGATGTTGCGAGGGCAGCACGGCTCGAGAGGCTGCGTCACGCACCACCCATTCGCCTTGGAGATCAGGCACGCGCACGAGCTGGGAAGATGTCCAACTGAGCGGATTGTAGACGAGCAGGACCCGCTCTCCGCTGGCGCTCCGGCTGGGCGGAGCCAGCGACGCGACGCCGCTGTTCAAGAGCTCCTTTGCCGATCTGGTTGCCCTTCGCATGGAGTCGGCGTACTGGCGGTTTTGCTCGAGCACCTCCGCCTGCGTCATGACTTTTGGCCATCCGCCTTGCCCGGCTCCGTTGTGCTCGTCGTACACGAACAAGCTTTTGTAATCCGATGCCAACTCGTTGCCTGGATAGCTCGACGCCAGACCGCTCAGCGTGAGCAGCGACCAAAGTGTTTCCGCTTCCGGCAGCTGGTCTTGCAGTGCCCGTGCATCTGCGCTGATGGCCGGCGAATTCAACTTCACCTGCGACCAGAGGCCGGTCCAGTCGCCGCGATATACAGGAATGCCGTCTGCATCGTGAGCGGCCATGTAGCGGAAGAACTCTGAAGGCGTGGCGATCACGATTCGAGGCAAGTTTCCTGCCGCGTTCCATGCGCGCACACTGGGCAGCAGTCCCTTCAACTCAAACTCTGGTCCTATTCCGTCGTGCATATAGAGAACTGCGAGAGCGGAATGCCGGTACCCGGCGTCGGAATATTGCTTCAGAAGCTTGTCGACTCCGCGGCGCATAATTTCAAGCTTTGGCAATCCCGCCCATTCTTTGGGATAGAACTTCGTATGGAGGTAGGGGTCTTCGGCATCGGGGTCGAGGTAGTAATCGGTCATGCCTTCGGTGTATCCGCCATTCTTGCCTTGTGTCTGCCACATCAGGATGCGGCTTCCATCCGGCGACTCCCAGTAGATCGGCATCTTGCCTGGCGCAAGGTCCATACCGCCGCCCAGCCCGGTGTTGGATCCGGTGATGAGATATTTCACACCCGAACGTGCAAGTACCTGAGGAAGTCGAAGGGAGAATCCGGGCACGTCGTTCATCATGGCAACATCGGAATGGATTCCGAAGCGCCTCTCGGCCTGTGTGCGGCCTGAGGCGAGACGGCTGAGCTCTTCAGTCCCCATGAACTCGGTATGCATGCTGCCGTCGGCGGCGGAGAGCTCAATCTCGCCCTTGCGCATGAGCCCGGCCAGGCGCCGGATTTGTGCCGTATCCTTCGTGCGGTCAAGCCAGGCCTGTAATTGCCAGCCGCTCTCGATGGTCCATCGGAATTTAGGGTCCGCTTCGCAGGCGTCCATCACTGCGTCGAGGTGGGGCTTGATGGCATCCATCTCCTGCAGGGGTGGGCGTAGAAAGCCAAGATCCCAGTGCGACCCGGGAATCACGAAGATCGTGCCGACGGAGTGGGAGCGGGACTGGGCCACGGCCGGGACGATGCACAGGCTCAGGCAAAGGGCCGCAATTGCGGAGATGCCGGCCGCATGTTTGGGACGCTTGTATGGTACCGCTTCCATATTTGATCGAATCTAACAGCCTGTTCCCCTGTTGTCAATGATTTCCAGTAAACGCAAGCATTGGCGCTGTTCGATATGAGATCGGCGTGCTATGTCTGCGTCCGGAATGTTGCTGTGCCGATAGTGCCGCACCACCATGGAACCCGAGAACATTCTGGTAACGATACCATCCGAACAACGTGGCTACGAGGATCAATGACTGGCCTGTTCATCCACTGTGATGAAGCGATCCGCAGCTACGTCTTTCAACGTCTGCACGGTTCCACTGGGCCAACGAATCTCGATGCTCTGGGCGGCGGCCGCAGATCCAAGACCGAAGTGCACACGTGGATCGCATGACGAGAGATAGCCGCATGCGGTGGTTACCGTCACCCATTGCGAGCCGAGCGAGGTGGTCATGCGCACGAGGGCGCCGATGCCGTCCCGATTGCTCTTGTGACCGACGAGTTTGAGCGTAAGCCAATGGTTTGAAGTTGCCGTCTCGTTGTGCAGCACATAGGCTGGACCGCCGTTGGTGGTGACCACGGCGTCGATTCGGCCGTCGTTATCGATGTCGCCGATGGCCATGCCACGGCCCACCCACGCTTGTTGGAAGACCGGCCCTGAGACCGATGAGACATCCACGAACCCCTTGCCCGTATTGCGCAGCAGCATCATGGGCTCGCGATAACGAAGCAGCGGGAAACTCTTCTGGACGGTGTCCATATCGTGTCCCTGGGCAATCAAAAGATCCTTCCAACCGTCGTTGTCATAGTCGAGGAATCGTAAACTCCATCCCGAGTGCATTTGCGTCATTTCGCCGAGGCCCGTAGAGTCGGTCGCGTAATTGAAGGTGCCGTCGTGCTCGTTGTGATAAAGCGCGTACCGCTGGTTGGCAAGGTCGGTAACGACGATGTCGGGATAGCCGTCGTTGTCGTAATCGGCGAAGTCGACGCCCATGCCGGCGAAGGTGTGCCCGTCCCCATTGACGGCGATCCCGGATTCGAGCCCAACCTCCTTGAAGGTGCCGTCGGCACTCTGTCGAAACAGAAACTCCTCCATCGAGTCGTTGGCGACAAAGATGCCGAGGCGGCCGTCGCGATTGTAGTCGGCAATGGCTATGCCCAGGGCTTTGGCGGGCTTGTTGAGTCCGAGTTTGGCGGCCTCTTCGGTGAAGTGGCCGTTGCCGTCGTTGTGATACACAAGCATGGTGATGGGCGGGAAGTTGTCAGGGTGGCAGATACCGCGGTTGTCCGGTTGGCCGCACCACAGATCGTTCCAATCCCATGTCACATAGCGCAACACGACAAGGTCGAGGCGGCCGTCGTTATCGAGATCGACCCAGGCCGCACTCGATGACCAGCCGCCGCCTGCCACGCCCGCCTTCTCCGTCACATCGGTGAAGGTGCAGTTTCCATTGTTGTGGTAAAGCCGGTTCGATCCGTATCCGGTGACGTAGATGTCTTCATATCCATCGTTGTCGTAATCACCGACCGCCACGCCCATGCCGTAACCTACGCCCTCCAGACCGGCCTTCTGGGTTACGTCTTCAAAGGTGCCATCTTGCTTCTGACGATAGAGACGGTTCCAGTCATTGGGGCCGGTCTTTTGCGGGATCGTGCCTTTCGGCGTGGGGTCTGAGTAGGGCGCTCCGTTCACGAGGAATAAATCAAGGCGACCATCTCCATCGCAATCAAAAAGTGCGACGCCTGAACCCATGGTATCGAGCAGGTATTTCTTGGAAGTGTGCGGGGCCTGATGGAGAAAGTGAATGCCCAGAGCGGCAGTGATGTCAACGAAGTTCCCGGGAATTCGAGTCTCCGGCGCTGTATTGGCAGCATGCGGGGGCTGCGCTTTGAGCGAGAGTACAGGCCCAAGCAATCCGGCCAAAGTAACCTGGACGATCGCCAATAGTTGCACGCGGTAGCGAATTGTTCTCCGGATGGTCATATTCGCCCCGCCTGACATTGTGGCCATTCCATTTCAATGGAGCATTGGTTGACGCCGTGAGGGAGATTGTACCCGGCGCGTCTGAAACTCAGAATACCGTATGGGGCTTGTATCGGTTCTGGCAACGTTTCCACAAAGATTGTGAGCAAACGGTGCGTCATCGGAGACCGGCGACGCTTGTCGAGGCCCGCAGGATCAACTCGAAGCGCCGTTTAACGAGCCCTGAGCCCGGATTCGCGAGCACCCTACAAAGTTTTATGGTACAAATGGTAACGGTTCCACAAGGAGTCGGTCTTGACTTATCAAACATCCTGCAGTGCAGGTCGCATTCTCGCCTTTGACATCGGAGGCAGCCACGTCGCCGCGGCACTCTGTTCAGTTGACAGCTTGTGCCTGGGCCCCCTCGCCATTGGCCCATTGTGTACGGACGCCTCGCTCGAGAGGTTCCTCGATCTCATTCACGATCTTGGCAGTCGAGCATCAGAAAGACGGGGAGAACCGGCGGGAGCGGTCTTCGCCATTCCGGGCCCATTCGACTACCTCGCGGGCATTAGTAAAATGCGCCACAAGCTGCCGTCGCTCTATGGCGTCGACTTGCGCCACACTCTCGCCGAACGGTTCGGCTGGGCGCCTGACCAGTTTCACTTCATCAACGATGCCGATGCTTTTCTCCTGGGGGAGTTGGGCGCAGGAGCGGCGCAAGGAGCCGAGCGCGCAGTGGGCATCACACTTGGAACCGGCATAGGTTCCGCTTTCGCCCGCAACAATGTTCTGTTGATCGGCGAAGAAGAGGAAGGCGTACCTTCTGGCGGCGAGATATGGGACCTCGCCTATGAAGGGGGAACCGTTGAAGATCTGCTATCGACCGCGGCTCTGCAGCTTGATTACCGCGTGCGTACCGGCCGGCAGATGGAAGTGGCAGCCATCGCCGCGGCGGCTGAGACTGACCCCGACGCACGGGAGGCCTTCGAAAGGTTCGGCCGGCATCTGGGTCTTGTGCTCCGCGATATTCTTGCCCCGTTCGCTCCCGATGTGGTTGTTCTTGGGGGCGGCATCTCCCGTTCGGATCATTTGTTCTTGCCTGCGGCACAGAAGTCGCTTGCGGGGCACGGCTTCCGCCTGGTGACAAGCGGCCTTTTCGGACATGCTCCTATGATAGGGGCAGGCGTTTATTGGCGCCAGAGAATTCGTGCATCTATTGACCGGGGATCGTCTGCATGCACCCACTACCCGCAACCAGCCTGATGGATGCGTCACTTTCGAATAGAACCAACCGGACAGCGAGTCTGATTGTTGAAGTTACCGGAGCGGATTGAATGAAAAAAGGAAGAAGTCTTCTCAAGCTCATTGCGGCCACGTGCCTTCTGTTTATGGCTGTCCCTTTCTTCGCCCAGACCGGAGCAAAACGCATCGTAAGTCTCAATGAGAATTGGGAGTTCCATCAAGAGGCAGGTAATCAATCGGCCCAGGATGCCGCGTGGCTTCCGGCCCAGGTTCCGGGCGACGTTCATCTGGACCTGCTTCGAAACAAACTGATCCCCGATCCTTACTATCGCGACAACGAGTCGAAGCTGCAATGGATTGAAAACGCAGATTGGACCTACCGGTCTATGTTCGACGCGACCGCGGAGATGCTGGCGCACCGCAATGTCGACATGGTGTTCCTGGGGCTCGATACCAACGCCAAGGTCTTTATCAACGATCGCCTGGCGCTGACCGCCGATAACATGTTTCGTGCCTGGCGGTTCGATGCGAAGCCATTTCTGAATCCAGGAGCAAACAGGATTCGTGTTGAATTTGCGTCTCCCATCAAAGTTGCGGACCAGCTCGCCGCTGACGACAAGACTCACGCAGAGACACACGTACCGGAGAAATCGTATCTTCGCAAGGCCGCCTATGAGTACGGGTGGGACTGGGGACCGCGATTTGTGACAAGCGGAATCTGGCAGCCGGTGTACCTTGAAATTTGGGACCAGGCGCGCATTGCCGATGTGCAGATAGAGCAGCCGGATGTCAGCGCCGAGGTTGCACACGCGATCGCCAAAGTGGATATCGTGGCCTCTGGCGATCTTGCGGCGGAACTCAGCCTAAACTACAGCGCTGGCGGGAAGCCCACTGAGATTGTCGATCGGATTCACCTCCATGCTGGAAGCAACACGATCGATGTGCCTGTGCAGATCGCGAAGCCTGCGCTCTGGTTTCCTTCCGGGTACGGCTCTCAGCCGCTATACACATTCAAGGCGAGCATTCGAGAAGGATCTCATGAACTGGACTCGACCACGGCGCGCACGGGGCTTCGATCGGTGGTCTTGCGGCAAAAACCGGACCAATGGGGAAGATCGTTCGAGTTCGTCGTCAACGGAATTCCAATATTCATCAAGGGATCGGACGTCATTCCGTTCGACAGCTTTCCAAATCGCGTTACCGAGTCGCGCTACCGGCAGGTATTGCAGTCTGCAAAAGACGCCAATATGAACATGCTTCGCTTGTGGGGCGGCGGCTACTATGAGTCGGACAAGTTCTACGAGATATGCGACGAACTGGGGCTGATGGTATGGAACGATTTCATGTTTGCCAGCAGCTGGTATCCGGGATCGATCGAATGGAAGCAGAATGTGGAACAAGAGGCGGCTTACCAGGTAAACAGGCTTCGCAATCACCCGAGTATCGCGCTGTGGTCAGGAAACAACGAAGTCGAGTCCGTGCTGTATGCGTTTCTCGGGGGCCAGTCGGCTGAAGGCAAGTTGCAAATATGGAAAAACTATCTCACGGTGTTCAGCGGCATAATGCCGGAGACGATCGAGCGCGATGACACGGAGGTGCCGTATTGGCCGAGTTCTCCGAGCGCGAATTACGAAGAGACATCGGACAAGTTTCAGGCCGGAGATGCGCATGACTGGAGCATCTGGCATGGAAGGGAACCGTTCGCGAATTATCAAAAGCACTACTTCCGGTTTACTTCGGAGTACGGCTTCCAATCGTTCCCTGAACTGCGAACCGTGGAGTCATTCACCGAACCCGCGGACCGCGCCAATATATTCACGCCGGTCATGCTCGCCCACCAGAAGAACAACGAGGGGAACTCGATTATTCACGACTATCTGCTTCGCGATTACGCTGAGCCGAAGGATTTTCCATCCTTTCTGTATGCGAGCCAGGTGTTGCAGGCGGAAGGTGTCAAGGTGGGAGCGGAACATATGCGGCGCAACAGACCCCGCATCATGGGCTCACTGATCTGGCAACTGAACGATTGCTGGCCTGTGGCTTCGTGGTCAAGCATTGACTACTACGGGCGATGGAAGGCATTGCAGTATTATGCGCGGCGATTCTATAGCCCGGTGCTGGTCTCCTCTTTGATTGAGGACGGGAAAGCCACGGTGTATGTGGTGTCGGATCGCACGCAGCCAACCACCGGCACGCTGCGGACGCGCGTCATGACGATGGATGGAATCATTGCCAAGGAGGAAACGGAGCAGATCACGCTTCCGCCTCTGTCGAGCGATGTCTACATGAGTGTTCCGTTTCAGTCACTGCTGAAGAGCAGCCAAGATCTTGGATCGCTGGTGGTGCTGACGGACTTCAAGGCTGATGGAACGGTTCAGTCTTCGAACGTGAACTACCTGGTCCCGACCAAGCAGGTTCACCTTCTGCCGGCCGATATCAAGACATCGCTTACCGACAACAGAGGCACACTTGAACTGAAGCTTTCTTCCAATGTGCTGGCGAGGGATGTGTATATCAGCTTCGGCGATGCAGATGCGCAGATCTCGGATAACTACCTAGACCTGATTCCAGGAGAGTCTGCAACGGTGACGATTACCAGCGCTGAGGGGATGGACGCTCTGCGCAAGAAGCTGAGTGTCATCTCGTTGGTCGATGCATTTCCATCGCCGGGCGCGCTGCCCGTCTCCGCATCAAAATGAGCGCAACGTTTCGCTCACCTCCCGATGCACAACATGCTGGTCGCGGTGTTGACCGCGGGAAAGGAATAGCATGACTTATCGTCTGGACCGGCGCCGCTTCCTGCGCTTATCGCTGGCGGGTGTTGCGGCAACGCAGTTGCGCCTCGCCCACGGTGAGACGAGGGACGCAGTCGACGCGATCAACCCGTTGATCGGGGCCAGCACCAGCGTCGCCCTTGGCGAGGGCAAGACCTTTCCAGGAGTGACCACTCCATTCGGGATGGTGCAATTGAGTCCCGACACAGTGACGGGCGGAGATAACGCACCGGGCTATTCCTATGAGCACTCAACCATCGAAGGTTTCAGCTTCATCCACATGAGCGGAGTTGGCTGGTTTGGAGACTTCGGCAATTTGCTGACAATGCCCAGCACGGGAGACTTCAAGCCCGCAGCCGGCCGTGTTAGCCATCCGGGAGAAGGCTGGCGTTCGCGCTTCGACCATGCAAGCGAAGTGGCTGAGTGCGGCTATTACGCTGTTACTCTGGATGACTACAAGATTCGGGCCGAGCTGACTGCCTCTCGGTACGCAGGGATTTTGCGGTTCACATTTCCGAAGGCTGAGACGGCGCGGATCCAGATCGACCTGGCTCGTCGAATCGGAGGAACCTCCACACGGCAATATGTAAGAGTCATCGATTCGCACTCGATTGAAGGGTGGATGCGCTGCACGCCTGCTGGCGGCGGCTGGGGAAATGGCGCAGGGCACGTGGGATATACCGTGCATTTCCGCACCGAGTTTTCGAAGCCCATAGCGCGTTCGGGCGTGTGGAGTATCGACGTCCCGGACTCGATGCTCGAGCACTCCGACGACCTGATCGTGGACCGGCTGCAGAGCGATGCGTTTTACGAGCTCGCAGCCAAAGCTGAGAAATTGAAAGACATTGAGGAGAGGGAAGGCAAGTACCTCGGATTCTTCATCGAGTTTCCGACCGAGCATGACGAACAGGTCCTGGTCAAATCCGGTATTTCGTTTGTCGACGCGGAAGGGGCGCGGCAAAATCTGCGGCGGGACATTCCTTCGTGGGGCTTCGACGCTGTCAGACAAGATACTCGCAGCCAGTGGAAGGAAGCGCTGGGAAAGATCGAGATTGAAGGCGCTACCGATGTACAGAAATCGATCTTTGCCACAGCCATGTATCACGCCATGATCGATCCGCGAAAGATATCGGATGGGGACGGACGGTATTGTGCCGCCGATCAGACGATTCGCAAGGAAGATTCATTCACCCACCGCACCATCTTCAGCGGGTGGGACGTGTTTCGCGCCGAACTTCCGCTGATGACCATCCTGAATCCCACGCTGGTCAACGATCAAATCTGCTCGCTGCTTGAGCTTGCGCGGCGTAGCGGAAGAGGTTATCTCGAGCGGTGGGAGATCATGAATGCCTACAGCGGCTGCATGGATGGCGACCCGGCTCTTTCCGTCATTCTCGACGCCTACAGCAAGGGGATTCGTAACTTCGATGTCGAACAGGCGTATGCCGATTGCCGGCAATCGGCCGCGGGTACAGGGACCGCAACCGGACGTCCGGACAATGAGTTCTATATGAAGAACGGCTATGTTCCGGAGCAAGTTTCATGGACGCTCGATAATGCGCATTTCGACTGGTGCGTGAGCCGGTTGGCGGCTGCGTTGGGCAACGCAGAGGACGCTCACCTGTTCGCGGATCGGGCCATGAATTACAGGAAGATCTACGATCCTGAAGTACGTTCCATGAGAGCTCGAAGAAGAGACGGGCAATGGTTGGAGTGGAAAGGCAACCTGGAATTCGGGCAAGGATGTACCGAGAGCAATCCGCTTCAACAGTCGTGGTTCGTTCCGCACGATGTGTACGGGCTGATTTCTCTGATGGGGAAAGAGCGCTTTGGATCGGCGTTGGAGGATATGTTCGAACATACACCTCCGTCCTTTGGGTGGAACCCTTACTACAATCATTCCAACGAGCCGGTTCATCACGTGGCCTATCTGTTTGCTTACGTCGGCAAGCCGTGGCTTACGCAGAAATGGGTGCGACGGATTCTGGAGCAGGCTTACCACGCGCAGGTGAACGGGATCTGTGGAAACGACGATGTGGGCCAGATGTCCGCCTGGTATATTTTGAGCGCGATCGGCTTCTATCCAGTGTGTCCGGGAAGTCAGGTTTATATTCTTGGGTCTCCGCTGTTCAAGCGTGCGACCATTCGGCTCGATCCAAAGTGGCATCGCGGGTCTTCGTTCGTGGTGCTCGCGAAGAATAACTCCGCGGAGAATTGCTACGTTCAATCGGCGCGCCTGAATGGACGGGAGTTGGCACGAGCGTGGATCACTCATGAGGAGATTGTCTCCGGTGGGACTGTCGAGTTCACGATGGGTCCGAAGCCGAACATGGGGTGGGGAGCAGGTCCCGACGCGTTGCCTCCCGACGCGAGCAAGCCGAAAGCTGGAGTCTGAGGAAGACGGGCGCGTCTATGGTTGATTCGCCCGTCGGCTAGTGTCTTCCGGCTTGTTGGCCGCTTAATAAATACACGTTCAGATACCCCCGCGCTTGGCGGTGAGGGGTTGCGTTCCTGGTCGGATTTGGCCCTTTTCAGGGCTGAGGACGGGGGGCGACAAAATTCTCAAATACCACTTGACACTGTTTTTATTTCGGGCCTATACTTGCGCTTTGTATGGAACCGATACCATACATTTGCTCTGTACGAGAAGTGAGGAGCCCCGTCGGGCCATGCACGTCAACTTTTTCGGCAGGCGCATTTATGACGGAGCCGGAGCGCTGACGCGCTCTACATCATCACGCAAGTAATTGATTCAGGAGGCATTGTGCAGCAGGCAATCGATTTCAGAAAACGGGTTTCTCCGAGTTTAAAGGGCCTTCTCCAAGGCGCTGCATTCTCGCTGCTTACCCTCGCCGTATTTCTCATTTCCGCCCACCCATTGCAAGCCCAGGCAAGCGCCGGAATTGTTGGGACCGTTACCGACATCTCGGGAGGGGTAATCCCCGATGCGAAGGTTTCAATTTCCAGCAATGACACAAGCGTTACGCAGCAGGTGACGACCTCGGGAGCAGGAACGTATGCTCTGAGCGGTCTGACCCCGGGACGGTACACCGTCACCGTCGAGTCGCCCGGATTCAAAAAGGCGATCCAGGAGAAAGTCCTGATTGAGGTTGGCACACAGGCCACGATCAATCTGAGTTTGAGCCCTGGTGCTGCTTCGGAGACAGTTCAGGTGATTGCCTCAAGCGTTGCGCTTAATACCACCCAGCCTCAACTCGGAACCACCATTGAGCCCGAACTCATCAACGTGCTGCCGAACGAAGTGTCTGGACGAGGGAGACAGATCGATCAGTTCCAATACCTGGCGCCCGGGGTACAGGGTGCGGCGTTTGTTCACGAAGTGAGCGGCGGCGTCAATTTCCAGCAGGAGGTGGTGATCAACGGGGTTCCGATGCCTCAGTCCGAGACCGAGGGAATGACGACATACATCAACCCTCCCTGGGAATTGATTCACGAGTTTCGCGTGGAGCGGTCTACTTTTTCCGCGCAATACGGACTGGGCCAGGGTGCGGTGAATTACCAGACGGCCACTGGCACGAATCGGTTTCACGGGGACGTATTCGAGATCAACCGCAACAGCTCACTTGACTCGAAGGGATTCTTCAACTCCCGGGTTCCCACAGACCATGAGAACAACTACGGATTCACGGTGGGCGGTCCGGTCAGAATTCCTAAACTCTATAACGGACGCGATCGCACGTTCTTCCATTTCTCTTATGAATGGTTCAAGCAGAATGCGACGGTCACGGGTGGAAACGATACCGTTCCAACGGCGCAGGAAAGGACCGGAGATTTCACCGATTTTGTGGATGGCACAACGGGAGCACTGATTCCAATTTTCGATCCGACGACAGGTCAGCAATTCTCCTACAACGGGACGCTGAATGTGATTCCTCCGAGCCGCATCAGCGCCAATTCGCAGGCGCTGCTGCAATACTTGCCGGCGCCCAACCGGACCGGGCTCAATCTCGGCGGCCTCGATCAGAACCGCAGCTACGACCCCTACGCGAATCCCACGCTGAATAGCAATTGGGGTTTCACGGTGGACCACAACCTGACCAGTGCGCAGAGCCTGCATTTCACGGAATGGCGCAACAGACTCACCACCAATCAGGTCTTCGTTCTGGGGCCGCTTGTGGCGCCGCCCAACCCTCTTAACGCGGTGGCAACGGAGCTTCAACTGGGAACGGGATTCATCCTGAACTATAACAATCTGATTACTCCTCACCTTGTGGTGACGGCGGGCGTCGGCTGGATGGGCGAGATCAATAACGAGGTTCCGACCACGAATGTCAGCCTGTCTTCGGTTGCAAGCGGGGTGGTACTGCCGCAGATCACCTTCGATGGTCAGCATGGTCCGACGCAGTGGGGCAGCTCCGGCAGTTTGCAGGACTCCATCAATCGAAAGCTCGGCATCGAC
>Ga0302275_10000255_pt1 | contig 60545 bp, 53 predicted proteins | sample III_Bog_N2_2_FD_200229 | JGI IMG/M metagenome (GOLD analysis project Ga0302275, IMG submission 200229) | Peat permafrost microbial communities from Stordalen Mire near Abisko, Sweden - III_Bog_N2_2 | ecosystem: Environmental > Terrestrial > Soil > Wetlands > Peat | place: Sweden: Abisko... | reverse complement strand
CAAACTCAAGGCATCTCCCAAATCAATTCCGCCATGGGCCAAATGGACAAGGTCACGCAAGGCAACGCCGCCAATGCCGAGGAAAGCGCCGCCGCCGCCGAGGAACTAAACGCCCAGGCCGAGACGATGAAGCAATCCGTGGCCGAGTTGTTGCAGCTCGTGCGCGGCAACCATCAGGCCGGCCCAGTCGCGCCGGCGACCCGTTCCCTTCGCCGCCCATCGTTTGGCCGCGCCACCTCAAAGCCCGCTGCCACCGGCAAGCCTGGGCCTTCCCCGAGCCCCGCCGCCGCCAAGGCAAATCGGCGCAGTGAAATTCCCATGGTCGGTGATTTCAAGGACTTTTAGGTATCGACGTTTTGTGGCTATTCGCCGGGGTTGAACTGTCTGGTTCCTCGCTGTTTCCAGTGGATTAGGCTGCCCTAACCCGGGCTAAAGCGGGCTAAAGCAGGGAAAGCAGGGAGACGCTCCGGTTTTCATTGTCTTTGGGGCGAAAAAGCGGCATTAAATTGGGCGCATGAAACATAATTCTTATTTTGAAGGAAAAGTGCAGAGCCTGGCCATCACCACCCCGCAAGGCCCGGCGACCGTGGGCGTGATCGAATCCGGCAAGTACAGCTTCGGGACGGATTGCGAAGAACACATGCATGTGGTGGCCGGCACGCTCAAAGCCAGACTGCCGGGCGGTGAATGGAAGAGTCATGGCAAAGGCGAGTATTTCATTGTGCCGCCGCACGTGAAATTTGAGGTGGACGCGGCCGGCGATGTGGCGTATCTCTGTTTCTACAAACGCTAATCCAGCTTATGAAAAATCAAACCTGGCTCCCGGCCATGGGCCTGTTGGTGATCACGGCAGGGCAACTGCGGGCGGAAGACCCCGCCTGGTTTCAGGCGTCGCTGACCCCGGACATCGCCGTCCAATCCCGCACCACGTTGATCAATGGTCTCAGCCTCAACATCTGGGGGGAAAACCCGCAGCACGGACTGACGATTGGCGCGGTCAACGGAAGCACCGGCGAGAGTTCCGGCTTCACGTGGGGGTTGGTCAACTATTCCGAGAATTACAATGGCGTCCAGTGGGGGGCGATCAACGTCAATTATACCAGTTATAACGGCTGGCAAAGCGGCTGGGTCAATGTGGCGGAAAGTGATTTCACCGGGCTGCAGTCGGCGTGGATTGGCAATTACGCCCGGAGCATGAAAGGCTTGCAGGTCGGGGCCTTCAACTACACGGAACATCTGAATGGCGTCCAGATTGGGATCGTCAATGTGGCCCGGAACAACGACTGGTTCACGGATTTCCCGGATCGTTTGGCCACGGGGTTTCCCATTTTGAACTGGTCGTTTTAAGGCGTGGCCGAAACGAATCAGTAAACAAGGATTTCAACCACGGATGGCCATGGATGAACACGGATAAAATCCGAAGGCCGAAATCCGAGACGCGAAAGAATTCCGAATTCCGAATTCCGAAACCCGAATGTTTAGGTAATTCGCTCGGACAGTCACGGAGGAGCGTGGATAAAAAGGCGGTTTTCCAGCTGTCCAGAAAGCGCACCGTTTCGGGACCGGCGGAAACCCGGGCTGACCGGCGGTCCTGATTTTCCTCCCTTCATGTTGCTTCGGCTTGAATCGCGGTGAAAAGATCCCTAACTGCATGACCAGATAGGCTTTTCTTCGCCGGCGAATTGTGATTAGTTAAGGCCCATGGTCAACCATAATCCCATTATCGCCGCGCTGGATGTGCCGTCGGCGGCAGCTGCCCTGAAACTGGCGGAACAGATCGCCCCGGCGGTCGGCGCTTTCAAGATCGGCAAGGAACTGTTCGTCTCAGCCGGGCCGGACATCGTGAAGCGGGTGCGCGCCACCGGCGCGAAGGTGTTTCTGGATTTGAAGTTTCACGACATCCCCAACACTGTCGCCAAGGCCGTGGCCGCCGCCCTGCGGTTGGACGTGCAGATGCTGACGATCCACACCAGCGGGGGGGGCGAGATGATGCGCGCGGCGGAGCAATCCGCGCAAGACATGGCCAAATCGCTCGGCGTCCCGTTGCCGCTGGTTCTGGGCGTGACGGTGCTGACGAGTTCCTCCAAGGAAACGCTGGCGGAAACCGGCTGCGAGCCCGACCCCGAGAAACAGGTGCTGCGGCTGGCGCAACTGGCGGTGAAATCCGGCCTGCGCGGCCTGGTCTGCTCGCCGCTGGAAATCGCTGCCCTGCGCCTGGTCCTGCCCGCAGGGGTCCAACTGGTCACCCCGGGCATTCGCACCGGCGCGGAAAAGGCGGATGACCAGAAGCGCACCCTGTCCCCGCGCCAAGCCATCCAGGCGGGCGCCAACTGGCTGGTGGTGGGCCGCCCCATCTATGCGGCGGAAAACCCGCGGGCGGCGGCGGAGAAAATCCTGGAATCGATCGCTACTTGAGGGTTAACCCGGATATTTCATAGCCATTTTGGAAAGAGTCGCGAAAAACCCTATGAAAAGAGGGGCGCAAACACGTGCGAATGCGTGGTTGAAAAGACGCGGCACGCAGGTTTGGAAACCTGCGATACGGCAGGCTGGGAAGCCTGCGCTACAAGGGTTTGCCATGGTTTTGCCGGTTTCACTATGAAATATCCGGGTTAAACTCAACCTGAACCCCGAACTTGGGAAAGCCATCGGCCATCGGAAGGGCTCATGGTTTGCGCCAGGAGGAATGTCGAGGGGTTGGGGTTGTTCGGGGTTTGGGCAGCTGCCGGGCCGAGGCGGCCTGGCAGGTTCATTAGTCGGACAGACCGGGTGAAATCAGCGGGTTAATGCTTTTGGAAACGCTTGAATACGTGCTACTTCTGTTTCGAATTGACGTTGGCGGCCTTTGTGGGTAGCCTTATGCAGACCGTAAGCGCCGCATGAAGCGGCGTCGGCAAATTTTTTATGTCTGAAGGATACTGCGTCAAGTGCAAGGCCAAAAAGCCCATCGCCGATGGCGTTGAAGAAACCATGAAAAATGGCCGCAAAGCCATTAAGGGCAAATGTCCCACCTGTGGCACCGTCATGTTTAAGATCCTCGGCAAGGCCGCTGCCGCTGCCGCCGCCGCCGCGCCCGCGCCAACTGATTCTGTCCCCAACCCCAACACCCCAATCACTCCCAACACCCCGCCGCAAGCCTGATTATGTCCCAACAGCTCGCTTACGTTATTATTACGCCGTATTCGCTTCATAAGTCCCGTACCGGGGGCATTTTGAGCCGGTTGATCACCCGCACCGGCCTGGATCTGGCCGGTCTGCGGATGTTCGCCCCCAGTGCCGAACTGGTGAAGGAATACGCCGCCACTATTGTCACCGCGCACGACCCGGCCGACCGCAAAATCCAGGAATTGCTCCGCGATTATGTGCTGGCGAATTTCCCGGTGGATGTCAAAACCGGCCGCCGTCGCCGGGTCATGGTCATGTTGTTCCGGGGCGAGGATGCCGTGAACAAGGTGCGCAGCGTGATCGGCTGCCTGAGCCCGGATCGCCGGGGCGGCGAGACCATTCGCGACACCTACAGCGACCTGATCCTGGATGACCAGGGCGGGGTGCGTTATTTTGAGCCCGCCGTGCTGGCCGCCACCAATCCCGCCGAGGCCGAGACGCAGATCAAGATTCTGGCCCGCCATTCGGAGGCCGACGGCGGCATTCTGGAAAATGTCATTGCGTACCCGCCCAATGTGGCCGGGGAACGGACGCTGGTGCTGATCAAGCCGGACAACTTCAAGTTTCCCACCGGCCGTCCCGGCAATGTCATTGATTTCTTCTCGCGCACGGGGCTGTTCATCGTGGGCATCAAGGTGCTCCGCATGAGCACGGCACAGGCGATGGAATTTTACGGGCCGGTTCGGGAATTCCTCCGCGCCAAGCTCAAGGATGGCGTCAGCGCCAAGGCCAAGGACATCCTGGAAAAGGAATTCGGCTTCAAGATTTCGGATGCGGACCAGAAGGCGCTCGGGGAAATCCTGGGACCGATCCAAGGCGATTCCCAGTTCGACAACATTGTCCGCTTCATGTCCGGCCACGCGCCGGGTGAACTGCCGGAGGCGGACTGGACGAAGCCCGGCACGGAAAAGTGCATTGCGCTGATCTATGAAGGCGTCGGCGCGGTCAACAAGATCCGCGACGTCCTCGGGCCGACGGACCCCTCCAAGGCGCCGCCCGGATCCATCCGCCGCGAGTTCGGCTCGACCATCATGGTCAATGCCGCGCACGCGAGCGATTCCGCTGACAACGCGAAGCGGGAGTTTGGCATCGTCAAGCCCGGCGAGAACAACTTCAAGCAGGTGGTCGAGGAAGTTTACGGCCAGATCTGATTTTGCCGGCCGCAAGGCGGTCCAGCCCGCGCACGTCATGGTGCGCGGGTTTTTATTTATGACGTCAGACGGAATTAGATTGGGGCCAAGAAGCTGGAAAAGAGGGGGCCGCATCCTTATTCACCCGAAAGCGGGGTTGTGGTTGGTCTTGACGCAGGCAGGGGGAGGTTTATTTTCGGGGGGATGAAAATGATCGCATATTGTTTTTTGATTTTGATGTTTGCGGTTTCGCTGGCACCGGCCCAGGAAAGCGCCACCCAGCAGCAGCTCGATAAGATCAGCGGCCAGATCCAGGATTTGCTGGAGGCGCAGTCGCGCCAGAACGTGCGGATTCAGGAAATGGAGCGCAAACTGGCGGAGCTGACGGAGAAGGTGAATGCGCCGGTGGTCAATGAGTCCGCCAGTCGCGAGGATTTGCGGAAACTGGCGGAAAAGATGCAGGAAATGGACCGCAAACGTCAGGAGGACCGGGATTTGATGCTGCAACAAATCGAGAAGCTGGCCAAGGTGGCCGCCGCCACGCCGCCACCGGCGGCGGTGCATCACCCGGTCCGGAATGACGATCCGCCGGCGGACAAGGACAATGCTCCCAAGGATGCCACGCCGCAAAAGGGGTACGAATATGAAGTGCAGGAGGGGGATAATCTGGGGCTGATCCTCAAGGCGTATCACGCCAAAGGCGTGAAGGTGACGAAGCGGCAAATTATTGACGCCAATCCGAAGATCAATCCGGACGTGCTGATTCCGGGGAAGAAAATCTTCATTCCAGACGCGGCGGCGAAGTGAGGGGATATTTGATGCGTGATGCGTGATGCGTGATGGGGGCCGGTTGGTCTTGACGGGGGGACGCGACGGGGTATTTTCGGCGCATGAAAACGATTACGCTTTGGTTTTTGATGCTGGCCTTTACGGGCTCGCTGGCGTTGGCGCAGGAGAGCGCCACGCAGCAGCAGCTCGATAAGTTGAGCGGCCAGATACAGGACTTGCTGGAGGCGCAGGCGCGGCAGAACCAGCGGATTGAAGCCTTGGAAAAGCAGGTGTCCGAGCTGGCGGAGAAGGTGAATGCGCCGGTGGTCAATGAGTCCGCCACCCACGATGATTTAAAGAAACTCGCCGAACAGGTGCAGGATATTGAGGAGAAACGCCAGGCGGACCGGGAGTTGATCCTGAAACAAATCGAGCAACTCGCCAAACTCGTGGCGGGGGAACCGGTCCCCGCAACGCAGCCCTCCGGCCCGGGTGGCAAGGAGGTTCCCAGCATCGTTCCCGGGCAGGAGTATGTCGTCCGGGACGGGCAGAATCTTGGGCTCATCATCAAAGCCTGCCGTGCCCAGGGACTGAAAGTCACGGAAGCGCAAATGATCGAGGCCAATCCCAAGATGAATCCCAATCTATTATTTCCCGGGCAGAAGATTATGATCCCGGAGCCGGCGGTGAAGTGAGAAGAAAGATGGAGAGACGAAAATGAAGGAAAATGAAGAATGCCCGCAGCCTTAAAGCTTGACTAATTCAGCGTTTTCTCAGAATGTCGTTAACCATTGGAAATTTGCTTCAATTCCGAATCGAAAGATAAACTATGTCTGTCAATGTGAGTTTCATTAATATGAAGGGCGGCGTTGGCAAAACGAGCCTCGCTATGCAGGCTGCAATTTATGCGGCATGGGAAAAAAAACGGGTTCTAGCCATTGACCTTGATCCACAATCAAATCTGAGCCAGGCGCTTTTGGGCCCCACTCAATATTTCAAGCTTTTGAAGGCATCCAAGCCGACGGTTGTGCAGTTACTTGAGGATTATCAACCTCCAACGTATGAGGCGGCCGGTCCTCAGCCCGTCACAATAAAGGATGTCATAATTAAGGACGTGTGGTGGAACCAAGTGAGCCTCCATCTGTTACCAAGCCGACTGGAACTTTCACGTCTTTTGCGCAATCCCGCAGGGAAGGAACGTAGGCTCGCAAAGGCACTGGCAAAGGTTGCTTCGGATTACGATTTGGTAATAATTGACTGCGCTCCAACAGAATCAGTGCTGACAGACATCGCGTATTTTGCCAGCGGCTACGTGGTGGTGCCAGTAAAGCCGGAATTCCTCGCCGCTATCGGACTTCCATTGTTGGCGAAATCGCTGGACATATTTCGGCGTGAAAACGAAGATCATCAAATTAAGATGGCCGGAATCGTGTTCAACCACGGCGACTATCAACCTGGGCCTGAGTCAAATGCTTCAGTGAGTGAAGTGCGAAGTCTGGCGAAACAGCATGGATGGCATGTATTTGCGAATGAAGTTCCGCACTCGAAAGCAATGCCAAAATCGGCGAGGGAAGCCTCAGCAATAGAACACACGAGCTACGCGCGTTCAGGAATCAAAAAAGCAATCGTGGATTTTAGTACTGAACTTTTTAAAACTGTTGGTGTATAGTCATGTCGATGGAATGTTTAGATTTACATCTTAAAGTTCTCGTGCTTGAGCATGGTCGAAAGCATGTACTGCAAAGCCTTGCGCATATTTGCGGCGTTTCTGAGGAAACGCTTGCAAATGAGCTTGTTTTGGCCGAAAAAAACAAAATTGAAAAACCTTCAAAGAAGATTCCAACATCGGCGGAAATCTTGGACAAGCTGGAGTTGCCTCCTGCGAAACGTGAATCCATGGAAACCCTCGCACGAGAATTCAAAAATAAACGGTTTCTCGGCGAAATGCGGCTAGTCAGGAAATTTTTTAGAGAACATCAACAGAGCGTATTGCCAAGGTCTCGACTCCAAGCCTTGCCAAGAGTTCTTAACATTTTAGCCTCTTTGCCACAACACGAACTTGATGAGCTTTTGGCTGATTGCACAAATCATCCTTTACATTCAGAGTATTCACGCCTCGCGGGGGCAATAATGGGGCAAGAATGATTATAACCTGGTGAGGTTTAGACTGATCCTACCGACCGTGTGTAAAAATGGCCCACAGACTGACTCTGTGGGCCGGAGGATGGAATAAGTCGTTGATCAGCCGATGAAGGCCGCGTGAACGGCTTTGACGGCTTGCTCGCCTTTGGCGAGGTCGATGACGACGGAAATCTTGATTTCGCTGGTGGAAATCATGTCGATGTTGATGCCTTCCTTGGCCAGGGTGTCGAACAGTTTGCCGGCCACGCCGGTGTGCGACTTCATCCCCACGCCCACGATGGAGAGCTTGCCGATCTGTTCGGCGGTGATGACCTTGGCGTAGCCGACCTCCTGGCGCAGGCCGTCAATGACCTTCTGCGCCTTCAGCAGATCGGGCTTGTCGGCGGTGAAGGAGATGTCGGTGGCCGGGGTGCCGGTGCCGTGGCTGATGTTTTGAATGATCATGTCCACGTTCACCGTCGCATCGCCGAGCGCCTTGAAGATGGTCGCAGCGACCCCGGGTTTGTCGGGCACGCCCACGAGGGTGATCTTGGCCTGGTTTTTATCGAGGGCGACGCCGCGGACGACGATGCCTTCCATGCTTTTGGTTTCTTCTTTCACAATGGTTCCTGGGTTGTCATTGAGGCTGGAGCGGACCTCGAACACGACTCCAAATTTTTTGGCGAATTCCACGGAGCGGCTCTGCATCACCTTGGCCCCGAGGCTGGCGAGTTCGAGCATTTCGTCGTAGGAGATTTCCGGCAATTTTTTGGCGGTGGGAACGATGCGGGGGTCGGTGGTATAGACGCCATCCACATCGGTGTAAATCTGGCATAAGTCCGCCTTGAGGGCCGCGGCGAGGGCGATGGCGGTGAGATCGGAACCCCCACGGCCGAGGGTGGTGATCTGGCCCTCGCTGGTCTCACCCTGGAACCCGGCGACAATGACCACGTTGCCGGCATCCAGCTTTTCGTGGACTTGCTTGGGGGTGATGTTGTGGATTTTGGCCTTGGTATGGACGCCATCGGTGACGATGCCCGCCTGCGCCCCGGTCATGGAGACGGCGGGCACGCCCAAGGTGTGCAGGGCGATGGCGGTGAGGGCGATGGTTTGCTGTTCGCCGGTGGCGAGGAGCATGTCCATTTCCCGCTCGCTGGGGAGCGGGGCGATGTCCTTGGCCAGCTTGATAAGGCCGTCGGTGACGCCGCTCATGGCGGAAACGACCACGACAATTTTATCGCCCTGGGCATGGTATTTAGCCACGCGCGCGGCCACGTTTTTTATGCGGTCGGTGTTGCCCACCGAAGTGCCGCCGTATTTTTGAACAATCAGTGCCATAGCAATAAATCTGACCCCGTGCCGGCCACCCCGGCAGGTTCAAACGGGAACCCAAGCATAGTTAGAACCTTGCGGTTTGAAAAGATGGAAGTGCGGCGGATTGAAGGGATTGAAGGGATTGAAGGGATTGGAAGGGATTGGAAGGGATGGACCGATGAACTGTCGCGGATGGCCTGGTCCGGGCGTGGCGGACGGGCGAGCGGTCCAAGTTGGGGAGGGATGCGGGGAATTGCCCGCGGGGAGCATCTAACGGCACAGAGACGCTCTGCTGCGGTTGGCCTGAACCAGCCGCAGTCTGTGGCCGGCCCAAGGAGTCAAATCTTGGTGCTGCTTTTGCGCGGGGCGGCCTCGCGAACCACGGTGACGGCGCGCCGGGCGTTGTCCGAAATCAATTGCAACTGGGCACGCAACGCCGGGTTATCTCCGTGCTTCATTAGCATCCGCTCGGCATAGCCTTGGATGATGGTCAAAATGTTGTTCAACTCATGGGCCACCTCGCGTCCGACATAACGGTTGAGTTCGGGCGGAAGCGACTCATGGTGTATCGGGGCCAACGGGGTCGGCTCCAACATTGGGACCACTTTATCGTATGTATTTTCCAATGATGACATTTGAATGATTATGTAGCAAGCCGTGAGCCAAAGCCCTTGGCTGCCAGAAACAGCCTAAAATCCCCAAAAAAACCCAAAAACCAGCACATTTCTTTGACACCCTGCCTATATTGCAGGCACTTTTCAAGTCAAATATTGAAAATGGACCGTGGTCTCCGTGGTCTGCTGAATACTAATGGTCACTCCGCCTTTTTCTGATACCCTTGAGCCAGTTGGCGCATTTTTTTGACAGCGGCTCCCATGTTGCGCTGCCGAAACAGGGCGGTGCCGGCAACAAAAGTATCCGCACCGGCGCGGGCGCACTCAATGACGGTTTGATTATTGATGCCGCCATCCACTTCGAGACGGTAGTTTAGTTTGCGCTCCCGCCGCCAGGCCGCCGCCTGCTGGATTTTTGGCAGGCATTCGTGAATGAAGCTCTGACCGCCAAACCCAGGGTTGACGGTCATCACGAGCAGGAGGTCGATTTTGTCAAGATAGGGCTGGACTTCGGCGATGGAAGTGGGCGGATTGACGGCCAGACCGACTTTCCGCCCGAGGGCGCGAATTTTCCACAGCAAGGACGCCACCCGGTCGCCCAATTCAACGTGGACGATGATTTGATCCGCGCCGGCCTGGGTAAACGGTTCGAGCAAGACTTCCGGCTTGCCGCACATGAGATGGACGTCGAAGAACAGTTTCTTGGCGTGCGGACGAACGGCGGCGACCACACCTGGTCCGAAGGAGATATTGGGCACGAACTGGCCATCCATGATGTCGAGATGCAACCAGTCGGCGCCGGCGCGTTGGGCGCGGGCGGCTTCCAGGCCGAGCCGGGTAAAGTCGGCGGCGAGCAGTGAGGGCGCGATGATCATTTTGAAACTCGTGGGCGGGAGTGTGCCGTTTTGCGCAATCAACCGCCAAACAAAAAAGCGGGATGGGGGAAGTTTTTGGCCGGGGGGCAAACGAATAAAAAAGCGTTCTTTCCCCCCCATCGGAAGGCTGACGATGACAATGAGGATGGGTGATTATTTTGCCGGGTTGGCCCCGGCGACGCGGAGCCGGATGGAGTAAAAGGATTTGCTGGCGGTGATGAACAGGGTTTTATTCTCCGGGCCACTGAAACAAACGTTGGCGGACCACCCTTCCGGCACGGCAATGTGGTCAATTTGTTTGCCCGTGGAATCAAACACCGTCACGCCATGGCCCGTCAAATACAGGTTGCCTTCCACGTCAATGGTCATGCCATCGGATCCGAGTGAACAGATCAGGGTTTTGTTTTTTAAAGTGCCATCGGGTTGGATGTCGTAGCGCCAGGTCTGGCCGGCTTTGATGTCGGACACGAATAGCTGCTTGCCATCGGGGGAACCGGTGATGCCGTTGGGCTTGGTCAAGTCATCGGTAACGCGGGTCAGCGTCTTCCGGTCGGGGGTCAGATAAAAAACCTCCTCATTGGGCAATGCCATGGTGGTGTGATCCCACCAGTCGCGCCGGTAAAAGGGGTCGGTGATGAACATTCCGCCGTTGGGGGCGATCCACACGTCGTTGGGCCCGTTCAGGTATTTGCCCTGATAATTGGTGACGAGCACCGTCACGGTTTTGTCGGGCGCGATGGACCAGAGCTGGTTGTGCTGGTCGGCGCAGGCGATGAGGTTGCCCTGGGCGTCAAAATACATGCCATTGGCGTATCCGGAGGGCTGGAGAAAAGTGGAGAGGGTGCCGTTGGTGCTCCATTCCATGATGCGGTTGTTGGGTTGGTCCACAAAGAAAACGTTGCCGGCGCGGTCGCGGGTGGGGCCTTCCGTGAAGGCGAAATTGCCGGCGAGTTTTTCGAGTCTGGCACCGGGCGCGACGACGCCATCGGCCGCCACCGCCAAGACAGAGGCAAACAAAATGGCTGGGATCAGGGGGAGCGGTTGCATGGGTATAGCTTTAGCCGGTTGGCGGGCGAGGGCAACTGTTTTTTTGAGGGTCCGGCCCGGTCGCCCCGGTCTCGGGGCCGCCTAAAGCTTCCTAATGGCAACAGCATGGACCAGCAGGGGTGCGGGGCGCACTGGGGGTACGGTCTCAGCTGGCAAAAAGAGAGCCTCACCCATCCGTGTCCATCGCTGGCTGAAATTTTTTTTACTGAATCGTTATGGTCGTTACCCGGCAGAGGAATGACAAATTGCTTGAAATAGGCGGCTTTGAGGCGCAGTCTTCCAGTGGTTTGCGACCAGGTATTTTATTATGAAAATCAAATTTTTAGCGGTCTTGTGCGTGCTCGCCATGGGCATGAGCCATTTCAATGTTTGCCGCGCCAGCGGCGATGATGACATCGCCACCATCACGGATGTCACCTTGGTGCGTCCGGGCTGTTTCCTGGCCACGGTGCTGGGGTCGGCAGTATTTGTCGTGGCCCTGCCGGTGGCCGCGATTTCGGGCAGCGTCGGGCGCACGGCGGACACCTTGGTGGTGGGGCCGGCGCAGGCCACCTTCACGCGGCCGCTGGGTGATTTCACGTCCATCCAATAAGCGGGAAACGAGCCTTGCACCTCGAATTAAGCCCATTTCCACGCCAAAACGGTGAACCCAGCCTGGCTGGGCGATGCCTCGCGTTGACAACTTCCACCCGCTGCGACATTCTGCGGTGATGTCAAAACCAGCATTAGGCCGAGGCTTGGGCGCGTTGTTGGGCGGCAATCCGTCGCTCACGCAACCGGTGTCGGTTCCGCCCCCCGCAGCGGCGGCGATTTCTGCGGTCGCGCCAGACGACCGCGACCGGGTGCAGCGCGTGGCGTTGAACCGGGTGCGGCCCTCCCCGCTGCAACCGCGCAAGGAATTCGCCCCGGAGGCTTTGCAGGAACTGGCTGATTCGATCCGGGAGCAGGGCATTGTGCAGCCGCTCATTGTGCGGGAGCGCGACGGTTTTTTTGAATTGATCGCGGGTGAACGCCGCTGGCGTGCGGCCCAACTCGTGAATCTTACGGAAGTGCCAGTCATCACGCGCGAGGCGGATGATCTGGAGGTGCTGGAGCTGGCCCTGATCGAAAACCTGCAGCGGGAGAACCTCAATGCGCTGGAAGAGGCATTGGGTTATGCGCAACTGGCGGAACAATTTCATCTGACGCAGGAGGAGGTGGCCGTCAAGGTGGGCAAAAGCCGCGCGGCCGTGGCCAATGCGACGCGGTTGTTGAAATTGCCGGAACTGGTGCAGGGGCTGCTGCGGGAAAACCGGGTTTCGGTGGGCCACGCCAAAGTGATTCTGGGGCTGGCGGATCCGGCGATGCAAACGTTTGCCGCGGAACGGGTGGTCAAGGAGGGCTTGAATGTGCGGCAGACCGAGGGCCTGGTGGCCAGGTTGCTGGCGCGGGTTCCCAAGGCCCCCACGGAACGACCGGCGGCCCCGCCGGTGAATGCCAATATTGCGCGGCTGGAGGAAAAGATGCGCGAGAAGTTCGGCACGAAGGTGCAATTGAAATACGCCGAGGGCAAAGGGGCCGTGGAAATCTCGTTCTATAGCGACAACGAATTGCAGCGGGTGCTGGAAATTTTGAAAGTGAATGCCGACTGAAGCCGCAAGCGACTGACATGATTCTCGAAATTGTAAAATATGGCCATCCGGTGCTCCGCAAAAAAGGCGAGCCGATCGAGGAGATCACCCCGGAAATCAAAAAACTCATCGCCAACATGTTTGAGACGATGGAGGAAAATCACGGGGTGGGGCTGGCGGCGCAGCAGGTGGGGGTGGCCCGGCAGCTGACGGTGATTGATGTGCGGGCGGTCACGGACCGGCCCTCCACGCTGGAGCTCGACGGGCAGCCGGCGGACCCGGCGGCGATCATGCCGCTGGTGCTGATCAACCCGGAATGCACGGCCGTCGGCGAGCCGGTGTCGGGCGGGGAAGGCTGTCTAAGCTTTCCTGAGATCTTCGCGGAGATTTCCCGGCCGGGCGTGGTGGACGTGAAAGCACTGGACGCCCGGGGCAAGCCGATCTCGTTCCGTTGCGGCGGTCTGCTGGCGCGCGCGGTGCAACATGAAAAGGATCACTTGAACGGGGTGCTGTTCATTGACCGGATGGACAAAAAAACCAAGCTCGAGTTGCAGCCGGAACTGGATGCCTTGCAGGCGGAGACCAAGGCCGCGTTGAAGAAAAAATAGCTCAGACTTGCAAGCTGGTGAGGAGCCGCTTGGTGGCCACGAACAGATACAGGTCGGAGAGGTGTTCCTTCATGACATAACCGGTGGCCCCGGCTTCATTGGCGGCCTGGCGGTAGTCGACGGTATCGTGGCTGCTTACAAAAATCACCCGCGTGGAGGGATGCGCCGCCCGGATGCTGCGCGTGGCTTGGAAGGCGCACAGGCCCGGCATGCTGATATCCATGGTCACGCAATCCGGCTTGAATTCGCCGATGGCTTGGATGGCTTCATCGCCGGAGGCACATTCCAGCACCGGGTCCCCCGGGGCGGCGATCAATTGCCGGATCATTTTCCGCATGCCCGCGTGGTCATCCACAATCATCAACTTCATGGCCATAACAATTCAGTCTCTTGGTATATGCTGGGACGATGATAGCGCAAACCGCGCCGGGGCGTAATTGTTGCCAATGCCTATTTTTGGCTAAGTAAGCCTCGGTATTTTTCTAGGTGGAACTACTTAGCCGTTGATCCGGGGGAAGTCAGACGCGCCGAGGAAATTTCCAAGCAGGCAGACGCGGATGATCTTTCTAGCATTGGCGAATCCTCCGCGTCCAAGGCCAGGGAAAGCGACGCGCAAGGCGCGCAAGACGTTGTTCCGCGTGAGCAAATTCACCTTGGTCACCTGCCCGGACAGCTCAAAGGCCGTCCGGGCAGCCACCGGGTCCACCAATAAACCGCACCAACCTCGCATCGGCCACGGACACACCGCCTCCGTCGCGCCGAAGGGCTGGAGTCAGAAGCCGCTGGTCAACGGATCGGGTTTCAACCACGCGGCCTGCGGTTCGATGCAAGCCGCCGGTTGGAAGGCCGCCACGACCCCAGCCTGCCCCGCGTTCCGCATCCGCCAAGCAACATCGGCGTAGCTTTTTTTGGTTAAACCTACATTTGGGTTGGAATTGTGCGGTCCCAGGGGCCGCTGAGAGCATGCGGAAAATCCACAAACACCTTATTTGCCAATGGCTTCATGTGTTTTTGCAACTGGTTCAATCGTCTGGCATCACAGTTGCAAAAGGAGGTTCTGTCTGGCGGGATTTTAATTTGCCCTGAAACGACATGATAATATCCATGAGCGCTACAAACATGGCACGCCATCCGGTGCTGGTGCGGCGTGGAAACCACGCCAGTCAACGCCAGGGAGACGGAAGGAATGCTGATTGTATGACCCCGGCCAAAACCAGCCCACCGATGCCAATGCAACTGACGAAAATCGGGGTGATTCATTCGCCCTACCAGCAGGCGGCCGGCACGCCCATCCAACCGTGCCGTGCCGGGATTTCGCCGGGGTATGCGGTCTTGCAGCCGGAATTTATTGAGGGCTTGCAAGACCTCGCCGGGTTCGAGCGCGTGTGGTTGATTTACTATTTTCATCGCGCGGCCGCCCGGATGAGCGTGGTACCCTACCGCGACACGGTGGCGCATGGCTTGTTTGCCACGCGGGTGCCAGCGCGGCCCAACGCCATCGGCCTGTCCTGTGTGCGGCTGCTGGATGTCAGCGGAAACATTCTGCGGCTGGCCGAGGTGGACATTCTGGACGGCACGCCCCTGCTCGATCTCAAGCCCTATGTTCCGCAATACGACAATTATCCGGTGCAACGTTGCGGTTGGCTGGACACCGTGCCGGACCAACCCGTCGTGGCCGATGACCGCTTTGAGCGCAAAGCGCATTTGACTCCAATCTGAATAGTTCAACCAAACCATAAACCAACTGGCCAAGCACAATGATCCATCTGCCGACCCACCAGCCGTTATGCGCCGTCGTAGCAACCAATTTCATCCCGCCGCGATCACTGGCGGATTGTCTCAAATTCTGCGGTCGAACCTCGGCGATGGTGATTCTGCTGGCCCTGGGCGCGGTTCGGGCGGCGGCAGCCCCTTCGGATTCCTTCACGATTTCAGGCCAGGTGAGCAACTCGCCGGCCTTCGCCTATTCCAGTTCCCCGTTGCCGTTGCTCGGCCTGCCGGAATTCACCGAAACCGATCTGGCGGTGGCGGGCGCTTATACCGGCGTCTCCTTGGAATCCCTGCTGACCAGCAGTGCGGTGGGCATCAAGCCTGACCCGACCCAGGCCAAGAACAGCATCATCGCGGAATATGTGGTGGCCATGGGGAGTGATGGTTACCGGGTGGTTTATTCCGGCGGGGAATTGGATCCCAATTTTGGTGGCAGCAATACTTTGCGCCCCGATTTGCTCGCTTACCAACTCAATGGAGCGGCCATCGGAGCCAACGGGGCTTTTCGCACCATCGTGCCAGGCGACACCAATAAGGGCGGACGCTACGTTTCCAACGTGACCAACATCAGCGTCGGCATTGCGGCGACCAAAACCGGAGCCGGAGGCACGGCCAGCCAGTTTCTCCTGTCGGGATTGGTCAGCAATTCCGGCGCAATCTTCACGAGCCTGGCCGACTTGACGAATGGCAACCTGCCGGTGCTGACCGAAAACGTCACCTACCTTTCGGCTGGCAGCGCGGTCAATAACAGTTTTTCCGGCGTTTCCCTCTGGTCCTTCCTGAGCAATGCCGGATTGCAGACCGACCCTTACCAGACCAAGAATCATCTGAACGAATATGTGCTGGCCACGGGTAGCGATGGCTACAAAGCGGTCTTTTCCCTGGGCGAACTGGATCCCAGTTTTGGCGGCCAGCCGACAAACAGTCTGGCGCAGGATTTGATTGCCTACACGGGGGCGAACAGTGATGGCGCGTTCCGCATCGTCGTGCCGGGCGACCTCAAAGGGGGCCGTTATATAGCCAATGTGGTGAGCCTTGAAGTGATTGCGTCCGCCGCCCCGCCAGGGCCGTTGACCGTTGCTGCCAACCTTGCCAATGGCAAATTTTACCTGGCCGGTCTGGGCGGGAGTAACACGGTTTATCAGGTTCAAGCCAGCACCAATCTGGCGGCGGCAAACTGGCTGACGATTGGTGCGGTCCATACCGACACCAACGGGGTCGCCCAGTTTTCCGATGCCAGCCCGACCAACACCCAGCGCTATTACCGGTTAAGCCAATAAATTTCTGACGCCAACCAATCATAGCCCCATAGCTCCATTATGATGAAATTCAAACCTGCCATGAAACTCCTCTGCCCGCTGGCATCGGGCGCGTTGCTGACGGCAGCGCTTACCCTGCACGCCCAAACTTTCACCTACACCAATTGCGATCTCGTCGCTGGCTTCCGTCTGATTGGCGGGGCGTCCGATTTGGTCGTGGATCTGGGGCCGGTGGCCACGTTTGAGAGCCTTGCGCCGCGCTCGGTCACCACCATAACCAATCTGACTGCCGGCCAATTGGCCGATGCCTTGCCCACTTTGAATGGCGTTTCGTGGTCGGTGGGGGCGGCCATGCGGGGCAACACGAACTATACCTATCCCCTGCAAACCATCTGGGTCACCGCGCCGCGCCCAGACATTTATACGCCCGGAAAGGTCTGGATGAATCAATCGGTTTATACTTTGGGCGGGGCCGCCAGCCAGATTGACGCCATTGGATATGACGCCTCCGTCTATGGCAACGGCCAGCCAGCGGGGCCGGACAACACGCCCGCCGGCATCTTGATTCCGCCGGCGAGCCAGTATGCCTATTCCTATTTGATGGGCGGTCACGCGAATTATGATGGGACTTTTCAGGGGGTGGTCGAAAACATGACGCCCGTTGATTTCGACACAGCGGGGCTGCCGGCGCGTTCGGTGCTTTACCGCCTGGAGCCAGACACCTACCCGCACGCGGCGGGCACGTTGATCGGCTTTTTCGATTTCAACCCCGATGGCACCCTGACGTTCACGGCGGGTCCGCCACCCGAGCAAACCCTCATCAGCGCCATCAGCAACCAGGGGACCGTCACCACGATTTCGTTTCCGACCGTGAATCTGGTGGGCTACCGGTTGCGTTACACCGACAGCGCCGGACTGACCACGCCCATTTCGAACTGGACCATCGGTAGCAGCCTCATCGGCGATGGCACGGTGCTTTCGCTGCAAGACATCAATTCAAACGCCATCCGCTTTTATGTCGTCGAAGCCTATTACTGAACTATTGCTGACCTGCTTATTTCACCAAAACATAATCCACAAAATAATCATATCACCGTCATGAAAACCATTCGATCCAGTTTGCTGGCCGCCGTTGGCTTGCTGCTCGCCGCCAGTGCCAGCGCCCAGATTAACATTCATATCGCCGGGGCCGTCTCGCTCCAGGATGTCACCTACAACACCCTGGTGAGTCTTTACGGCAGTGGTGGTCCAACTTCGCAGAACCTCTCCAACAAGACCAAGCCAACCGCCGCGAACACCTTTACCATGACCGGAACCATGCCCGGTTTGTTTGGCTCACAGACGGTGAATGTCTATGTCAACTGGAGCGGTTCCGGCCCCGCCATTCAAAGCCTGACTGGCAATGGCACTGTCAACTTCTATGCGTCCGCCACCCAGGGCGACACCAATCTGGTGACCGCCAGCGTGGATGTGGGCGGTTCGGTGGTTTATCAGGCTGACTATCCCTATCCCACGCCGGTGCTGAACGATTCCACTTACGGGGTCACGCCGACGATTTTTGCGCGCAGCCCGCAGGTCCCGACGACCATCACTAACATCACCTCGCAGCAACTCCGGTTCATTGAGGCCAATGGCAGCGCGCCGGCCTCGCTCTTTACCGGCAATGCCGCCGACACGACCATCATCTATTGGATCATGCGCGACATCGGCGCGGCCCACCGGATTATTTCCGCCGACGAGGCCGGTTTCACCGGCAACGCCCTGGCCTATTACTACACCAACAGCGCCTGGGTGCTGGATCCGGTCGGACGCACCTCCTGGCCGCTCATCCTGAATATGATCACCAACTACGACGGACCCTGCCTGACGTTCCTGCCGCCGAATCAGGCGGCCAATGTCAATCCGGCAAACATATTGGGTTTCAATGGGAGCTTTCCGTTCCGCGGCACGTTCAACACGGTTACGAATGACTATTCCCCGACCATCAACGGTCAATACACCTGCTGGGGGTTTGAGCACATCATGACCGCGCCGACGGCCAACGCCAACATCCTCGCCTTTGCCGCCGCGTTGGAAGCCGGCGTGCTGAGCAACATGGTGACTTCCCCCTATTCGATTCCCTTGACCCGGGCGAATGTCACGCGCACTTCGACCGGTGGCCTGGTCACACCCAAATAGCGGCATGCTTAAACGTCAGGAATCCATTCATGCGCCTGGGGGCGGGCAATCCGTCCCCAGGTTTTCATCTTGTCTGACATGGGTCCTCGCCGCGCTACTGGCGTTTGGCGGAAGCGTTGGAGCCAAGGCCGAAACCGATGCGGATTCCGTCGCGGCCCTCCGCCAGCTGATCGAGCAGCAAAATCGGAAACTGGACGAACTGAATGAGAAGGTCCGGTTGCTGGAGGACCGGGAGAAGCAGCGCGACGCGGCCCTGGCCGGGCAGCGGCTGCCGGCCATCGTGATTGACACGAATGGCGTTCCGATCGCCACGGTTGCCGCCAGTTCAGGGGAGAGGGAATTCGATGGCAATCAAACCAACAAATTGGTGCCCCGACTCTCCGCCGGGGAAAACGGATTCGCCTTCCAGTCGGCGGACACCAATTTTGTCCTGGCGTTTCATGGTTTGGTGCAGGCCGATTCACATACCTTCTTCAATGATAATCCGCAGTCGCAAGCCAACGCTGGATTTCTGTTGCGCCGGGCGCGGCCCATCCTGGATGGCACCCTGTTCCACGACTTCGATTTCCGGCTGGCCCCGGATTTTGGCTGGCCCTCGGTGCAGCTTTATGACGCCTACATTGACTATCATTACAGTCCGGCGTTACAGGTTCGCGCGGGAAAATTCAAAGGGCCGGTCGGCCTGGAGAATCTGCAAACGGACGCGGCCACTTCGTTCAACGAAAAATCGCTGGCCTCGGATCTGGTTCCCATGCGCAACCTGGGTTTTGAGTTGTCCGGCGAGCTGGCGGCCGGCACCTTGAACTGGGCGGCCGGCATCTATAACGGAGTCGGCGATGGCAGCCTGTCGGCCAACAGCGTGGCCAACAATGAGCCGGAGTTTGGCGGCCGCCTGTTCTGGCAACCGTTCAAAAACGCCCCGGCCAATCCACTGCAAGGTTTGGGCTTCGGCGTCGGCGCCAGTTACAGCGATGTGTCCTCCAATAGCGCGGTGCTGCCTTCCACGCTGGACGGCAGCCTGCCCGGTTTTCTCACGGCGGGCCAGCAGCAGTTTTTTGCCTACAACCCGCTTTATGGTTCGGTGGTGGCGGACGGAGCGCATTGGCGGTTTTCGCCGCAAGCCTATTATTACCTGGGTCCCTTTGGGGTGCAGGGCGAGTATGTGATTTCCGACCAGTCGGTCATGAACAACTTGACGATGGCCCGCGCCGCTTTGCAAAACACCGCCTGGCAGGTTTCCGCGCAGTGGGTGCTGACCGGCGAAAAAGCTTCCTTCACCGGTCTGACGCCAGATCATCCGTTCAACGCCCGCAACGGCCAGTGGGGTGCCTGGCAATTGGTGGCCCGCTATTCCGCGTTGGACATCGACAACGCTGCTTTCAACAGCTTTTCCGACCCGGCCACCTCGGCGCGGTCCGCCGCCGGTTGGTCGGTTGGGATTAACTGGTGGCTCAACCGCAATGTGCGGATGCTGACCAGTTTTTCGCACACGACCTTTCAAGGCGGCGGCGGGGTGAACCAGTATGTGCCCAGCACGACGAGTGCCCCCGCCACCGTCACCGCCCAGGATGAAAACGCGCTGTTCACCAGAATCCAAATCGTCTTTTGACGCCGCACCACCCAGCTCAGTTTGTGCAAGCCACCGCCTTGCTGGCCGGGTTGTGGTTGTTTCTATTTGGGTTCGAATCCTCAAGCGGGGCGCAATCTGCTTTGAACCGAACCTATCAGGTCAACGCCTACGCCCTGCGCGGCAACTCCGCGCTCGACGAGGCCGCGGTGGGCGGGGTGCTGACCAACGCCACCGGGCCGGCGGTTCCGTTAAGCCGCATCTGCCGCGCGCTGGCAGCCCTGCGCCGGGCGTATCAGGAACACGGATATGCGCAGGTCCGCGTGTCTCTGTCCGAACAACCGCTGACCAATGGTATCGTGGTGGTGGACGTGACGGAAGGCGAGTTATCGGCCGAAAACATTTCCGTGCCGGCTCCAACCAATGCACCCGCGCCAATGGGATTTGAAGTGCAAAGGATTCTCGTCAGTGGCAACACGCTGCTGCCGCCGGAGGCGATTGCCGAGGCAATTACCAATGCAGGGGCCATCGGCCCCAAAGTGACGCTGGAGCACATCCGCCAGGCCGCGACCAATTTGCGGCGCGCCTATCACGAACGTGGATGGGTCACGGTTGCCGTGAGCCTGCCCGCGCAGCGGCTCACCAACGCCACCGTGCGGCTGGCCGTCACGGAAGGAAAGCTGGCGGAGGTGCAAGTGGTCGGCAACCGGTATTTCAGTTCCGCAAACGTCCTGCATGCCTTTCCCAACCTCCAAACCAACGCGTTGCTGAACAGCCACATTTTTCAGCACGATCTGGATGGGGCAAATCAAAACCGCGACCGGCAGGTTTATCCCACGCTCGGCCCCGGCCCGGAGGCCGGCACGAGCGCCTTGGTCTTGCGGGTGCAGGATCGGCTGCCGCTGCACGCGCATCTGGAGATGGACAATTATAACACCCCCGGCACGCCGGACTGGCGCGTCAATGCCGCCGTGCAATACAATAACCTCTGGCAGCGCGACCAGCAGGCCGGGCTGGCCTATTCCTTCTCGCCCCAGGAATTCAAAACTGCCGGCAACACCCAAGACTTTGGTTTCAACCAGCCGCTGATTGCGTCTTACAGCGCGTTTTACCGGATTCCCATTGCTTCAAGCGAAACGATAGGCAGTCAAATCACCGGCTCACCCCGGTTCGGCTATCAGGAAGCCACGCACCAATTCCTGCTGCCGTCGGCGCAGGCGGAATCCGAGCTGGTTTTCTACGCCAGCGCCTCCGCCAGCGACACCGGCGTGAAATGGGGCGCGCCCACCACCATTGTGAGTTCAAATCTGATGACCATTGTTTCCCGCGACTCGCAGCAAAGCGTGACAAAAAACGCCAATGCCGGCAGCCAGTTCCGGTTTCCCTTGTTCACCGGTGAACATTCCAAACTCACGGGTTTTGTCGGCGCAGACTTCAAGCGGACTGACATGTCCGGTTACAGCACGAACAATTTCTTCTATACCGTCGTCGCCACCAATCAATACGGCGCAACGACCGTTAATTCGAACTATTCCAAAGGCCAGGCAGGCACCAGTTCCGCTGCGGTCTATTTTCCGGTCAACTTCGGCCTGGATGGTTCGGAGACGGACCTGCACGGGGCAACGATGGCCAGCCTGACATTGTCCGGAAATTTCACGCGCAACGATGCGGATTTTGCGAAGTCCGCTTATGCCACCAACGCGCGGGCCATTTTTGGAAAAGCCGTTTTGACGGCCAGCCGCGAACAAAAGCTGCCCACCGGCTGCTCGCTACTGGCCCGGGCCAGCGCCCAGGCGGCGACCGGCGCGCTGGTCGGCAACGAGCAATTCGCGCTCGGCGGCATCAACAGCGTGCGCGGTTATTACGAAGGGGACCAATACGGCGACTGCGGCTGGAACGGCAGCGTGGAGTTGCGCACGCCCTATTGGGAAACCCGCGTGGCGAACGTGTCCAGGTCCGTTCCAGCCTGGCTGCGCGCGAGCGTGTTCACCGATTGCGGCGAGAGCCTGCTCCTCGAACCCGCCAACGGGGCCAATCCCAACCGCTGGCTCTGGGGTGCAGGCTTTGGACTTTCCGCCAACGTCAATAATCACGTCGAAGCGCGTCTGACCATCGCCTGGCCGCTACTCTCCACCCCCAACACGGAGCGGGACGAAGCGCGGGCGAATTTCTCCATCGGAGGCCAGTTTTGAAGAATACTATCCTCAACTCGATGGGGGCCAAAATCGTCCGGCAGCTAGTGCTGGGATTGGCGGCGGTTTCGCGGGCGCTGGCCAATCCCAATGGTATGACGGTGGCCAGCGGATCGGCCACGACCGTCACCAGCGGTTCGACCCTGACCGTCACCGCCGCCAACAACGCACAACTCAACTGGCAAAGCTTCAACATCGCCAGCGGCGAAACCACCGTGTTTCAACAACCCTCCAGCAGTTCCATTGTGTGGAATTCCATCGGCGGCAACAGCGCGTCGCAAATCTACGGCAGCCTCCAGGCCAACGGCGTGGTCGTGCTGATGAATTCGTCCGGTTTTTATTTTGGGCCGAATTCGTTTGTCAAAGCCGCCGGCGTCATTGTTTCCACGGCTCCAGGCGGGCCGATGGAATCTGCCAGCGGTGCGGGTTGGCAGTTCACGGGACCACCACCGACGGCGGGCGTCGTCAATTATGGCCGGATCAACGCCGATGCCGGCGGGTTTGTTTATCTGCTCGGCGCGAGCATTGACAATCACGGCAGTCTCGCCGCGCCCTCGGGCAACATCGGCTTGTGCGCCGGCCAGACCGTGTTGCTTTCGGAACGCGCGGACGGCCGGGGTTTGAGCGCGCAGGTGACCTTGCCAACCGGTGCGGTGAACAACAGCGGCCAACTGATCGCCGATGCGGGCACAATTCTGGCCAGCGCCCAAGTGGTGAATCAAAACGGCCTGATCGAAGCCAACTCGGTGCAATCCGTGGGTGGCATCATTGAACTCGATGCAGCCAGTTCGTTGACGCTGGGCGCGAATTCCCAGATCACCGCCAACGGCGACCCGTCCGCCGTCGGCAGCAGCGGCGGTCAAATCATGCTGCAAACCGCCGGGACGTATGCCGACACCGCCGGTTCGCGTGTGGAATTCAAAGGTGGTGCCAATGGCGGGGACGGCGGTCGGGCTTTGGTTTATGCCGCGCAATTGTCGGTCAAGTCCACGCTGGTCGCCACGGCGCAATCCGGCTACGCAGCAGGCAGCAAATATTTTTATCCCCGCGCCGCCAATCTCACCCTGACCGCCGGTTCGCTCGCGCCGTTCGCCGGGTTTCAATCCATCCTGTTTCAGGCCTCCGGCAACCTCACGCTGGCGGCCGGCAGCACCTGGGATTTGACCGCCAATCGCGGCAGCATTTTGCAGCTTGAAGCGGGCGGCGATCTTACGCTGGGTAATGGTTCGAGCATTCTCGCTGGGGACGGCTGGTCGGTGGCACTCGCTGCGGGACTCAATTTCTCCACGGGCGCGGTCATTTCTGGCACCGGCAATCTCACGTTTTCCGGCACGGCTGGATTGCAATCTGGCGACGGCGACATCTCATTGCTGGCGGGCAATAATGTCACGGTGGGCAGCGGTTTTGTGCGGACCATCAACGGCGGAGACATTTCGGTCTCGGCCGTTGCGGGGAGCGTCAACACGGGGAGCAATCCCAACGGCTACGATTTTCGTTCCACCGGCACCGGCTATGTGGTGGATGCGAATCTGGGGGGCATCAGCACGGCTGGTGGCGGCAATGTGAACCTCACCGCCGGCACGGACATCAGCAGCTATATCCCGGTGGCGGGCGGCGTGGAGACCGACGCCGGCACGGGCTGCTTCGGTGCCGCGCCGGGAAATCTGACCCTGACCGCCGGCCGAAATGTCACCGGCCATTACGTCGTGGCCAACGGCACCGGCACCCTCTCTGCCGGCAACAACGCCGGTACCCCGACGAAGGCGCTGGCCTTGAGCCTGGTTGACGGCGGGTGGAACGTCACGGCGGCCAACGACATTTATCTCCAGGAAGTCCGCAATCCCAACGGCGTGTTCAACAACCTTGGCACGGCCTCAGCGGCCACGCGGCAGTATTTCGATTATGCGCCCGGTGATTACGTGATCCTCAGCGCCGGCGCCGGCGTCACCCTGACCGGCACGGCGCTGCCGCGTTACAGTTACGATTCATTCGAATCCAGCCTGCCGTGCATTTATCCGCCAACCTTGGAAATCACGGCGGGGGCGGGCGGCGTGACGCTCGGCAACGACGTGATTCTCTTTCCCTCGCCCCAAGGCTGGCTCGACATCACCACGACGGGCGGGGGCGGTTTGATTAGCGCCAAACCCGGCGCGGATTTCGCGCAGTTGATTTTGTCCGACAGCGGGAGTCACCAGTATTTGCAGGCGGGGGATTTTGGCCTCAACGACCATGCTGCGACACCGGTTCACATCAACGACGATCGTTCGGTGGAATTGAATATCGCCGGCGACCTGGAAGGAATTTATCTCGTTTCGGCGGAGCCGGCGCAAGTCAACGTGGGCGGCGACATGGTCAACTGCCGTTTCGATGGACAAAATCTTCATGCGGGTGATGCCACCTCCATCAACGTCGCCGGCGCGATTCAGAATCGCAGCGAATTCACCAGCGTCACGTTGAACGCCCCGCCGGATTTCACCGCGCTGGCCAGCGCCAATCCCCCATTGATTAACGACGTGGCCAATTTGATCAACCTGTTTTACTACGATTCGGCCACCATGACGCTGACGTTTCAGGGACGCATGACCGGCGATCAATACCAGGCGTTGCTCAATTTGACCGTGCAGAAATACGACGCCAACGGCCAGCCGGTGTATGATGCCAACCGCAATCCGGTGACCGTCCCGGCGCAGTTCGTCAGCCCGGCGGTGCTGCTATCGCTCTTCAATGCCAGCCAGAATATTCCCGGCGATCCGAACAGCGGCTTCCGTCTGGGCGGTGGCGGGACGTTTAATGTCACCGCTGCGAGTCTGGACTTGGGGGCGACGGCGGGAATGGTCTCCGAAGGCCCGGCGGAAAATGCCGCCCTCGCCAACTATTTTACCAGGGGCGCGGACATCAACGTTTCGGTCGGCGGTGATTTGAATATGTTTTCCACCACGATTTCCTGCCTCAACGGCGGATCTATCTCCGTCGCGGCGGGAGGCAGCATCAATTTGGGTTCAACGTATTTCACCGCCAACGACGCCTTTGCCCGCGGCATTTTCAGCACGTGCGACAGCCCGGTTTCCGTCATCGCGGGCGGCGACATCAACATCAATGGCTCACGCATCGCCGCTTATGACGGCGGAAATGTCACGGTCGAATCGTTGCTTGGCGATGTAAACGTTGGCACCGGTGGCCAGGGCTCCGCGACGGTGGAGGAAATCTACGTCAATCCTGCCACCCACAAAATTTCCGCCTACACAGTGACCATTCCCGGTTGCGGCATTCTGGCGACGACTTTTCCCGCGTCGCTGGACCCGGCATTTCCCAGCTCGCAAAACACGGTCGGCGACATGCTGGTGGAAACGCCGCAAGGCAACATCACATCCACCTCGGCGGGGATCGTGCAGATTCCACTGAACAGCAGCAGTGTCACTTCCGGCCAGGTCACATTGCTGGCGGGATACGAGCTGCGCGCTGCCAGCGGTCTGGCGGTGTCGGCCGCCGGGCCGTCCGTGGTGGAGGAACTTTCCGCCTCCGCCCCAGGCGCCAATGCCCTGGCCCGTCAGGTGGTCATCAACGGCGATCCGATCCAGGTTTCCGCCGGCGTCTGGCCGCGGCTGCTGGCGTTGCTGGGGCTTCCGGCCAATGAAAGCCAGATTCTTAATATCAAGGTTTCCGCCAACCAAACCGGCTTTGAGAGCGCCGTGGCCGGGGATGGAACCGGCCTCGAGAACTACAATTTTATCGCCATGGTTTCCGCCGCGAAAAACATTGATGTCAGCGGCGGCGGCGTCATCGGTGCGAATGTTGAACTCAAGGCGACGGGTGATATCAAAGGCTCCATCGTGGCGCGCAACAATCTGGACCTTTCGGCGCTCCTGAATGTCTCGGCTTCCGCCTTTGCCAATGGCGACACCACGGTGATTGCCGGCGAAACGGTCTCGGGAACGCTCATCGGGCTGGGGGGCATCAATGTCAATGCCGGCAGCATCAAGGCCGATTTGCTTTCCCAAAACATCACCACCGTTGGGGATGTGACCAGTTCGCAAATCGGCTTTGCTCCCGTCACGGTCGCCAATGCCGCCAACCAAAGCGAGTCGGCGGATTCGGCGGCCAAAGCCGGCACCGCGTTCGCGGACACCAGTGGCCATGGCGACGAACCTGGAAAGCGCCCGGGCGGCGGCCCCAAATTGGTCTCCAGCGGGCGCGTGACCGTGCTGCCACCTTGATAACCTTATGCACCTCATCCCACTTCATCCCATGCTCGCGTCCGGCGCGTTGCAATTCGCGTTCGAGAAGGCCACCACCGAAGGTAAAATCACCATTGGCGCGCTGGTGGTGCTTTCCTTTCTCAGTTGGACCGTCATCGTCACCAAAGCGCGCCAGCTTTATCTCGCCGTCAAGCTGACGCGGAAGTTTATCGTGGCATTTGATGCCGCCAGCAATCCGCTGGAATTGCCGCGCGCGAACGGACCATTTGACGGCGTCCCGGCCTTTGAAGTTTATCGCCGGGCGGCGAACGAAGTCGAGCGGCTGCTGAAAATGGCCCCGGCCGCCAATGACCCAGGGCGCATGAACGCGCCCGCCTTCGAGGCGGTCAAGGCGGCGCTGGAGGAATCGGCGGGCGCGGAGGCCATCGCGCTCGAACGCGGCATGATCGTGCTTTCCACCGCCGTGGCGGGCGGACCGTTCATCGGCCTGCTGGGGACGGTCTGGGGGGTCATGGAGACGTTCGCCGGCATCGCCCACGCCAATGCCGCGACGCTGACCGCGATGGCTCCCGGCGTGGCCGGCGCGCTCATCGCCACCGTGGTGGGCCTGCTGGTCGCCATTCCCGCGATGTTCGCCTACAACTTCATGGTCACCGCCATCCGCAACCTCACGCAGGAACTGGATGCGTTCGCCACGCGTTACGCCGCGCAAATCAGCCTGCTGTATGTCGGGCGCGCCACCGCATGAAAAAATGTTCCCGCTCCGCCCATCGCTCGCTCACGGCGTTGAACATCACTCCGCTGCTGGATCTGGCGTTTGTGTTGCTGGTCATTTTCATCATCACCACCACGCCCGCAGTGAACGACCTGGACGTGAAGCTGCCCGCCGCCGCACCGCATCCCAAGGACCCGCCGCGCAAGGCGAATTTCATCACGCTCAAAAACGACGGCTCGCTGTGGCTCAACCAGCGCGCGGTGAATCTGGCCGAACTCCCGGGCCTGCTGGCCGGCCTGCGGGTGGCCGATCCCGACTTGAATGTCCTCGTGCGCGGCGACGCGCAGATGGCTTACGCCCGGATTCGTCCGGTGCTGGCCGCCTGCCAGCAGGCCAGCGTGTTGAAAGTGGACCTGGCCACGGAAGTCGCCGCGCCCTGATGCCCATGCCGATGCCATCACCAGAACCGCCGCGCCGCCGCACTTTTAGCAGCGGGCTGTTGATTTCGCTGGGGTTTCATGTCGTGGTGATCGGCCTGCTGGCGTGGTTCGCAGCGCGCGGAGGCATGCTCGGCCAACCGCTGAAACAAATCAGCGTGCGCTTGCTCGCCCCGCCGCTGCCGGAAAAGCTGCCCGTGCCTGAGAAGCCGAAAGCCGAATTGCCCCGCGAAAAATTAATCCCGGTTGCGGAACCCGCGCCGCCGGAAGTCTCCGCCCCGGCCCCGGCAAAAACAGCGTCCCCGCTTCCCGGCCCGGTGTCCGCCGTCGTTGCGCCTGCGCCGGTGGAAATGCCGGCACTGGTGTTCGATGACGGGGGCAAAATGGTGCCGACCGAAAACAATCCCACCGCGCTTTACCGCAGCTTCGTGGAGTTCAGCCTGCGCTCGCGCTGGAACCGGCCAACGGACCTCGCCGATGCCAATTACGTCGCCGAAATCGAACTTGCCGTGGACGCCGCCGGTCGCATCAGTGCCCCGCGTTGGCGACGCAAATCCGGCGACGCGCGCTGGGATGCCGCGGTGCTGGACGCCATCGCGCAAACTAAAATGCTGGATCGCCCACCGCCCGCCGGGTTTCCCGGGCGGTTGACCGTTCGCTTTGACGTGGTTCAATCCCCGGAAGCCATCATTCCATGAAGATCGGCTTACGCTCCCATCACTCCACGCTCGCGGAACTGAACCTCACGCCGCTGCTCGACTTGGTGTTTGTGTTGCTGGTGATTTTCATCATCACCACCCCGCAGTTGATGAACAACCTTGAACTATCGCTGCCGTCGGGAAAAACCGATTCTCCCAAGCCTGATCATTTGATTCACATCCAGGTCGTTGCCCGGAACCAGCTTCAACTGGATTCCCGCGAAATGGATTTTGTGGGATTCAAAGCCGAACTGGCCCGGCGCAAGGCGGCGCAACCCGGTCTCTCGGTGATGGTGGAGGGGGCCGATCGCGCGAATTATCAAGCGGTGGTGGACGTGCTGGAAGTCATGCAACAAGCTGGCATCACGCAAGCCGGCCTGGTCACCACCAGCGCTGCCAGCGGTGATACGTTGCCAAAACCCTGACCTATGTTACTATCGTTCTTGCCAGTGGGGCGCGGCAGGTTGAAGCCGGATGGCTTCAACCTGTGCGCGTCATGGTTGGCAAACAACACGGTCAACTATCACAAGAATCATGAAAATCAGCGCCCGCAACATCCTACCCGGAACTGTCACCGCCATCAAGAAAGGCCCGATCAGCTCGGTCGTCACCCTGGAAATCGCGCCCGGCGTGGAGATTGTCTCCAGCATTACCAGCGATTCGGTTTCCGGTTTGAAACTCAAGAAAGGCCAGAAAGCCTTCGCCATCATCAAGGCGTCGAGCGTGCTGGTCGGTGCGGAGTAAATCGTCGTCCATTTTCAGCCGCCGCGTCGTCCGCCAATAGGGCCGGAAACAGCGGCGGTTTTTTGTTTCGCCCCGTAACCAACCCCGGACTCAAAACCCAAACATGAAAACCATCAAACTCCTCGCTGCCTCCGCCATCGTCATTTTGCTTGCGGCACAACTGCGCGCCGCCCAAGTCACCGTCTTCGCCGCCGCGAGCCTGACGGAATCGCTCAGGCAGATCGCCGCTGACTACCAAAAGGTTTCGGGCGACACGATTGTTTTCAATTTTGGCGCCTCCGGCACATTATCGCGGCAGATTGAGGCGGGGGCCCCGGCGGATGTTTTCTTTGCCGCCGACGAGGCCAAGGCGGACGCATTGGAAAAGAAAGGGCTGCTCGTCAGGGGCACGCGCACAAGCTGGTTGGGCAATTCGCTGGTCATCGTCACCACCCCGGACAATCTCACCCTTCATGCCCCGACGGATTTGACCAATGCCACGGTGCAACACCTTGCCCTGGGTGACGTGAAGATTGTGCCCGCCGGCACCTATGCCAAGGCGTATCTGGAAAAACTGGCGATTTGGTCCGCCGTGGAACCGAAGGTCGTGCCCTGCGAAAACGTCCGCGCCGTGCTCGCCGCCGTGGAATCAGGCAACGTGGACGCAGGCGTCGTCTATAAAACCGATGCCGCCATTTCCCAGAAAGTGAAAGTCGCCTATGAGGTGCCCATCGCGGACAGCCCCAAAATCACTTATCCGCTGGCGTTGGTGAAAGACGCTCCGCAACCGGAGGCCGCGAAGAAGTTCATCGCGTATCTGGCAACCGCCGGCGCGACCAAAGTGTTTCAGCAATTCGGTTTCATCGTATTGGAGGCTGCGGCGGCAAAATGACGCCGGACGACCAGTGGATTGTTCGCTTCCGGGTTTGGACGGCTGTGTCGCCAGGCGTATCTGCTGTCCCACAGTTTCATCAAAACCCAGGGAAATACGCCAGCGGTCACTCGTTTCTCAATCAGCAAACAAACATCACTGGCTGACCGGTTGCGGCGGAATATTGGTAAAAATTCCACCTTCATGCACCCGATTGCCGGCACGGTCGACGATGGTTGCGGTGACGAACACGAGCGTGCGCCGGTTAAGGGCGTTTGATTTGCTGCCATCAAGTTCTGCCAGCGAGGCGTCGGTTTGCACTGGATTGTCCTTCAATCCCAAAACCAGCGTTTGATCGTCAAAAAGACTGGCTGAATTCGTGGTTGATTGCACACAAAATTGAGGCGATACCGTGGGCACGTCAACTTCCTGCCCGGCGGAATTATAAGCGGGCGTGGTGTTGGTCGATTGCGCGTACCCAAAAAACTCAACCACCGAAGCGAGGACGGGCAATTCGATGGTATAGCCGTCAGGCAGCACGCGCGGCATCGTCTCGAGCACCGGTCCGGTTTCAACAGTTTCCGTTTGCGGAGCAATGCTGGAAATGCCGTTCGTTTCTTGCAGGCAAAAATTGGTGATGACAGAAATAGTCTGGGTGGCCCGCATTTGAACCCGGCGTCCGCTGATCAAGGTCACTTCCGGCTCGCCGAGAGTCTCCACATCCTTGCGTGAGCGTAATTGCTTTAACGCAAGGGAGAAGTTATCGCTGGTAAGAATACCGGCACTGGTTGAATCATACCAACCCGCAGACAGATCTTTCGGCAGCGACAGAAATCTGGCTTTGAGGTGGATTTGCGGCAGGGAGGAATTGGTGTTCACGGCCGCAACCGCGGCCGGCAGCGCGCGCGTTTTTGCCGTCGCCTCGTCCAGCTGCCGCCGCAAAACCCCGGTTTCGCCGCGCAAGCGCAGGAGTTCCTCCTGATGGTTTTGTTGCTGCTCATTTTCCCGCCGGGCGGCGGCCAATTGATTTTTGGCGTCGTCGCGCTCCTGACGCATTTGCGCCAGTTGCTGGTTCAGCGATTGCTGTCGTGCTTGCAACGCGGTGATTTGTGTTTGCAAAGGAAACGAGTAAACACCGACCCCGAGCGCGACCGCAGCCAGGCCCGCGATGAACAGTTTTTGAAGCATGGTGATGCCGGCAGTTACGGTTGGTCCAGAAGTGGCGGCCAGGATTTTTGCCGCCAGGCCTGCCGGGGCCGCTTGCACGGCATGCGCGGAAAGCAAAATTCCCAGACTGCCCGCGCCGACCGTGATTTTGTTCTTCGCGAAAACCTCGCGCAGTTTTTCCACGGCCCGGCGCACACGTTTTTGCGCGGCATCGTCGCTCACGCCGAGAATGGCGGCGATTTCGGCGGCGGATTTCTTATGAAAATAGCGCAGCACCACGGCATCGCGGTCAACCTCAATCAATTCGCCCAGCGCGGCATCCAGGTGCGGTTCGATCTGCTCCCACGTGGCATCCGGCGAGGTGGAAACCGGCTCGCTCATGGCAAAGGCCTCCTGTTCGCGCGCCCGCCGGCGTTCGATGGTGCGGACGGTCTGGGCGGCGATGTTTTGCGCGGTGCGATGCAGCCACCCCGCCAAGGTGGCGCGCGCCACCAGTTCGGGAGCTTGCCGGGCCAGGGCGATGAACACGCCTTGGGTCACGTCCTCGGCAAGATGCGGATCCCGAACAATTCGCAGGGCGACGGAATAGACGAGGTCCACGTGGCGGTGGACCAGTTGGTTGAACGCGGCTTCAAGCCGGCGATCCGCGTAGGCTTGCAACAACAGGCTGTCGGGTTGATCGGTCACTCATGGTAGGTTAGCCGCCGCGTCAGAAATCGGACAGGGAAAGGTGCGTTTTTTCGAACCAGCTTCGCACGTTCCAACCGGCTCGTAAAAATACTGGCCGGCGGCTGGAAAAAGCCGCATCGCATTCCGCATCGCCACAGCACTTCTGTCAACGCTCTAATCAAGGTCCGAGGCGGATCCGGTAAAAGCGGGCCGCCGCGCCCGCACCCGGATCGGTGTAGTTGGTCAGCGATTCGCCCGGGCCTGGCGCCGGAATGGCTGGGCTGATGTCCGTGAAGGGATTGGCGCCCAGTTTCGAGGACGCCTGCAACACATAGCTGCGGTTGGCCGCCGTTGTCCACGCCGCGCGCACGCCGTTGCTGGTGCGCGTGAGCGACGTGAGGCGCAGGCACGAGGCCGCATTGGTGGGATTGGTCCCGGCCAGGTATTCGCTCAAATTGCTGACCCCGTCCCCATCGGCGTCGTCCCCCGCGCGCGACTTGTCCGCAGCCTGGCCGGTGGCGTGGCCGAAATATTGCAGCATCCACGCATCCGGAATGCCGTCGCCATCCGAATCCACCCACGGGCTGTACGCCGGCGGCCACCAATTGCCGGACATCACGATGAGGCAATGCATTTTGATGCTGTTGCCGAAGTAACCGTCGTTGGCGTTGATCCCGCCGCTCACATCCCACGACCACAGGCTGTTCACCCAGGTCTGGTTCGTGGCATCAATCATCGCATTGACGCCAAACGGGCTGGTGAACGAGGAATCCGTATAGGAGGTGTCCAGCGCGGTGCCGTTCAACTGGTAGCCCGGGTAAACGTTATTGGCGTTGCCCCCGGAACTGCTGATGATCCAGCGGTTCATTGCTCTCGCTTCCGCCAGACTGCCGCTCGTGCCCCGCAACAAATAGTCCGTGGCAAACCGCCAGGGCGTCCGGCAGGAGTTGTAGCCATATTCGCCGTCGGTGGAACTTTCCAGAAAACTGGCTGGCGCCGGCTGATAGGTGGTGCCGTTCAACACGATGAAATCGGGGATCAATCCGGTGTTCGGGCTGTGGTTCGTGAACAGGGTGTTGATCACGGCATAGGTTTGGTTGATGACATTGGTCCAGCGACCGTCCCCGGTGGCTTCGTAATAACTGCGCAGGTGATCCAGCATGAAGTCCGAGGGGCGGGTGGCCGTGGCGTACGCAAAACCCTTCGCGGTGCCGCTGGTGGCCCAGTCGCCCAACCGCAGCGTCCATTGGGTCTGGTTCACGTCGCTTTGCATCAGGGCCTGGATCATGTTCGTGGCGGCCTGAAAGTAGTTGATCGCGCCGCTGCTGCCCCATTGCTGGTCGGCCAGCAGGAGGCTGTAGGCAATGTCCATGTCCCCGTCCGTCGCCGAATCCGCCCCGCCCATATCCTTGAAACTGGTGTCCTGTTCCCATGCCATCAGCAGGGGATTATTGTCGCTGGGATGGGCCTTGTAGTAAGCATACAGGCCGTCATAATAGGTCTTGGCCAGGGGATCGGCCCCGGCCAGGTAGGCGGCCAGCACCATCCCATAACCGTGCGCTTCGGACACCGTGGCCGCGCCCGGATCGCCCTCGCCTTCAAGGTTGTAAGCCACGTAATACTGGCCCCCCGCGCCAGTTGGCTTAAGATAGCGCGCTGTCCAGTGGCCCCAGAAATTGGTCACGGTGCTGTCCATCGCCGCCTGGGTGATATTGTTGGGTTTGATGGTCCCGGCGGCATAAGTCACATGGTGGGGAAAAGGCAGGTTTTGGGCCGGTAAATGGACCGCCAAAGCGGCCCACACCAGGACGGAAGCAACGCATTTTTTTGATGGAAAATAAATCTGGATCACGGTTCGGCCCTTCAGTTTACGTGCAGGAAAGCAAAGTCCATGCCAGCCGCTCCGCCTTGACCGCACCGCTCCAGAAACAGGGTCGGGAGGACTCCGGATGTTGGCGAACTACAGATAGCGGTGACCCGAATGGCCGTTGTTGAACCGTGGCCTGATCACGGTTTCGCGGACCCGGCTTGGACCGCTCGCTTGGCCGCGAACTCCGCTTGCGTCTTGGCGGCCTGCGCCGCTTCGGCTTCGACTGCGGCAACTTTGGCCTTCAGTCCGGGATCCAGAATCTCCACCGCCGCCGCCGCCCGCAAGGCTTTGAGGTAGGCCGGTGCCAGGTTCTGTTTTTGCCGGCCCACCAGCATGTTTTTCAGCTGGTCGTTGAGCGCCGCCAACTCTGCTTTTTTGGCGGGAATGATTTCGAGGAGTTGGAAAAAGAGGAACCCATCCTCGTTGGTGATGACATCGCTCATCTGTTTCGGCTGCATGGCGAAGGCCAGGTCACTATAACCCATCTGGTTTCGGCGGAAAGTCACCTCGCCGCCGGTCTCCTTCGTAATGGGATCTTCATTGTATTGCTTGGCCAGGACGGCAAAATCCCCGCCGCCACGAACCCGTTGATATAAATCGAAAATCTGCTGGTGCTTGGCCGCCACCGTGGCCGCTGGCAGCGGGGGCGCGGCGGAGGTCGTGAAGTCGGAGGTCGTCAATAGCAGCAGTTCGCGAACATGCGCCATGGGCGGCTGGTCATAAGCCCCCGGATGGTCGGCAAACCATTTTTGGGCATCCGCGTCCGTCACTTGGATGCCCAGTTGCCGGGTTAACGAACGCTGGGCCGTGTCGTCCTCGGCAAATTTGCGGCGCAAATCATCCGCCGTCATCCGCGTGGCGGCCAGCCGGTTTTCCAGTTCCGCCGCGCTCAAGGTTTTTGCAATATAGGCGAACTTTTTCTCCGCCTGCTGCCTGCCCGCCAATTTTTCCTCCTCCGTGGCCCCTTGTAACACGAGCTGGATTTCAATCAGTTGATTGACGACCTGCACTTCGGCATCGGGTGGCAGTTCCGTCTGGGGATTGCGCGCCTGGGTCGTGGCCAGTACTTGATCCAGTTCCCGCCGCCGGATCTCAAAACCGTTGCCTCGGGCCACCACGGCATCGCCGGCCGTCGTTTGGGCGGGGGAATTCGTGGGGCCGGGGCCGACCCCGGCCATGGCCGCTGGCCCGCCCGTCAGGACGGCCGCCAAGGCTCCCAAGAGAGATGCTTTTAACCGATTCATTGGATTTGAAATAACGGACCAAATGCGTCCCGGTTCATTTTGCCAAGGGGTGATGGGCGCAAATTTTCGTTTGGTCTGGATAGGCTGTCAACCATTTTCTCCGGATTTGCCATCGGGAGAACTCCCGATGGCGGGGTTGTCAAATAGAGCTTATGGTAAGCATTACTTTCCCTTAGTACCAGGTCGCACCACCACCCGTGCGGTGTTCAACCCTTTGGGTGGTGTGTGGGGTATTAACGGCGTCCTCGCTGGGCTGCGCGACGTTTGCGTGAAGGTATATGGCAACGCATACCAACAATAACCTGATAAAAAACATGAACCTGCAAATATTACCAACCCCGATAACTGTCATGACGCTGCTTTGTCTGGGCGCGGCCGGCGCGCCGGCGGCCACGTTCAATCTGACGTGCCTCAACAGCGGAAACTGGAACAGTGCCGGGGTCCGCACCAGTTCCAATTATCAAATTGGATACTCCGTGGAGCATCCCGACGAACAGGCCGCCTATTTTGAATTCGATTTGACCCCGGTCAAAGGTCATACCATCACCTCGGCCAATCTGCTGATCGTTGGCAGCACGGACTATAACATCGAATCGTATTGGCCCAATCCCGACAACGGCAACCCCACGCATATCCAATTCAAAGTGCGTTGTGCGGCCCAATCCAATCCCGCCTACCCCATCACCCTGGCCGAAATGACCACCGGGAACAACAGCGTCACCACTTATGTGAACATGTCGGATTTCAACCGCAACACCGACTTGGGTTACGGCTGGGTGGCCGACGGCCTGCATCCGGGGGTCCGGTTCGACTGCTTCCACTATGAAAAAGTGGGCATTGGCGAAGGGGGCAAGAAAGTCGGTCCCTGGTTGCAGAATGAATGCAATGCGGGCGGCAATTGGTGCATGGTGACCTATGATGGCTACGACTTCAATCAGGCCGGTCAACGCCCGGCCGAGAATTACATCTGGGGCAGCACCGCCTTCAATACCGGCATTCAGTTGCAGATCATCACCTCCAACTGAGTGAGGGCTCGCGAAGCGTGGGCCATCCGTGGCTGGCGGATTCAAACGGCCTTGGCCGCATATCGAGGAGCCGGACCTCCGGGTTCGGCTCCTTCTCCGCCCCGCATAAACAGTACGATTCATCCAAACATGCGCGTTTTCTTAAAACTGGTTTTCGTGGGGATGGTTGTACTCCTCCTGGTCTGGCTTGGTCAAAGGCGGTTGGCCAGCCTCCCGGTTGCAGTGACGGCCCTGCCGCCAACGCCGGTCATTGAATCGCCAGCCTTTGCCTCCCCACCCCCATCCCCGGTTGCCCCGCCGGTTGCAGCCGTGCCGCCGCCAATCCTTCCCGCCCCCTTTGCAACCACCCTGGCCCGGATCCACCAGCAACTGCACCGCTGGCTCGCCGCCCAAAAGAATGCCGCCGAGGACGACGAAGCTCAATCCATGCTGGAATTGCAATCCCTGCTGACGGATGAAAATGCGGCCGCCATCGTGCAATCACTTTCCGCGGACGAACGGGATACGCCGTTCGGCCTCGAAGGTATCCGCCATTGGATGCACGCCGATCCCGTGCAAGCCTCGAATTGGATCGCCGCCCGTCCCGACGCCACGCAAAATCAGACGGGCGCGGTGGCCCAAGGCTGGACGGCCGACCCCGTCGGTCTGCAAAACTATGCCGCTCTGTTGCCGGACACTCCGTGGAAGCAAAGTTTTCTGTCCGAAGCCATCGCCCAGTTCTCTGCGCGGGATCCGGCCGTTGCCGTCCAGCTGGCACAACAAATGACTCCCGGCAACGACCAGACCAGCCGCTTGCAGTCGGTGGCCTGCAACTGGGTGGCCAGCGATCCCAATGCCGCCTTGGATTGGATCTCCGGCGTCACGGATCCTTCCTTGCGGGAAAAATTGGTGGCTTCCGCCGCCCAGTCCTACGCGTTGACCGATCCGGCGCTGGCCGCGGCATGGCTCGCCTCCACGGTCAAGTCAGATGCGCTCCTGCAGAATGCCGCCTTGAACATCGCCCAAACCTGGGTGGCCAAAGACCCGGCGGCCGCCGCCAGTTGGGCCAGTCAATTCCCCGAGGGCAACACGAAAACGGCCGCCCAGAACCTCATCGTGAATTACTGGCAGCAGACCGATCCCGCCGCCGCCTCAGCCTGGTTGCAAAATTTATCCGCCCCCTACTCCCCTTACTTCCCCCAGTCCCCTTGAGAAGTGGGTTTCGACTTTCCCTTTTCTGCGACAAATGCGTCGCCAGATCTGGGCCGATTATGGACACGATGCCACTACCTCGGACACCGCTAAATTTCCGACCCCGGTATTCGCGTGATTTGCCCTTTACAAGCGCCCGCATCTTATTGGCATTCCTCCTGCTGCAACCTGCCTGAAAATATGTTGCAGGTCATTCACCAATTTTGCAAATCTGCCCGCTGCAAGCCGGCCGACATCGTGCTCGAATGGAATCCCAAAACGGGTGCGCGTTTGACCGCCACGGGGCCCGCTGGCGCAAAAATCGTCCTCAATGTCCTTTGCAACCTCAACCACATGGCCCAGTCTTTGTTGCTGGCCACCGCCGGGGAAGAAAAACAGTATCCGCAGATGCTGGCCCAGCAGAAGCAAATCGATGCCAAACTCCGCGAATGGCAAGCGGGGGGGAGCAACCCCACCGAATCCGACGGATCCGCTTCGCCAGCGCGCGATGAGGTTGCCAAAGATTGGCGCCGGGCCAAAACTCCCGCGGAAGTTGTGCAAGGATTCCCCGCGCGACCCAAGCCCGACGAGCTTATCGATCTGTGGCAGCTCAACAAAAAGTTTGCCAGCCCCGAGCTGGCGAATTTGTTAATGAGGCATAGCCGGTGACGTGCATCCCGCGGCCGGGTTCATGCGGCCGCGGGACATTACCAACTCATCGGCTGCGACCGCTGTAGTCTGCCGCAGCGGGCATGGCCGACCGGTCCGAGGTCTTGCCGCCAGGGATGGAAGCTTCACCGCTGGTGCAGATATCTTGCGCGCCGGATCTGGTGAAGATGTCCTTGGCGCGGGCAATTTCCGCTGAATTCTCGGTGTGAACCGAGATGAGGATGTTGCCCGCCTTGATTTTGCCTTCATACCGTTTCGCTTCAATCTCCGGAATGCCCAAGCCAATGAGTCCCCCGGCGATCCCGCCGCCGGCCGCCCCAATGGCTGCCCCGCTCAACGCGGCGATGATTGGCCCGGCCGCAATGAACGGCCCCACGCCAGGAATGGCCAGCGCGCCAATGCCGGCGATCCACCCCAGCGCTCCGCCCAGAACGCCACCGGTCACCGCGCCGGTAACGGCACCTTCGGGAGCTTTGGTGTTCTTCTCGTGCGCAAAGTCGTGGCTTGTGTCTTTGTCGGCGAACAGCGCCGAGATGTCATTATTGGAAAAGTTCCCGTTCTTGAGCTGCTCCACAATTTGCTCAGCCTGATTGCGGGAGGTGGCGATGCAGAATACAGATTTCTTTGACATATGATGAGTTTTGTTTTGTTTTGTTTCGTTTCGTTGACCAAATTTAAAGCGACGCAAATTCTCCCATTGCTCCCGTTAGTTTAAGCTGCGGCACGCCTCCCAACCATGGGGTATAACCCTACCACGGTGCCAGGGTCACCCATCGCCGGCGGCAAGGACTGCTATTGACCCATGATTGAAGGTGGATTAAGCGTCGCTAACGCCATGAACGGCGGGGGAGAGCGGTGAAGTCCCATTGCTTTGCGGCCAGGTTTCGCGGCTTTGCCGTGCGGTCTGCCAACCCATGGCGCATGAACCCTGAAGACTTGCCCCGTTAACCCTGCCGCATGTCAGCCGCCAATGGTTTGTGAAAATACACCGCAAACCAGCGCCGAATGCGTTAGCCGCTAACAACCCGGATTTCCGGATCCTGCCACGCTCGTGCTGTTCCATGGGTGGTCAACCGGCTTTGCCGCAGATGCCCCATTGGGAATTCCATGGTCTCCCCATCGAATGGTGATTTTGCCACCTCCCTGGAATCCCCTGGGCGGTTGGACCAAGGCCGGACTTTTTTTAAACTCACCTTGAAATTGCATGGACAAACGGGAGCGCCTCAGCTATAAGTTATGGACTCCCCAATTCCAATATCCGGGCCAAGTGATTGCGTCCGCTCATTACCCCAAACGAAACCAAACAAAAAACACCAAACATGAAATTGAAATTAACCGGCTGCTTAACCGCCCTCGCCTCCCTGATGCTGGCGGCGGGAGTGGCCTCAGCGGCCCTGCCGGCGCTGCATACCTCGGGCAACAAAATATATGATGCCAGTGGCAACGTGGTGATTCTGCGCGGCTGCGCGCTGATTGACCTCGGCTCCCTGCAAGACTGGGAGGGGGGCGTCACGGCGGCGATTGACCGCCTGACCAATCCCAACGACACTTCCGGCAGTTCACCCGGATTTTACACCAGGGTCGTGCGCCTGGTCATTGGACCTCCGGGCAGCGGTGGTCCGTGGTTGTGGTCTCCCACCGACGGGGGTGATTATTACAACAACCTCCTCCGGCCGGTGGTCAATTACTGCGCCAGCAAAAACATCTACTGCATCATCGACTTTCACTATGTGCAGGATATCTCCAGCGCCAATGCCGGCACCGTAACCCAGTTCTGGACCTATATCGCACCCTTGTTCAAGAACGACGCCAACGTCCTGTTCGAGCTTTATAATGAGCCGGTTAACAACCAGAACGGTTCGGATTTGGGGAATTGGAACGCCATCAAAGGCTATTACCAATCGTGGTATAATATCGTGCGCAATGCGGGGGCCCCCAATTTGTGCATCATCGGCTCGCCCAACTATTCGGCGACCACCGGCACGGCGGCGCAAAATCCGCTCTCCGGCTATAACATTGCTTACACCTGCCATCTGTATCCCCAACACTGGTCATCGTCTTGGAACGTGAGCCAGTTCGAGACGGCTGCTCCCTTGCAACCCGTCTTCGTCACGGAGTGGGGTTTCGGCAATTATCCTGGCAACACGCTCTATAACAGCACCATCAGCGCCTACGGCCAGCCCTTTATGAACCAGATGAATGCCCTTGGCGTCAGTTGGACCGCCTGGGTCGCCGACACCAGTTGGCAGCCCGCCATGTTTGCTTCCGGCTGGGTTCTCCTGGTCGGCCAAAACCAGATGGGCGGTTTTGTGAAGGACACGCTCTATTCCCTGCGCAACTCCAACCAGCCCGGCGGCAGCAGCGGCAATCTGATCGCCAACGGGACCTACACTTTGTTGAACGTCAACAGCGGACTGGCCCTGGACGACCCGGGTTATGTCGCCACCAACGGGACCCCGGTGGACCAATGGGCCGGCGGCGGCGGCAACAACCAGAAATGGCAGCTCACCAACCTGGGCAACAACGTGATTGAATTGGTCAACCTGAACAGTGGCAAGGCCTTGGAAGTGGCAGGCTTCTCCACCGCTAATGGCGCCACGGTTGATCAATGGTCCTACAGCGGCGGTGCCAACCAACAGTGGACCGTCATCTCCGTTGGCAGCGGGGCCTATGAACTCAGCAACAAGAACAGCGGCCAGGCTCTGGACGTGTCCGGTGCTTCCACGGCCAATGGCGGGCGGATAATCCAATGGCCCTACAGTGGCGGTGCCAACCAGAAGTGGACGTTCCATTAAGTTAAATCAGATTGATCAGCAGCGATCTTGTCCGGCGGGCGCCGCCTCACGTGGCTGCGCCCGCCCTTGAATTGCTACGATCTCAGCGACACCAAAGGAACCATCGGAAATCTGGCGCAACTCTGGGCCGGCAAGGATTGGCCGGCGGCACTGGATTGGGCGACCCGCCCAACCGCTGGACGATCCGCTGGCTCACCCGTTTCGGTAGTTTGATTGTGGCAGTTTCTGGCGGGTTTACATTCCCGCTTCGCTGTGCCAGACTCAGCCCTGTTCCCCTGACAAAGACTTTAGCCGGTCGTGTTTTATTTGGGTTTTCTCAGTTGCCCCGGCGCAAGGGAAAGCTGCTGGCGGATAATAACGGGACCGGCCTGAAGGCGGAACCGGCCTGAAGGCGGAACCACCCGCCCGCTCGATTTTCCATTACGTTACCGCGTTATTGGAAGTACACAAACAACCAAAACAAGAATTAGAATATGATGATACCATTCAAACGCAGTTCTGTTTTACTCCTCGGCCTCTGTCTCGCGGCATCGTGCTTTTCCCCCGCCGCCCAGGCCCAGAAAAAAGGCGTCGCCGGCCAGCCGCAAAACGCCGCCAAAGTGGGGGCCACTTGGGCTTACGACTGGGGCAGCGGCATGCCCACGCTGTCGCCGGGCGTGGAGTATGTGCCCATGTGGTGGGGCTATTACGGAGCCAGCCAGGCGTCCGACACCGCCTCCGCCCAAGCCCTGAAAGCCAAGGGGGCCAAGAACTTGCTGACCTATAATGAACCAGATCACACCGACCAGGCCAACCTCAGCGTGGCCAGCGCGTTGGTGGGATTCAAACAGGCTGGCATCGCTTGCACCACGGCGGGGTTGACTTGCATCTCGCCCGCCGCCGCCGATGACAATGACGCCTGGATGGTTCAGTTCATGGCGGGCGTTTCCACGCAGGGACTCAGATGCGACGATGTGGCCGTCCACAGCTACCTTCGCGATCCCAATGGATTCTTGAGCTACATCGACGGCATTCACAACCGGTACGGCAAGAACCTCTGGATCACCGAGTTTGCCCCGACCGACTGGGCCACCCCCACCGCCGTCTCGACCACCGAGGTGATGAACTTCATCAAGATCGTCATCCCCGGATTGCAGAGCCGGGCCTATGTGGCGCGTTACTCCTGGTACTGCGGGACCTCGCCCGGAACCGGCTGCCTGCAAACGGCCGCGCTGTTCAACCCGGATGGCTCCCTGACGGAAGTGGGCAAAACCTACAATGATCCCACCTACGTGTCGGGCGGTGGCGGCGGCGCGATCGCCAATGGGACTTACAAGATCATCAATCGGAATTCCGGCGAGGCGCTGGAAGTATTCAACCAATCCACGACCAACAGCTCGCGGGTGGATCAGTATCCTTACTGGGGCGGCAATTCCCAGAAGTGGACGGTGACCCAACTGGGCAATGGCCAATACGAAATCATCGGCGTGGCCAGCGGCAAGGCATTGGATGTGTTCAACCGCTCCACGGCCAACAGCGCGCCCATCGACATCTATCCTTACTCCGGCGACAACTGTCAGAAATGGATCATTACCGCGACCTCCGGCGGATACTACCAAGTGACCGGCGTGGGTAGCGGCCTGGCGCTGGAAGTGTTCAACCAATCCACTGCCAACAGTGCGCCGATTGATCAGTATTCCTATTTTGGCGGCAATTCCCAGCAGTGGATATTCCAGGCTCCGTAAGTCTGGCATTCCACCGGCAAACCAGCGGGCGCGCGTTTCCGCGCGCCCGCTTTTGTCCTCCCCGCATACGGATTGGAATATCCACGGTGCCGGGCACGGTGGGGGCAACGCCTTGGTCCAGCCAGCGATCCACCCCGTCGCGGATGAGGGTTGTGTCATTCCCTGCCAAGTGGTTCAATGCCGTCGCCATAGCTTGGAATTCCATGAAGCAACCAACTGCTGACCTCGCGCCGGAACAGCGTGACCTCCGGTGTTCGCACTCGGAGGGTTTCCCCGCGTTGCTGGCACAATTGCGCGCCTCTTTGCTGATTTCCACATACCAGACCGGCCATCTGGTGGTGGCCTCGGTCCGGGACGGCAAGCTGAACCTGGCTTTCAACCAATTCGAGCGGGCCATGGGCATTGCGGTCAAGTCCGGCACGATTGCCGTTTGCACCCGCAAGGAGGTGTGGTTTCTCCGGAGTGCGCCGGACATCGCCGCCAAATTGCCGGACGCGGGAAAGCATGACGCGTGTTTTCTGGCGCGCACGGCGCACTTTACCGACGACATCCAGGCGCACGAAGCGGCGTGGATCAACGGCCCGCAGGGGGCGGCCGAGTTCTGGATCGTCAACACGCGGTTTTCCTGCCTCTGCTCCCTGCATCCGCATTACAGTTTTGCGCCGCGCTGGCGGCCGCCGTTTATCACCGCTTTGCGCCCCGAGGACCGCTGCCATCTCAACGGCCTGGCGGTGGCGGACGGCCAGCCGCGCTACGTGACGGCGCTGGCGGAGACGGACACGCCCGCAGGCTGGCGCGGGGCCATGCATCAGGGCGGCTGCCTGCTCGAAGTGCCCGGCGGCCAGCCGCTGGCGCGCGGCTTGTGTCTGCCGCATTCGCCCCGGGTGGATGGCCGCCGGGTCTTTTTCCTCCGCTCCGGCGAGGGCGACCTCGCCCTGGCCGACCGCCGGGACGGCGTGGTGACTTCCGTGGCCGCCGTGCCGGGCGTGGCGCGCGGCCTGGCGCTGCATGGCGGATATGCCTTCGTGGGGATTTCCAAAGCGCGGCCATCGCTGGTGGGCGTGCCCATCGTGGCCAAACGCGACACGTTGCGCTGCGGCATCTGGGTGGTTGATTTACGGTCCGGGGCCATCGTTGCTCAGTTGGAGTTCCATACTGGCGTGGAGGAGATTTTTGATGTCCAGGTGTTGCCGGGAATGGTTGCGCCTTATCTCTCCGGCCCGGCGGCGGACAAGGATGCGGGCCAGCCCCTCTGGACCATCCCGCCGGCGGGCGCCTGACTTCGGTTTCTGGCACGATAAATGCGCTTCAGACGGGAGCATCCGTCCGGGTTGGCCTGCCAACGTCAATTATCAGTTGATTTGAAAAGGCTCCCCTCGATAACGCATGAAAACAAGACACGCCAGAAGACAGCAGAAAACGCGAGCCCTCAGTGCACGCCTGCATCGTCTCGCGGCGGCGGCCTTGGGGGCGGCGGCGGGAGTGGCGGTGATGCCGGCCATGGGGTCGTTGCTCGGCCAGAATCTTTTTCCCACGAACAATCCGTGGAATCAGGACATCAGCGGCGCGCCCGTCGCGGCGAATTCCGCCAGCGTCATCGCCAAAATCGGGGGTTCGCGAAAGATTCATCCGGATTGGGGCACGGACAGCCCCACCAACGGAACCAGTCCCTTGTATGGCATTCCCTACAATGTCGTCCACGGCAACAGCACCGCCAAGGTCAACGTCATCATTGATAACTACCCCGGCGAGAGCGACCTGCTCGCGGTGCCGATCCCAGCGAACGCCGTCATCGAGGGTGATTATCAAAACGGGCCGAATCCGAACGGTCCCGGCTATACCCAGAACGCGAACGAGCGCGGTGACTCCCACCTCATTGTGTGGGACGAGGATAACAACATCGGCTACGAACTTTATGGTGCCGCGCGGCCGGCGGACCCGGTTTTGATTGATGGGACCAGCCACACCGACGGCAAGTGGCATGCGGCGCAGGAATCGGTCTGGCATTACAGCACGAACGCTTTTCGTGCGCTCGGTTACACTTCGGCGGACGCCGCCGGGTTGCCCGTGCTGGCGGGACTCGTCCGTCCGGATGAGGGGCTGCCCATCGCGCAAGGCGGCCAGGGGGCGATCCAGCATGCCTTGCGGTTGACCCTTTCCACCAGCGACGGTCAATACATTTACCCCGCCTCGCATGTCACCTCGGGGTCAACGGGTTATCCGCCGTTCGGCGCCCGGTTCCGCTTGAAGAACACCACCGCCATCAACAATCTCATCGCCACCATGGGACCGGAGGCGCAGATCGTGGCCCGCGCCATGCAAAAATACGGCCTGATCTTCGCGGACAACGGCAGCTCGATGTATGTCACGGGCGCTTCCGCTGCGGTGAACGCCGCCAACGGCCTCAGTCTGACCTGGAACATGGACGATATTGTCGGCGGACTCTCGCAGTTGCCGGCCAGCGACTTCGACCTGGTGGACCTCACGCCTGCGGTGACCAGCCTGAGCCAGGGCACCGGGGCGGCGGGCACCGCGCTGACCATCAACGGTTATAATTTCTCCGGGGCGGCCGGGCATCTTTCGATCTTCTTTGGCACCAATGCCGCCGCCGCTCCCAACGTGCTGGGCGATTCCCAAATTTCAGTCACGGTTCCGGCCGGTTCCGGGACCGTGGATGTGACCGTCCGGTCGGGGCTTTACGAGCCGGACACCAATGACGGCCCGGGTGCCAACGTCCACGAACCGATTTTCGGTTACGGAACCTCGGCAACGACCGCAGCGGACAAATTCACTTATCTTGCCGCAGTGCCGAGCATCCAGCACATCGCCATGCGCGGCGGAAACCTCACCCTCAGCGGGACGAACCCGGGCGGTGCCGGCGGCACCTATCATGTGCTTGTGTCCCCGAATCTACAGTTGCCGCTAACCAACTGGACCGTGCTGGCGGGCGGCAGTTTTGACAGCAACGGCAATTTCGCCTTCACCAACGCCCTGGCCCCCACCAATACCCATCTGTTCTACCAGCTGCGCGTGCCCTAGCCAGCCCGAAAAATGCTGGGCGGCTTACTTCAAAATCATTGTCATCCTCATCGTCATCCTCATTCGCCCCAGGAAAGGGCGTGAAGTTTTTACGCATCACTCATCACGCATCATTTTCCGAAAAACCACGTTGCGCCTGAGCCGTATCCAGGCAGTAAAAAAATTTTAACCACAGATGGACACAGATAAACACAGATGAAGAAATGTCAGAACGTCGTTCTGTCCCGGATTTTCGCCGGTCACTAAATGATGCGCTTTACGTGGTGCTTGAATACCACGTTTTTTATCCGTGTCCATCTGTGTCCATCTGTGGTTGAAATTCTGTTTTACTGAATCGTTACGGCTGAGAACGGACGGACTCCAAAGCAACCCGAGGGATCGGTGCCCCACTTCGTCCGCTGACGGGAATAGTTTGTAAGGATTGCCCGCCCGCCGCGACCAACTTAGCAATATGCAATCTGCCCGGCTGAAAATTATTGTGCCCTGCCTTGCGCTGGTGGGGGTGGTTTGGTTTTTTCGCGGACCCATCGAAAACCATATTCGCCTGACCGCCACTTTGAACAACACCGCCCCGGAACCGGAAGGGGTCAGCGAGATGATTGCGCGGGCGGCGGACCCCCACGCCGCCTTGATGGCCGCATGGAATTCCGGGAAAATTGTGCAGCGGGAAGTTGCCCTGCAGGAATTGCGAAACCGGCTCCACAACGATGAGCCGCTGCCGGCGGACGTGAACGCGTTGCTGCTTTCCGGTGCCTTTGACCCCGACATGAACATCCGGGAGGCCGTGTTTGGGCTGTTGCAGTCGCGGCACCATCCGGCGCTCCTGGCCCTCGCCGCCGGTCAATTGCACGATGTGGACCCGGCCGTGCGTTTGCTGGGCTTGCTGCAATTTAAATTGGCTCCGGCGGCGGCGGGCGTTCCGGTGGTTGCCTCGCTGTTGGACGACCCCGACCTGTCCGTGGTGAGCATCAGCGTGAAGTATCTGGAAACCTGGTCCGGCGAAAAATTTGGCGTGAAGTTGAGCGATGCCGTGCCGGTGGAAAACCAGACGAACGGTCTGCTCGAACTGCCCGCGCCAGGCGTGGCCAATATCAAGGCCGCGATGGCGAAAGCCAAGGCCTGGTGGAGCCAGCACCAAAATGAATATCCCCCCGTCAAGCTGGAGCTGCCGGCCGAAGCCATGATGCGCCCGCAGCCCCTGTCTGCGGGGAACTTCCAAGCCCGCACTCTGGACGGCCAGCCAGTCAAGCTCGCCGATTACCGGGGCAAAGTGGTGCTCCTGAATTTCTGGACAACGTGGTGTACCGCCTGCGCCACCGAAATCCCGGAATTGGTCGCGTTGCAGAAAAAGCACGTGCATGATCTAGGCATTATCGGAGTATCACTGGATTTTGTTCCGGATGATGACGGCAGCCTTGGCGGTGATGAAGGCGGGCAAAAGCTGCCGGCTGGAAGTGGCAAAGCGGCGGCCCTGGCCGCCATCCGCGCCAAGGTCGTGCGCCTGGTCGCCGCGCGCAACATCAGCTACCCCGTCATCCTTGACGAAACCGACGCCATCGGGGGGCAGTTCAATGGCGGCGAACTCCCCACCACCGTCATCGTGGACGCCAACGGCAACGTGCGTCGCCGGTTCATTGGGGCACGAAGTCTGGAGGTATTTGAGGCGATGATTCAAGACGCGGCGCAAAATCCGTCCGCGCGGGCAACCACGCAGGACCCGCATCTGGCGCTGACTCGGTGAATCGGGCCGTTCCCGGGGGCGCCGGTTTGGCAATCATGGTTACGTCAGACGGCCGGTGTATATGGCAGGTTCGTCTAATGTTTTCATATCGAACAATCATTGCAACCTCATCTTTCTCTCGCCCCGGCACGCCAACCATTGCAGCTACAGTGCCAATGAATCTTCGGACGCTGGGAGAGCTTCTCGGCTGCTGAACCCAGTGAAAGCACAGCCTGCAATCAAACTGAACCGCCAAACCGCTTGCCCGGATATTTCATAGTGAAACCGGCAAAACCATGGCAAACCATTGTAGCGCAGGCTTCCCCGCCTGCCATATCGCAACCCCTGAGCCGTTCCGTCAACGGAAAACCCATGGCTTTCTTCATCCAGAATGACGCCGCAAAGAGCAGGCCTGAAAGGCCGCAACCTGACAGCCCAGGGCAACGCCCTGGGTTTGCCGCCACCGTTGCCATCAAGCGCTGAAAGCGCGCAACAATTCTTCTGCTGACACGACGGCATTCCAACGTCGTCGCGCAGGTTTCCCAGCCTGCCGTATCGCAGGTTTCCAAACCTGCTTGCCGTGTCGTTTCAACCACGCCTTCGAACGTGTTTGCGCCCCTTTTATTCATAGGCCTTTTCGCGACTCTTTCCCAAATGGCTATGAAATATCCGGGCCAGAACGACGTTCTGACATTTCTTCATCTGTGTTTATCTGTGTCCATCTGTGGTTGAAATTCTTTTTTACTGAATCGTTACGGCTCAGTTTGGTTCCGGAAGGATGGGCATTTTTGCGCAGTACGGTTGACCGCTTGGTCCACTCGGAATGCAAACCCTTACCGTCAGAAGTCTCGGCCGAACCGATTCGAAATCTTTTGCCCAGCCTGTCCAAAATGCGACAGTCAATTTCTCTTTGAATGACTTCAAGGAGGGGCTTGGCCCGGTTTGTGAGGGAGGCAATCCGTTTGCGCGCGGTGGAAATTGCCCAACGCTGCGAACCTGCTGAATCAATGCTGCCGCATGCCCCCAAGGGAAGCCTGCATCCATGAATGGTTTTCATGGCAACCATGTAAACGAATCAATGCATTCATTTGTCTGCGAATGAGAACTGGCATGGACGCGGCTCTGTTGCAGGTGAACGGTTTGAGCTGCCAAAATTAAACCAAATTGATAATGAAACCGAAATTGAACTTTCTGCCATCTGATCTTTCCCGCCGCGCGTTTCTCGGCAAAGCCGTCAAAGGCGCGGCCCTGGCCTCGCTGTTTGCCGGCCTGCCCAAGGGGTGGGCAGGACCAGTGCGCGCCAGCGACGCCCCGGAAACGCCGGACATCAATTTTGGCATGATCGCGCTGACGGATTGCGCGCCGATTGTGATCGCGCATGAGCGGGGTTTGTTCAAGAAATACGGCATCAATTCCACCGTGACGAAGGGGGCGAACTGGGCGGCCATTCGCGACAATCTTTCCAGCGGCACGATTCAGGCCTCGCACATGCTGATCGGCATGCCGATTGCCAGCACGATGGGCCTGGCCGGTTCGCCGAAAAAGCCGATGATCATTCCGTGGCTGATGAATCGCAATGGCCAGGCGATTTCGCTCAAGAGCGAGTGGAAAGGCAAAGTCGGAGCGGATCCCAAGGCCATCAAGCCGTTTGTGCAGGCGGCGCAGCGTTTGGGCGAGCCGCTGATTTTCGCCATGACTTTTCCGCCCGGCACGCACGCGATGTGGATGCGCTATTATCTCGGGGCGGGCGGCATCAATCCCGACAAGGAGGTTTCGCTGATCGTGGTGCCACCCGCGCAGATGGTGTCGAACATGAAGATCGGCAAAATGGACGGCTTTTGCGTGGGCGAACCCTGGAATGCCCGCGCCATCAACGACAAGATCGGGTTCACCTCCGTCAGCACTCAGGACATTTGGAAAGACCACCCGGAAAAAGTGTGCGCGTTCCTGGCCGAGTTCGCTGATAACAATCCCAAGACGGTGAAGGCCATTTTGAAGGCGTTGAACGAAGCCAGCATCTGGCTGGATGACATGAACAACCGGCCTGAACAATGCGATATCGTTTCGCGCCCCACCTACATCAACTGCGATGCCAAGGCGATTCTGGGCCGCCTGCAAGGGCATTATGATTATGGCGACGGGCGGACCAAGGAGGATCCGAATTACATGATTTACAGCAGTCGCAACTGTAATTATCCCCAACCCAAGTACGCCAAGTGGTTTCTCGCGCAATACCGCCGCTGGGGCCTGGTTTCCGGCACGCCGGACTACGAGGGCATTGCCAAGCAAGTCATGCGTCCGGATATTTACGAGGAAGCCATGAAAGAAGCCGGCTACACGCACGGCGGTTTGAACAACGACCCAGAGACCCTGTTCGATGGCATGACCTTTGATCCGGCGGCAGATCTGGACGCTTATGCCAGGAGTTTTGCGGTCCACAACGTGAAAGGCTGAAATGAAACCCTTTAAATTCGACTGGCTCATCCTGCCGCTCATCGGCATGGCTGCCGTGTTCATCCTGTGGCAAATCTCGTGCATGACCTGGGCGAAAGATCTGCCCACGCCGCTCAAGACTTGGCAGGTGAGCCGGCTCTATATCATGCAGCCTTTGGCCAAGCGCGGGGAAATGGACCAGGGCATCCTGCGGTTCACCTGGTATTCGCTGCTGCTGGTGGCCAAAGGCTACGCGCTGGTGATCATCGGATGAATCAAGTTCCCTACATTCCTGAATCCGCTCCGTTTTCTGTTGAGCAGCGCGCCTGGCTTAACGGGTTTCTTGCCGGCCTGTATTCCTCCAGCGGCAATCCCGGGGCGGCGCCGCAGTTAAACGGCGGTGCCACACCCGCCGGTAATGCCGGGCCGCTGCTCATCTGTTTTGGCTCCCAAACCGGCACCGCCGAAGGGTTGGCTAAAAAAGTGGCCAGGGAAGCCACGCAACGCGGCTTCACGCCCAAGCTGCATCCCCTGAATGAGTTTGCCGCCGCTGGTTTTGCGGCCGCCTCAAAAGTAGTCATCATTTCCAGCACCTGGGGTAATGGCGATGTTCCGGACAACGCCGTGAATTTCTGGAACTGGCTCAAGGCCGAGGCCGCGCCGCGCCTCGAAAACCTGGAGTTTGCCGTGTTGGGCCTGGGGGACAAAAACTACTCCGATTTCTGCGGCGCCTCGAAAAAGATCGATGCGCGCCTCGAAGCGCTCGGGGCCAAACGTCTGCTGGTGCGCGGTGAATGCGACACGGATTATGAGGCGCCGGCCCGGAAATGGATGGATGGATTGTGGGAGAAGCTGGGCGCAGTCACGCCCGGGGTGGCCGCCCAGTCCAGTACGACGGCTTCGCCAGCCGCAGAACCGCTCAAAGCCGAGTACACGAAGACTCATCCATATCCGGCGAAATTGAAGAAAAACGTCCTGCTGAACAAACCCGGCTCCGCCAAGGAGGTGCGGCACTACGAAATCGCCCTAGGCGGCAGCGGGCTCAGTTACGAGGCCGGTGATACGCTCGGAGTTATGCCCGCGAATTGTGACGCGCTGGTGGCCGAGGTCTTGCGCGCGCTGAACGCCTCGGGTGATGAACCGGTGGCTTTAGATCAGAGCATTGTGCCACTGCGCGTGGCGCTGGCGCAGGGCTATGAATTGGGCAAACCCACCAGCGAACTGCTGGCCGAAATCGCCCGGCGTTCGCCGGAATGCGAATTCTCCTCCCTCCTCACCCCCGACCAGGCGGCCGAATTAAAGCAATGGCTTTATGGGCGCGATGTCCTGGATATTCTGCTGCTCGCCCCTGGAAAGATCACCCATGCCGAATTGCTGCCGCTGTTACGCAAGCTGTCGCCCCGGCTCTACTCAATCTCATCCTCGCCCAAAGCGCATCCGGGCGAAGTGCATCTGACCGTCGGTGCCGTGCGTTACCAGCATCTCGGACGGCATCGCAAGGGCGTGGCCTCGACCTTCCTCGCCGAACGCGCAGGCGACGTGGTGCGTATTTTCGTCCAGCCCGCCCATGGGTTTCGTCCCCCTGTCAATGGCGACGCCCCCCTGATCATGGTCGGGCCCGGCACGGGCATTGCCCCCTTTCGCGCCTTTTTGGAGGAACGCCATGCCACCGGTGCAAAAGGCAAAAACTGGCTGTTTTTCGGCGATCAAAAACGGGACGCGGATTTTCTTTACGAGGAACAACTGCGTGCCTGGCTGGAATCCGGTTTTCTCACCCGGCTCGACCTCGCGTTCTCGCGCGATCAAGCGGAAAAGGTTTACGTGCAGACGCGGATGCTCGAAAACGCCGCTGAACTGTGGCAATGGCTGGAGGCGGGTGGCTGCTTTTACGTCTGTGGTGATTCCAGCCGCATGGCGAAAGACGTGGACGCGGAGCTTCATCTGGTGATCGAAAAAGCCGGCGGCAAATCCGCAGCCGAGGCCGGCGCTTATGTCGCCCAACTGAAAAGCGAGAACCGCTATCAACGCGATGTTTACTAGAGCGTGTTTTCAAAATGGGTCGCACGGGCGCCCCGCCCGTCCCGGTTGGCGACCCGCCAGCCGGAATGGCCAGACGCTCCGAATTTTCCCAACGCGCTATGGCCGGGAAAACGCGTCTCCCCGTTCCGTCCGGCGCGTCGCCGGACGGCGCAGGCCAGTGGCCTGTGCCACCCAAAACCATTTTGACCACACGCCATAAATGAACGCCCCAGAACTCCTTGCCCATGCGGCCTTCACGCCGGAACAAAAGGAATATCTCAACGGCCTCTTTGCCGGCGTGGCCGCCCGGGGCAAGTCGTTTGCCGACGTCGAACCCGCGCCCTGCGACAAAAATGAGGACCTGATTTTGGAGGAACGCATCAAGCATGAACTGCATCCGCTCGATGCGTATGACCAGCTCGTGGAAAATGCCATCGGCAACCAGCCGCCCGACAAGGAGGATGCGTTCCGCTTCAAATGGCACGGGCTGTTCTTTTTGACGCCCGTGAAAGATGCCTACATGTCGCGCCTGCGTATACCGGGCGGCATTGTGGCCTCGCATCAGCTCCGCGAATTGTCGCGCCTCGCGGCGGAGCTCACCAGCGGCTATGTGCAGATCACCACCCGGGCCAATTTCCAAATGCGGCTCATTCAGCCGAAGGATTGCCCCGAATTTCTCCGCCGGGTGCAGGCCATCGGGTTGCACACCCGGGGAACCGGCGGCGACAATATCCGCAACCTGACCATGAATCCCACGGCGGGGATTGATCCGGTGGAACTCATCGACGTGAAGCCGCTGCTGCTGGCGCTGGGCCAGGCCATCATCAATGACCGGGGGTTTTACAATTTGCCGCGCAAATTCAACATCGCCTATGACGGCGGCGGCTTGATTGGTTCGGTCGAAGACACTAATGATATCGGGGTGAAGGCGGTGAAGGCGGGCGGGGAAGTCAGGTTCCGGATTGCGCTGGGCGGAGCCACCGGGCACAAGGCGTTCGCCAATGACCTCGGGGTCCTCGTGCCGCCGCCGGAGATCAACAAAGTCGTGCTTGCCATTGTTCGCGTGTTCATTGAACACGGCTGCCGGACGAATCGCAAGCGGGCGCGGCTCAAGCATCTGCTGGAAACGGTGCCCCTCGCCGATTACCTCCAGCTCGTCGAAAAAAAGCTGGGCCACGAATTGCGCCGCGCCCCTTACGACCTCTCCCAGATGCGCTGGGCGGCGCAAGAACTGGCGCACTCCCATGTCGGGGCTTTTCCCCAAAAGCAACGCGGCCTGAATTATATCGGGGCCACCTGTCCCGTCGGGCAAATCACGCCGAAGCAGATGCTGCGCCTCGCCGAGCTATCCGACCTGTATGGCAGCGGCGAAATCCGGTTGACCGTCTGGCAGAATTTCATCATCCCCAATGTGCCGGAGGCCTATGTGCCGACCCTGCAACGCGCCTTGGAGAAGGCCGGTTTCGGCATCCGGCAATCGCACATCGCCAGCGGCGTCATCGCCTGCACCGGCAACGCCTATTGCAAATATGCGCAGTCCGGCACCAAAGGCCACGCGCTCGCCCTCATCAAACATTTGGAAAAGAAGCTGGAGCTAGACCAGCCGGTGAACATCCATCTCACCGGTTGTCCGAATTCCTGCGCGCAACATTACATGGGCGATATCGGCCTGCTCGGCACCAAGGTGCAGGGTGAGGATGGCTACCACGTGTTCATCGGCGGCGGCTTTGGCAAACATCAGGCCCTTGGCCGCCAGATTTTCACCGGGGTCACCGCGAACGAATTGCCGCTGATGGTGGAAAAGATCCTCCGCATGTACCTCCAGCACCGGACCGGACATGAGTCGTTTCAACAATTTTCGATGCGGCACGACTTGAACACCTTGCAAACGCTGTTTGCCGGCATGAGCGATGCCTGAACCCACCATCCAATCTGTCCGCTCCGTCTGCCCTTATTGCGGCGTCGGCTGCGGCATGGTCATGCAGGTGGAAAACGGGCGCATCGTGAAAGTGATCGGCGACCCGAATCATCCCGCCAACCGCGGCCGGCTCTGCAGCAAGGGATTTTCCGCCGCCGAACCGTTGACCGCGCCGGACCGGCTGGCCTCGGCCTACGCGCAAATCGCGCGGGGAACCACTGCTGCCCCTGCCCCTGGACGAGGCCATCATCCAAACTGCGGCGCGACTGAAAACAACCATCGCCGAACACGGACCCGATTCCGTGGCGCTGTACGTTTCCGGCCAGCTTTCCATGGAGGCGCAGTATCTCGCCGGCAAGCTCGCCAAAGGATTCCTCCGCACGAACAATATTGATTCCAATTCGCGGCTCTGCATGGCCAGCGCGGCCAGCGGCTACAAGCTCTCGCTGGGGGCGGATGGACCGCCGGGCTCGTACCAGGATATTGACCGGCTGGATTGCGCCCTGGTCATCGGTGCCAACATGGCCGAGTGTCATCCCATATTGTTCCTGCGGCTGATGGACCGGAAAAAACGGGGCGCAAAAATCATCGTGGTGGACCCGCGCCGCACGGCCACCGCCGACAAGGCCGACTTGTTTTTGCCGATCAAGCCGGGCACCGATCTGGCGCTGCTGAACGGGCTGTTGCATCTGCTGGAACAGGCCGGTCACACGGACGAACAATTTGTCTCGCAATCCACCGAAGGCTGGGCTGAACTAAAGGCCATGCTGCCGGAATATCCACCCGAACGCGTGGCCCGCCTGACCGGCTTGCGCGAGGAAGACCTCCGCCGCGCCGCCCAATGGATCGGCGAAGCGCCGGAGTTCTCGACGTTTTGGACGATGGGGTTGAATCAAAGCACGCACGGCACCTGGCAGACCAACGCCATCTGCAACCTGCATCTCGCCGCCGGAAAAATTTGTCGCCCCGGCAGCGGCCCCTTCTCCCTGACCGGCCAGCCAAACGCCATGGGCGGACGCGAGGTCGGCTATCTCAGCCACACCTTACCCGGCCAGCGCAGTGTCAGCGATGCCGCCGATCGCGCGGCGGTGGAGCAAATCTGGGGCGTTCCGCCCGGAAGCATCCAGCCCAAGCCCGGCCCCGATGCGGTGGAAATGTTCCAGAAAATCGAGGCGGGCCAAGTGCAGGTGGTCTGGATCATCGGCACCAATCCCGTCGCCTCCATGCCCAACCGCAGCCGGGTCATCGCCGCCTTGCAACGCGCGGAATATGTCATCGTGCAGGATGCGTTTCATCCCACCGAAACCACCCGCTACGCCGACCTCCTCTTGCCTGGAGCCTTGTGGGCCGAGGCGGAAGGCACCATGGTCAACTCCGAGCGCGGCGTCACCCTCATGCCGCGCGCCGTCGCCCCGCCCGGCGATGCCCGGGCGGATTGGCAAATCATCGCCCAAGTCGCCCAGCACCTGGGCTTTGGCGGGCATTTCAACTACGCCAGCGCCAGCGAGGTGTTTGATGAAATCCGCCAGACCTGGAACGCGAAAACCGGCTACGACTTGCGCGGGATGGATTACCCCAAGTTGCGGGTTGCGTCACGCCAATGGCCCATGCCGCCGGACGCGGAGCGCGGCGACGCCATCCGCTATGTGAATCCCGCGCGGACCACTGCCGGGGCCGCCCGCATCACTTTCCCGACCCCCTCCGGCAAGGCGCGTTTTTTCGCCCGCCCGTTCCTGCCACCTGCCGAGCAGCCCGACGCGCAGTTCCCCTTCATCCTCACCAATGGCCGCGTCGAACACCAGTGGCACACCCTGACCAAGACTGGTAAAGTCGCGCGTTTGAACAAGCTGAACCCCGGCGCCTTTCTGCAAATTCATCCCCTTGACGCGGACCAGCTCGGCGTGCTCCAAGGCGGCTTGGTGCGCGTCGCTTCGCGGCGCGGCTTTGCCATCTATCCCGCGCAAGTCACAGATCGCGTGCGCCCCGGCGAATGCTTCGCGCCGATCCACTGGAACGATCAATATGGCGAAAACCTCTGCGTCAACGCCACCACCACCGAGGCGCGGGATGAAATCTCCCTCCAGCCCGAATTCAAATTTTCCGCCGTCGCCCTGACCCGGGTGGCGGCAGCGGTGCCGGACGATTTTTCCTCCGAGCAGAAAAACATCCTGCTGCGCCACCTGGCGCAATTCCGGCCCGGCAGCCCGGCCCAGTTGGAGGGCGCACCGTTTACCGCGTCGCAACGCGAGTTTATCCGCCACCTCCTGGCCCAACCGGAATCCTAACCAGCAAAGTGAAACCAGAAAAACCATGGCAAACCAATGTAGCGCAGGTTTCCAAACCCGTGAGCCGTGCCAACGAACGGCGCGTCCGAGTCACCCCAGGCCCGCAGGCCCGGAGATTCCTATTTCCGAATGACAACGCAAATACACGGCCTGAAAGGCCGCAACATGACAGCCCAGGGCAACGCCCTGGGTGTGGTGCCTTGATTGCCGTCAAGCGCTGTAAGCGCGCAACAATTCTTGCACTGACACGAAGGCATTCCCACGTCGTAGCGCAACCCCTGAGCTGTTTCGTCAATGCAAAATGCAGCTTTCCCTTTGTCCCGAAGGGACACCGGATATTAGCCGGTGGCAAGCGCAGCGCAGCCACCGGACCACCACGCCCACCAAACCCGCCCCGGAGGGGCGGCGGAACCGAAACACCCCACGCCGCGAACCCGTCCATTTGTCCCGACGGACACCGGATATTAGCCCGCATATCTCATGGCAACCCAGCAAAACCATGGCCCCTGTGGCAGGTTTCCAAACTTGCGGGCCGAATTGGATTGCACGTGGACTAATGGCTATGAAATATCCGGGCTAAGCATGAAAATCCGTCACCTGTTCCTCTCCCCCGGCCATAATTACTTTGGCCATCACGGCCAACCCGCCGGAGAAAATCCGACCGTCGAGGTCCGGGAAATCGAATGTGTTGCCGGGCGCGGCATCCAAGGCGACCGCTTTTTTGACTTCAAGGAAAACTACAAGGGCCAGATCACTTTTTTTGCCTGGGAGATTTATGCCGCACTCTGCGCAGAACTGAAATTATCGGGGAAATCCCCCGGCGCCACCCGCCGCAACGTCATTACCGAAGGCGTGGATTTGAACACGTTGATCGGAACTGATTTTGAAATCCAAGGCCTCCGCTTTCATGGCATGGCGGAATGTTCACCGTGCCACTGGATGGATCAGGCCTTTGCCCCGGGAGCCGAGAAATTCCTCCAAAACCGGGGCGGCCTGCGCGCGCAGATTCTAACCAGTGGAATATTGCGCGTGGAACCATGAACTTGACCCGAACACCGAAGTTGCCCGGGGAGCACACGCGCCCCGCGTGTGGTTTTCCGCGCCCTCGCGGAAAACCGCGAACGCACGATTCCGGTCCGGGTGATTTTCAGGCGTCCGCTCGCAAAGTGGCCGCACGCGTGGTGCATCCAGCCACCCTCGAGGCCAGATGTGTTCCCCAGTTTCGGAGTTCGGGTTTCAGCGCCGTCATTCTCGCCGGTGGCCGTTCCTCGCGCATGGGCCGCGACAAAGCTTTCGTAGAAATGGGTGGCCGCCCGCTGCTGGCGCGGCAGCTCGAAATGGTGCGTTCACTTGGCACAGACGAGGTTTTCATTTCCGGGCGCCCCAACACGGATTACACGGCATTCGCTGTGCCCGTCTTGCTGGATCAGTTTCCTGATGCCGGACCGCTGGCGGGCATTCACGCCGCGTTGACCGCCGCGAACAACCCCTTGCTGCTGGTGCTGGCCGTGGATCTGCCGGCGATGGACGCCCCGGTGCTCCACCGTCTGCTACAGGTGGCTCCGGGAAAAGGAGTGATCCCGCGCCTTGGCGGGCAGGTCGAACCGCTGGCGGCCATTTATCCAGTGTCCGCGCTCGCCTTGTTGACGCAATTACTCGCACAAAAAGACTTTGCCGTCCGTGATTTCGCCGCCGCCTGTGTCCGCGACAACTTGGCCGTGTATGCCGGCTTGCCCGATCATTTTGCGCGGTATTTTATAAACATGAACCACCCAAAACCGGACATTTCAAGGTGAAATTGGCTTTTGCATTAAGCCATCGGGCAGGCCTGAATGCCAACGGCGTTCCATCTTTCAGCCCAGGGTTGCCCGCCAGCGCTACCCTGGGTACTCCGCCCGCGCGGTTGCAAACCAGGGTGGCACGGGCCACTGGCCCGTACCGTCCGGCGACCCGCCGGACGGAACGGGTGAGGCGCTCTGTTTGCCTGCGGAGACCGTTTCCCATAGTGCGCCCCGCTCCGCTCAGCCGGGCTGGTAGCCCGGCAGGACGGGCCAGTGACCCGTGCCACCCCTGCAGGGTCCATGCTTTTGCCATTAGGGCTTTAGAGCGGATATTTCATAGTGAAGTCGGCCAAAACCACGCATACCCTTGTAGCGCAGGCTTCCCAGCCTGCTGTTGGCAAGCCGAGCTTCGGCTCGCAGGTTTCCAAACCTGCGTGCCGCGTCTTTTCAACCACACATTCGAACGTGTTTGCGCCCCTCTTTTCATAGGGTTTTTCGCGACTCTTTCCCAAATGGGCTATGAAATATCCGGGTTAGAGCGGCCCTGGCCTTCCTCCACCTGTTTTCCATATCCCTTGCCACCCGGCCAAACCCCAATCACAAAAAACTCAAAAAAATATTATATTGCGCCCCAAGAGGTTGCAAAAAATGCGTTAGCCGCTAACAACCCGTTTTTCCGGAACCCTGCTAGACTTCGCTTGCAGTGATGTGCCGCCATGACATCAAAGCCCGGGCCGGACCCGCACCTCCGCCCGCGCAACCTCTCTCAGGCCACTCGCCATCCGCGAGCGTTTCCTCGCGCCCCGGCCGCAGCCCCACCCCTGGCGGCAGCCCCATTGTTCCACCGCCATTTCATCCCGGAGGGATGCCAGCCTGTAGCCGGTGGTGGAGCGGAGCGATACCACCGGACCCAGCGCCCCAGACTCCCGCACTCCGGCAGGAGTGCCAGCCATCCCTTCGTTTGCCTCTTGGAGCCCGGAACCCTCGCATTGCCAAACCAACCGTTTGCGGTCGGCAAAACGCCCACCGCCAACCCAAAAACAGCAAAAATCCCCGAAATAACACTTTTTACGCTTTGAAACAGTCATGGACACATCCCACAAAATGTTTACCCGAACGCCCACCCGCCATCCCATACCGCTTGCTTAAACCCGAAGCTTCTTAGCCTGAAACCTGAAACCTTCAACCTGAAACCTTTGGGAAACCCCCGAAATAACACTTTTTACGCTTTGGAACCGCACCCCACAATCACCCCATGCATCGCCGCCGCCCCACGAGTGGTAGGGCGCGTCACTCCGTGCGCGCCGCTATTGGCATCCAACCACCGGAGCTTTCCGCAGCCGTCGCCATCCAAACTCTTGCGGAACACTTGAACACTTTTTAACACACAAATCATGCAAGTGCCTGTTTTTACAATCTGTTACCCCCGCAACCAACCAAAGCCCCCACGCTTCCTAACCGCGACGCCACTGGCTTCCCTCTCCCCTCAACGGGGAGAGGGATTGAGGGTGAGGGGTGGTCATATCCAGAGGCGTCTCCCGTCCGTTTCTTCCGGTATGCGCACCCTCCGGCGTCCAAGCGGAACACTCGTTTAAGAAAACCCCTGAAATAACACTTTTTACGCTTTGAAACCGCACCCCACAATCACCCCATGCATCGCCGCCCCACGGGTGGTAGGGCGCGTCACTCCTTGCGCGCCGCTATTGGCATCCAACCACCGGAGCTTTCCGCAGCCGTCGCCATCCAAACTCTTGCTCTTAAGAAACACATTATGCAAGTGCCTAGTGTAGTGTCTCCGAAATAACTGGTGTTATACCTCCGGCCTGGTATTCTTCGCTCATGCCGCGACACGCACAGCCCGTGAACCTGACCGAAACTGATCGTTTGGAACTGGAGCGTTGGGTGGCAGCGCACCGCACCCCTCAGCAGGTTTCGCAACGGTGCCGGATCGTTTTGGCATCCGCTCAAGGGCAGGAAGACAAGCGCATCGCCGCGGACTTGGAGCTCAATTTCAAGACTGTGGCCTTGTGGCGGAAGCGCTTTGTCAGCGAGGGACCTGATAGCTTGTGGGAAGTGGCCGAAGGACGGGGACGCAAGCCCACTGTAACTCCGGAAGCGGTCGAGCAGATTGTCAACGCCACGCTGCAAACCAAGCCTGCCGGGGCCACTCATTGGAGCTGCCGCACCATGGCCAAAGCCCAAGGCGTGAGCAAAGCCACCGTGAATCGGATCTGGCAAAGCCATCAGATTAAACCGCATCGGACCAAAAGCTTCAAACTTTCGCGGGATCCGAATTTTCTGCAGAAGCTGACGGATGTCGTGGGCTTATATCTTAACCCTCCCGAGAAGGCTTTGGTGCTCTGTGTCGATGAAAAGAGCCAAATTCAGGCCCTGGATCGCACGCAGCCAGGCTTGCCGCTCAAGAAGGGTCGCTGTGGCACGATGACTCACGACTACAAGCGCAACGGCACGACGACGTTGTTCGCCGCTCTGGAAGTCGCGCAAGGCAAGGTCATCGGTCAGTGTTATGCGCGCCATCGCCACCAGGAGTTTTTGAAATTTTTGCAGCGTTTGGATACGGAGTTTCCCGGCGAGGTCCGGTTGCATGTGGTGATGGATAATTATGGCACCCATAAGCACCCAAGCGTGCAGCGCTGGCTCAACCGGCACAGCCGTTTCATTACGCATTTCGTTCCAACCAGTTCGAGCTGGCTAAACTTGGTGGAACGTTGGTTTGGTGAGTTGACCGGCAAACGCATCCGCCGGGGAGTCTTTATCAGCGTGGCGGATCTGCAAAAGGCCATTGAGGAATTTCTCGCCGCCTGGAATGACGACCCAAAGCCGTTCGTGTGGACGGCGACGGTAGAGTCGATCGTCGAAAAACTCAGCCGGTGCAAGCAAACACTGGAGCGAATCAAACCCGGTTGCACACGTCCAAGAATGCGAAAAACAAAGGGAAAATAACTCCAGTCGTTTGTGAGACACTACACTAGTTTTACAATATGTTACGTTCGCATCCAAAGCGCCCAAGATGCCGGTCGCGTCGCCACTGGCTTCCCTCTCCCCTCAACGGGGAGAGGGATTGAGGGCATGTGCGCTAACTTAATAATTGATTTATTATTTAGCATAGTTTATAGTTGGCGATATGAGCGACCAGCT
>Ga0302275_10000251_pt1 | contig 60814 bp, 52 predicted proteins | sample III_Bog_N2_2_FD_200229 | JGI IMG/M metagenome (GOLD analysis project Ga0302275, IMG submission 200229) | Peat permafrost microbial communities from Stordalen Mire near Abisko, Sweden - III_Bog_N2_2 | ecosystem: Environmental > Terrestrial > Soil > Wetlands > Peat | place: Sweden: Abisko... | reverse complement strand
CCGGCGTCTGAGGGCAGCCTTTATCGGGGCCGCGACGGCGGCCCCGCGTCCTCGTGGACGCGAAGCCAAGGGCGCGGATGCGCCCGCCCGGCGTCTGAGGGCAGCCTTGATGAGTCACCATCAAGGCTCGATGGTATGAGATTACTTTTCCAGTATACGCTGGACGTGGATCATGAGTGTATGCCCGGATGAGAGCGACTTCGTCCCTGTGAAGACGCGCGATCGCTGATGCCGGTAAAAGATTAGTTCGTCTATCAAAGTCAAAAAGATATTACCACTCCTGCCAGTGTTTCCGGGCACGGAGAGCAATTTGGAACATAAAAATTAAAGCTGCTGTGTATAAAATGATCGTAGCCCAGAACCGACTCCGATCAAATATCCGTGCGGTATTTTGTGGGTCAGAGCTATTGAACGCAACTGCGACAGTTTCACCTTTATGATAGGGTTCGGCATTCATGTTATCCAAGCTTAGGGTCTTAAACAGAGCCGTCTGCTGCGTGAACAAAACGGTGCCGATCTTTGCCGAAAACTTGATCGTGACCTCTTGCGAGATGTCATCCCGGTTATTGGGGTTCGCCATCGGACGTTCGGCTGTCACAACCACGCCGTCGGCAGATGATGCCGCAATCGCGAATTCAATGTCATCAGTAGCGTAATATAAAGGAGATAGGAGAACGAATAAAATTTCCCCAACAGCTAATAAAATAATCAGGAATTTTAATTTATTGATAATAAAACTAAAAATTGAGGATGCGCTGGTTTTGCTGTAGGGCGATTCTTTAAATTCAAGTTGAGCATTCGGTGCTATAGCTCTAACAGCTAATTTTGTGCTTTCAGTTAGTGGGAATGCCCGGACAACAAGAACATCCTGTCCTGATTTTTTGCCGACATTAACCGATGTTACGGTTTTCAGAGCCCGAATCTTCTTGCCGTATCGATCTTTAGCTTCGCTCGGGCTGATAATTTTCCTTCGACCCGATGCTCCCGGTTTTCCCGAAGGGTTCGCGGTATCGCTTCCCGTATCGGCTTTCTTGGTGCCGACCTGGATAATTTTGATCGGCGCATTTGGGGCAATAGCCTCGATATTGTCTTCTAATGCATCCGTAATTTCATCAGCGGTGACGATGATGACGGGCCTATCTTCGTCAAAACCAACATGCAGCGACCGAATGCCCGGTAGGGCACTGAGAGATTTCTCGTACAGATTAATTGCATCGGTCGCGGAAAGCTTCTTCACTGACGTTACCCCGGTGAGACGGCCTCGGCGCGGCGGCCCTACAGGTTAAGGTAGCTTAATAAGGGGCGTTAGTGAAGCAAGATCGGTTTTAGGCTTGGCGTTGGGATTCATTCTGACCACAGAGATAAGGTCCATAGGCTTGATCGGATTTCTGAATGTGATTCAGCAGCCAGAGTTTTATGAATTCAAAGGTCTCAATGGCGATGGTGTTGCTGGTAAAGCCATCGAGCTGTTTACGCAGCAATAAGGCTTTACTTGAGAATTCCCGATGTTCCTGCCGATGGGCTGCTAAATTTGGGTAATGAACCGCCGCCATGAGTTGTTCTTCGCGGCTGAAGTGGTGATTGGCATAGTCGATGAGGGTATCAAAAATCAACGGCATGGCGGCTTTGGCTGAACCTTCGCGCATGGCCGAAGAGACTTCGTTGAACAGGGAGAACAAGCGTTGGTGATCAGCATCAATAGCGTGATTGCCGACCGCCAGACTGTCCCGCCATTCCAGCGTCGGCAATTCATTCAGAGTGTTTTCTTTGTTATCAATCAGACGATGAACATTAGATAGAAAGCTTTGCACATCGTCCCGCATCTTTTCGGCCTCGCCATACACGCGGTCGGCGGCAGCCGAGACGGAGTCAACCGTGAGCATTGAAGCCCGCGCGGTTTCAGCCACAGCATCAAAGCGGCGTGACACATCTTGCGTTCCGACTGCGGCATCGGTGGCGCTCGAGGCAATGTCGGCAACGGATGCACATTGTTGAGCCATGGCCACTGAAATGGCCGATGCGATATCATGGATATTGCCAATGGTCCGGCATATTTCAGCAATGGCCGCCACGGCTGCGGTGGTTTCCCCTTGAATTTGATTGATCTGGTTGGAGATGCTTTCCGTCGCTTGGCCCGTTTGGTTGGCCAAATTCTTGACCTCATTGGCGACGACGGCAAATCCCTTACCGGCTTCCCCCGCCCGCGCGGCTTCAATAGTGGCATTCAACGCCAACAGGTTGGTTTGCGAAGCGATGCCGGAAATGAGCTTCAGCACTTGGCCGATACTGTCAACGGTGTCAGACAACCGGCGAATTCGGTCGGTGGTTTGACTGGCCTCTGTAACGGCTTTGGTTGCGATGGCGGCGGCATCATCGATTTGCCGGCCAATTTCCTTGGTGGTGGCGGTCAGTTCCTCGGCAGCGGTGGCCATGGTCTGGACATTGTGACTGGTTCGCTCTGCCGTCGTTGCTGCCGATTGGCTCTCTTGAGAGGTCCGCATAACCCCTTGACTCAGGCTGTCGCTGGCCTGCGCCACTTGCTTGACCGCGACTGAAACCGTATCGAACAACCGCGAGACCAGTGCAGAGAAATCTCGTGTCAGAACATGAAGACTTTCTTGACGATGCAAATGGCGATTTTGTTCAAGAAGCTGATCGTTCCGTAAGCGGGCCTGTTCTTGGGTGGCGGATTTGAACGCGCCAACGGCACGGGCCAGGGCGCCGATTTCGTCGCGTCGGTTTTCGCCTGCGATCTCGGTTGACATATCTTCGACGGTCATGTCACCCGCTGTTAAACGGCTGAGGGAGTCGGTCACCCGATGTAACGGGGCGATGATGCCTCGGCGGGCCAGCAAGAGGGCGCTGGTGATCGCGATGGCGATTCCCAGACCGGCGATGGCGGCAAGAATCCAAACCGATAAACGGGCTTGTTCAAGGGCGGCAGTAGCGGTGGCTTTGCTGTTTTCTGCCGATTTGCCGTTGACCGCTCGGATTTCCTCGCGCACGGCGTCTGCGGTCGCCTGGATTCGACCAATGGCTTCGGTAAGCGGTTGAAGTGTTTCGGGGCTTCCTTGTTGGGCATGAGCTTCAGCCAAGCCCTGCAAATTTTTAATCTCATCGACATAATGCAGGTAAAGACTTTCAAACCGAGACACTTCTCCGTTCGGATCTGGGTAGTGCAATTCTTTCAACTCTTTTAACCGATCACTCAATAAACCAAGCGATCTTTTTAATTTGCCCAATGCATCGACAATAATCGTGGACGTTGGTTGCGCCAAAATACGGTATTGCTCTAATTCGACCGAGACAACACCGGAATTCATTCGGCTGGATGTGAGGGCGTGTTGATTGGCGACATCGAGCTGATCAATGGATTCGCCGATTTGTCGTAAAGACGTAATAGCAAAAAGTGCAATAATAGCAAGAACGGCGCAATTTACGGCAACAATTGACAGTATCCGCACGCGGATCGAGGCATTTCCGAATCGCATCGGGTCGCTCCATACGGGCTATCGATAACATCGCCAAGCGCCCAACGGCGCGCATGGAAGCATATCGTTAGCGGTGGGGTGTCGCACCCATTTTTAAATAATTTAAGGGCAAAAAATACTCAATGATACCGGCGAGCCCTGATACTGACACATCGTCGGCATCAGGCGGGGGCGCTGGAGTCCAGCCAGAACAGCATCCCTTGGGCGTTCAAATCAATATCGACCTGAAGACAATTAAGCACGTCTCGATCAGGCAGTGTGCAGCCATTGGCGCGCAGTTCCCCCACAAGAAGGGCGCCAATACTCTCCCGGATCCGGCGCTCGCGATCCGGGGCATGAGCTTCGGCCTGGGCAATGGCCACCTGTCCATCAAGCAACCGCAGCAATTGGGCCATGACTGTCTTGGTTGGGACGACGCGGCTGTAATGGGTCAGGTACAAGGCTTCGGGCTCATAGGACAGCACCAGATCAATGGATTGGCGCATGTCCTGGGGATCGAATTGGGATGGCGAGGTGGTAGGGAAGAGGAAAGGCCGACCGCCAGCATCCAGTTCCCGGTAAGACAACCCCATGACATCGCCGGTAAAGGCGCCCCGGCTGGCATGATCGAACAGACAGAGATGGTGACGGGCATGGCCTGGGGTGTGGAGAATCTCCAGCTCCCGCCCGCCTAGGGGAAGGCGTTGGCGATCGGTGGCCGACAGAATGCGGTCGGCGGGGACCGGCACCAACCGGCCATAGAGGCGCCGGGCCTCGTCGGCCCCATACACCGCTTCGACTGCGGCAAAGAGCTTCTCCGGGTCGGCCATGTGCCGGGCCCCGCGTGGATGGACCACCAGCCGGGCTTGCGGAAAGGCAGCCATCATGGCTCCGGCACCGCCAGCGTGATCCAGATGGACATGGGTTAGGATCACGTAATCCACCTGCTCGGGCGTGAGGCCGAGGGTGGCTAAGGCATCGAGGGTTGGAGCCAGCGAAGCGTTCGAGCCGGTATCCACCACCGCCACCCGCCCCGTGTCGACCACCAGATGAATCGCCGCCATCAGAGGGCGAACATAGGCGGCATCAAAGGCATAGACGCCGTTGCGGTAGTCAAGCAGGGGGCTTTGGGCGGTCATGGGCGCGGTTCCTTGGGGGCAAGTCCTTGAAGGAAGGCCAAACGAGGCCTCCGGCGACCAGGGGCGTCGCCCCTGGACCCTACCAAAGGCCAAGGGCCTTTGGAAACCGGACTTTATCGGGTCTCGGCACCAAAAACGCGGGCAAAGATAGTGTCAACATGGCGCGTGTGGAAGCGGTTGTCGAACAAATCCACCAGTGCCGCCGCGTCAAGATGCCGGGTGACGTTGGGATCGGCGGCCAAACGGTCCTGGAACTGGCCGCCTTCCTGCCAAACCGCCATGGCGTTCCGCTGGACGGCGGCGTAGGCGTCTTCCCGGCTCATGCCAGCCTGAGTCAAAGCCAGCAGTGCCCGTTGCGAAAACACCAAACCGCCCTGGCTGTTCAAATTGCGCTGCATTTGCTCGGGATAGACCACCAGCTTGTCGATCATGCCGGTGGCGCGGGTCAGCGCGAAATCCAGGGCGATGGTGGCGTCAGGGCCGATCACCCGCTCGACCGACGAGTGGGAAATGTCCCGTTCATGCCACAGAGCGACATTTTCCAAAGCCGGCGTCACCATGCCGCGCACCAACCGGGCCAAGCCGGTCAGATTTTCCGACAGCACGGGATTACGCTTGTGGGGCATCGCGGACGAGCCCTTCTGGCCGCTATGGAAAAACTCTTCGGCCTCGCGCACTTCCGAGCGTTGCAGGTGGCGAATCTCGGTGGCCAGATTCTCCAAGGACGAGGCGACCACACCCAATGTAGCGAAAAAGGCCGCGTGGCGATCGCGCGGGATCACCTGGGTCGAAACCGGCTCGACGGCAAGCCCTAGTTTGGCCGCCACATGGGCTTCGACCTGGGGATCAATGGTGGCGAAGGTGCCGACCGCGCCCGAGATGGCGCAGGTGGCAATTTCCTTACGGGCCGTCACCAACCGTTCACGGTTGCGCTGGAACGCTGCATAATGGCCGGCCAGTTTTAGACCAAAGGTCGTCGGCTCGGCATGGATGCCGTGGCTGCGACCAATACACACCGAATGGCGATGCTCCAACGCCCGCCGCCGCAGCGCCGCCAGCAGGCCATCCAGGTCGGCCAGCAGCAGATCCGCAGCCTGAGACAGTTGCACCGCAAGGCAGGTGTCAAGCACATCCGAACTGGTCATGCCCTGGTGGACGAATCGGGCTTCGGGGCCGACATGCTCGGCCAGATTGGTCAGAAAGGCGATGACATCATGCCGGGTTTCCCGCTCGATCTCGTCAATTCGTGCCACCTCAAACGCGCCCCGCGCCCAGACGGCAGCGGCGGCCTCCCGAGGGATGACGCCCAATTCGGCTTGAGCGTCGCAGGCATGGGCCTCGATCTCGAACCAGATGCGGAACCGATTCTCGGGTTCCCAGATGCGGGTCATTTCGGGACGGCTGTAGCGGGGAATCATAGGGTCTCCTCAATCACGTAAACGGGGCCACGCAAACGGGGCCGGGGGCCGCAGCCCCATGGGTGCCAGGATAGGGCTTTTCGTGGGCGCTGCCCACACCTGCAAAGGGCCCGTTGGCCCTTTGAACCCCTGATGGCTCCCCCATAATAGTGTCTTGAGGTCAAGGAGGCTGTGCCTCCTTGCGGGTGCAGGGTGGAGCCCTGCGAGAATCAAGGGAACGGCGCGATTCTCGCGCCCACGGGCCGCAGCCGGTCAAATCCGAGCCGGCCCTTGATCCCTGAATACCCCGTGCAAGGCCCCCAAACGCCAGAGCCGCGACGAGGGCAAGGGCCGCTGGACTTTCATCAGACTTTCCAAGAGAAACCACCGCCCCACCCAATGCTCCCTCTTTATCAAAGATTCTGCGGAGGGCAGGGCGTTGTTGTTATGCGAGGTCTGATACTTAACGGGTATGCCGAATGCGCTCCCATTCGCGTTTCCGTATGGCGGCGCCAAGTTTGAATATTAGGGAAATGATGAGGTCGTTTTCTTTTTTGCTAAGGTTTTTGTAAGGTGTGTCACATACTATTTTTTCAAATATTTCGAAATTATTTCTCCCCTTTCCTATTGCGATATTCTTATTATTAATAGCATTCGTAATGTCTTTTTGAGTCACCATGTCATGGTCTAGTTTATCTTTTGGTATCGCCATGATTCTAATAAGAAACATAATTAATCTATGATCTTTTTCTGATGGATTCAGAAGAAGCTCTAAGTGAGTTCGGCTCCGTGTCAGTTCATCATGTAATTTTTCTTCTGCATCTTGTGATTTTGTGTGCCCTATCAGCAATCCAATTGTACTTAATACATTTGCCAGAAGCTCGGCAACTTTATCATTCCACGCCTGCCGGCTATCAGCGCGGACCTTAGCGCGAAGTTGCTGGTAGGTAAAAATAACACCAATAGCAGATGCAATGAGAGCAAGAAAAGCGGGCAGGTTATCATTGAGTTCGCCAGGCTTTTCTTGATTTTTTATCATAAGAAAACTAGGTAACTGTTCCGATGATATATAGTAAAATGCAAAACCATATAATGATCCTAGTGAAATTGTTATTAATAATATCAAAGATAATTTACAAAAATCTATATTTATCCCTCTGGGGGGCCTATCAAATTTTAATGGATCGCACTCTTTATTAAAAAGCATATAAAGTATAGCATCCCAATCAGGAGCATTACTACGATTTGTGTTATTTATAGTCCACCATTTTGCTCGATTGGTATCAATAATATATTTTCCTAGTTCATTAGAGGTTATTAATAACATTGGCAGTATACAGATTAATGCAAAATATGTAGATATAGAATGTAAAGACATTGAATTTAAATAATATACATTGTCCTCAATAAATACAATTGATGCAATCGCACCGACTGTAAGGTCAATGAATATTATAATTTTAGTTAAAATACCTCTTACGCCAATAATAACGGTAATAGATGCAAGAAATAGCATAAATAAGAATTCATATAATGTAAAAATATGACCATCAGGAACATTTTTCTGTATGCCTATAGCATAACTGATAAATTTATATAATTCTGAATGGAAATAATAGATCATTAAGGTTGCCAATATAAATATAATAATTAATGGTATTATATTTTTTACATATATCATTAATACAGCAGTTATCACAAGCCACGATTCTATTATTATTTTAATGAAAAGATTATTATTATCTATTTCCATAATAATCATCCTTTATCAAAAGGTTGTCGCCACCCCTCCTAACCACATACCAACATATGCAATTAAGCGGTTCTTCGTCCCTAATCTCGCTTGTACAAATCGGAATCTGAAATGTCAATGCGATATCGGTAATGCGGATACGCTATCTGCGTCTATCACGGGCATTATGATGCAAAGGCCTATGCGTGGTTTGCGGGGGGGCTCAGAACTAGAACCGTTCATCCTCAGGGTCCATCACCACGGCGGCTCCGGCTTGGATGGCGGCGAATAGGGCTCCGGTTTGGGGGAGGAGTTTGGCCATGAAGAAGCGAGCGGTGTCGAGTTTGCCGCGATAGAGGGGATTGGTGGCGCCGGCGGCCAGTTTTTCTTGGGCCACGCGGGCCATCCGTAGCCACAAGGCGCCCAAGGCCACCAGTCCGAACAGGCGCAAATAGTCCGAAGCGGCAGCGGCGGCTTCGTCGGGGTCGGCTAGGCCTCGGATGGCGATGGTGACGGTGGCTTGCTGGAACCGTCCGAAGGCTTTGGCCAGGGGAGCCGCCAGGGCGGCCAGCACCGGGTCGGCGCCATCGCGACCCAGCTCTTCCAGCTCGGCGGCCAGGGGATGGCAGAAGTGGCGCAGCAGTCGCCCCGTGGCCTGGGGGAGTTTGCGCCCGACCAAATCCAGAGCCTGAATGCCGTTGGTGCCTTCGTAGACCTGGGTGATCCGGGCATCGCGGACATACTGTTCGATGCCGTTATCCTGGATGTAGCCGTGACCGCCGTGAATCTGGAGCGCCAAGTTGGCAACCTCGAAGCCCAGATCGGTCAGCAGGGCCTTCAAGACTGGGATCAGCAGCGCCACCAGTTCGCCCGCCGCTTGGCGGGTTCGGAGGTCGGGATGGTGGGCTTCGTGGTCCAAATGAAGTCCGATCCAGTAAGCCAACGCCCGCCCGCCTTCATTGTAGGCTTTCATGGTCAGCAGCATCCGCCGGATATCGGGATGGACAATCAGTGGGTCGGCAGGGCGGTTGGGATAACGGGCGCCCTTGAGGGCCCGGCCTTGGAGTCGGTCTCGGGCATAGGCCAGGGCGTTCTGATAGGCGACTTCAGCCAGTCCCAGACCCTGAAGCCCGACCGCCAGCCGGGCGGCGTTCATCATGGTGAACATGGCCGGCAGTCCTTTATGGGGCTGGCCGACCAGCCAGCCAGCAGCCCCGTCAAAGTTGAGGACGCAGGTGCTGGAGCCGCGAATCCCCATCTTGTGCTCGAGTCCGCCGCATGAAACCGCGTTGGCGGTGCCCAAGGTGCCCTGATCGTCCCGCACCTGAATTTTGGGGACCAGAAACAGGCTGATGCCGTGACTGCCACCAGGAGCATCGGGCAGGCGGGCCAGAACCAGATGTAGAATGTTTTCGGTCAGATCATGATCGCCGGCTGAAATGAAAATTTTGGTGCCGGTTATGCGATAGCCGCCGGCGCCATCGGGTTCAGCCCGAGTCCGTACCAGTCCCAGATCGGTCCCGGCCTGGGGCTCGGTCAGACACATGGTTCCGGCCCACGAACCGTCTGCCAGTCGCGGCAGGACTCGGCGTTTGAGGCTCTCTTCTCCATGGCGTTGAACCGCATTATAGACCCCGCGACTGAGGCCGGGGTAAATGCCAAAGGCCAGATTGGCCGAACTAACCATCTCTTCCATCACGAAATAGACCAGCTCGGGCAATCCCATGCCGCCATCTTCAGGAGCACAGGCCAGTCGAGTCCAGCCCCCCTCGATATAGGCCCGATAAGCCGCCGGAAAGCCGGCAGGGGTGAAGACCCGACCCTTTTCCAGCCGGCACCCTTCGGCGTCGCCGCTTTGATTCAGCGGGAACAGCACCTCTTCACAGAGCCGCGCGCCTTCGGCGATCACCGGGAAGATCAGGTCGGGAGTGGTGTCTTCGTAGCCGGGCAGGGTTGCCAACTGCTCGACCCGGAGCAGGTCTTCGAGAACGAAGCGGATATCGGCCAGGGGGGCTTGGTAGCGGGGCATGACGAAGTCTCCCTATCGCAAGCGCAAGGAGGCACAGCCTCCTTTGACCTCGAAACATCAAGGGTTCAAAGGGCCGACCGGCCTTTTGCGGCTGTGGGCAGAGCCCACGAAAAGCCCTTCGTCCCTAATTTCGCAACGGCTTTCCGGTGGCCAGCACATGGTCGATCCGGTCCAGAGTGGCCGGAGTCCGAACCAGTTTCATGAACTCCTGCCGTTCCAGCGCCAGCAACTCGGCTTCGCTCACCAAATCGGTCAGATCGGTGTCACCTCCGGTCAAGACGGTGGCGACGGCTTTGGCCACCACCCCGTCATGGGCGGTCGCTTTGCCCTGAAGCTGAAGCGCCTCGATTTGCAGCGCCAGGGCCAGACGCCCGGATGGGCCAGGCAGGGCCAGGGGCGGCGGTGGAGCCGGGGGGTGATAATCGGGGGTCCAGAGGGCCAGGGCTCGGGCTTTCGCGTCGGCCAGCAGGCGGTCGCGATTCATGGTGATGCCGTCGTTGGCCGTCAGATAGTTCAACCGCCGGGCGTCGTCTGCCGAGCGCGAGACTTTGGCCAGGGCGATGGTTTCAAACGTTTGGGCAATGGGCGGCATCGGTCCACCGGGGCGGGCGGGGTTTTGACTGTGGCGGCTTAACAGCGCGGTGCAACCACCCCAGGCCGGCAGAACACCGACTCCGGTTTCAACCAGCCCGATATAAGACTCGGCGTGGGCCTGGACCGCGTGGCTGTACAGCAGTATTTCGCAGCCGCCCCCCAGGGCCAGTCCCGAAGGGGCCGAAACCACCGGGAAGGGCGCATTGCGGAGCGCCAGATAACAGCGTTGACCCTCGGCGATCCGTTCGGCGATCTGGTCCCACAAACCAACATTGTACAGGATCATGGCCAGTCCAAGATTGGCTCCGACCGAGAAGGCCTCGCCCTCATTGTAGATGACCAGCGCCTTCCAGATGCCGCGCCCGTCACCGATCCGGGCCAAAGCGTCGTCGATCATGGCGAACACCTGAGGATCCAAGGTATTCATCTTTGACGTGAATTCCAGGCACAGCACTCCATCGCCGAGAGTCCACAAGGCCGCCGAAGGATTGTGGGCCACCGGCTGGCTTTGGCGCTTGATGTCTGCCAGCACCAGCACACCCGCCGGGCGGACCACGGGATGATAGGCACCGTCGTTGGAAAGCGCCTGAAGTGCGGTGCCCTCGACCCGATAGAAGGGCCGGCCTGCCGCCGCCGAGACCAGCGGCGGCACTGGCAGCCCCTCGGTGGTGAGCCGGTCGGCAAACCAGCCGGTGCCGAGTCGATCAATCAGTTCAAACGGGCCATATTTCCAGTTGTATCCCAGCCGAAGCGCGCGATCCACGGCGTCGATGTCGTCCGAGACCTCCGGCACCCGTTCGGCGGCATAGGCCAGAGTCGGCAGCATCACGGCTCGGGCATAGGCGCCGCCCCGATCGGCATGCTCAAACAGGGCGGTGAGGCCGCCACGGGCGGCTTGGAGGCTGTCGAGGATTGCCTTTTCCGAAGGCCGCTCGGCGCCGCTGGCCAAATCCAGGGCCAGTTTGATCCGGCTGCCATCGGGACGGCGGCCTAACCGATAGAAGCCGCCCTTGCCCTTGCGGCCCGTGTAGCCCTCCTGGATCAACCGGCTCAGGAGCGGTTGCGGGCGGACCAGCGCCCGGAAGGGATCGTCGGGGGCCAGCGCCGCCGCCAGGGATCCCGTGACATGAGGCAGCAGGTCCAGCCCGATCAGATCGAGCAGGCCGAAGACGCCGGTTTTGGGCAGACCGAAGGGCCGACCACAGACGGCATCGGCCTCTTCGATGGTCAAGCCCCAATCAAAGGCGGCGTTGATCGCGGCTTGCAGCCAGAACGCTCCGATCCGGTTGGCGATGAAGCCGGGGGTGTCACGGCACATCACCACGCCCTTACCTAACCGTCGGTCGGCACATTTGGCGATGGCCGCGATCGCCTCGGGACGGGTGTTGGGACCGGCCACCAGCTCCAGCAAGCGCATGTAGCGAGGCGGGTTGAAGAAATGGGTGATCATAAAATCGCTTGCGAAACGATCGCTTTGCCCGGCAATAAGTTTCGAAAGCGGAATGGTTGAAGTGTTCGAAGAGACCACCGATCCAGGCTTTCGGACCCGATCGAGGGTGCGGTAGAGATCGGCTTTGACCACCGGGTCTTCGGTGACGGCTTCAAGAATCCAGTCGCTGTTCGTCAAGCGGTCGAGAGCCTCGGGCAGATCAACCGGGGTGATCAGCCGGGCGCGGTCGGGGTGCATGAAAGGGGCCGGTTCGGCTTTCAACAGCCGCGCCACGGCTTCGGTGGCGGCGCCTAGTCGAGCATCGGTCAGAAGCACCGGGATGCCAGCATTAGCCAGATGCGCGGCAATACCGCTTCCCATGACTCCGGCGCCGACCACAGTCGCATGATGCAGGTCCATCATATCCTCCTCGCCGTTCATGCTATTGGGGCGGTCGACACTATGGGACGCTACCGAACCTTATCGAACCTTATCGGCTCACACCGCCTCCAGCACCGTTGCAATCCCCTGGCCGCCGCCAATGCATTGAGTTGCCAAGGAAAATTGCTTTCCTTCCCGGACCAGCACCGCCGCCGCTTTGCCGACAATGCGGGCTCCGGTAGCGCCCAGGGGATGGCCCAGCGCCAGCGCGCCGCCGTCCCAATTGACTCGCGCCGGGTCCAGGTTCAATCCCTCCAGGCAGGCGAGAGCCTGGGCGGCAAAGGCTTCGTTCAGTTCCACCACGTCCAGGTCGTCGATCTTGAGCCCAGCACGGGTCAGCGCCCTGAGGGTGGCCGGCACGGGGCCGATGCCCATAATTTCGGGATCGCAACCAACTACGGCCAGCGCCCGCAGTCGGGCTAGAATCGGCAGGCCGTGGGCTTTGGCGTACTCTTCGCGGGTCACCAGTACCGCCGAAGCGCCATCGGTGAGTGGTGACGAGGTGCCGGCGGTGACGCTGCCGCCTGTCTCAAAGCTTGGTTCCAGGCTCGCCAGCCGTTCTAGGCTGGTGTCGGGACGGATGGCGCCGTCGCGCTCGATCCTGACGCCATCCCGGCCCATAATCGGAATGATTTCGTCATCGAAACGACCTTGGGCCTGTGCCGCAGCGGCTTTGGTATGAGAGGCCATTGCGAAGGCCTCTTGAGCGGCGCGGGGAATGGCGCAACGCTTTGCTAAAGTCTCAGCCGTGCGCCCCATGGCGTGGTACGCGGCAGGGCGCTCGGCGGCCAAACCTGGATGGGGCAGGGGGTTAAAGCCCATCATCGGAACGCGCGACATGGATTCAACCCCGACGCACAGAAAGGCCGCTCCGGCGTTGGCCGCAATGGCGCCCGCCGCCATGTGAATTGCCTGCATCGACGAGCCACAGAAACGGTTAACCGTGGTTCCGGCCACTGAAAGAGGCAGGCCCGCCAGGAAACCGATGGTACGGGCGATGTTTAATCCTTGCTCCCCTTCGGGAAAGGCGCAACCAACGATCAGGTCTTCAATGTCTTCGGGAGGGATGCCGGTTCGCGCCATCAAGGCGCGGACGGTGGCCGCCGCCAGATCGTCGGGGCGGATGCGGGCTAGGGCGCCTTTACCGGCGAGAGTGAACGGAGATCGACAATATCCGGCGATAACCACGGATTTCATGATCCGATCCTCCCGTCGTCGTGCAGGTGGTGTTTATGAAAGGCGACGGCTCCCCCGCGTTGGAGCCTAAAATAGGTTCGTTCAACGGGGCTGTTGTCGGAGGTTTGAAAGTCGGGGAGGGCGTCAATCGGAGGGGCCATAGACCAGGCCCGGTCCTGGTTCTGATCACGGCTCCGGGGCCGATCAGTGCCGGCGGGGCGGCGACCGTTCGATATGGAGGGTTTTCGTCGGTAGGACGACCCGAGCGATGCAGAGAGGATTCGGGTCAGGATGTTCGATTGCGCTGCGTTGCGCCATGGGTTCGACCTCGTCCTCATATCCCACCTCCGCTATCCTGCACGTCAGGGTAAGCTGGGGTGAGAGGGAGAGGTCGGCAAGGCCGGGCCGGTGTGGGCCGCGCACTTTACGCGATCCGCACCGGCCCTTGGTCTTAGGCGTTCAGTTTGTCGAGAGCGCGGGTGATCGAATCGCCCATCACCGTGGTCGAGCAGCGTGCCATGCCCGGAGCCATGATGTCGGTGGTCCGCATCCCGCCCTTCAGAACTTGAGAAACCGCCTTTTCGATCAGGTCGGCCTCTGCGGGCAGTTCAAACGAATACCGCAAACACATTGCCAGGCTGAACAGTCCGGCGATGGGGTTCGCAATGTCGCGGCCAGCGATATCCGGGGCTGAACCATGAACCGGCTCATAGAGGGCCGGGCGCCGGCCATCAGGGCCGATGGCTCCCAAAGAGGCCGACGGCAGCATGCCGAGCGAGCCGGTCAACATGGCGGCTTCGTCCGACAGGACGTCGCCGAACAGATTGTCGGTGACGATGACGTCGAACTGGCGCGGATTGCGGATCAACTGCATGGCGCAGTTATCGGCGTACATATGGCTGAGTTCGATATCGCTGAACTCTTCCTGATGCAGCCGCGTAACTTCCTCCCGCCACAGAAGGCCGGACTCCATAACATTCGCTTTTTCAACGGAGCAAAGCCGTTTGCTGCGTTTTTGAGCGAGTTCAAAGGCGACTCTCGCGACCCGACGGATTTCGGTGGTGGTATAGACCTGGGTGTTGATGCCCTGGCGAATACCGTCACCGAGGTCTTTGATCCCGCGGGGCTCTCCGAAATAGATCCCGCCGGTCAGCTCGCGGACGATCATAATGTCAAGCCCGCGAACGATGTCGGCCTTGAGCGGAGAGGCATCGACGAGGGCGTCAAGAACCAGCGCGGGACGCAAATTTGCGAATAATTCCAAGTCCTTGCGCAGCCGGAGCAGCCCAGCCTCTGGGCGACGCTCGAATTCGATCTTATCCCATCTCGGGCCGCCGACGGCGCCAAGCAGCACAGCGTCAGCCGCTTTGGCTTCGTTCAACGTCGCGTCGGTCAGCGGAACGCCGTTGGCTTCGATGGAGGCGCCACCGACTAGGCCTTCTTTGACCTCGAAGGTGATACCCCGGCGCCGGCCCATCCAATCGATGATGCGGCGCACCTGCCGCATCACTTCTGGACCAATTCCGTCACCCGGCAGAATTAGCAGTTTCTTACTTGCGGACATGACGCGCAAACTCCCATTCGAATTTCATTAAAGACCATATAAGGCGTCTTGCTCTTAGATCAAAAGCCTCTCATGGTCTGGTCGGCAAAAAAAATCAGGCCCACAACCAAGGTTGACCCAGCCGTTGGTTTCTTTCGAAGGCATCGATCTCTACAACTTGTTGTAGTGTCAATCCGATATCGTCCAGACCATTTAATAAACAATGCCGGCGGAACGGATCGATTGAAAACGTAATGCTTCCACCATCGGGGCCTGTGATCTGTTGTTGTTCAAGATCGACAGTGATCACCGCGTTAGACCCGCGCTCGGCATCGTCCAGCAGCAGGTCAACCTGCTCTTTTGGTAGGGCAATCGGCAGAATGCCGTTTTTAAAACAATTATTGTAGAAGATGTCCGCGAAGGATGGAGCGATGATACAGCGGATGCCGAAGTCAAGTAACGCCCATGGCGCGTGCTCTCTTGATGATCCACAACCAAAATTTTCGCCACTCACCAAAATAACGGCATTTCGGTAGGCCGGACGATTGAGCACAAAATCAGGGTTTTCGCTGCCATTCGTTCGGAACCGCATCTCGTCGAAAAGATTGCGTCCAAGCCCAGTGCGCTTGATCGTCTTTAGAAACTGTTTCGGAATGATCATGTCGGTGTCAACATTGATCATAGATAGCGGAGCGGCAACTCCGGTCAACTTGGTGAATTTATCCATACCAGCAATTTCTCCTTTCCGTTGGCCGACCTTGTTTTCGTCCGGCCCGACGGCTGTCTCCGCTTTTCATAGCAAAGCGCCCGGCCCGTTACCAGTGTAGGCGTGTCGGTCCTGATGATGATTTCCTGAGGGTGATTTGTCCGGGCTCGGGAGGAGGGCGGCGAGGGGCGCACGGGCACCTCTCTGGCCGAACATGGCCGCCGGGAAAAAGGACGTCTTGACCTGAGGCTGAACTTTTCCATCTAATGGTCGGGCAGCGCCAAAGTGAAAAGGGCTGCTCTTTTGGGGTGCCGGGTGCCGGACCCCGTCGCCGCTCGCTCGGTTGGAGGAGGACGCGCGCTATGACCACTCGTCTTTCGTTGTTCAACAGTCCGCTGTTGTTGGGGTTCGATCAGTTTGAGCGCACCCTGGATCGCGTTTCCAAAGCCTCGGCGGAGGGGTATCCGCCCTATAATATCGAGCAGATCGGGGAAGACGGTTTGCGAATCACGCTCGCCGTGGCCGGTTTCACCATGGATGACCTGTCGGTCCTGGTCGAAGATAATCAATTGGTTATTCGCGGTCGACAGGCCGATGACAAGACCCGCCTGTATCTGCACCGAGGGATTGCGGCTCGCCAGTTTCAGCGCAGCTTTGTGTTGGCCGAAGGCATCGAAGTGATGACGGCAACGCTGGATAATGGCCTGTTGAACGTTGATCTTAAGCGGCCTCTGCCCGATACCAAGGTCAGGACCATTAAGATCGAGCCGGCACGGTCGGGCGGATCCGATCGGCTGGGGCCGGCGATCGTCGATGTCAGCTCTGATCGCAGCCGCAAGCCGTGAACCCGCTGGGGTTCGGTGGATAGACGGTGTAGACTTACGGCCTAGTGACTTGAAGGTAACCGCCATGGATGCCAGACCAAACGAAAGACCCTCGTTATCGCCGAAGGATTTTGCTGCTTTCGGCCTTGATTTGTTTGCCTATATCAAGCCTGTGATGGTCGATGGGACGTCGAATTTCGCGATCCACGCCGCCGATGGCACGCCGCTGACCGTGGTCTCCGGTCGGGAGGCTGCCGTTGCTACCGTGCGTCGGCACGAAATGGAGCCGGTCAGCGTTCATTAGAGAAATGGTCTAGGGGGGCGGAGCAGAGGGCGGATCACCCGGTCAAGGCTCCGTCCCGCAGCTCTAAGACCCGGTCCATACGTCGGGCCAATTCCAGGTTGTGGGTTGCAACCAGGGCGCCGAGCCCATCATCGCGGACCAACTGCATCAATAGGGCAAACACCGATTCGGCGGTGTGGTGGTCTAGGTTGCCGGTGGGCTCGTCGGCAATCAGCAGGCGGGGGGCATTGGCTAGGGCCCGCGCGATGGCCACCCGCTGTTGCTCTCCACCGGACAGTTGGCCGGGCCGATGGTTTGCCCGCCCGGCGAGGCCGATGCGTTCCAGCAGGGTCCGGGCTCTTTGCCGCGCCGCCGATCGCGAAACCCCTGCGATCATTTGCGGCAGCACGATGTTTTCTTCTGCCGAGAATTCGGGCAGCAAATGGTGGAACTGGTAAACGAAGCCGACGGTGCGCCGGCGCAGCATGGTCCGCTCGAGGTCGCCAAGCGTCGATGTTGCCGTGCCCTCAATCCGAACCTCGCCGGCATCGGGATGCTCCAGGAGACCGGCCAAGTGCAGGAGCGTTGACTTCCCAGCCCCCGAAGGGCCAACCAGAGCCACCAGCTCACCGGGGCGGACCCGAAGCGAAACTCCAGACAGCACGTCAAGGCGGGTTCCGGCCTGGGTGAAGGTTCGGATCACGCCATCAAGTTCGATCATCGCCGAGCCTCGCGGGTCAAGGGGCATGGATCCACGCCGTTACTCATAACGAAGTGCCTCCACCGGATCCAAGCGGGCTGCGCGCCACGCAGGGTAAACGGTTGCGGCAAACGACAGACCAAGCGCCATCCCCACCACTTGAGCCACCTCGTGCCAATCTAGCTCTGCCGGCAATTTGCTTAGGAAGTAGATTTCCGCCGAAAACAGATTGGTTCCGGTCAGACTTTGGATCGCCTGACGGATGGCTTCGATATTTTCGCAGAACACGACCCCCAAGGTCAGGCCAAGGACCGTTCCCAGAACGCCGATGCTGGCGCCGCTGAGGAAAAAGATTCGCATGATCATGCCGCGCGTAGCGCCCATGGTCCGCAGAATGGCAATGTCTCGCCCTTTATCTTTGACCAACATGATCAGGCTGGAGATAATATTGAAAGCCGCCACCACGATGATCAACGTCAGAATCAGGAACATGACGTTCCGCTCAACCTGGAGCGCAGTAAAGAAGCTGGAGTTGCTTTGTTGCCAGCCGACCACTCGTGCCCGGTCAGCCAGTCTTAACACCATATCATCAAGGGTATTTTCAGCGTGATTGGGGTCTTTGACAAAGACCTCGAGAGAACTGACCGAGCCGGGATACTGGAAAAAGGTTTGTGCGGCGGCCAGCGGCATGAAGACGAAATTATTGTCGTATTCAAACATACCGACACTGAAAATCGCACCGATTGGATAAGCCCGCATGCGGGGAATCGTGCCGAAGGCCGTACTTTTGCCTTGGGGGGCGATCAGAGTGATGCTGTCACCAACCCGCAAATCCAGACGTTGAGCCATTCGACTGCCAATGGCCACCCGGTCTTCGCCGAATCCATCCAACGACCCCTCGACGATGGCGGTGGAAAGGGTGGGGCGGACCTTAAAATCTTCGGCTCGAAGCGCCCGGACCACGGCCCCCGATGCGCTGCCATGCATGCTGACCAGGGCTTGCCCCTCGATGGTCGGCGTCACATTCACCACGTCCGGCATCGTCCGCACCCGCGCCGCAAGGGCATCGAAATCGGTCAAAGGCCCCGGAACAACGTTGAATACGTTAATATGGCCGTTGAGACCGATAACCCGAGAAAGCAGTTCATGACGAAAGCCGTTCATCACCGACATGACAATGATCAGCGTGGCCACGCCCAACCCGATTCCCAACAAGGAAAAGCCTGCGATCACCGAGATGAACCCTTCCTGACGGCGAGCCCGTAGGTATCGCATCGCCACCATACGCTCGAACGGCGAGAAGATCATGATCACCACCAGTGCTGTGCAGGCGTCCTGTCCGCGTCGCTGATATGCCCGTATTCGAGCCCGTTGTCGACGCCAAAGCGCGCCCACGCTTGCCGGGCGCTCGGGGCCAAAGCGCACCCACACCACTTGCGCCGGGCGCTCGGGGCCAAAGCGCACCCACACCACTTGCGCCGGGCGCTCGGGGCCAAAGCGCACTCACGCTTGCCGGACGGGAAGAGGGATTCGGTTTTCATACCGGCGAGCCCTGATACTGACACATCGCCGGTCCTCGGGCCGCGACGGCGGCCCCGCGCGCCCATGCGCGCGAAGCCAAGGGCGCGGATGCGCCCGCCCGGCGTCTGAGGGCAGCCTTGATGAGTCACCATCAAGGCTCGATGGTATCAGGCGATGACTGGCAGCGTCGTGGTGCCGCCTTTACCGCCAAGCGATGCCGACACCGAGCCGCTGGCGGTGCCAAGCGTGGTCTGGGCGAGTTGGCTGGCCATGGCGGTTGGGGGAAGAGAGGCCATCAGGGCTGCCGACGATTCAAAGGCCGCCGTCTTCACGGCCACTCCGGAAATGGTGCCCGTGGTTAAACTGGTTCCGGTGATACCCCAAGGCGATGTCGCCCCGTTTGTTGATGACAGGCCCAAGCCACCGGCAGTTGTGGCTGTGTTCGTGCTGGTGTTGGTTCCCGAAACGGGAGCCGTAACGCCGGCGGCGTTGGGGATGGCTGCCGCACCATAAGCCGCGATCTTGCGATAGGCGTCGACCACCTTCTCCGCAGGAATCTGCAACCGCACCTTGCCGGTCTCGGTATCTCGATACTGGGTAATGAGCAGGTGGGTGGTGGGGTCATAGCTTAGGGATGGGCTGATATAGGAGGCGGCAACTCGAGGCGAGTCAGTGCCGGCAGTATTGGCGCTGGTGGATGTGGCGCTACTGCCGGACGAAGACGCACTCGACCCCACAGCCCGACCGGCTAGGCTGCCCGTCGGCTGGGAGATTACCGATGCGGAGGAGAGCGAGGCGATGTCCATTGTGCTCCCCGTTTCTGGAACCCAGCATCCCCAATGTAAAAGGTCTCAACAAACGCCAAAGTTTCCGATTCCCTAGCACTCTATGTCATCGAACGATGACATCGAACAAACCCCGGCGTAGAACTGATGGTACAGCTAAATCAAAAGCAGAGCAAGAGGGTTTGTGATTCGGAATGGTCATCGTGTTTGTGGGGTGGAGGGTGGGTTCGGGCGCAGGTGCGACTCGGAAGGTCATGACGGAAGCTGCGCAAAAGCGGGCTTGGCGGTCTTGGGGAAACGAAAGCGGGGCCATAATTTATATACCGGCAAGCCGCCTTGATAAAAGGGTATGTCGTCGGTCTTCGGACCGCGACTGCGGCTCCGCGCGCCCATGCGCCCATGCGCCCACCTAGCGCCTGAGGGCAGGCTTGATGAGTCAGCATCAAGGCTCGATGGTATAAGACAGGGGAGGATGTTTCTGTTGCGACGGATAGAGCGACCTGTAAATGTATTGCTGGAATTTCTCGGCTGGAATGGGGTAGATTACCATTGTAAAATGTGCGCCTTTCAAATTCACGAGTCATCGTTGGCGCGACTGTGCGGAGTTGCGGGATGGCCAACGACGAAGGGGGGAATGGCACGTGGCCCGAACCCACCGTGACACGGCGACGTCGGTACGGATACGACTTGCTGCCGGGGGTGGCGCTCTCTCTTGTGTTCTCAATAATGGTTCTGTGGCAAACCATCGGCACTTTCGAGCCCACCGAACCACGGGCCGTCGTCTTTGCACCCTGGTTGGGACGAGCCGAGGTGTGGACGCGGGTGGTGGCCGCCGATGGGCGGGTGGTGCGCGAAGGGCGGTGGCCTTTCGTCATCGTGGTCGAGCCTGGCTCCCCGGACTTTTCAGATCGCGTTCGGCGTCTTGGCGCGTGGATGGAGCTTGATCCAAAGATATCAGCCGATTGTACAGCTCAAATAGCCCCATGACCGGGCTCTGGAACTAAACGTATAAGAGAGGACGTTATGGCGATCATCACTTCTAACGATCAGGAAGAGACAACCCCGGACTTGGAGGGGATTCGGCGTGTCGCGAGTAAACTCTTTATTATATTAATGTGGGCTTATACAATTCCGATTGCTGCGGTCGCCTATTTTTCTGGGAATGATGTCATATTTTCTTTGGTCGCATCGGCATTGGCGGCGGCTGTGGGAACGGTGCTGTGGACCCAGGCGCCAACTGCGCCGGTGACGCGTTTCACGATTGCCGCCGCGATGGCCTCTCAATGGATGATCCTGATCTACGCTGCGAGTAAGACCCCGAGCGGTTTTATGCTTGACGCTCATATGATGTACTTTGTCATGACCTGCCACCTAATTGCTTATTTTTGCTGGCGGTCGATTGTTATTGTGTCTGTGATTCCGTCCATTCACCATCTGATATTGACGTTTGTTTATCCGCTGTTCGTTTGGCCGGATGTTGATTATACTTATATTCACCTGCTTAACCACGTGATTTTGGTGGTACTGACAGCCACTCCGGCGCTGTGGCTGGCGTGGCGGGGCAATGCGTTGTTCCGTTCGTCCTATGCTGCCCTTCAGGCGGCGCACAATGCCAATGCTGAAAAGAGTGTTGTGGAAGAGGAAACCTTGCGCCAGAGCCAGGAAGCCGAAATTCAAAGAGCCCACAGCATGCAGCAATTGGCCGATAGCTTCGAGGCGTCGGTTCGGCGTTTGGTGACCGGGGTGTTGTCGTCGGTGGAGCGTCTCAAGGCCAATGCCGACGCTCTGGCCCAAACCTCAAGTCATTCCCAGCAGCAAAACAGCCAAATGGCTGGAGCGGTGGAGCGGGCGTCCCACAGCGTCGAAACCGTGGCATCCGCTGCCGAAGAATTGACGGCCTCGATCAATGAAATCAGCCGCCGGGTGACAGAATCTGCCCGCATTGCCCAAACGGCGGTGGATGAAGCCAATCGGACCAATGTTACGGTTGCCGGCCTTTCGGCGGCAGCCCAGAAGATTGGAGAAGTGGTTGGTCTGATCAATAATATCGCGAGTCAGACCAATTTGTTGGCGTTGAATGCAACCATTGAAGCAGCCCGAGCCGGCGAAGCTGGCAAAGGGTTTGCGGTGGTCGCGAGTGAAGTTAAGAGTCTAGCCAATCAAACGGCCAAAGCGACCGATGATATTCAGGCTCAGGTTGCGCAGATGCAAGCCGTCACCGGCACCGCCGTTGAGGCCATCAAGGCCATCACCGGCACCATTGGCCGGATGAACGAGATTGCCGCGTCGATTGCCACGGCGGTTGAACAGCAGGGGGCTGCGACTCAAGAGATTGCCCGCAATGTCCACGAGGCTTCGGATTCAACGCGGGATGTCATGCGGAACATTGAGAGGGCATCCGAAGCCGCGATCGAAACCGGGCGCACCGCCAACGAAACACAGACCGCCACCCACCAGTTATCGCAATTATCAGGGGACTTGCGCCATGAGGTGGATGGATTTGTGGTTCGGTTAAGGAATGCCTGAGTGTCGTTGAAGACGGGCGCTTTGCGGGAAAGGGCTGCCCGATAGGCGCTTGGATTGGGCTTTTTTGTGGGCTGCGCCCACACCCGCAAAGGGCCAGTCGGCCCTTTGAGCCCGTGACGTTTTCGCCATAACGTCACCGAGGCCAAGGAGGCCGTGCCCTCCTTGCGGGTGTCGGGCGGAGCCCTATGAAGCCAAGGAAACGGCGCTCCCTGAGCGCCTATGGAAATCGCTCCCCTTTTTTGATGCCGAAAATTGGTCCCCCCCTGGAATGCCTCGCAAGCGTTTCAGGGACAGGGCGTCGATTCCTTTTGCCTCTTCTTCGCCGGAAATCCTGGGCTGGTGCGTGTAACTCCCAGGACAACACCGGTTCGGTCCCAGACCGAGGAGGCAGGTTTGCCATGACGACGATCTCATCGTCTTACTCGGGGAGTGGCGCGTTAAGCCTGCTGTCATCCACGAGCAGCACGTCAAGCATGCTGTCGGCCATCAACGGAACCTCCAGTACCAGTAAAAGCCAAGAAAGCTCCAATGCTATTTTTAATGCTATTGTGCCTGGGAGTGTCGGTTCCGGTACCAGTATCTCTTCGATGCTTCAGCAGGAAAAGATCACGACGCAGACCAATAGTATCTATTCGAATGCCGCAACCCGTGTTTCAAAAATGGAGGCCGGAACCTATACGGCCAGTTCAGATTGGGAAAAAGTCGTTTCCTACAATATGCAGACCGGGGCGCCGGTTATGGTGTCTTTGAATAGTTCTGGGAAGCTCCAGGCTTTACCGCAATCGGAGACGGATTTAAGCACCAAATATAATGTTCAACAACGATCGGAATTAACCAAAGCCATGTCGCAGATTCAAACCATGGCCGGAAAAATTCAGGCCAATGCCAAAAATGACACTTGGCTTGCCGATCTTAGCGGGGCCGAAAATGATCTGAGTTTGATTCATAGCGGCGCCTTGACGGCCCAGAGCAGTTGGGAAGAAGAGGGCTCGATGTTGATGAGCACTCATGAACCCCTCAAAATTTCCCTCGATAGCAGCGGAAATCTTCAAGTCACGGAACAGTTAACCTCGTCGATGACGGATCTAACGGCCTCTCAACAGAAACTCTTAAGGAAAGCAATCGAGACAATCCCCAGCATGATTTCAAAAGGGACACCAACGACCTCCTGGCAGATCGATGCTCGGAGTTACGACCAGGCTGGGACGCCCTATTATTTGGACATTGATCCGGTCACCAATCAGATTTCCGCCAAGGAAGACAGCGCCACCAACATCACCCCGACCTTTCTGAAGACCGCACCCTATCCAGATATTGGTGACAATTCCCCGCTTTTGAAACAAGTGGCCACATATATTAAGAAAAAGCAGGCTTATTTTCTCGATTTTGATTCGACAGGAAAGATTGTTGCCAAAGTTCTGAGCGCAACTAATCTTGAAAAATATAATAAAACTTCAACAAGTACAACATCAAGTTCAAGCACTGCCGGATCAATTGTTTCATTGCTTGCTTAATATTAGATTTTTAAAGGGAACTATTTTGTTTGTTTAAGGGGGAAGCGGAATGCCATTCGGGTCATTGAGTAGAGGGAGGCCAGAAGGCGAAGCGTGACGTTTGGCTTCATCCATGGCTTTTTTGAGAGCCTCGTGATGCTCAAGGAATCGTTCGTGAAATTTATTGGTCGGGTCGGTAAAGGTCATTACGACTTTGGGCGGTATTGTCAAGTCAACTTCCAATTGGGCCCGACGAAAGGGCGCTAGATTGGCGGCTTTTTGGATTTTATGGACGCCCCCTAAACTCAGAATAATGGATTCCAAGATCAGGTCGCCTTTAACCTTGGCTAGGACAAAGGCATACTCCTCGTCGGTGACGTCTTCCGAGGATTGCAGGCGGACCCTGATTTGCGGCGGCATGGTCCAATCCACCTCGAAGTTGCGGACTTCGAATCCCAAGGTCTCGATGGCCGGAATCGCAAGGTTGAGCTTTTGAACCAACCGATCAAACTGAGCATCAACAAGGTGATTGGCGTTGGGCAGGCCCACCCGCTCTGGCAATGCCCCGACGCTATCGATCATGTCGGGCAGGCTTGGCAGTGTCGGTAGAGTGGGCAGGGGGAAGCCCAGAACCGACGATGTCGGATGGTGGGGGGCTGTCGCTTCGGGGGGAGGAGATAAAATCTGGGAAAAGGTCGGCGGTTCCGCCGCCCCGGCGGAGGCGGCGGTCAAAGCCGCTAAAATCACCGCAGGGACGGCCATGGCCAGGGGGCGGGGCGGCATGGTCATCGGGCTTTTTGTTCCTCTGTCGAGTCGTTTTTAATCATACCATCGAGCCTTGATGGTGACTCATCAAGGCTGCCCTCAGACGCCGGGCGGGCGCATCCGCGCCCTTGGCTTCGCGCGCATGGGCGCGCGGGGCCGTCGTCGCGGCCCGATACCGGCAGTGTGTCATCGTTATAGCTCGCCGGTATCAGAGGGCCGGTTGCGGTGCCCGCACCCCCAGCATATGGCAAATGGCCACCGTCAGGTCGGCGCGGTTCAGAGTGTAGAAATGGAATTCATGGACGCCATGACGCCGAAGCTGTTGGCACTGGCGGACGGCGACATTGGCCGCCACCATTTGGCGGGTTTCCGGGTCGTTATCCAGTCCATCAAAGGCATCGGCAAACCAGGAGGGAATGGAGGCTCCGCACTTGCCCGCCATGTCGACGGTGCGGGTAAAGTTGGTGATGGGCAAGATTCCGGGAATGATCGGCACGGTGATGCCGGCGCGTTGGGCCCGTTCCAGGAAGCGCGGGAATTTGTCGGTATCAAAGAAGAACTGGCTGATGGCACGGGTGGCGCCAGCGTCGATCTTGCGCTTGAGGTTGTCGAGGTCGGCCTCCAGCGAAACCGCCTCTGGATGGCCTTCCGGGTAGGCGGCGACGCTGATTTCAAAGTCAGCAACGCTGCGTAGACCCTCGACCAGATCCACGGCATAGGCGTATCCGTCCGGGTGGGGCCGATAGCCACCCCCGCCCAGACCACCGGAACCATCGGCAGAAGCCGGCGGATCCCCCCGCAAAGCCACGATATGTCGGATGCCGGCCTGCCAATAGCTGCGGGCGATGTCGTTGATTTCCTCGCGGCTGGCCCCGACGCAGGTCAGATGAGCGGCGGCGATCAGTCCGGCTTCACTCTGAATGCGGGCCACGGTGGCATGGGTCCGTTCGCGGGTTGAGCCGCCGGCCCCATAGGTGACCGATACAAAGTCGGGAGCCAGGGGCGCTAACCGAAGCACCGCCTCCCACAGCGACCGCTCCATCTTCTCGGTCTTGGGCGGGAAGAACTCGAAACTGACCGAAGGCGGGTGGGTGGATGTGGAAGAGGGCGGGGACGTCATGGGGAAACTCCAGAAAGGGAAAGCATCGGCAAGGCGGGGCCAGCGGCGGTTTGGCGTCGGAAGGCCGGCCAGAGGGTCACGGTGAGCGGATCGCCGGGAAGATGGATGGCGGCCTCGGGAGCCAGCCCGGCCGACCGGCACCACCCGGTGACTTCCTCGTCGGTGAAGCCAAGCCGGCGGTGCGCGTGGTCGGTACGCAAAGAGTCCAAGGTATGACGGGCAAAATCAACCACCACCAACCGTCCGTCGGGCCGCAGCACCCGCGCCGCTTCGGCCACCACCTCGGCGGGATCCTCGGCATAGTGTAAAACTTGATAGATCAACGCCAGATCAACCGTCGCGGTCGGCATTGGCAGTTGATACATATCAGCATGTCTCACCTGACAGTTGCGTAATCCAGCCTGTTCCAAACGGGCGCGGGCAACCGCCAGCATCTCACGGGACAGATCAACCCCAACGGCACGCTCCGCTAGGGGGCCGAACAGCTCTAGCATTCGACCTGTGCCGGTGCCGATATCGAGCAAATCTCCGACCTCGTAATCGGCGAGGAGAGTCAAGAGAACGCTCTCGACCTCGCGCTCGGGCACATGAAGGGCTCGCACCACATGCCAGCGCGCGGCATTGTCCCGGAAATAATTGGCGGCGGCCTCGGTGCGGGCGCGCTTGATGGCCTCCAAACGCTCTAGATCACGGGCTAAGGTGGGGTCGTCGGGCGGAATGCTGTCGACCAGAGTTTGGGTCAAGAGCGCCGAAGGCCCGCGTCCCGCCAACCGGAAGAAGGCAAAGGTTCCCTCCCGAAAGCGGTCCAGAAGCCCGGCGTCACAGAGCAGCCGCAGATGCCGGGAGACACGCGGCTGGCTCTGACCCAGAATCTGGGTCAGGTCGGTTACACTCAGTTCGCCGTGGGCACACAAAGCCAGGATGCGAAGCCGGGTTGGCTCCGCCGCCGCCTTGAGCGCCATTAAGAGGGCATCCATACCCGTTGCATATATCGAGGTCGCTGCCAAAGGTAAACAAGGGAGCCATCGCGAGGGGGGGCTGCGTCTTCGGTGCCTGTCTAGCGACACCGGGAGCGCCGGGAGGGTTGGCGGAGGCGGTTGGTCATGCTATGCAACGTCCAAGACCTTCGAGGCGGAACGGGCAAGGAACGGACCCCGGCTTTCAACCCCGGTCTTCAAATCGCGCGTCCGCCCGGTCATCACGTCGTCCTTTAAGCGGTATCGCCATGACTATTCGGTTATCCTCTCGCTCGTTTTTCCTGTTCCTATCCTTGTCTTTGTCGTTGATGGCTATTGGCGGTTGCTTCAGTGCTTCGGCTCTGGCGCAAAGCGATGATCTGTCGGCGCGGGCTCGGGACTTTGTCGATGCGCTCGGCAAAGAGGCTGTTGCCACCATGGCCGACAAGACTCTGTCCAAGGCCGATCGGTTCGAGCGTTTTCAGGCGATGTTCCACAAGGGATTCGATGTTCCCTCGATTGCCCACTTTGTCTTGGCCCGGTCTTGGAACACCGCAACCCCGGCGCAACGGCAAGACTATCTCCAGCAGTTCGAAGAGCTGGTGGTGCGCTCTTACGCGGCTCGCTTTGATTCCTACGCGGGCGAACAGTTCCAAATCGCTTCGAGTCGTCCCGATGGCGACCATGATGTTTTCGTCATCACCGAGGTTTCACCAGCCAACGGGCCCGCGATCACCGTTGAATGGCGGGTGCGGGAGCACGAGGGGCATTTGGGGATTATCGATGTCGTGGTGGACGGCGTCAGCATGAGCGTTAGCCAACGCCAGGAGTTTGAATCTGTGATTCAAGCCAAGGGCGGCGACATTGATGCCTTTCTTGAGGCCTTGCGTCAGAAAAATGCATCTATGCGCTGATGGCGTGTGATCTCGGGGGAAGCCTAGGACGTTCCTGGGAGGGCGGGCATTTTGCCCGCTCCTCGAGTCTCACCGCCGTTATGGCACCTAAGACCAACGGCCCAATGATCCGTGCCATTGGTATCGGCGGCGACCGCCGCCGCGCGCCCATGCGCGCGAAGCCAAGGGCGCGGATGCGCCCGCCCGGCGTCTGAGGGCGCTGCGGACGTGACAACGTCCAAGGCCATTGGTATAATCGGCGAGCTATAACGATGACACACTGCCGGTATCGGGCCGCGACGACGGCCCCGCGCGCCCATGCGCGCGAAGCCAAGGGCGCGGATGCGCCCGCCCGGCGTCTGAGGGCAGACTTGATAAGTCACCATCAAGGCTCGATGGTTATAACTCATTGAAAAAACGGAGGGACTGTGACCAGAACATTCGCGTCCCCATCACGTCAGCTCGTGCCCCGTCCACCATCCAGCATCCCAAGGCATGCTGCCACGAAGTCCTGGACAAAGCGATCCTGATCACAGAGGGGCGAGGCCAGCAATCGCTGTCGCAGTTCAGCCCGCCACGCGGCCAAACGCCCCCAGTCCGTTGCTAACGTCAACGCCCGCTCAACATACTGATCCTGGTCTTGGGCGATGCTGTCGGTCAAGCCTACGGTGGTCAGGAACCCGAACGAGTGTCGGCTGGCGAAACTCTCTCCTGGATAAGTCACCACCGGAACCCCCATCCAAAGGCACTCCAGAGTGGTGGTGCTGCCTGAGAATGGGAACGAATCCAACGCCAGATCGACACGCCCGATGGCCGCCAAATGGTCGGTATGCCCGGTTCGCCCCAGGAAACGCAGCCGATCGGCGCTCACGCCCCGATGTTCGAATGCCGTTTCCAGGCGCCGTCGGCAGTCAGCATCCTCGAAGGCCCGTGCCTTCAGCACCAGTCGGGCTTGGGGCAAACCCCGCAAAATCCGGCTCCAGACATCGACCACCCCGTCATTGAGCTTGGCCAAAATATTGAACGAGCCGAAGGTGATATGCCCATTCGTGAAGGCTGGAAGCGGGGTTACGGGTAAAGTCGCCATCGGCGGCTGGTAGCAAATGAAACTGTTGGGCAGACGCACGATCCGTTCGCGGTAATAGGGCTCGTGGCCCTCTGGCACTTGATGTCGATCCGCCAGCAAAACATCCATGGTCTCGAGGCCCGTGGTGGCCATGTAACCGGCCCAACTCACCTGAATCGGCGCGGGTCGACGCGCGAAGGTCAAGAGCCGATTGCCTTCCATGTGGCCGGTTAGGTCGAACAGGATCTCGATCCGATCGGCGGCAATGGTGGCCGCTAACTCATCGTCAGAGCATCCATGCACCGATCGCCACAGCGTCGCCGCCGCCCGGAACCGAGCGGTGAGCCGGTCTTGGTCGTCGGGTTTTTCGGGGTGGTTGGCATAACACACCAGCTCGTACCCGGCCTGCCGCAGTCCCTCCAGCGTTCGGATGGTAAAGAAGCCGACCGGATGATCACGAAAGTCAGGAGACACGAAGCCCAGTCGGGGCAAAGCGGTTCCGCTCCCGACGGTTCCGCTCCCGACGGTCCCGCTCAAGGACGGTGCCGCCGGCCCTGTCCCGACAAAACGGGCGGCACAGGTCTCATTCCAGGCCCGATGAGCCGCCAGGATCTCCGGCAACCCCACCCCCGGCAGAAACATCTGAAGATAAACCCAATTGCCGTAGGCGCCGGGATGATCCGGTTGCAACGCCAAGGCCCGCCGGAAACAGGCTTCGGCATCCGCCAAACGCCCCTGTTCAACCAGCACATTGCCCAATCCATAATGATCATCGGCGTGGTCTGGCCGCTGCCCGAGCAATCGCCGATAACAGGCTTCGGCCTCGCTCAGGGCCCCTTGAGACAGCCAGGCCATCCCCAGATTGCCCAAGACGGCTTCATGGTAGGGGGGATGGTTTAACACCCTCGAGCCTTGATGGTGACTCGTCAAGGCTGCCTTCAGACGCCGGGCGGGCGCATCCGCGCCCTTGGCTTCGTGTCCACGAGGACGCAGGGCCGCCGTCGTGGCCCGATACCGGCGGTGTGTCGGTGTCAGGGCTTGCCGGTATAACACCTGCTGATAGCAGGCGATGGCCTCTACCACTCGCCCTTGGGCGAACAACGCGAGCCCCAAATTCCCGGTAGCCTCACCGTAATCGGGAGACTCGGCCAAGGCGTGCCGATATTCGGCCTCAGCCTCGACCAAACGGCCTTGATTCAACAACACATTGCCAAGATTGCTGCGCGTCTGGACATCGGTCGGATCCAGAGCTAAGGCGCGTCGATAGTGAGTTTCGGCTTCGGCCAACCGCCCTTGATGGAACAAGGCCGTGCCAAGATCGCCATAAATCCCAGCTTGTTCCGAGTTCTGGTCCAGCACCCACCGAAACGCCGCCTCCGCCTTGTTGGCCTCTCCCAGCCCTAACCAGGCGATGCCCAGATTTTTCCGGGCGTTCAGATGGTCCGGGGCTAAGTCCAAAGCCTGTTGATAGGCGGTCACGGCTTCGTTGATCCGACCCAAAGCGAGCCGGGCGTTGCCCAAACTCATCCAGGCTTCGGCCCAGTCTGGCCGAACCTCCACCGCCCGCCCCAACAGACCTTCGGCCTCGTCAAAACGCCCCAGCCGGTGGGTGAGGACTCCCAGATAGTGCAAAGCCTCCCCCTGATCGGGGCGCTCGGCCAGAACGCCCCGATACAGCATTTCGGCCACGGCAAAACGCTCGGCCCGGAGATGGCCCAACGCCCACGTCAACCGCTCGGCCACGGCCACGCCCCGAGTCGCCATCGACAGTAAGGAGTTTCGAACCATATCCGCTCGCGATAAAGGCCATTTTCGAGAGTCGATGGTATATACCAACGGCCCTAGACAATGATCCGTGCTGTTGGTATCGGCGGCGACCGCCGCCGCGCGCCCCATGGCGCGAAGCCAAGGGCGCGGATGCGCCTTCCCCCTCACCAGTATGACCAAAAAAACGTGGATACCGTCATGGATAAACGAGTCGTGCCCCTCGCTGGCGTGGTGGTTCTGGTGGTTCTGCTGTTCGCCAGCCTGGCTTGGGGACCAAGCGGACGGGGCGTCGGCATTAACAGCCGTTTTTCACTGGTGGATGATTCCGGTCATGCCGTCTCAGACACGGATTTTCGTGGCCGGTTCTTACTGGTCTTTTTCGGTTACACGCATTGTCCCGATGTCTGTCCGACCGAACTCCAAACCATGGCCGACGCCGTCCAGCGATTGGGGGCCGCCGGTGCCTCTGTTCAACCCATTTTCATCACCGTCGATCCCGAACGCGACACCAGCGCCGTTCTCCACGATTACGTGGCCTTGTTCCCACCGCGCCTCGTTGGATTGACCGGCAGCCCGGAACAGATCGCCGCCGCCGCACGATCCTATCGCGTGTTCTACCGCCGTGCCCCATCGGCCGATGGTGGGTATTCCATGGATCACTCGGGGCTGATCTATGTGATTGGCCCTGATGGTCGCTTTTGGACCGCTTTCGCTCCCAGCACTTCTGTGGATAGCATCGTGGCCACCCTTCGCCGCCGCTTGCAATGACCGCTCGATCCGTAGGGCGCGCTGGTTCAGCGTCGCCCTGATCGGATCGCTTCACCCTGCCGAATCAAGCCGACAGCCGTACATAATGCCGAACCGGCAGCTTGCGCGGGCTGGTGGTGTCGGTTCGTTGAATGAACCACCAATCCCCCAACAGCGCCCCGGATGCTCCGCCAGCCAGAGTCCAGGCTGCCCCGCCCAACAAAGCATAAAGCCCAACCGCTCCGCCCAACATGCCCGCGCCAACAATCATGGCTTGGTCTGATGTCAACCCAAAATGCGTCATCGCCTCATGTCCAGGCGAGACCGGCTGTGTTGGTTCGGCAATTCCTGCCAATGGCAGCGCCGCCACCAGGGCGACCAAGAAGAGTTTCCGCATCACCTTACTCCGCGCCGTCCTTCCTTAACGCCAAGCCGCCCGAGCCCTCTGCCAGGGCCGCCATTTGCCTTTCAATCCCGGTATCATTTCAATGGCCCAACCAAGAGTCAAATGCCTTGGAAAAAGAGCCTCCGTATTGATGCAGGCAGCCAAGCGGATTACCTTATCCCGCACTGTCCAAAGATGCGGTATTTTCCTAGAAACGACGCCGCGACATTTCGACGCCAAGGACTCTATCTTATGATCGATGAACACCAAGGGGCCTTGGTCCTGTTTTCCGGGGGGCAGGATTCTGCGAGCTGTCTGGCTTGGGCACTCGACCGTTTCGAGCGCGTCGAGACCGTTGGATTCGACTATGGCCAGCGCCATGTCGTCGAAATGGCCTGCCGGGACCGGGTGCGCGACGGTATTGCGGGGCTGAATCCGCTCTGGCGGCGCCGCTTGGGTCGTGACCATCGGGTGGACTTGGCGTCGTTGGGCGCCGTTGCCGAGTCTGCCCTGACCCGCGACACCGCCATTCACGTCCCCGACCATGGTTTGCCGACCACTTTTGTTCCCGGTCGTAATCTGGTCTTTCTGACCTTCGCCGCCATCGTCGCCCAGGCCTGCAACCTCCGCCGTCTGGTGGGGGGCATGTGTGAAACTGATTTCTCGGGTTATCCCGACTGCCGCGACGACACCATCAAGGCGATGCAGGTTGCGCTGAATCTGGGGATGGAGCGGCGTTTTGTCATCGATACGCCGCTGATGTGGCTGGATAAGGCCAGTTCATGGAGATTGGTCGAACAGTTGGGCGGTGAGGCTTTGGTCGAGTGCATTCGCGTCGAGACCCACAGTTGCTATCAGGGCAACCGAGATATCCTGTATGCCTGGGGCTATGGCTGTGCGACGTGCCCCGCCTGCCGGTTGCGGGCTGCGGGTTGGGCCGCGTATCGGGGGTCGGGTGGGGGGCTCTTGGTGGGCAAAGCCCACGAAGGCTTTATACCCTCGGGCCTTGATGGTGACTCATCAAGGCTGCCCTCAGACGCGTCAACGTCCAAGGCCATTGGATTACCCTAGGGCGTCTCGCCCGGCGCGAGGGGCAAAATCTCCGACTTTTTAGGAGCTAGGCCCGGCCCGCCGGTCGCGCAGCCCCGCCCTTGATCAACTGAGTCGCCGCCGCGCGAGCCTCGCGCGTAACTTGGGCCCCGGATAGCATCCGGGCGATCTCTTCGCGCCGTTCCTCGCCCTCCAGTTCGACCACATCCGTCACCACCGCCTCGCCCCTCTGATCCTTGCGGACCTGGAAGTGGCCCACGCCGCGCGCGGCAACCTGGGGGCTGTGAGTGACCACCAGAACCTGAACGTCCCGACCCAACCGCTCCAGACGCTCGCCCACCGCCGCCGCGACGGCACCACCGATGCCTGCGTCAACCTCATCGAAGACCAGAGTTGGCACAGTGCCGGTGCGAGCCAGAACCACCTTCAGGGCGAGCATGAAGCGAGCCAGTTCTCCGCCTGAAGCGATTCGGCTGAGAGGACCGGGAGGGGCTCCGGGATTGGTCGAAATGCGAAAGGTCACGCGGTCGATGCCCGAGGCGCCCCAGTCGTCTTCGGCAAGGTCTTCGGTGCTGGTGACAAAGCGGGCCCGCTCCAACTTCAGAGGTGGCAATTCCTGGACTACGGCGGCATCCAGTGCTTCGGCGGCAACGCGGCGGTGCTCGCTCAAGGCTTGTGCTGCTTCCAGATAAAAGGTGCGGCAATGGGCTGCTTCCCGAGCCAGTCGGGTCAAAGCGTCCCCCTGGTCTTCAATCAAGGCCAGCCGTTGCAGGAGGTCATCACGCAACCCAGCCAGCCCATCAACCGCTACACCATGTTTGCGGGCCGCCGCGCGCAGGGCGAACAGGCGTTCTTCCACCTGATCCAAGCCCCCGCCGTCGCTGCCCAGGTCCGACGACACTCGAGCCAGGGAGGCCGTTGCCTCGGCCAATTCGCTGGCAGCGCGATCCAGGGCCGCCAAGGCCTCGTCCAGCCGACCGCCGGCTTTGTCGGCGGCCCGACCCAATTGGCGCATAGCGCCCGCCACCGCCCGTTCGGCACCTCGTTCGCCACCCAGATCGGCAGCCGCGCCGTTGATCGCCTCCATCAGCCGTTCCCGGTGCATTAGGACCGCACGGGTCTCGGCCAGCGTCTCTTCTTCACCGGGCTCCGGCGCCAGCTCTTCCAGTTCGGTGGCGGCATGACGGAGATAGTCTTCTTCGGCCCGCGCTCGAATGATCTCCGATTCGGCGTGAGTGCGCGCCCGCTCTACTTGACGCCATGCCTGCCACGCCGCAGCGACTCGAGTCGCCTCGGCCTCGAGTCCAGCATAGGCATCCAGAACATCGCCATGGGTGCGCGAGTCCAAAAGGCCGTGGCTGTCAAACTGGCCGTGGACCTCGACCAACGCCTCTCCGAGTCGCCGTAGCAACGCGACACCGATCGGCTGGTCATTGACAAAGGCCCGCGAGCGACCATCGGTAGTGACCACCCGACGCAAGGTCAGGCCATCATTTCCATCAAGCCCTTGATCTCGCAGAAGAGCAAACACCGGGTGGCTGTCGGGAAGCTGGAACTCGGCGGTGACAACCGCCTGATCGACGCCCCGTCGAACCAGACCGCTATCCCCCCGCGCTCCTAACGCCAGCCCCAGGGCATCGAGTAGAATCGATTTTCCGGCCCCGGTCTCCCCAGTCAACACACACAGCCCTGACCGAAACGACAGCACCAAACGCTCAATCAACACCACGTCGCGGATGGTCAGAGACACCAACATGGGTGATCTCGGCCTTCGTTTGATCTTTAGAACAGAGAATCCCAGAACGACTCGCCACCCTTGGCGGTGTCGGCTTTGTCACCATCGGCCTTGGCCCCTCCGGCAGTCGTATTTCCGGCCTTGTCGCTCAACGGCTTGACGCCAGCCTCAACCAACAGGCCGTAGCTATCTTGATACCAGTCGCTACCGGGGAAATTATGTCCGAGAATCGCCGCCGCCCGCTGCGCCTCTCCAATCAAACCGACCGACAGATAACACTCGACCAATCGATGCAAAGCCTCGGCGGTGTGGCTGGTGGTCTGGTAGGTATCGACCACGGTGCGGAAACGACCAATCGCGGCGGCATAATTCTGTTGGGTGATATAGAAGCGGCCAATGGCCATTTCTTTACCGGCCAAATGATCGGTGGTCAGATCAATCTTCAGCTTGGCATCACGAGCATATTCTGTGGTGGGAAAGCGACGGACCACCTCGTTCAACGCTTCCAGGGCCTGCTTAGTGATCTTTTGATCTCGACCAACATCGGCGATCTGTTCGTAGTAACACAATGCCTTGAGATAATAGGCATAGGAGACCTGATCGCTGCCGGGATGAAGCTGGATATACCGATCCAGTGCAACGATCGCATCGTCATATTTCAGGTTCTGATAATGAGCGAAGGCCGCCATTAACTGCGCCTTGGTTGCCCATTGGGAATAAGGGTGCTGCCGCTCGACCTCATCGAACAATTTAGCGGCTTGCTTATAGTTCTTATCCTCCATGGCCTTGGCGGCCTCGTCATAGATTTGCTCGGGCGGTCGCTCCACATAGGGGAGTTCGTCCTTGTCCGAGGAACAGGCCGAAAGCCCGAATGCCAGCAGTGGAGCCGCCAGCAGCACCGCCGCAACGGACAGACGGAAGGCGGAGAGCATCGAAGGACGAATCAGGCGACGGAGCATGGCAAACCGTACAGACAGGGGGGCCAAAGCAAGACGGCGTTTTCACACCGCGTCCCTTATAGCACGTCATCGCCAGCTCGAGACAAGCCAGCAATTCACTTTTTGATCCATGTCGAAAGAACCGGAACTTATGCTGACGAGTCGTGACAATGTGTCATCGTCGATCCTTGGGCTGCGACCGCAGCCTCGTGCCCCCGAGCGCGAAGCCAAAGGCATCGATGCGCCCGTTCGGCGTCCAAGGGCCAGCCTCAAGGGGGCAAGATCAAGGCCTGAGGACGGGTATCCGCCGCCGCGCTTTGGCGGCATTCGAGAATAAAAATCTCGGACACCGCCAAAGGCTGTCTTTTCTTACGGCTTGGCAGGGGCGTCTTGAGTGGGCGCCTTGCCGGGGTCGGCATTGGGGGCTTGACCCGAACTGGTGCTTGGCGCCTTGGAGTCGGCATTGGGGGTCTTGCCAGGATCGGCGGCCAACGGGAGGGGCACGAAACGCAGATCCCCTTGGCGGTCGACCAACATCAAGACCGACTTTTTGCCGTCCTCGTGGGCCTTTTTGATGGCAGCCGCCACATCCGCTGGGGCCGCCACGTCTTGTTGGTTGACCTCGGTAATGACATCGCCGGCATGAACGCCCTTATCCGCCGCGACTCCGGTGGCTTGAACGTCGCTAATCACGACGCCTTTGACATCTGGACCAATTTCGAACTGTTGACGCAGATCCGGGGTCAATGCCGCTAGTTTCAGCCCCAGCTCGTCAAAGTCTTTGGGTTCCGCCCCGGTTTTGGGTGCGGCATCGTCGGTGTTTGACGACAACAAGCCCGACTCTTCGGCCACTTCCAGTTCCCCGACCTTGGCTTGAACCGTTACCTGCTTTCCTTTGCGCCAAACCACCACCGGCGCAACCTTGTTGATCGGGGTATCCGCGACGATTCGCGGCAGCCGCCGCATCTCGCCGACCTCTTTACCGTCAAACGAGATCACTACGTCGCCGGCCTGAATGCCCGCCGCCGCTGCGGGGCCACCGGGCGTCACCGAGGCCACCAGCGCCCCGTGAGGCTTCGCCATTCCCAAGCTTTCGGCAATCTCCGGCGTTACACCCTGGATGCGAACCCCCAGCCAACCGCGCTTGGTGTGGCCGAAATCCTCGATCTGGGCGATCACCGGCTTTGCCAGATTGGACGGGATCGCAAAGCCAATTCCGACCGATCCGCCTGACGGCGAGAAGATGGCGGTGTTGATGCCGATCACCTCACCATTGAGGTTGAACATCGGGCCGCCCGAGTTGCCGCGATTGATCGAGGCATCGGTTTGCAGAAAGTCATCATACGGGCCGGCATTGATATCGCGGGCACGGGCCGAAAGAATACCCGCCGTCACGGTGCCGCCCAGGCCAAAGGGATTGCCAATGGCCAGCACCCAATCTCCGACGCGAATCTTGTCGCTGTCACCGAAGGGAACGGCCACGAGCGGATGATCGGTGGCGACTTTGAGCAGGGCAATATCGGTCTTGGTGTCGCGCCCCACCACTTCAGCCTTGAGGTTGGTGTCGTCGTGCAGAATGACGGTGATTTCGTCGGCGTCCTGGATGACGTGATTGTTGGTCACCACCCATCCTTTTTTGGCGTCGATGATGAAGCCCGAGCCCAGCGAAGTGGCATGGCGCGGCTGGGCGTTCTGGTCCTTATTGCCCTGATGATCGAAGAAGTCCTTGAAAAAATCCTCGAAGGGCGTTCCCTGCGGCAATTGTGGCGCTTCGGGACCGTTGCCATGGCCGCCCTTGTGCTGAGAGACGGTCTGGGTGGTCGAGATATTGACCACGGCAGGCAACAGGCGATCGGCCAGATCGGCGAAACCCTGAGCCGGTGCGCCGGCACGAGGCGCCGCCGCATCGGTCTGAGCGGCGGCAACGGCGCCAGAGCCCACCACCACCCCAAAGACTAACAGGGCAGCGGAGACGACGGCGCGGTAACGAGCACGATGATTCACGGAAGCGGTCTCCTGACCTTGTTGACGTCCCGATACAGATTCCAGGTTCTACAGTGCCGGCAACCACAAAGAATGACGCAATCAAGGAGGCCTTGCCCCCGAACGACCTGCGGATCACTCACGGCAACGCTCACCGGCATGATAGGGTCTACGGCCTTCAATATCGCGCGAACCGCAGCCGGTACAAGCGCCGACCGCAGCGCCGGGGGTTATGTCCGTTTCGGGTCGGACGGCCCCAACACTCCGGACGTTTCGCACTTGGCCAGCGCCAGCGCTTCGCGATAGGCTTCATCAAACACGCTCTTCAATCGCCGATCCGATGCGGTCCCGTTGGCGAGTTGATGCTTCAGCACGGCGATATACGCTTTTCCAACCACATAAGTATGAACCTCTTCGGTTGGTGGCGCAGTGTCTGAGGGGCCGCACTGGGCCAGGATGGTGGCCTGCCGATAGGCTTCATCGAAAACATCCTTCAGCCGTCGGTTGGATGTCTCCCCTTTGGCCAATTGATGCTTCAGTACGGCGATGTAGGCTTTCCCTAAAAGGTAGGTGTCGACCTGTTCCGCCAGATCGCTTCCTCTCTCTTTCACCGTTGGGTCGCCCGTCGCTGGGTTGCCGGTAGCCACCATCACCCCATCCCCTTTCGTCGCGCCCACCTCCTCCATAGCCTCACACCCAAGGCCGGAAGACCGGACACCGAAGATGGCCGACGGCACCATTTTACCGCCGACCTCCTTCCTGTTGCCATCACAGGCTCATGTTAGCCTTACACGCACATGACAGCGTTCCCATTCGCCCCGCTTATTGGCCTGCCGGAGCCGGAGTTGAGGCCGGCACCGCTCCGGTGATGCTCCCAAAATACCGGAAGAAGTCACCCGTGGGCGACAAGACGAGGGTCGTGTCGTCACTATGCATGGCGTTACGGTAAGCTTCCAGCGACCGATAAAAGGCGTAGAACTGCGGATCCCGATTGGTTGCATCGGAAATGATCCGCAATGCCTGATTGTCGCCTTCGCCCCGTGCCTTTTGAGCATCCCGCTGCGCATCGGCCAAAATCACCGTCCGTTCACGATCCGCCCGTGACCGGATTTGTTGGGATTGTTCCTGACCTTGGGCCCGCGCCTCTGCCGCTTCACGCTCACGTTCCGAACGCATCCGAGCAAAGATTGACTGGCTGGTCTCTTCAGGTAAATCCGCCCGCCGGATTCGGACGTCGACGATCTCGATGCCAAAGCCTTTAGCCTCTTCATTGACCTGGGCTTTGATGTCCGACATCACCTTGGTCCGCTCTTGGGACAACACCGCCAAGAGTGTAACATTACCCAGCACGCGGCGCAGTGCCGAATTGACCACGGACGCCAACCGCTGCTCTGCGACCACCTCGTTGCCGACCGATTGATAGAAGACATAAGGATCGGCAACCCGATAACGGGCGAAGGCATCGACATCGAGCCGTTTTTGATCGGCCAAGATCACTTGCTCAACCGGAGGGTCCACATCCAAAACCCGACGATCGATCATCACCACATTCTGGATAAAGGGCAACTTGATCTTCAGGCCGGGGGTCTGAAGCACTTTGACCTTAGCCCCGAACTGGAGAACGACGGCTTGTTGTGTTTCGTTGATGGTGAACAGCGCATTTGACAGTAAAAAGGCGCCAACCACCAGAGAAAAGCCAACAATGATCAGTGTACGGTTCATGATGGATTTCCCCTCACCGGCGCTGCTGCTGGGACTGAACCGCCGACGTGGCGGCGGCGGCAGGCGAGTGGATCAGTTGCGGCAATGGCAGATAAGGAATGACACCCTGGGCACCCGCCGGAGTATCAACGATAACCTTATTCACGCCGCGCAACACCTGTTCCATGGTCTCCAGATACATCCGACGCGAAACGACCTCTTTGGCTTGGGTGTAGGCTTGGTAAATGGCTGTGAAGCGCGAGGCATCACCCGTTGCCAAACTTACCACCTGTTCGCGATAGGCCTGGGATTCCTGATTCAGTCGCTCGGCATCGCCGCGCGCCCGAGGAATAATGTCGTTACGATAGGCTTCAGCCTCGTTGCGAAGACGTTCACGATCTGAGCGGGCTCGTTGGACATCATTGAAGGCATCAATCACTGGAGCCGGCGGATCGGCCTTCTGCAACTGAACCTGAGTCACCTGGATGCCGGTCTGATATTCATCCAGCATGGTCTGGAGCAGCGCCAGGGTACTGGTCTCGATTTGCTGGCGGGCTTCGGTTAAGGCCGGTTGCAATTCGGTACGACCGATGACTTCGCGCATAGCACTTTCTGCCGCCTTCTTGACCGTCGATTCGGGGTCGCGAATGCGGAACAGATACTGGACCGGATCTTTGATGACCCAGAACACGGTAAAGTCGATATCGATGATGTTTTCATCGCCTGTCAGCATCAGACTTTCATCGGGAAGCTCACGATCGGCGGATACGCCCCGCCGGGTATCGCTGCCGCCCGACCGATAGCCGATTTCAATCCGATTGACCCGTGTTACCTTAGGGGTGAAAACCGTCTCGAACGGAGCCGGCAGGTGGTAACGCAAGCCCGGATTGGTCTTGTAGACGAATTCGCCGAAGCGCAGCACCACGCCCATCTCGTCGGGCGACACGCGATAGATGCCGGACGCCAACCACAAGCTGACCAGGATCACACCGACCAGCGCGATTCCCTTGCCGCCGACCCCACCAGGCATCATCTTGCGTAGGCGGTCCTGGCTTTTACGCAGCAGTTCTTCGAGGTCGGGAGCCTGCGGCCCACCACCACCACCACCGCCACCGCCCGGCGGACGCCCCCACGGGCTCGGCCCTCCGCCGCCACCGCTACCGCCCGGCGGGGAACCCCAGGGGCCGCCACCGCCTCCCCCACCTTGATTGCTCCACGGCATTCGCTCGCATCCCTTTCGTCTGGTGGTCACAGCCTAGTTTAGGTCACACTCTAGCGCCCTTTTCAACCCGTCGGCTGCGCCCTATAGTCCACCGCCCGAGCCCACCCGTCCCCCAATGGCCGGCCCTCCGCCGCAATCGTGGAGAGGCGGCGGAGATTTCGACCATGGCGCAGGTTACCGAAGATCAGGTCCTGACCGCTTTGCGAACCGTCACCGATTCGGAACGCGGCGCGGACATTGTTTCCCTCGGCATGATCGCGGGGCTCACTATACAGGATGGCGCCGTCACCGTCGCCATCGAGGTTGACCCGCGCCGCGCCGCCCAGGCTGAACCCATACGCCATGCCGCCGAGAGCGCGGTCAAGCGTCTCGATGGCATCGAAGCTGTCACGGCGGTTCTGACAGCCCACCGCCCACCGCCCAACCGAAACGCTTCACAGGTTCACGACCATGGAGGCCACGGGCACGGGGGGCCGCCCCCGCGTGTCCGCCCGTCGCTATCCGGGATTCATGCGGTGGTCGCTGTGGCTTCGGGCAAGGGCGGCGTTGGCAAATCCACCACCGCTATCAATCTGGCTTTGGCCTTGGTCGGCCAAGGGCTGCGGGTTGGTCTGTTGGATGCCGATGTTTACGGCCCTTCGCTCCCGCGCTTGCTGGGCATCACCGAAAAGCCCCAAGCCGATGGTGAGCGTTTGGCGCCGATCATGCGTTATGGTTTGGCCACCATGTCGATCGGCTTTTTGGTGGCCGAGGATACACCGATGATCTGGCGCGGCCCGATGGTCCAAAGCGCGCTCCAACAAATGCTGTTCGATGTCGCCTGGGGGCCATTGGATGTGCTGGTGGTTGACATGCCGCCTGGCACCGGCGACGCCCAATTGACCATGGCCCAACAAGTCCCGTTGGCCGGGGCGGTGATTGTCTCGACACCCCAGGATCTGGCCTTGCTCGATGCCCGGAAGGGATTGAACATGTTCCGTCGGGTGGATGTCCCGGTCCTCGGCATCATTGAAAATATGAGCTATTTCACTTGCCCCCACTGCGGCGGACGAAGCGACATTTTCAATCATGGCGGCGCTCGGCGTGAGGCCGAACGGCTTGGCGTTGATTTTCTTGGAGAAATTCCCCTGGATATGGCGATTCGAGAGACATCGGACCAGGGCTGCCCCATTGTCGTCAGTGCTCCCGAAAGCGAGCACGCCCGCGCCTTCCGCACCATCGCGGCTGCGATTTGGCAGCGAGTCGCCACCCAGACCGCCAACCCGCCTCCCCGCATTGTGGTGGATTGATCCCATGATCGAGTCGCTGATCTCGGAGATCTCCTGGCCGGTTTTTTGGGGATTGACGGTGGGACTGTTCGGCGGTTGCGCCTTTATGACCGGCCAGGCGGCGGCCTCGGCTTGGCGTCCCGTCGGCCTCATGTTGCTTTACGGTCCACTCTTGGGAGCCGGCGACCGTTTTTTGACCTATGCCCTGTTTCAGGGGCCGCTTTGGTCGCTGCCCGGCTTTCTCGGCCACACCGTCTTGCTGACGGCCATCGCCCTTACGGGCTACCGCTTGACCCTGGTTCGCCGCATGGTCACGCAATATCCCTGGCTTTATCAGCGCGACGGCCTGTGGCGCTGGCAGGAGCGCGCCGCGCCAGACGAGGGAAGCCCGTAATACCATGGCCCTGGACGTTGACACGTCCGCAGCGCCCTCAGACGCCGGGCATGCGCATCCGCGCCCTTGGCTGCGCGCCATGGGGCGCGCGGCGGTGGTCGCCGCCGATACCGGCGATGTGTCAGTATCAGGGCTCGCCGGTATAACTGCTCAATTGCACGCAAAAGGAGCGTCCGCACATGCCAGGGGGGCTCCGACCACGCCGGGCCGTCCAGACGCTCGCGATGGTGCGTCCACTGCCCCAGGGCCCTCAGGAGGCCGATACCGGCGCCCAATTGACGAATCCCCCGACATTTTAAGCAGGCGCCTGTATCCTTCGGAGTTCACAAAAGGACTTTACACGAGTACTATGTGATACGGTGTCGTGAAGCTCACAGCGCTTACCGAGTGATGGCGCCCATAATTAGAGAATGAAAGCCCAGTAGATGTATCTACTTCCAGAATTCAAGCCGATGATCAGCACGGCACTAAGAGCGTATACTGTTAAAAAATTTACGTCAGACGTTTTTGCGGGTATTACTGTTGGTATTATTGCGCTTCCATTGGCAATAGCATTTGCTATCGCGTCTGGCATGCGTCCAGAGGCCGGCGTGTATACGGCAATCATTGGCGGTTTCTTGGTATCTGCATTCGGTGGATCTACAGTTCAAATTGGCGGTCCAGCAGGTGCATTTATTGTAATAGTTTATGGTGTGATTGAGCAATATGGAGTATTAAATCTTCAGTTAGCAACCATGCTTGCTGGAGTAATTTTATTGGTCATGGGTATATTTAAAGTTGGAGCTTTAATTAGGCACATTCCCGTCTCCATTGTGATTGGATTCACTAACGGTATCGCTATATTGATCGGACTCTCGCAGATAAAGGACTTCTTAGGTTTGCCAGGAAACGAAGCTCCAGCTGAATTTATTTCCAAAATACAATATATAATTGCCAATATAAATAATCTAAATACGCAAGCAGTGTTTGTTGGGGTCTCATGTTTGTTTGCAATAATGCTTTGGCCTAAATCTAATGTACTGCACACTCGAAAAATAGTATCTATAATGTCGCGGGTGCCTGGAACCATTGTTGCTGTTGTTATTGGCGTTGTTATGGTGCGCTACTTACATCTGAACATTGAGACAATTGGAACCAAATTTGGCGGCATACCCCACACCTTGCCAAGCATCACGATGCCATACACAGGCTGGCAGAATGTAAGGAATATTATACCGCCAGCGATAACGATAGCTTTGCTTTGTTCGATTGAATCATTGTTATGCGCGCGTGTGGCGGATAGCCTGACTGGTGAAAAGCATGACTCCTCACAAGAACTCATTGGGCAAGGTATTGCTAACTTTGTTGTTCCTTTATTTGGTGGATTTTGTGTCACAGGCGCAATTGCACGAACAGTTGCAAATATACGTTCTGGTGCGATTACGCCAGTATCGGGCATTGTTCATTCATTAACACTACTTTTCATCGTGCTGGTGGCAGCGCCATTGGCGAGTGATATTCCTATGGCATCTTTAGCGGCTATTTTACTATTTGTTTCTTATAATATGGGAGAATGGCGAAAATTCCTAGAAATGCGTAGTTACTCGAACAACTATAAGGTAATATTGCTTGCGGTATTCATTCTAACAGTTACAGTTGACTTATCTATCGCAGTCGAAATCGGCTTGGTATTGTCATGTATTTTCTTTATAACAAGGATATCAAGTTTAACAAATCTTGATATTCGTGATTTTTGTGGTGGAACTGTAAGTGTTGTTCGTATTCGCGGATCATTATTTTTTGGGTCTGTTGATAAATTGGACGCTGTCGCCGAGATTGATACTGATCGTGTTAAGGTAATGATAATTGATCTATCTGAATTATTAAATATTGATACAACAGGGTTAGAAGCCTTGGAAAATATACACGCACGAATGGCTAAAATTGGAGGAAATATGATTTTATGCTGTGCCCCACCACAAGCGATGTCCTTATTCCGGCGATCTGGGTTCGATATTAAATTGGGTCACAATAATATTTATAGTACGCTCAATGAAGCCGTCAGTTACAGCTTTGATTTGGTGAGCGACCCCCCCGCAATACCGATTCATTCATAATGATTATTGATAATTTCCTATCGACTTTGAATCATCGTCCGATGAGCCACTAAACAAGTTTAAAAGACACCAGCGCAGCAGTGCTGGTGCTTTGTTGGCTATAACACTGTATAGAGGTCATAACTCTCGTGCCTTGATGTTGGCTCATCAAGGCTGCCCTCAGAGGCCAAGCGGGCCACACTGGGGCTTCGCATCCACAAGGACATGAGGCTGCTGTCACGGCCCAAGGGTCGGTGCTGTGTCATGGTTAGGGGATGCCGCCGGGCCATCCGGGCTCTGCTGCTTTATCTTCACCATAGCTACCATGTCGGCTTCGAACGTCTGGCCCGGATCGACGGCAAACTCCGAGGCACCGGGTGTTTCTCTCTGATACCGGCGAGCCCTGATACTGACACATCGCCGGTCCTCGGGCCGCGACGGCGGCCCCGCGCGCCCATGCGCGCGAAGCCCCAGTGTGTGGACTCTAGGGGGCGCGGATGCGCCCGCCCGGCGTCTGAGGGCAGCCTTGATGAGTCACCATCAAGGCCCGATGGTATGACTCTCCGTCGTCTTCCGCAGGGTTACAGGCGGCTTCCGATCCGAATGAGGCGCAAAAGTTTATGCCGGATACCGCCCCATGGAAAGCTCACCATCGCTTGAGAGAGCAAGCCCCAACCTCGTGAGCCATGACGAAAGGCCCGGCTTGGTTAGCAACCAAGCCGGGCCTTTCAAATGGTAGCGGAGGAGGGATTTGAACCCCCGACACAAGGATTATGATTCCTCTGCTCTGACCAGCTGAGCTACTCCGCCGCAGGGCGTGGCGCTGTTTAGAGAAAACTGACCAACCTGTCAAGCCCTAAATGACTGGAATTTGCTTGTCCGTGCAGAAGCCTTCTCGGGCAACAGTGTCGGGGGCGATCATTGTGTCGGGCCATTCGAGGGTCGCGTTTTGCCTCGTCCAGATCAACCGATTAGCGTCTGCAACAATAGTAACGGCGACTATCGTGATCAGTCGATGTAAATCTTGTTCGTATGGCTTTGAGGAAAGGCTCTATATTTGCGATGGTTGGGCAATTTGGACGCCAACTTTCTATAGTAGAGATATTAACGCCAATTAACAGCCCTGAAAATCCAGAATTTCTTAACACATCACCAACCAGTCGTTGCTTTTCGAGCAACCTCAGAGTTCACAGGGAAAGTCCCCAAGCGATCAGGTCTGATGACATAGATAGGGAAGGAAATAAAAGAAAGGCCGTAACTGATACCGGCGAGCCCTGATACTGACACATCGCCGGTCCTCTGGCCGCGACGGCGGCCCCGCGTCCTCGTGGACGCGAAGCCCCCGTGTGTGGACTCTAGGGGGCGCGGATGCGCCCGCCCGGCGTCTGAGGGCAGCCTTGATGAGTCAACATCAAGGCCCGATGGTATAAGATCAACGATTTCTCGGCTTTTTATCCCATTGCCTCTCAAATCCCGCTATTCAGCGGTGCTTCCGATGATCCAGCCGCCTCCCAACAGGCGATTGCCCTGATAAGCAACGCAGGCTTGGCCCGGAGCCACGCCATATTCGGGTTCGGCCAGCAGCACTTCGGCGTGGTCCCCGTCTAAAAAGAGCGTCGCAGCAACCGAAGGTTGGGCAGAGCGCAACTTGACTGTTACCGCCAGTCCTTCGGATGGAGGCGTTGCAGCCAGCCAGTTGACGTCGTGAATCTGGACCCGTCGGCGGGCCAGTGCCGTTCGGGGGCCAACCACCACCCGCCGTTCCTGGGCCTCCAAAGCCACCACAAACAGCGGCTCGCGGTCCTGGCCAGGGCGGGCGTTCAGGCCCAGACCGCGACGCTGACCAACGGTGTAATGGATGATGCCAGGATGACGGCCTAATACCCGCCCTTCCAGATCAACGATCTCCCCCGGTTGTACGGCTTCGGGTTGCCGGGCTGTGACCAGGGCGGCATAGGAACCTCCCGGAACGAAACAGATGTCCTGACTGTCTGGTTTGGCTGCTACCGGCAGGTCAAAGCGCCGCGCCAAGGCCCGTGTCTCGTCCTTGGTCATTGCGCCCAGTGGAAAGCGCAGAAATTCTAATTGCGGCTGCGTGGTGGCGAACAGGAAATAGCTTTGGTCGCGCGCCGCTTCGACGGCTCGATGGAGTTCGGCGCCGCCATCGCCCATCTGGCGTCGAACATAATGGCCGGTGGCCAAGGCGTCGGCGCCCAAATCCCGAGCCGTGGCGAGCAGGTCTCGGAATTTAACCGTCTGATTGCACCGGATGCAGGGAATCGGAGTTTCGCCCCGCAGATAGCCCGCGACAAAGGCGTCAATCACCGTCTCAGAGAAACGGCTTTCGAAATCAAGAACATAGTGAGGTATCTGCAAACGCTCGCTGACCCGCCGGGCGTCGTAGAGATCCTGGCCGGCGCAACACGAGCCCTCCCGGCCCACCGCTTGCCCGTGGTCATAAAGCTGAAGCGTGACGCCGACCACCTCGTAGCCCTGTTCCATCAGCAACGCTGCCGTCACCGATGAATCGACTCCGCCGGACATGGCCACCACCACCCGAGTCGCCGCTGGCGGTTTATCGAAACCCAACCCGTTCATGTTGCGTTACACCGATAAGCCTTGCGCTTGAGGCCAGGGAGGCTGTGCCTCTCTGCGAGTACAAAAAACAGAGCCTCGCGCTTTTTGCGGGCTCCGCCACCCCCGCAAAGGGCCGGTCGGCCCTTTGAACCCTTAACGGGGATGCCACCGCTAACCGCGATAAGTCCGCCCTAACCCGACATAGTGTCGCGCGGATTCGGGGAAGAAGGCAATCTCTTCGGGGGTGAGGTCGCGCAGGTGACGCGCCGGGTTCCCGGCCCAAAGTTGCCCCCGCCGAACCCGTTTCCCTGGCGTGACCAAAGCTCCGGCGGCGACCATGGCATCGCTTTCGACATAGGCGCCGTCCATCACACAGGCTTTCATCCCGATGAAGCAGCGGTCCTCTAGAGTGCAGGCGTGGAGCACCGCCATATGGCCAATGGTGATGTCGTCGCCGATGAAGGTGCCCTGACCTCGAGACGCGACATGGATGATGGTTCCATCCTGAATGTTGGTGCGTTTGCCGATGCGGATAACATTGACGTCACCACGCACCACGCATCCGAACCAAATGCCGCTGTCTTCGCCAATCTCGGTGTCACCAATCACCACCGCAGAGGGCGCGATGAACGCCGTTGCGTGGATCGTCGGAAGAACGCCCTTGTACGGCAGGATCGTTCCGCTCATCGCCACTCCTCCTTGCTTGTGGGGCCGCATCTTTTGTTTAAGGAAACAGCGCCACCTGTTCCAACCCAGTGGTCTCGGCAAGGCCGAGCATGACGTTCATATTCTGAATCGCCTGGCCCGAAGCCCCTTTGACCAGATTATCGATCACCGAAATCACAATGGCCGAGCGTGCGGGGCGGTCAGCAAACACGCCGATATGGCAATGGTTGGAGCCGCGCACATGGCGGGTGGCGGGCGCAACCCCAGCCGGAACCACCTTAACGAACGGTTCATTCTGGTATTTTTGTGCCAACGCTGCCCGCAAGTCGTCGGCGGTGACGCCATCGGCCAACCGAACATAGGTTGTAACCAATTCCCCCCGGTTCATCGGGATCAGGTGCGGCGTGAAGGATAGAGACACGGGCCGCCCGGCGGCGAGCCGCAATTCCTGCTCCATTTCGGGCATGTGGCGATGGTGGCCAACGCCGTAAGCGTTGATGCCTTCGCTGATTTCGGAGAACAGATTGGCTTGCTTGGCGTCCCGGCCTGCGCCCGAAACCCCCGACTTGGCATCGATGATCAGGCCACCCGGCTCGATCAGATTGTCAAGAAGCAAGGGAATCAATGGCAGCATCGCCGCCGTGGGATAACAGCCAGGGTTAGCCACCAACCGGGCTTTGCGTACTCCCAGGCGGTTGAGTTCGGTCAGGCCATAGACCGCTTCCCGCTGCAAGTCCGGGGCGTGATGTTCGTGACCGTACCATTCGGCGTAAACGGCCGGATCATGCAGCCGGAAATCCGCCGACAGGTCCACCACCTTGAGGCTGTGGGGCAGTCGGGCGATCACGTTCTGGGTGGTGCCGTGGGGTAAGGCGCAGAACACGAAGTCGAGCTGCGACCAGTCCACCTCTTCGATTTTGACCGGAGTCGGCAGGCCGAACGGCGCTAAATGCGGAAAAATCTCGGCCATCGGCTTGCCCGCTTGGCGTTCGGCGGTCAGCACCCGAAGCTCGGCAGCAGGATGGCGCAACAACAGCCGCAGCAATTCGGCGCCGGTATAACCACTGGCGCCAAGGACGCCGATGCGGATGGAAGGAGTGGCGGTGGGCATGGCAGAGCCTGAGCAGTCCGAGAGTGAAAACGAAAAAAGGCGGCCGGTCGATCTGACCGGCCGCCATTTCCCCATCGAGACGTGGCGTCGATCAGCGCTTCGAGAACTGGAAGCTGCGACGGGCTTTGGCCCGACCATACTTCTTGCGCTCGACCACGCGGCTATCACGGGTCAGGAAGCCCGCCGCCTTGAGCGGACCCCGCAACACCGGCTCGAAATAGGTCAACGCCTTGGAAATGCCATGACGTACCGCGCCAGCCTGACCGGACAGACCACCGCCAACAACCGTCGCAACCACGTCATACTGGTCGACGCGGGCAACGATGCCGAAAGGCTGGCTGACGATCATCCGCAACACAGGGCGGGCGAAATAAACGGTGCTGTCACGACCATTGACGGTCACGCGCCCAGAGCCGGGTTTGATCCAGACCCGAGCCACTGCGTTTTTGCGTTTGCCAGTGGCATAGGCCCGGCCCTGAGCGTCAATCTTGGGCTCGGGCAGATCGGTGCTCTCCGACGGAACGGCATCGACGGCAGTTGCCGAAGAACCGGGGAGATCCTTAAGGCTGGCGAAAGTTTGGGGGGTCGCGCTCGACATGGGCTTTAAGCGCTCCTCTTGTTCTTGGGGTTGCGCGACGCGATGTCGAGCACTTCGGGTTGTTGAGCGTCGTGGGGATGGGCCGGGCCGGCGTAAACGCGCAAATTGCCCATCTGACGGCGACCAAGCGGGCCGCGCGGGACCATCCGTTCCACGGCCTTTTCAAGCACGCGCTCGGGATACCGACCGTCGAGAATCTGGCCCTTAGAACGGCCCTTGATGCCGCCGGGATAGCCGGTGTGCCAATAGAACACATCGTCCTTGCGCTTGTTGCCGGTCAGGCGAACTTTAGCGGCATTGATCACGACGATGTTATCACCGCAATCCATATGCGGCGTATAGGTCGGCTTGTGCTTGCCCCGTAGGATGGTGGCCAGAACACTGGCCAATCGTCCCAGGACCACACCATCGGCATCGACGACAAACCACTTCTTGTCGATGTCCGCTGGCTTAAGGTTATAGGTTTTCATGGACTCTCTCGACGGATTCTCCCGACGGATTCTCCCGACGACGATCGTCAAGGAACCACGCGGCGGCAATTCGACGGCACCCACACAGGCGGCGGAAGACGCCGGAGGGACCCGGCGGCGTTGTAGGCTGGGGCATGCATCCTGTCAACCGAAAAGACGCAAGACCGGCAAGGTGTTGTCATGCGGTATCCAGATACCACATGAGCGCACTGCCGACCAACCCTTTGCTAAAACTTAACTTTTTACGGCAGACTCGGAGCCTGTCGAGAGCATATGGCTGGGCGGGATGGCCATCGGGGCGTGGGGAGGAATCGAGTAGGTTCCGGTGACATGAGCAACCGGCTCCTCCTCTCCTTCGGACCACAGGGTGATTTCGCCATAGGCCAACCGCTTGCCGAGTTTGAGGATCCGGGCTTCGGCCTCGATGGCCCGAAGCGTCGGGCGCCGCAAAAAGTTAATTGTCATGCTGGTGGTCACCGCCAGTTCGACCTGTCCGATCAGGCTGAGAACGGCTCCCCACAGCGCCACATCGGCCAGGGCAAACAGAACCGGCCCGGTCACGGTTCCGCCGGGGCGGACAAAGTCGGCGCGGTAGGGGAGGCGCAAACGGATGAGGCCTGGTTCCAAGGCCTCGACCGTCACCCCCATATCGCCGACCAACGGCACGCCTTCGCGAATCACGCGCTCCAGGGCGTCCTTGGTCAGAGTGTCTTTGGGCGGTGTGGGTGACGGTGTTGGCATGATCGAGTCGTCCCTTTCCGGCGGTTCTCTATCGTCGAGCCTTGACGTTAAGGCCTTGAGTCTTGGGCGCTGGGTGGGCGCTCCTGCGCCCCGTCGTAAAAAATTTCCGACCGTGGCTTTTTTTGTCTGTACGGTAAGGAAGCAGTAATGTTATTGCTAAAGTGAAATCTGAAGATAATCGCGCAACTGATTTGTTTGGTGAGTGTATCGCTCAAGTTGCCGAGGGGGAGACGAGACCGATGATGCGACGTGTTCGGCCAACAGCCCGTTGCCAACGACATCTCATTGTTACGCTATCGATCTTGTGCTCGCCCTGGATGCTGGAGGGCTGTGCTGAAGTCCCCGCACCCGCGCCGCAAATCACGGCGGCTCCAGCTCCGGCTCCCGCCGGAACTATAGACAGTTATATCCACGAAGCCTCGCAAAAATTCAATGTTCCTGAACGTTGGATCCGCGCCGTGATGCAGCAGGAAAGCGGGGGGCGGCCTCTTTTCCATGGCCAGCCGATTGTCAGCCCGAAGGGCGCCATGGGATTGATGCAGGTGATGCCGTCCACCTGGGCCGATCTGAGCGCGGCTTACGGGCTTGGCAAGGATCCCTTTGATCTGCATGACAATATCATGGCGGGGACCGCCTATATCCGCGAGATGTATGACCAATACGGCAACCCCGGTTTTCTGGCCGCTTACAACGCCGGGCCCGGACGGTACGAAGTCACGCTCAAGACTCACCGCCCGCTGCCGGACGAAACCAAGCATTACATGGCGGTGATTTCGCCCCAGATTGCGGGCATCGATCCGGTGGGAGCGTCTCCGACCCCGCGCATGACGGTGGTGGCATCGCTGCGAGTCGGCGATGGACCGGCTCATTCGGCTGTTGATGGCGATCCCGATGCCAAACCAGCGGCGATGGTCCTTGCGGCTCTATCGACTCCGACTCCGGTTCCTCCGAGCGTACCCAAGGGGCCAGATATTAAGGAGTCGAACGGAGACGCCGAGTCGTCGGCTTCTGCGCTGCCCGTAGCCAAGCCGGCACCCGTTCCTGTTCCTGCCCTGGCTCCCGTGGCAACGGCGGTTTCGTTGTCGGGCTCGACTCCGACAGGCCCGTCCGCCAAACCAGCCCCGCTGCTACAGCTTGCCAGCGCCGAAGTCGGAGACGGTCATCCGGCCTCCGTCGCCAATCGTCCGTCGGCTCCGGCCCCGACCTCCCATGGCGATCACCACGGCGACGCTCATAGTGATGCCCATGGCGACAACGCCCATGCTGCCCATAGTGAGGGAACCCATAGTGGCGACGCTCATAGCGATGCCCATGGTGGTAATGCCCATGCCGGCAGCACGGCTCATAGCGGCGACCGGGACGATACCGTCATCAGCGACCATCACCTACCCAATGGATTGGTTTATGCCGACCACCGGGCCAATCTGCCTCCGGGATGGTATGTTCCGGTGGCGTATACGCACTGATTGGGTGAGGTGGCGCTGGACAATCGGTTGACGGTCATGGACGCCGCCGGTCAGGGGCGCTAGTCTGGTCGGCCCGATTGCGGGTGAACCAACAGCAACGACCGGATGATTGTCCTTATGACCACGACCCAACGCCCTTCGGGCCGGGCCTTCGATGCCTTGCGTACCGTCAGCCTTGAGCCCGGCTTTGCCAAATACGCCGAAGGCTCGTGTCTGGTCCGCTTTGGCGATACCCACGTCCTTTGCACCGCCAGCGTCGACGAGCGGGTGCCTCCCTTCATGCGGAACAGCGGGTTAGGTTGGGTGACGGCAGAATACGGGATGCTGCCGCGATCAACTGCGACTCGCACGGATCGGGAGGCTGCGCGGGGGCGTCAGTCCGGGCGAACCCAGGAAATTCAACGCCTGATTGGTCGTGCTCTCCGGGCCATAACGGATCGCAAGGCGCTGGGGGAAATCCAGATTAAGATCGACTGCGATGTGCTCCAAGCCGATGGTGGAACGCGAACCGCTGCAATTACCGGCAGCTATGTTGCCCTGCATTTAGCCTTCCAACATCTGATCCGGGTTAAAGCGATCAAGACTCTGCCGCTGATCGACTCGGTGGCGGCGGTGTCGTGTGGCCTGTATCAGGGAACTCCGGTGCTGGATCTGGATTATGCCGAGGACAGCAACGCCCAGGCTGACGCCAACTTCGTCCTGACCGGCAGCGGTGGCATTGTCGAGATTCAAGGCACAGCCGAAGAGCGCCCCTTTAGCGAGCCCCAATTCCTGGAGCTGCTGCGGTTGGCCCGTCAGGGAATTGCAGAGCTGACCGCGTTACAAAAGGCGGCGGTGGGCGGCTGATACCATCGGGCCTTGATGGTGACTCATCAAGGCTGCCCTCAGACGCCGGGCGGGCGCATCCGCGCCCTTGGCTTCGCGCGCATGGGCGCGCGGGGCCGCCGTCGCGGCCCGAGGGCCGGCGCTGTGTCAGTGTTAGGGCCTGCCCAGACGCCGGGCGGGCGCATCCGCGCCCTCTCCTAATCAGCCGGCTTGAACCGATACCCGACCGCTGGTTCGGTAATGATAAAATGAGGGCGGGCCGGTTCAGGCTCCAGCTTCTTGCGCAGCTTGCCCATATGAACGCGGAGATACTGGGTTTCATGGATATGAGCCGGTCCCCAGACTTCGCGAAGAATTTGCTGGTGTGTCAGAACCTTGCCTGCATGCTGGACCAAAAAGCGCAGGGTTTCGAACTCGCGGGCGGTGAGTGCAATGTCAAGGTCGCCCCGCGTGACCCGGTGTGTTTCGAGATCAACCACCAGATCGGCGGTTCGGAACTCCCGGTTCGGCGCGTCGCCCAAGGCCGTCCGGTGGCGTAACGCAATATCAATGCGAGCCATTAACTCGCCGATACCAAACGGCTTGGTCACATAGTCGTCGGCGCCCCGATCCAGAGCCTCGATCTTGTCGGCCTCGCCGGTTCGCACGGTCAAGACGATGATCGCGGCCCGGCAGCAATCCCGCAGCCGGGATAGCGCCTCGTGGCCGTCCAGATCGGGCAAACCCAGGTCCAGGATGATCAGGTCCAGGGCCTGGGAACCCGCCAAGGCCACCGCCTCGCCCGCCGTGGCAGCCTCGAGGACGGCGTGCCCATGGGCGCCAAGGCTGATCCGCAAGAATTTTCGGATTTGCGGCTCGTCGTCGATCACCAGGATCTTCTTCGCAGGGATATCGCCCATCACGTCATCCGCAGGGTTTTCAAAAAGATAACCGTTACCTCAGGATATGGGATCAGTCGGTCATCGCGTCACCTATTTCATCGCGCTTTACTTCTGTACAGGATGAGAGTGTTCGGGCGGCAAGAGCAGGTCGGCAGGGTCCGGGGCCGGTGGTTCGTCTAGGTGGACCGGAAGGGGCGGTGCGTCGGCGATGGGGAGGCCAATGGTGATCACGGTGCCCCGGTTGGACGGGCCGGAATGGGCCGAGACCGTTCCGCCATGGGCTTCAACGATGCCCCGGCAGATGGCTAATCCCAGGCCGGTCCCCATGGTTTGCTGGCCGGTGGTTTTGACCCGATAGAACATATCGAACACCCGTTCGCGTTCGTCTTCGGGGATGCCCGGTCCTTCATCCGTCACCGCCACCATCACGCGGCGGTCATCGCGGTGAGCCCGGATGGCGATCCGGCTGCCTGCCGGAGAGTATTTACAGGCATTATCCAGGATATTAATCATGACCTGGGTGATCAGCACAAAATCCAGATGGAGCAGCGGCAAGCCGGGCTCGATGTCCAGATCCAGGGGGCGTTTCGAGACGTGCTTTTTTAGCCGTTCCAAGGCCGCGCCGATGACATCTTGAATTTCCGCCCAATCGAGGCGCGGTTGTAGAGCCCCGGAGCCTAGGCGAGTCATGTCCAGCAGATTTTGGACGAAGCGGTTCAATCGCTCGGCTTCGTCCACCACGGTTTGCAACAGATCTTGACGAGTGCTGTCGTCGAAGGTTTTCCAATAACTGAGCAGGCTTGTCACCGAGCCGGTGATGGCTACCAGTGGCGTGCGGAGGTCATGGGAAATCGATGACAGCAACGCCGCGCGCAGTCGTTCGGTTTCAGCCAAAACCCGTTGTTGTTCGTAATCCGAAACCAGATTGGTCCGCTCGATGGCCACGGCCGCCTGACCGGCTAGGGCATCCAGCAATCGGGTTTGTTCGGGGGAGAGCAGTTTATCCGGCCCGCGCATGGCCACACCCAGCACTCCCACCGGCCCGCGTGCGGTGCGCAATGGCAGAAACAGCCACTCGGCGCCGGGCAACGTACCCGACCCTCGACCGGCGGTTTTGCCGTGGTTCCAAGCCCAATTGGCGGCAGCGCCCGAGACCGTGTCTAACTGGTCTTCGGGAGGATAGCCGGCCACGATCTCGAGCCCGACATCCTTGCGCATCAGGACTAGGGCTCGCCCTTCGATGGTGGAGGCCACATGGTGGACGACCGCCCATAGCACATCGTCGATCACGCCGGCTCCGGCGATCTTGCGGCTGAAGTCGTAGAGGGTGGCGGTGCGGCGGGCACTTTGTTTGGCGGCTTGTTCCCGTCGCCGCACGCCGGCTGTGTAGTTCCCGGTGACGACAGCGGCGGCCAGGAAGGCCGCAAACTCAAAAATCTCCTGGGAGTTATAAATCAGCAGGGTGTAGCGCGGTTCTTTGAAAAAGTAGGTGTAGGAGAAAAAACTAAATAGAGATACAACCAAAGATGGCATGATGCCGCCGCGAATGCCGGCGATCAGCACGGCCGCCATAAAAATCAGGGCCAGATTGGAAAAACCGAACACCGTATCGCCCAGAAAAGCTGCCCCCAAGGCAACGGCTGAGGCTTCCAGAGCGAACAGATAGTCTTTCCATGGGACCGACGCCGCGCGCCGGGCCGCAGCGGCGGCGACGGATTTGGGGCTGGTCGGGGATTCGTCACTGGTGATCACCAGCACGTCAAAGGTTTGACCGCGTGAAAGCAGGGCATCGGTCACGGTGCTGCGGAACAGTCGAGCCCAGGTTGGCCGATGCGACTTGCCGACAATGATTTGGCTGACATTGCGTTGCCGGGCGGCGGTGATGATCTCGTGGATGACATCTTCGCCGCTCAGAACAGCGGTTTCGGCCCCCAATTGCTCGGCTAGGCGCAAGGCCGCCGAGATTTGGTCCTTGACCTCGTCCGGGAGGGTCTGGTGGTGGGAGGTTTCCACATAGACCACCACCCAAGGGGCCTGACGGCGTTCAGAAGCCCGCTTGCCGGTGCGGACCAGCCGGAATGCCACGGCATCGGTACCGATGCAGACCATGATCCGTTCCCGAGTCGGCCAGGGTCCGGGGATGGCATGGGCGCGCATGTAGGACAGCATTTGCTCGTCTACACGCTCGGCGGCGTAGCGCAATGCCAGTTCACGCAGCGCCGTCAGATTGCCCGGAGAGAAGAAATTCTGCATCGCCCGGCGGGCTTGGTCGGGAATATAGACCTTGCCTTCGGACATGCGTTGCATCAACTCCTGGGGCGGCAGATCGATGACCTCGATCTCGTCGGCCTTTTGGAGCACGCTGTCAGGAACGGTTTCGCGGACTTGGATGCCGGCGATGCGGATGATAACGTCGTTGAGGCTTTCCAAATGCTGGATATTCAAGGTCGAATAGACGTCGATCCCGGCATCCAGCAGTTCGGTCACGTCCTGGTGACGCTTAGGGTGACGGCTGCCAGGGACGTTGGTGTGGGCCAGCTCGTCCACCAGCACCAGCTTGGGCCGGCGACGCAGGATCGCGTCAATGTCCATTTCTTCGAAATGGAGGCCGCGATATTCGATCTTCTGGCGCGGAATGGTTTCCAAACCCCGCAAAAAGGCTTCGGTTTCGCGCCGTCCGTGGGTTTCAACCACGCCAGCTACGATATCGACGCCCTCGCGCCGCCGGAATTGGGCGGTGCGCAACATGGCGTAGGTTTTCCCGACGCCGGGCGCGGCGCCCAGGAAGATTTTCAGCCGCCCACGATGCTCTCGATTGACCTGTTCCAGCAGGGCTTCTGGAGAGGGGCGGTCGCGGTCCTTGTCGTCGCGTTCAGCCATGGGGATGGCCTTTGGCCTGGAAAAAAGAAGGAAAGAGGGAAGGTCCGCCAGATTGGCCAGGGACTCTCATCAGGTCACGGTTGCTCCGCAAACGCTTACAGATCATTCACCGAACGCCCATCGAGACGGGGGTTAGATAATGAGATTATACTGATCCGGCGAGCGTTCCGAGTGCCAACGGGCCAGGACATGATTTTGCCGGTCAAAGCCCAGGCTCAGGAAATTACGGGCCCGGATGAAGCGCCGCCGGGTTTCGGCAAAACGCGGCAATTCCAAGGTGAATTCATCCGAAATCCGCTCCGAGTCCCGCGCCAACCAGCGCAGGCCGCAGGTGGCTAGGGAGCCAAGCGGCGGATGGGCCACGCCGGAAGCGATCAGTTGCCATAGCTCCACGCCCTGCCCGTGAATCGACGCCGCCGCTCCCAAATGGACCTCGCCCGAGAGCGTCGTGATGCGGCAACGGTAGCGCAGGCTGAAATCTGCCAGCAGATGCAGGAGGCGTAACCATTCGTCCCGGTGGCTCGGGCTACGCCACTGGTCGCGGAGGTCGTCGTCGGCATGGGATCCCGGACGCAGGCGACTGACGAAGCTCTCGATCCCGCCAACGCCGACAAAGGCCAGGGGAACGCAGGACATGATCAGCAGGTTCTTGCAGCCAGCGAATCGGGTCAACCAGTTCGGCAGCTCTTTCCAGGTGGCCTCGCCCAGGATGCCGCTTCGGCTGCGTTCCGAGCGCAGATCGAGGGCTAGAATCCCCAGATCGCCAACCCGGAAGCCTTGGCTGAAGGTTGCGGTTTCGGCGCCCCACACTTGCTCCAGCGGATCGCGGATGCCGGCGCCCAATTGAAACAACGAGAATTGCCGGCGGGCCACGGCGAACAGGCCACGATAGACTTGGCATTGGTGTTCGGGGTCTGGGCGCGAGCCCCAACCATCAAAAATGTCGTGGTCATCCCACATCATCACCGACGGAATCGAGGCCATGGCGCGAGCATAGGCCGGTTGGGCCAGAGTCGCGCAATAGGCATCGAAGAAGTAATCCATGGCCTGGTCGGCCATAGCGCGGGTAAAGGGTTGAGCATAGCGGCTAGGGGCAGGGTGTCGCCACCATTCGGCCAGCGCCGCACATTCGCGCCACAAATTGTCAGCGTGGAGCTGGTCGCCGCCTTGAAGCAAAAGGTGGTAAGGTCGTTCGGTGTGCTGCCGCAACAGGGGCGCCCACATACCATCGGCACCGTTGGGCAGCGAAGCCACTTGGTCGGCATCATGAATGCCGTTAGAGGACGTGTAAGCCAGGCGCAGGGAAACGAACTGGCCGGGCACCGTGACGGCCCATTTGGCGTTCCGTTGGGGGAAGCCATAGCTTATGCGCTGATCATGTTGGCCGCGCGGCAGTGAAAACACAAAGCGCCAGATATGGCGGCCTCGCCAGACGAAGACATGGCGCGGAGGGATTGGCAGGCCAATGCCCTCGACGATCAGGTCATCGGGTTCGGTGGCGCCCTCAAAGACGAACAGCGCGGAGAGCCGCCATCGGTCGTTGCCTTCGCCTCGGAAATGCAGGATCGGGCCGACAATGGGCTTTGGGACCGGCTTTTCGCTCGCCATGGCGTCATCCTCCCCTTAGATCCTACGGCCTTTGGGCGGCCTTTGGGTGCGGCCTCTGATACGTCGCTGCCGGTTGGGTCTGGTCAGTGGACATGGATCCTGGACTCGTCGAGACCATGGGCGGCGCGTGACCAAGGGCATAGCACAAACGGGCCGATTCGACCGCTTAAAATGAAGCGTTGAGGGCTGCTTTAGTCCGGTTTAACCGGCTGTATTCGGGGGCAATTCTCTTCAGCCCGCCTCAACTCGCCAGACTGTGGTCGCTTTGGTGGCGCTGTCCTCGACGTCGGCGACCGTAGGGACCACATAGCGGGCAAGGGCGGTCAAACCGGAGCAGGGCAGGTAGCTGCGGCCAGGATCTCCGATGATCACCGTTAATCCGGCTCGGGCCAGAGTTCGCAGCCATAGGATGACAGCCTCGGCCATGGGGCGTTCGTAGCAGACGTCGCCGGCTAGCACCACGTCGACTCCGGGAAGGAGGTGCCCCACCATGTCTTCGGCGGACATGCGGACCCTTTCGTTTGGGTCAGCGGCATTGAGTGCGAGATTCAAGGCGATGGCGGTTTGAGCAAAGGGATCGATATCAACCGCCGTGACGGCTTTGGCTCCGGCGCGGATGGCCGCCAGACTGATCAGGCCACAGCCGGCGGCAAAATCGAGCACCGTGCGTCCTGCCACCAGCTCCGGGTGATCGAGAATGTGGCGCGCCACGGCCTGGCCGCCGACCCAGGCAAAGGCCCAATAGGGAGGTGGGAGCCCAATCTGACTCAGGCTGTTTTCGGTGGCTTGCCAAAGGGGGGTGATTTCGGTGGCGAGGTGAAGCTGGAACTCGGGAACAAGCGGAGCGCGGATGGTTGCGGTGTGTTCCAGGATGAAGGCACGTCGTGCGACGTCGTCGCGATGGATCAATCGGGAGACTCCTCGTGGCGGTCTATCGGCTGGCTTATCAAGGCGTTGCAACGATCCAGCAGGCATAATCGGTCTGCGACGAGCTGTCGCATTGCCTTCTTAATAATTCCTTTATGCCATTTCGTGGCAAAAAAATCGCATCGGAAGCAATTCTTTGCCTAGACATAACATCCCTGACATGTTAGGCAGGCTATGTTCGGAATGGGGGGATGGAAAATGCGTCGTTTGGCCATTCATCTTTGTGTTTTTGTTTTTAGTTTATCATTCTTAGGAATAATCTCATCCACTCCTGCTCAAGCGCAAATGTGCGTGCATTATGCCCGCATGTTGACCAATTTCCAAATCCAGGGAGACGCCTGGACATGGTGGCAAGGTGCGGTTGGTCATTATCAGCGTGGTGTTCGGCCAGCGGTGGGCTCGGTTCTGGTGTTCCGGCGGACGGATCGTCTTGAATCGGGGCATGTTTCCGTGGTCAGCCGGGTGATCGATAACCGGACCATTTTGGTTGATCATAGTTGGTTGGAAGGCAGCGGGTTGCACCGGGGCATGAAGGTGGTCGACACTTCGTCCGGCAATAACTGGTCGGCGGTTCGGGTTTGGTATGAACCGTCGGATAATTTGGGATTGCGGACGTATCCGACCTTTGGCTTCATTTATCCCCATGATGCTGGTCCTGGCGATCGCTCCGCTCCGCTTACGGTGGCGGCGTTGGGGGATCGTGATGACGATGGCGACAATGACCGGGATGGTGCGCATCAGCCGCGCAGCCGGATTGTTCTAAATCATGGCGGTTCCGAACATCTGACGGTGGCTTTCCATCCCGGACACAAGCCGTTGATGATGTTGGCTCGTGCCGCAGCGGCGCCGTTGGCGGCGACTGGGGCGCACCGTCCGTCCACCGCCCCGGTCGAGTCCAGTGCGGCACCGGGAGCGATTCCCTCTCACAAGCCGGGCGCCCACGCGCATGGGGGGGCCCAGGTTGCTGATGCCAGCCATGTTCGCGGCCATGACGGCTTGGAGATTGGTGATTGATACTGGCGAGCTTACGGATTGACGCATCGTCGGTCCTCGGGCTGCGGCTCCGCGCGCCCATGCGCGCGAAGCCAAGGGCGCGGATGCGCCCGCCCGGCGTCTGAGGGCAGCCTTGATGAGTCAACATCAAGGCTCGAGGGTATGACCCTGGCTGAAGCGGCGGTGGCCGTTCTGACCACGGCTTCCCCCACGGACAAAGTAGAATTAACCCGGCAGACGGCGGCGGCGTGGCGTGAAGGGCGTTTCGCTGCCGTTGGGCGTTCGGTGCCCCCGGATCGTCCGGCCCGTCCCGAGCATCCGGCCTTGTTGCCGCCTCGGGACATGGCCAAGCGCAGTCGAGCCACCAGCCTCAAGGGCCGCATTGCGTTGCTGCACGCATTGGCCCATATCGAACTGAACGCGATTGATCTGGCTTGGGACATCATCGCCCGCTATCCCGATGAAGCCATGCCGGCGGCGTTTTTCGATGATTGGGTGACGGTGGCCAGCGACGAGGCCCGCCATTTCGAGTTGCTGGCGGTTCGATTGGCCGAACTTGGCGCTCGTTATGGGGATTTGCCGGCTCATGACGGTTTGTGGCGGGCGGCCTTGGATACCGCCGATGATCTGGCGGCCCGATTGGCGGTTGTGCCGATGGTTCTGGAGGCGCGCGGTCTGGACGTGACGCCACGAACCATTGTCGAACTCACCGCCCATGGTGATGGCGCCAGCGCCGCGTTACTTCAGGTGATTTACGACGATGAAATTACGCATGTTGCGGCGGGTTGCCGTTGGTTTGAAACCCTGTGTGCCCGCCGTGGTGTCGAGCCGGTGACGACATGGCAGGCTCTGATCGCTCGTTATTTCGGCGGACGAATGAAACCGCCGTTCAATCGGGACGGACGAGGACGGGCGGGAATGGCGGCTGCTTATTATGATCAGGGGGAGGGAGGCGAAGGTCCATAGGCGCTGGGGTCGGGTTTTTTCCTTGGCTTTCCCACCCCACACCTCGCAAGGAGGCGCGCAGTTTCCTTGACCTCGAGACCTTGTGGCGAAAACGTCAAGGGTTCAAAGGGTTTTTAACAGAGTGTATTGACATTGCGTAAACATGCTCATACATTACCGAAATGAGCAGATTAGTGACGATAGGTGAGGCGGCGGACGCCCTTGGAGTCTCGGTGCAGACGTTGCGCCGCTGGGAAGCCGAGGGGCGCCTCA
>Ga0302275_10000250_pt1 | contig 60951 bp, 46 predicted proteins | sample III_Bog_N2_2_FD_200229 | JGI IMG/M metagenome (GOLD analysis project Ga0302275, IMG submission 200229) | Peat permafrost microbial communities from Stordalen Mire near Abisko, Sweden - III_Bog_N2_2 | ecosystem: Environmental > Terrestrial > Soil > Wetlands > Peat | place: Sweden: Abisko... | reverse complement strand
GTCTCCGGCTTGATCCCGCCCAACGTTCTCAAACGTCTCCGTGCCCGCATCAGCCAGAGCTGAGAAACCTCTGAACAAGCCCTTTCTGTGAGGCTCCAAAAGTCTGGCATCAGGGTAGAGTCCGGGCCATCTCGTACATCTCCGCCCCTCACTTCCTCATCCAATGCAGAGAACCGAAACGAGGAAGCACACATGTCTGAGCACCACGATGCTGCCAAAGGCCACGAAGCCCACCCACTCCACGAAGACCACGCTGCCAAGGGACCTCACGACCCCAGGGAAATCAATCCCAAGATGAGCTCCGATATCGCGTACTGGTCAAAAGAGTTCTGCGTAACCGGCGACCAGCTCCACGAAGCTATTCGCAGCCACGGAACCCACGTGGAAAAAATTCGAGCCGCTTTCCGCGCCCACAATGCAGCATAAGTCCGATGCTCCGCCCCAAACTCCGCCAGATGACCGTTGCCAAAAGCTGAAGCTCGCTTTCTAAATCAAGGGGGCGTGGTCATTGGCTGCGAAATCTGTAAAGATAGAACTGTCATGACAGTCTTAACCCCCACGAAGGTTTTTGCCGATCGAATTGGCCGGATTGAAGTTTCCGCAACCATGGCGGTGGCCGCCGAGGCCGCTAAACTCCGCGCGCAAGGCGCGAACCTGGTGGATTTTGGCGCCGGCGAGCCCCATTTCCCCACCCCCCGCCACATCAAGGACGCGGCAATCGCCGCCATTGACGCCAATTTCACCCGCTACACCGTAGTGCCAGGTATTCCCGACGTCCGCAAGGCGATCGTCGAGCGCCATTCATGCGATTTCGGCTCCGACTACGCGATCGATGAAGCCATCTTCACCACCGGCGGCAAGCTGGCGCTGTTCAACACCATCCAAGTCCTTGTCGATCACGGCGACGAAGTCATCCTGCCCGTCCCCTACTGGGTCAGCTTCAAAGACATCATCCAATACGCCGGCGGTAAGGTCGTCTTCCTTCAGACCAGCGAAGCGGAGAGCTTCCGCATCACGGCCGACGCCATTGAAAAGGCCATCACTCCCCGCACCAAGGCCATCATCCTCAATTCGCCCTCAAATCCGGCCGGCTCGGTCGTCACTGCGGAAGACCTGGAGCGCATCGTCCACCTCGCCCACGATCGCGGTATTTTCCTGCTCCTCGACGAGTGCTATGTCTATCTGAACTACGCCGGCAAGCCTGTCTCTGGCGGTTCGTTCACCTGGGCCAAGGAGCACCTGGTCATTCTCGGCTCGCTCTCGAAGACTTACTCCATGACTGGCTGGAGGGCGGGTTTCGCCCTTGCTTCGAAGCCCATCGTGGCCAACCTGAGCAAGCTCCAGTCGCAGTCCACATCGAATGCAGCCAGCATGGTGCAAAAGGCCGCAATCGCCGCCCTCATCGGCTCCCAGGAGTGCGTCTGCGAGTTTCGAGCGGCGTTCATCGAACTGCGCGACTACATGCTCGCCAAGCTGGCTGAAATCCCCGGCCTCACCTGCACCAAGCCCGAAGGCGCGTTCTACGTCTACCCCAACATCGGCGCATTCATCGGCAAGGGCGGCATCAGGACGGCCACTGAGTTGGCGACCCGCCTGCTCCATGAGGCCCACGTCGTCACCGTCCCCGGCGAAGCGTTCGGCACTTCCGAGCATATCCGCATCTCCTATCCCGTAACCAAACAGAACATCGACGAAGGGGTCCGCCGCATGGGCGAATTCCTCACGCAGCTGAGGTAATCCAGCCTCCCCCCAACGCGCCGTTCTATCACCTGATTTGACCCGCTCAGATTGTCGATTCACCGCGGGCACAGCCCCGGAGGGGAAACCGCTTTGCAGAAAGTGATGCGCGCACTGGGCAAACATGCCCGTTCTCCGGTAGGATGTCTGTTCAATGTCGAAGTCAATCGATTTTCGTCCTGTGATTCTCGCTGGAGGCAGCGGTACGCGCTTCTGGCCCCGCTCCCGCCGCGCACGCGCCAAACAGGTGCTCGCACTAGACGGTGAACGCTCCATGATCCAGCAGACAGTGGAACGCCTCAAACCACTGGCTAAACTTGAGAAAACCTGGGTCATCACAAACGAGTATCTGGCCAACGAAATCGCCGATCAGCTTCCCGGTTTGCCCGGCGCGCAGATCGTCCAGGAGCCCGTGGCCCGGAACACTGCCCCGGCCTGCGGACTGGCAGCCTTGCTGATCGAGCGGCAAAACCCCGATGCCGTCCTGGGAATTTTTCCTTCGGATCATGTCATCGCGGACGAGCCGCGGTTCCTCAAAGCTTTGCAAAAAGGTATCGCCCTGGCCGCCACCGGCGACAACATGGTAGTGCTCGGCATTGAGCCAACACGCGCCGAAACCGGCTATGGGTACATCGAAACCGGCGACTATACCGGTGATGAAACGGCTCACCACGTGCGCCGTTTTATTGAGAAACCAAATCAGCACCGCGCCGAAGAGTTTGTAGCCGCAGGAAATTACTACTGGAACTCAGGCATGTTCCTATGGTCCGCCCGCACCCTGGCCAATGCGGTTCGCGAGCACATGCCGGAGACCGCTCCGTTGCTCGAAGGCATTGCCGCCGCCTACGGAACACCGCAGTTCGAAGAAGTCTTCCACTCGCTTTATTCCAAGTGTGAAAACATTTCCGTAGACTATGCGATTCTCGAGCCGCGCTCGGCCAAGGGTGAACACCTTTCTCACCTCTACTGCCTGCCGGCGGAGTTCAGTTGGAACGATCTCGGCTCCTGGGCCTCGCTCTACGAATACCAGCTTGACACCCGCTTGCGCGGCGACGGCGACGGCAACGTTGCAGAAACCGAAGGCCACCTGACCATCGACGCCGGCAACAACTACATCTACAGTCCCAAGAAATTTGTAGCGCTGGTTGGAGTTGAAAACCTTGTCATTGTCGATACTGAAGATGCGCTCCTGATCGCCCACCGCGACCATTCCCAGGATGTGGGGAAAATTGTGAAAGAGCTAGGCCTCACCGGGCGTAACGAGTTGATCTGACATTGCAATCCACCACAACCCCAGGGGTGATCCGCACTCTGCGCAGCCGTTCAGCAATCGGCGACAGAGCCTGAAAGCAGTCCCGGCTCCCCGAGGAGTAGCGAGTTCCGCATAATACACTAAATTCCACCGGTTTTTCCACAAGAAATGGCGCAATTCTGTGGAAAAGCTGCCCCATAACTGCTAATCTGAGGTTGCGGGGAGAGTTTTCGCTAAATATTCTCCCTTCAGAGGAGAGTTTATGCCTTCACAGCAGTTAATGAAACCGGATTATCGACGTGCTGAGGATGAGGCCATTAGTCTTCTGAATAGATCCGGCATATTCGAACCCCCAGTGAACCCCGTCCAGATCGCTCATACGATTGGAGTGCAGGTGAACTTTGTTAACTTTTCTGGGGATAGTGAGGGTGTCGCTGGTCTCTACGATCCGGCACAAAACGCGATTTATGTGAATCAAGGTGAGGCAGGCGTACGTCAAACTTTTACGATTGCCCACGAGTTGGGACATAAGGTTCTTCATGAAGAGTGGGCAAAAAGTGAAGCGTACAAAGTGCTATGGCGTGACCCAACTCGCCAAGGGAAAGATCGCTGGGAGCAGGAAGCAAATGCATTCGCAGCGAATCTTCTAATGCCTCGGCAAATGGTCGATTCTTATCGTGACTTTCCGCTCTCGGTAATTGCAAAAATCTTTGCGGTTTCAAAAGATGTAGCCGGATTTCGCTTGAAGTATCTATATGGCATCTGAGCGTGATACAGCGTTAGGCGCTGTTGTTCCGCAGACTCCAGCGGGGCCTCCTCCGCTGGAGAGGGCAATTTCTGAAGCCTCGTCACTCGCCGAACAAACTAAACAGTTACAGCTAACCCATGCGCACGCGATTGCAATGAGAAATGCGGATTTGGGTTGGTTTGGGCGTGTGTTCGGAGCAGAACCCCAAGCCGCGATAGTAATTGCGTTTATTGTGGTGGCGTGCGGGTTGATAGCAGCTGGCGGATTATGGTGGGTGGCTTATAAGAGCAGCGGAAACTCTGCATTCTGGTCGGGCGAAGCGCACATTGCGCTGGGAGCTGTCACGACCGCGTTGGGTTACGTATTCGGGCGAGGATCGAGAGATGCCCCCAAGAGCTAACCTATGGAAAACATCCGACACACTACCGAACCCGAATAGCCGAGTTCCTCTCTGCTCCAATCCTTTAACCTAGACTTCAGGGAGCACAACAACTCAATAATGCCTCATCCTCAAATCAAGTTTGGTACCGACGGCTGGCGCGGCGTCATCGCCGACGACTACACCTCCGCCAATGTACGCATTGCCGCAGAAGCCGTGGCCGCTTATGTCCACTCCCGCAAAGGCACCAAAGATGAAGACCCAGGCCAGGGCCTCTGCATCGGTTACGACACCCGCTTCGGTTCCAAAGCCTTCGCGCACGCCTGTGCCGAGGTTGTTGCGGCAACCGGCATTCCCGTAGCGCTGGCCAACGACATCACGCCGACACCAGCGCTCAGCTTTGGTGTCCGCCGACGCAAAGCCGCCGGCGGCATCATGATCACGTCGTCGCACAATCCGGCGCAGTGGAATGGCGTCAAGTACAAGGCCTGGTACGGCGGCTCGGGCAAGCCCTCCATCATCGCCGAAATCGAATCCAACCTCGGCCAGCCCGTCCCGCGTATGGCCCAGCCCGCCCCCATCACGCTGGTCGATTTCCTGCCCCCCTATCTTGCAGCCATCGAAAGCTTCGCCGACCTCGACCTCATCTCCAAATCCGGCATGAAGTTCTGCATCGACTCAATGTATGGCGCCGGCCGCACCATCATCGCCGACATCTTCACCCGCATTGGCGTCGCGCATGTGCAGATTCGCGGCAACGTCGACCCGCTCTTCCCCGGCATCAACCCCGAGCCCATCGAGCCGCACATCCGCGCGCTCGGCGAGGCGACAGTGGCCAATAGCTGCCAGGCCGGCCTCTGCACCGACGGCGACGCAGACCGAATCGGCGCCACCGATGAACATGGCAACTTCGTCGACCCGCACAAGATCTTCTCCGTCCTGCTCAGTTGGGTGCTCAAGCGCAAAGGCTGGCCCGGCGCCGTAACCCGAGCTTTCAACACCACCAAAATGCTCGACCGCATCTGCAAGAAGCATGGCCGCGAGCTGATCGAGCACGGCATCGGCTTCAAATTCGTCTGCGACTACATGCTGGAGCGCGAAATCGTCATGGGCGGCGAAGAGTCGGGCGGCATCGGCTTTCAGCGCCACCTGCCCGAGCGCGACGGCCTGCTCAACGCCCTGTTGCTGGCCAACGTAATGGCCCAGGAAGGCAAGACGCTGGGCCAGTTGGTCGCCGACCTGCAGGCCGAATATGGCGAGCATCAGTACGGCCGCATCGATCTCACCATCCCCGACGACGTGAAGAACGGCGCCATCGCCCGAGCCCGCGCCTTAGAAACCGGCGAGCCCGTCTTTGCTGGCATGAAGATCCTGCGCCAGGAAAATCTGGACGGCGTAAAGTTCTACCTCGACAACCCCGAAGCCGCCACCAAGCCCAACGCCGCCGAAACCTGGCTTCTTTTGCGCGCCAGCGGCACCGAGCCCCTGTTGCGCATCTACACCGAATCCTGCTCCAAGGATTCCGTAGCCAAGCTGCTCGAATCCGCACGCGCCTTTGCCCTAGCCACCTAGAGTCTGAACGGACCACTCCGAGCTTGAACGGAGCCCCCAGAGCCTGAACAGACCCTGGTCCCGGAGGGACCCGTCGATAATAGCCCAGGATGGAGTCCGCAGCAGCGGACGGAATCCTGGGTCACTGCCCGCCACAAAGGACCCGCGCCCCGTAGGGACAGCACGAGGCTTCCCCATCCTCGCCGGATGCCCCGGCTCCTACCTTCCCCAGCCTCACATCACCGCAGGAACAAAAGCACAGCACTGCTCGCCGGCACCTGAATGCGCGCCATCCCGCCTTTCACTGCGATCCGCTCAACCACCCGAGGACTCCAAACCCCGTCGTCAGCAATCGGCGCCCCAGCCAACGTCACCCCGAGCGTCGAGTCCAGCCCCGGCGCCTCAAGCCTCCAAGCCGTTCCCGCTCCCACCTTTCCCGGTGAATGGATCGACAGGTCCAATCCCTGCCGCTCATCCTTGTTGAAGATCGCCACTTTGCAGCCTTGCCCATCCCGAGCAGCATAGGCCGTTGCATTCACACTCTCCGGGAGCCCCTTCACATCGAGCGGGATACCGCCCGCAAACTGATTTGCCAGCAGCATTCCATAGAAAACCGGCATGGCCCTCACGGCACTCCCCGGCTCGCTGGATATCGGCGTATAAAAACCGCTGCGCACTTTTTGCGGGGCCTTGGCCACCTCGATTCCCGGCGTATGGTCGCCCAGCCCCGCGGTAAGGAATGCACTGACGCCGCCGTGCAGATTCACGCCCTCGCATCCCAGGCTGGCCAGTTGCAACATGTAGTCGCCAGCCCACAGCGCCGCCGCAAAAGCATCGCTCATCCCCGGCTTGCCGCCGCGGTAGCAGGAGTTCCCCTCCGTCATGCGGTAGACCCGTCCATGCGCCCGCGCCACGGCCTCAATCCGTTGCATCTCCGCCGTTATCTTCGGATTTCCGGCCAACAGGCGCTCGGTCGTCACGCGCGGATCGTTCGGTGGTCCCTCGGCGTAATAATGCCCGGTCATCGCCGCCAGCCGCGGACTCACTCGATCCGGAATCTCGTCGCCAAACCGCGTCACCCAGTCCGACGATGCGCCCACATCCGGCCCTCCGAAGCGCGCATCCGGTACCCGCGCCGCAATCGCCTCCACAAATGCCGTCCACTCGGCAAGATAGTCGGCAAAACCCCAGTTCGCCGGCCGTGTCCCGTTGTTGGCGTCGTGATAGAAATCCGGCTCGTTGCCAATCTGGAAAAACTCCAGCCGATCGCCCACCTTGCCGGCCACATATGCAGCTTCCGCAGCCGCCCGGTCCGGTGAACTGTTGCCGAAGTTCAATCCGTAGATCAGCCGCCACCCCGTCGCCTCCAGAAACCCCGCCAGCGCATCGATACTCTGCGGCGAAAGATCAAACAGCCGGTGCGGCATCCAGTTCGCATCCAGGTTGCCCGTGGGAACGTGGAGCTTCGGCTCCGGCGTCGACGCGTTCACCCGCATCCAGCAGAATTCGCTCGTATTCCCGCCAATGCGCAAGACTCCCTGCTTGCTGAGCAGCCGGAAATGCGCAACCAAGTCGCGGTTTGCGGCGGAGAAGAACGCAGGGTCCGTCAACTGGGCCATCTCGTAGCTCAGCCCCGTATAAGTGGGCGGAATCTGCCTCGCACCCTGCTTTTCAACAAGAGCCAGTTCCGCGGAAACCCCGGCCCCCGCCTGGCCCAACCCCCGGGACGGCAAACCAGTTGCAGCAGCGATAGCCCCGGCCTCGACCAGGAATTGGCGGCGATCCATTGAAAAACTCTCCGGTTCGATCTTATCCCCAGATGTCGTAATTACCAGAGCGACGCTCAGCGCGGTCGGCCAAAAAATAATTTGGCCGCACCTTGCAGATCATTACGCATGAATAGAGGAGAATGATTTCAGGGGTCGCTTTTGCGGCAGCTTTCCAGCCATAGACCTGTGGCCAGGCCGGAGAGAGAAACTACTACATAGCCCCCCACCCCCTCGAATCTTTAGTACCCAAATCTGAAAAGTAAGGTAACTCTAGTAACTCGCGGCTCAAGACAGAAAATAACCCTATCCCTGCTGGAACATCCGAGCATCGAAAACAAACGGCTTAGCCGGCTCAATCTGCAATTCGCTCACCCGCCGATGAAGCGGATTCACCAGCGCGTTCCATTCCGCGTGAATAGGAACCGAAGACACAATCATGGCCAGCGAGGAACGATCACCGATCCAGGCGTCGCCGATTTGCCGAGTGTTGCGATGAGTTAACATCGGTGGATCGGAAATGGCAAGAATCCAGAGGATTTATCTCGATGCTTGCGCCCTGATTCGCCTTTTTGATAAGGGCAGTCAAGCGCGCATTCGTGCTGAATCGCAAGCCGTTGAGGAGTTCTTCACTCTTGTTTTCCAGGGAACTCTGAGATGGGTAATCAGCGAAGTTCTGGAAGCTGAAATCCTGAATAATCCCTACAGCAATATGCGTCCCGAGGTGCTGGAGCTCCTCGCTTCATCGGCCGAGCGGATCATCCTGATCGATGAGGAGTTTCAGCGCGCCGAGGTTCTTGAGAAGCTCGGCTATGGAGCCTTCGATGCCCTGCATCTGGCTTGCGCTCAGCAGGCTCGAGTCGACGGCGTGCTCACCACCGATGACCGCTTCATTCGGCGAGTCCAGCGCGGATTGGGGAAATCCGCTATTGCAGTCGAAAATCCTATAAACTGGAGGAGGAGATTTTCGCCATGACCCATGAAGAGGAGAGCGCCGTTGCGGAAATGACCGACGAACAGCTCCGGCAGCACGCATTGGAGATACTCCAGCGGACATTGGGCGCTGGCGGTTTCGCACGCTTCTTGCGCGTCTACCGTCCGGGAAGCGGCGACTATACACGGGACCGCCACAAGTGGCAACAGGGAATCACCGTGCAGCAGATTGCGGAAGATATCAAGAAGCGCCGCGAAAAAACGGCGTAGCTCTCTCGGTCGCCTTGTCTTCTCTACGAGAGAATCACGCGTTTGGCGTTTTCTCTGACACTAGAGCAGCTTTTGCTCGCTTGCCCAATCGCACTACGATGCGCGCCGGTAGCTGATTGAACCAAGGTCGCAAACGACCTGATAAATCCCCATCGACCCTAACAGCCTTTTCGTCTATCTTCCTGCTGGCTTCGGCGCCGCTTGCTGCGAGTCCCAATCGCACCAAGAGCTTGGGAATATGCAACTCTCCCCTCGGCCCCGACACATCCGCAAACAGGACAGCAACCTCTTCCAAATCTTCAGCCGTTTCCTTCTGCTGGAACATCCGCGCCCAGTTTTCATCGGCGCTTTCCGCCGCGGCCCCTCCATGAAACCCCGCAGTAATCGTTCGCGCCAGCCGCTTCTTTGCCTCCATCGGATGAAGAGAGCCGCCAGCCACCTCAGCCTTGAGCGCCTCGACTTCCGACCCGCGCAGGTCCGTCAGGAATAGAAAATACTTCCACATCAGCTCGTCGTTGATGCTCATCAGCTTGCCGTACATCTCGGCCGGCGGCTCGTTGATGCCAATCGCATTCCCCAGCGACTTTGACATCTTCTGCACGCCGTCCAGCCCCTCCAGAATCGGCGTCATCAGCACAATTTGCGGTTTCTGCCCATAGTGGCGCTGCAGCTCGCGGCCGGTCAGCAGGTTGAACTTCTGGTCCGTGCCGCCAAGTTCCACGTCGCACTCCAGGGCCACCGAATCATAGCCCTGCATCAGCGGGTAGAGCAGTTCGTGCAGGCCAATGGGCTGCTCAGCCTGGTAGCGCTTGTTGAATTCGTCGCGCTCCAGCATCTGCGAGACCGTAAAGTGCGCAGCCAGCCGGATGGTGCCCTCATAGCCAAGCTTGCCCAGCCACTCCGAGTTGTAGCGGACCTCGGTCAGCTTCTCGTCCAGAATCTTGAACGCCTGTGCCTTGTAGGTCTCGGCGTTCGCGTCGATCTGTTCCCGAGTCAGCGGCTTGCGCGTCACGTTCCGCCCCGTAGGATCGCCAATCAGCGAAGTAAAGTCGCCCACCAGAAAGATGACTGTATGCCCCAGCTGCTGAAAGTGCCGCAGCTTTCGCATCAACACCGTGTGGCCCAGGTGCAGGTCGGGCGCGGTCGGGTCGAAGCCGGCTTTCACCCGCAGTGGGCGTCCGGTTTTCAGGCTGTCTTCCAACCGCTCGCGCAGGTCGCTCACGCGGATAATCTCCGCGGCGCCCTTTTCGAGCAGGTCCATCTGTTCGTCAACAGGTAAGAATTCTGTCATGTCAACAACAAGTATAAAGTTCGGGGCGCGGCAGAATGGACGCAACAGACGATTCCGGAGCGTTCTTCGTCTCTTCATGAAACTTTGCCCACGAGTCTGGGTGCCCCAGGTCTCGCTTTTGAGACCTGGGAAACTACCAATCCAAGCGGTCATCGTATTAGCGCCCATCGACTTCTCCAACTCACATTCGTCGAAGCGTACGGGCTTCGGCCTGTACGTTAAGCCCTGCACAATCAAGGGGCTTTAGCTCCCGCGGGAATGCAAAGTCGAGAGGAAGAACTTGTGCGGAGATTCCAGGGGACGGTTCCTCAGCATTTGCCATCTGCGCTCCCCTCTCATCGCCAATCCCCGGAACTTCCGCGCCCCAAATGCGTAAGACTCATCTGGAAGAGACATCGTTGGAGGGTGAGTGAAACTTCAAATCGAGAAGGTCTCGAAGCGCTATCGCAAAGGCCTTCTGGCCCTGAGCAGCTTCAGCCTGGAACTGAAGCCAGGCGTACTCGGCCTGCTGGGACCGAACGGCGCCGGCAAGACGACCTTGATGAGCATTCTTGCCACCATCACCAAGGCCACCGACGGCCGCGTCCTGTGGAATGGCGCCGATATCGCGGTCCATCCTGACATGCTTCGATCCGTGCTTGGCTATTTGCCGCAGGACTTTGGCGTCTATCCAAACCTCAGCGCAGTCGAGTTCCTGCAATACCTGGCCGCAGTGAAGGGCCTGGACTCCGCAACCGCCGCGCGCCGCATCGAAGGCCTGCTGGAACTGGTCAACCTGACTGAAGTGCGCAAGCGCCCCTTGGGCGGCTACTCCGGCGGCATGAAGCAGCGAGTCGGCATTGCGCAGGCGTTGCTCAACGATCCTCAATTGCTCATTGTGGACGAGCCCACCGCGGGCCTCGATCCGGAAGAACGCGTTCGTTTTCGTAATCTGCTCTCGGATTTATCGGGCGAAAGAATCGTCATTCTTTCTACGCATATCGTCTCCGATGTGGAGGCAACAGCAACCGACATTGCGCTCATCGCGAAAGGCACGCTGGTGGCGCACGCAACGCCCGAGGCGCTGCTGCAGCAGGTGGAAGGCAAGGTATGGGAGGGGGTAGTTTCGAGTGCGGATCTGAATGCCGCCAAGCAGCAATTCCTCATCGGCAGCACCACACGGCGCAGCGACGGTGTGCATGTGCGTGTGTTGGGCGATGAACCACCCGCAGGCGCAAAGCCTGTCCCGCCGAATCTTGAGGATGCCTATCTTTATTGCCTCAACCAGCATCGCGCGGGCGTTCAGCAATGAACCGCTCCCGCGCCCTTTACCAGATGGTTCGCGCCGACTTTCTTGAGCGCGTGCGCCGCTACAGCTTCCTGCTTACGCTGGGGTTCTCTGTCTATCTTGCCTATGCGGTTTATGCGGGTCAAATCACATTGCAATTGGACAAGTACCGCGGCGTGGATAACTCGGCCTGGGTGGGATCGGTCATCGGGCTGGTCGCCTCCGTGTGGCTTAGCCTGGTCGGTTTCTACATTGTCAAGAACTCCATTCAGCGCGACCGGCAGACACGGGTCGGGCAGATCCTCGCCACCACGCCGATCAGCAAGAGCTTCTACACCATCGGCAAAGCCCTCAGCAACTTTGCAGTGCTCGCGGCCATGGTTTTCGCGCTCGCCCTCGCCGCTCTCGTCATCCACTTGTTCCATCGCGCCGATCCGCACATCGATCTCATCGCGCTTTTTTCGCCGATATTCCTCTTCGGGCTAAGCGCAGTGGCTGTAACCGCGGCGCTTGCCGTGCTGTTTGAGAGCCTTCCCGTGCTGCGCGGCGGCGTGGGCAACATTTTCTACTTCTTTCTTTGGATTGCTCTGCTGGTATTCGGAGTCATCAGCCAGGAAAAGGCATTTTCCGACCAGCAGATGCACCCATTCACCGATTACACGGGCATCGTTTCCGTGCTGAGCCAGATGCAGCACCAGGTGCATGTTCTCGATCCGCAGTATTCGAACGGCGCGCAATTCAACGTCGGCGGACTGAACGCGCCCACAAAGACCTTCCTCTGGACCGGCCTCAAATGGACTCCCGCGCTGGTGCTGAGCCGTGGAATGCTCTTTGCGATTGCCGCCGGGCTTGCTATGCTGGCCGCGCTCTTCTTCGATCGCTTCGATCCAGCGCGCGCGGGTTGGTTCTCCGCAAAGAATCCAAAGCCGTCGCGAGGAGCCGAGGTTTGTGAGCCTGCCCAGGCCGTCGATGTCCCGCATCCGCAGCTATCCCCCGCACAACTCGCGCCGTTGCTTCGAACCGGATCGCAAGCCGCCTCGCGCATACGCTATTTCACACTCGTCGCGGCAGAGCTTCGCCTGTGTCTCCGCGGTCACGCCTGGTGGTGGTACACAGTTGCCGCTGGTCTATTCATTGCCTGCCTGGCCTCTCCGCTCGATGCGGCGCGCTCGGGAGTGATCCTCGCCGCATGGCTATGGCCTGCGCTCATCTGGTCGCAACTAGGCACTCGTGAAGCGCAATACTCAACGGGGTCGCTCATCTTCTCGGCCCCTCATGCAGTGCCGCGCCAGTTGCTCGCAACCTATGCGGCAGGCGTGCTGGTGGCTGCGATTACCGGTGGCGGCCTCGGCCTTCACCTGCTTCTTGCACGCGATTTCGCGGGTTTCGGTGCATGGGCAACAGCCGCGCTTTTCATTCCGGCGATGGCTTTGATGCTCGGCGTTGTCACCGGCAGCCGGAAGTTCTTTGAGGCGCTCTACACCGCGTGGTGGTACGTCGGTCCAATGCACCATATTCGGCAAGCCGACTTTATGGGAACTACAGCAGCGTCGAGCACGCCGGTTGGCTTTCTCGTGGCTACAGCGTTGCTGGTGCTGATTGCCTACACCTGGCGAAGCGTAAAGCTGGCGTACGCGTAAATCGGTTGCGAGGTGCAAGACGCCGCGGCACTCTAGCCGCAGCACAACGCAGGAACGAAAGATTCCGTAGAATAGAGATGTAAGCACTTTCCCCAACCCAATGGCATTTACCGAACAATACGATGTAGTCGTGGTCGGCGCCGGTCACGCGGGCTGCGAGGCTGCCATGGCGGCGGCGCGCATGGGCATGAAGACTGCGCTGATCACCATGAACCTCGACCTGATCGCGCAGATGAGCTGCAATCCAGCCATCGGCGGCGTGGCCAAGGGACACCTGGTGCGCGAGGTCGACGCTCTCGGCGGCATCATGGGCGAAGTGGCCGATGCCGTTGGCATTCAATTCCGTCTGCTGAATACTTCGCGGGGGCCGGCGGTGTGGAGTCCCCGCGCCCAGTGCGACAAGCAGCTCTATCGCGTGAAGATGCGCGAGGTGCTCGAAAGCCAGCCCGGCCTCCATATCCGCCAGGCCGAAGTCGTCAACCTCGTGATCGAAGATTCGTTTCTCCCGGAGGGAGAACGTGAGAATAGCCCAGGGTGGAACCCTGGGTCCGATGCGCCACCAGACCTTCCCCGTCCCGTAGGGCCGGGGCGAAATGGAGCACAGATCCGTCCCCGCCGCCGCGTGCTGGGGCTCAAACTGCGCGACGGCCGCAATCTCCTTGCCGGAGCCACCATCATTACCACGGGCACTTTTCTCAACGGCCTCATCCACTGCGGCGAGGAGCGTTATCCCGCCGGTCGCAGCGGTGAGCCGGCCTCTGTCCTGCTGGGCGAAGCACTGCGCGCGTTGGGCCTGCGGACTTGCAGACTCAAGACCGGCACGCCCCCACGCCTCGACGGACGAACCATCCACTGGGACGCGTTTGAAGAGCAGCCCGGCGACGCCGATCCCACGCCCTTTAGCTTCCGGACGAAAAAAATCGTGCAGCCGCAGATCAGTTGCCACATCGCCTTCACCACGCCGGATACGCTGCGCATCATCCGCGAAAATGTGGGCCGATCGGCTATGTACTCGGGGCAAATCGAAGGCATTGGCCCGCGCTATTGCCCATCCATCGAAGACAAGATCGTCAAGTTCCCTGACAAGACGCAGCACCAATTCTTCCTCGAACCCGAAGGTCTGAACACGCACGAGGTCTACATCAACGGCATGTCCACCTCGCTGCCCATGGAGGTCCAGTTTCAAATAGTCCGCTCCATCCCTGGCCTTGAAGACGCGGAGATGCTGCGTCCCGGCTACGCCATCGAATACGACAGCGTCGACGCCACCGAACTCGACCGCACTTTGCGCGTGAAAAGCATGGACGGCCTCTACCTCGCCGGCCAGATCAACGGGACCAGTGGATACGAAGAAGCCGCGTGCCAGGGCATCATGGCCGGCATCAACGCCGCGCTCTGGTTGAAAGGCGAGGCCCCCTTCACGATGGACCGCAGCGAAGGCTACACCGGCATCCTGGTCGACGACCTCATCTCCAAGGGGACCAACGAGCCCTACAGAATGTTCACGTCGCGCGCGGAGTTTCGCCTGCACCTGCGCATCGACAACGCCGACCGCCGTCTCACCCCATACGGCCGCCGCCTCGGCCTCATCAACGATGAAGCCTGGGCTGAATACGAACGGAAGCAGGCCCGCATGGCCGTGCTCGGCAAACTGCTGACAACGGGAAAAGTCGATGTCGCGCGTCTGGCCTCCGCCGGTTTCGCCGATCTCCCCGCAACCGCCGGCCTCACCTGGGCGCAACTGCTCAAGCGCCCCGAAGTCACCATCGAGCCGATACTCGGTGCAATGCGCGAAACCGTTGCCCAGGAGCCCCTGCTTGCGGATTTGTCCACCGCGCTGGCCTCAAATCAGGACGTAAAGACGGGAACCGCATTGCCCTCCGTTCTCCGCAACGAGGCCCGCGCCGTCGAGACAGAAATAAAATTTGCGGGCTATCTTGAACAGCAGAAGAAGTCCATTGAGAAGCTCAAGGCCGCCGAGGGCGTCACCATTCCCGACTGGATGGAATACAGCGCCATCAGCGGCCTCTCCCGCGAGATGCGTGAAACCCTGGAGCGCGTTCGACCCATCACCATCGGCCAGGCCAGCCGCCTTCCCGGCGTCACCCCGGCCGCGCTCTCGCTGGTCCACGTCTCTATCCGCGTGCAGGGCGCAAAACGTCTGGCCAGCTAAGGCCTTTTAACGGGACGAGTCTGCCGCGCCTGGTTCTCCTCATCCTGAGGAAGCGTGCGCATATCAAACTGCTGCACCAGGCCCTCGAGACTGCTCGCGGTCCCCAGCAACTCCTCAGCCGCTGCCACCACCTGTTCGGCGCCGGTGGCGCTTTCCTGCGCACGTGCGGCAACTTTGCCCATGGTTTCGCTCACCATGGTGGCTGTTGCCGCCTCTTCGCGCGCCGCTTGAGCAATCTGGTCTACACGGCTGTCCACTTCAACCACCAGCGCCACAATCTGTTCAAACGTGTTGCTGAGACCGGAGATTGTGGCGGCTCCCTCGGTGGCGCGAGCCGAAGCGGCTTCGATTCCGTGCGCCGCCTGGGCGGTCTCCGCGGCAATGCCGCTCACCAGCGACGCAACCTGCTGCGTTGCCTGGGCCGTGCGCTCGGCCAGGTGCCGCACCTCGCCTGCCACCACCGCAAAACCGCGCCCGTGCTCGCCCGCCCGTGCCGCTTCAATCGATGCGTTGAGCGCCAGCAGGTTTGTTCCCGAAGCAATTTCATTGATCACTCCAACAATCGAACCAATCTGCCGCGCCCGCTCGCTCAGTGTCGCCACGCAACTCGCGCTCTGCTGCGTGTCTGCCGTCAGGGCCCGGATCATCGTTACCGCCGATGCTACGAGGTCGTTGCCCTGTCGTGCTGCCTCTGCCGCCGCCCGCGTATGTTCGAGCGCTTCGTCGGTATGGCTGGACGAATTCGAGATTTCGCTGGAAAGCCTGGCCACGGCCGCCGAAGCCTCCTGGGCAGACTGGCTCTGCTCCGCCATGCCGGTCACCGCGCGTTTCGAGATGGAGCGAATCTCGCTCGACTTCGCTGTGGCGGACGACGACCCCTCGCGCACCTGCAAAAGCGTTTGCCGCAACCGCATCACGTATTTGTTGAAGCTCAACGATAGCGCGCCAATTTCGTCGGTGCGGTCGGTAGCTAAAAAGGTATTCAGGTCGGCCGTGCCCAGGTGCCCGGTCAACTCGATCACCGGTCGCAAGACCAGGCGATTGAGCAAAATGAGTTGCGCGCCAACGATCAGCACGACCATGAGCAGCGTTCCCGCGGCAGGCAGGCTCAGGATCTTGATTTCGAGCTTCATTACGTCGGAGTTCGGATAGGCAGTCAGCACCTTGTATCCCCAGCCGGGATAGGACTCCTCATGCATGACCCAGCCGCTCGGGGCCCGCTGCAGGCGCTCCAACTCCGCATCCGAGACCTGCTTGCCATGAAATATGGCGGCTCCGGACGGCTTGAGAAGCGCAACAAATCCGTGTTCCAGAATTGCCGCCTCTTCCGTGCTTTTGCCCAGCGAGGCGATCGAGTCGAGACGATAGCCCGTGTACCAGGCCCCGGCCAGTTTGCCCTCGCCATCTTTCATGGGCACATAACTGGTGGTGTAGGGCACTCCCAGGATCTCCACTACGCCTTCGAACGGCTGCCCTTGCGTCAACGCGGCAAATGCCTTGCCGTGAGGGTCGAGCACCGTACCCACAGCGCGCGAACCGTCGGGCTTCATCACGTTTGTGGTTACGCGGATAAAATTCGTTCCGTCCCAGGCAAAAAGCGTAGCCGTCCCGCCCGCCAGTTCCTTCACATGGTCTACCATCGCGAAGTTCAACACCTGCGATTCCGTCCCTAAGCAGAGATTCGGAACCGGCTTGCCGGCGACGACGGACCCGCCTTGCAGCGAGGGCGCCCCCTTCAACTGGCTCTGCTCCTGAAGTACGCGCATGGCAGTCTCCACCTGGGCACGGGAGAGCTGATCGATGGTCGCAATGCGGCCAATGAGCTCCGCCGATTGAACCGCCGCCCCCTCGCTGGCGCTGGCATAGATCCAATTGGTGGCGATGCGCAACGCAAAAACAACGCAGACCAGGCAGGTGACTGAAACCACAATCAGCGTGTAAACCATGAGCCGAATTCCGAGTGAGGAACGTTTCATCTTGACCAGGGATCCCTTCTGCTGGCTGTGTGCGCTCCGGTCAAATCGGTTGTTTGCGCTACAGGCACTTACAGGCTTATCGGCGAAGGTGGAAATCGCTTGAGAAATGGGACATCGAACTCCCTGAAGACCTGTCCACAATTGAAATCCGTCGACCTTCAACCCGCCACAAATGTCCCGTGCCCCGTTCTTGCGACTTTTTTCTGTCGCAAGGGCGGGAAACCTCAGCCCTCAACCAGCCCCGTTCATGAGGAGCGAAGCGCAGCGGAGTCGAAGAATCTGCTTCTTGTAATTCTGTCGAATGGGTGGGAAACCTCGAACCCAAACCTGCCTCCCGCCAAATCGGTTTTTGGGCAGGTTCTAAAAGGGTGCGGGTGCGGTAAAGTTTGGTATGCGCTGGCATTCGAATCGGCTCTCCACCGTTCTTCTCGCGGTATGCGCCACCCTGGCTACTGCACAAGGTCCGCAGCCTGCCGCCGTCCGCGCTCGCGATCTAGGCGTGCCCTTCGATGGAACTCCGGGCCCGCTGAACGCAATTACCGACGTGGCGGGAGTTACCGTGGGCGCAACCACCCTCATTCGCGGCGAGGGCGCCCTGAAAACCGGGGAAGGCCCGGTGCGCACCGGGGTCACCGTGATTCTGCCGCGAGGCACGAGCAGCAACGATCCGGTCTATGCCGGCTGGTTCAGCTTGAACGGCAACGGCGAGATGACCGGTACCACCTGGGTCGAGGAGTCGGGATTCCTGGAAGGCCCGGTTGCGTTGACGAATACGCACAGCGTGGGCACGGTGCGCGACTCCATGATTGCCTGGGGACTGAAGCACGACGCGCTCAAGCAGCCCTGGTCGCTACCGGTTGTGGCGGAAACCTGGGACGGCTGGCTCAACGACATCAATGGCTTCCACGTAAAGCCGGACGATGTGTTTGCCGCGCTGGATAGCGCCAAGGGAGGCCCAGTCGCCGAGGGCAACACCGGTGGCGGAACCGGCATGGTTTGTTACGGATTCAAGGGCGGCACCGGAACGGCTTCGCGGGTGCTGAGCGCTTCAGATGGCGGCTATACTGTGGGCGTCCTGGTGCAATGCAACTGCGGACGCCGACCCCAGTTGATCATCGCCGGTGTGCCTGTGGGCAAAGAGATCCCCCAGGGCGCTCCTTACGCTGAAGTCACCTCACCGGTATGGCCTTCGCTTGCGCCTCCGGGCAGCGAGACGCAGGGCGATGTTGGCTCCATCATCATTGTGGTGGCCACCGATGCGCCGCTGCTTCCACACCAGCTCAAGCGGCTGGCACGGCGCGCTGCCCTGGGCCTGGCCCGCACCGGTTCCACATCGGGAAACGGCTCGGGAGACATCTTCATTGCCTTCTCAACCGCGAATCCACACGCCGATGCCGAGCCGGGTCCCAATACGATCAAGGTGGTCTCAAACGAACGAATCAGTCCGCTCTTCTCCGCAACCGTGGAAGCAACCGAGGAAGCAATCGTGAACGCCATGGTAGGCGCAAAGACCATGACCGGCATCGACGGGCATACGGTGAATGCCCTGCCTCATGACCAGCTCAAAGAGGTTCTGAAGAAGTATCGGCGGTAAGTTTTGGCTCGCTCGTTCTAGCGCATTGTGCGCCAATAACAGCTTCGTATGCTCGTGTCAGGGCACGACTTCAGTCGTGCCGCACTCGCTGCAAAACCGAACGCTGGGCTTCAGCCTGACGTATCCTTTTCAGGATTACTCAGTGAACACGCCAATTTCCCGCAGGGGTATTCGCCAGTTTCCCGTTGGATTCTCATATACGCTGGTCGGAAGGAAAAAGGCGCTTCTAACTAAACGGAAAGCGCATTATCTATAGTAACGCTTTTCAATTGACGATTTAGCTAAATTACCTTTAGTAGCGAACTCTATTGCTAAATAAATTCACTTTATCTTTAGTAATGGACCCACTTGCCAAGAATCAATCCAGTGACCTTGGTCGCAAACCAAGCATTGATTGCCACTTCCGGGCGAACCTGAACCGCGAATTCCATTCTTGAAACTGAGATCGTATTCCAGAAAGGCCGTTCTCTGGAATATCCTTCCCCAATGACTGGGAAGGCGCTATTGCGGTCCTTTGTCGCTCTTCGAGAACAGCGGAATGTGGAAGGGCAGCTCGGCATTGGACTGCTTCTTCGGCTTGGCATTCGAGTCCTCGCGAAGCACGGTACGCTGCGAGTTGATGCATAGCCAGCCGCCGTGCGACCGCTCGAATACATGCGTGAAGATGCCCTTTTCGTTGACTTCCGCCGAACCTGCCTTGTGGCGCAGGGTATAGGTCCCGTTGGCCACGGCGATATCGCCCAGCATACGCACCGTGATCACCCGCTGCTCCAGATGGATTGTCTTATCCTCGCCCGTGATCACAAAGGCCACCTGCTGATTCCGCGTAGTGATGTCGCCGGAAGCGGAAACATCCACGAACAGGGGCGATAGAACCAGTTCCAGACCATACTGGTCATGATCGTTGATGGCGGTCCCCCAGGAGTCCTCGATCTTCTGGAACTCCCGTATCTCCGGGCTTTCCGAAGTGGTTGCGCTGGTAGTGGCCGGCGTTACCGCTGGAGCGGGATTCTGTGCAATTAAAGCGCAGCAACCGAGAAAAAGAGCAGAAAAACAAGCCAAAAAACGGGTCATACGCACCATGAACTCCCACCTGAACAGTCTTTCGTGGTCTCTTGTCAGTTTTGCATCGGCATTACACAACGCCCTGCCTACTGAGAACTGACAACTTACATGATAGCTGTTGGACTCGGGGGCAAGGGCAACGCGAGCGGCAAAAAAGGGCAATCGGCTTCCCTCGCCAGGGCTCAGTCAGGGCGAAGTCGCGCCTATACCAGCGTTTGCAGCCGCTCCGGCTGGTGAACGGTCACCAGCGAGTCTTCGATCGAAACCCACCCCTCTTTGCGGAACTGGCCCAGCGTACGGGTCACTGTTTCGCGGGTAGTGCAGGTCATCGAAGCCATCTCCTCGTGCGTCAACAGGAGCGGGAAACGGAAAGCTCCGTCCGCCAGGTGCTCCCCAATCTGGTGAGACAGCTCCAGCAGCAAGCGTCCCAGCCGCGCCGCCACGGTCTCTGCCAAAGCAATCCGGCAGGCATCCTGCAGGGCGAACCTGTATTCCTGGCAAATGCATTGAACCGCACGCATCTGTGCTTCCTTGTGTGTACGCAGAAAGCTCAGGAACCGGTCTCGCTCCACCGGCCGCAGCTGGGCACTGGTCAACGACTCCGCCGAAACCTCGTATACGCCGTGGGAAAGCACAGCGTACAACCCCAGCATTGACCCAGGGCCGGCGATGCGGACAATCATCTGCTTGTCTTCAGCGCGCCCTGCGGTCAGCTTCAGATAGCCTCCGCAAATAAGATAGAGGCAGCGCGCATCCTCGCCCTGGTGGAACAGCGATGCCTGCGCGGGAAGGCTGATGGTGCTGGTGGCCAGCTCAAGATCGGCCAGGACCGAGCTGCCAAGCGAACAGAACCAGCCCGGACGCCGATTGGCACAGGCCGCGCAACCCGCGGGAACCTGGCGGGTAAAGTGCTTCTGGCGAATCTGCGATTCCATCGTAATCCCTGCGCTTGTCATGGCCGTGCCCCTTCCCGACCTCGATCGAGCTCTTTCGCCTCCCCAAATACGCACGACCTCTATGAGCTGCGCACAAGGCGAAATGTCTAAAGCTCCCGCAAAAGAGACTTTTGCTCGATAGAAGTTTGCCGGAACGGTGATCTCTGTGGATGTGATGGGGCTCACGTCTATAGGGCGGGCAGGGAACTTTGGTTCGCAGCCGATTCCATCAAGCGGCTACTGATTGCGGCGCCGGCGAGTTCCAGCCCAAGCCGGCGGCCACCCGCAAGGCATTCGAGGAAGAACACCCCCGTGGAGACGCAAAACCAATCCACGTTCCCACCTGCCCACAACCTCAACTGAATTCAGAATCACTTCCGCATCGGCCGTTCCAACGCGGGCTGTGCTGGACATCACGTTTGCCATTTTCTGAAGGATTGGAACTCTGCTCGTTCGCTCCTGTTCCGCTGAAAAGTGTGCGGTCTTATACAGCTCCCTACGCGTTTTGGTGTTGCAATGCTGAGCGAGCGCCATTCGTATTCCGGCGACCACAGTCCGCGGGGCAACTCTATGTAGATCATGGGCATAGTCGGGATGTGCGGCGGCGCGTCAGCATGGTATTCATGGCTGCTCGTGTTTCCGGAATTGGGAAGTCCTGTCAATTCGGGATAGAAAACACAACCCTGAGATCGGCCTCTTCACATAGTGTGATAAACGTCACCGCAAGCCGACATGACCAGAACGTAATCTTCACCAAAGAAGTGATGCTCCGCACAAAGAGCTGCTTCTGGAAGAGTCTGTTCAACGAACCGCGTTTCAACACGGCGATTACTTTGGAGAAACTTCAAACGGAGCCGGCAGGTTTAATGGCGCAGGGGATTCCAGAAGCTGCAAACAGAGCATCGAAGGCGGTATTTTTCATGCATAAAGATGGGCCTGTAACGCAATTGTCGTTTGGTGCGGCTCCGGGGAAGTTGCCGGGACTGCGAGCTTGTTTGATGTTGATTCTTGGCGCAAGCATCGTGAGCGCCACCGCTTTGGCAGCTCCCGCGACCAAGGCTGATCCGGCCGCAAAGACGGCCACAGCCCAGGCCAAAGACGCTGCTGCGGGCACTTATGTTGGGGGCGAGGTCTGCGCTACCTGCCACGAAGAGGTATCCAAGAAATTTGCCGGTAATCCGCATACCAAGCTCGCGGCGCAGCACGGCGCGGCCGGTGTGAACTGCGAAGGCTGCCATGGTCCGGGCGGAGCTCACGTTGAGGGCGGCGGGGACGTCACCAAGATTTTTAATCCCGCCAAGGCTACGCCTAAAGAAGTGGACGCCAAGTGCCTGACTTGCCATGCGGCAGCGCATCCCAACTTCGATCGTTCTCCTCACGCCAAGGCCGGCGTAGGATGCATCGCCTGCCACGACATTCACGGCAGCAAGGAAGAGGCGTTGCTGAAGGCGCCTCAGCCGACGCTCTGCTTCCAGTGCCATGGCGATACGAAGTCCGCATTCGCCATGCCTTTCCACCACAAGGTCAATGAGGGGCTGGTGCAGTGCTCCGATTGCCATGACCCGCACGGGACCTTCGGAAACAACAACCTGAAGTCCACGGCGGACCAGAGTGCGGTCTGCACCAAGTGTCACACGGAGACGCGTGGGCCATTCGTGTATGAGCACGCCGCAGTCAAGGCGGAAGGGTGCATGGCGTGCCACACTCCGCACGGATCTCAGAACGCCCGGCTGTTGAACATGCCGAGTATCAACACGCTGTGCAACCAGTGCCATAGCCGGGTAGCGAACGCCACGGTTCACGGGATGGGCGCTGGATCGGACGAGTTGGCGCCATGCACCAGTTGCCACACCTTTATTCATGGGTCAAACATCAATGCGGCGTTCCTCAGGTAATGGAGTCTTTCCGCGCCATCTAGGCCTATCGGATGGCGGGGCCCAGATCCCGTACCTGACTGCACACGTGTTCAAGGTTTCGATGTCAGCAATCATGTGTCTTTTGAAGTGAGGCTTTTATGAAGATGATCGGCTGTTTTTCCGGGCTGTCCAAACAACAGCCCTCTCTCGCAATCATTCAGCGCATCGCTGGGAGCATTGGAGTCGCCAGTTTACTTGTGACCGCGAGCATTGCTGTCGCCCAGAATCCAACACCGGCCAAACCGCTTCCGACGCCGGAGACGCAGATGACTGTCCCGGATGGATATACGATCCGCCAGAGCGTGGATCTGGGTGGGCGCATGACCAACACCACAGGCAGCGGAGCCATGTACGACACGCTGGTCAATCTGCAGTCTGGACCGCGCGTGCTTGGCGAGACTTTTGAGATGCATGCGCTGCCGGGCAGAAAGAATACCCTTGTCGATTCCATCAGGGCTATCGGCAGCGGGTTCGGCGGCGATCCGAACAGCTTCTCCAAACTGGATTTTTCCAAGGGAAAGGTCTACGAGTTCTCGGGACTGTTCCGTCGCGACCGCCAGTACTTCGACTACGACCTGTTGGGCAATCCGAATATTCCGGGCGGCCAATCGATACCGATTGGGCCCATCGCCGCGCCAACGGGTTCGTATGCCTGGCCGCAGGTGAACCAATCGCCGTTTTTGTTCAACACCGTGCGCCGCATGACGGATACCAACCTCACCATCCTGCCGCTCTCGAAGGTGACGTTTCGTGCGGGTTACTCGCAGAACATCTTTCAGGGACCGAGCCTGACCCCAAGCGGCTATCAATTCGCCGGTTCGTACGATGTGCTGCTCCAGGAGTATCAGCGCAACAGCACAGACGATTTCACCGGCGGGATCGATTGGAAGCCCATCCAGGGTACAAAGCTGACCTTTGAAGAGCAGGTCGACCACTACAAAGGCGACTCCTACTTCACCATGGATCCCAGCTACTTCAAAGTGCAGGAGGCGGATGGAACCAGGGTTGCGCTGCTTGCCAACTACGACGCCCTTACGCCTTACACCAGCAGCGCCTGCAACGCAAACAGCATCGGTACCACTCCCGTGCTCTCGGCGCCGCAAACCCCCGGCGGCCTGCCGGTCATCAACCCAGCATGCGCTGTCATCACCAGCTACCAGCGTACGCAGCCGACCCGCGTTCTCTATCCCACGGAGATCTTCCGGCTGCAAAGCTCGAGCATCGAGAACGTCTCGATGAATGGCGATGTTCGCTACACCGACGCCAACATGAACTTGCCCAATTATTATGAGAATTTCAGCGGTCTGAGCAAGACAACTCGCGAGCAAACGGCTACGGCCACTGCAAGCGCCAAGCGGAAGGTGATGGCCGCCGACTACGGCATCGCCTGGCAGGTCGCGAAGACATTCGCCCTGGAGGATCAATTTACGTTCTCGAATGTCCAGCAGCCTGGGACCACGACGATGACGAGTCTGACCACCATGGCGACGCCGGCGACGGCAAACAATGAAACCATCAACAATCCAACTCTGACCACCACGACTGGCGCTGCCGGAGCGTCCGCCGCTCCCAGTGAAGGCAGTGGCACGATTGGAGTCCCGGCACCCGACTTCTTGGGCGAGAGGAGGGTGAACAACGACTTCACGCTCTCCTGGGATGCCACTCCGCGCACTACGTTTTCACTCACCTATCGATACGGCAATCATTTCATTGCCCAGGGTCCGTCTCACAGCGGTCCGGTCGCCGCATGTGTTGGTAGTGTTGTCGGCTCTTGCGGAACGGTCACCATCAATGAGACTGGCGGGATCTTCAACGCCGCCCTGCGCCCGGCCGCCAATTGGAGCATCAACGGCAGCATCGAGATGCTCTACAACGACAACGCATTTACACCCATGACCCCGCGGCAGACCAAACAGTACCGGGTGCATACGATGTACAGGCCCAAATCCTGGGCTGTGGTCTCGGGCGCCTACAACGACCTGGAACACCACAACAACACCAACAACGCCCAGGCCGACGTGGCGGCGACAGGCGGCCCTGCCTACGCCGGTCCGCTGGATCACGTGGACTACAGCCGCGTCGTCGGCTTGGGCGCGCAGCTGTTCCCGAACGATCACTACGGCATCGACTTCAACTACGTCTACAGCGACGTATACATGGCGGACAACATCTGCTACCTCGGGGGCGCTACTGCTGCTGTGCCTGTTGCCGCCTCGACCCCCAGCGGCACGGTCTGCCCGAATACAGGCGCGGGCAGGTCGGGCTACGATTTCGGGCCCGCACTGGACTTCGTGCATGCTCCCACGCAAACCGGCTCGGTGGCCTTGATCTTGTCGCCGGTCAAAACCGTCAAATCCAACATCGGCTACAACATCAACTCTGTGAATGGCAGCCGCTTCTACAACGATCCTCGCGATGTCGCGGGTTCCCTGGTGTCCACATATCAGTCTCCTTTTGTGAATCTCGCATGGACGCTTCGTCCCGGATTGACCTGGAAAGCTGAGTACAACTTCTACGGCTACGGCGAAGGCGGTCCTTCCGGTGCGCAGTTGTGCAGCACCGCGAATCCCACGCCTTCGGCTCCTGTAACGCCCGTGGCCTGTTCTTCCCTGCCTTATCAGACCGGCATGAACATATCGCCGGCCGGTGAGACGGCCCCGCGGAACTTTCATGCCAACAACGTAACGCTCGGAGTGCATTACGAGTTCTGATCACACTAGCCGCTTGTCTTAAGATGGTTGGGATGGACCGGATTCGGGAGTTAGACCGGTCCATCCCTTCCCCTCAAGCCGGGGCGGAATCGCCGGAGGACAAGCAAAGTCTATCCGGCACAACCGCAGCGGACGTATTCCGCAAGTTTCTGAAGTCAGGAAACGGCTAAAGGGGCAGGGAACAGCGAGAGCAAGATCGTGCTGTACCTGTTAGAACGAATGTATCCTGCCGGTGCTCCCATGGTTGGTTCTTCGCCATGGGAGCCCCGGTTTTTGAATGAATCCAACCGGCAGGACTGCCTTGTGCATCCTCGCATTCAAAACAAGCTTCTAAATCGTGAAAAGGAGAAACACAATGATGAAGTCGATCAAATCCCAGGTGGTTCTGGCCGTCCTGATCAGCATGGCCAGTGCCGTGGGCTTCGCCCAGGCGGGCGGCGCAGACTATAAAGCCAAGTGTTCAACCTGCCATGGCGCAACCGGTACACCCAGCGCGGGTATGGCCAAGGCGATGGGCATCAAGGCCTCAACCGATCCTGCCATTCAGGCCCTCACCATCGCCCAGATCAGTGCCGCCGTCAAGGCCGGCAAAGGCAAGATGAAGCCGATCGCAGGCCTCTCCGACGCGCAGATCAAGGACGTTGCGGCGTACTACAAGGGCCTCAAGTAACGCGTACAATTCGAGCGGGAATCAAAGCCAGGCTCGCCTGGAGCGAACCCCGACCGGTGTGACCGCAGGCTAGGCTTCCGTGGGTTGATTTCAACCAGAGATCAGCGCCATGATTGAGCCCCTGCAAGGTACGCCGTTCGAGGTTTCGCTCTGTCTGGCGGGATATTCATTACCATTTGGGGGAAAAGGTGCCATTGCTTCAAAAATTCCGCGAACACTGGGTCAGGCCGGCGCTCTTCTTCGGCAACAACCCGGTCAGTCTTGCCGGCGGCGCCATTACCAGCGCATCCGGCGTCACCATGATCGGCTATTGGCTGGTGGAGCTTTTTGGCCGCCCCAATGACAATCCTTACCTCGGCATCATCTTCTTTCTGCTTCTGCCGGCGCTCTTTATTGCCGGGTTGGTCCTCATCCCGATCGGCATATTCATACGCCACAGGAAGTTGCGGAAGGCCGGCCTGATCCCGGCCCAATTTCCCAAGATCGATCTCAACGACCGCATCTTCCGTCACGGCCTCGATATCGTGCTGGTGGCCACCATCGTCAATCTGCTGGTCGTGGCTATGGCCAGTTATCGCGGCGCTGCCTACATGGATTCACCGCAGTTCTGCGGCCAGTCCTGCCATGTGATGCATCCGGAGTACACGGCCTACAAAATCTCCGCCCACTCTCATGTGGATTGCGTTGCATGCCACATCGGCGCCGGCGCCAAGTCCTACTTTGCTGCCAAGGTCAATGGCACAAAGCAATTGGTAGAGGTAAGCCTTAACCGCTATCCCACGCCCATCGAGTCGCCCGTGCAGAATCTGCGCCCGGCTCGCGACATCTGCGAAGGCTGCCACACCCCGGCCCGTTTCATTGGCGAAAAGCTGCTCGTCAAATCGACCTTTGCCGACGACGAGAAGAACACCGAGACCCAGACCGTTGTAGTCCTGCACCTGGGCGGGCGCGATTCGCTCTCCCATCTCACCGGCATTCACGGCGTTCACCTGGGCCACATCGAATACGTCTCCACAGATCCGACGCGCACCACCATCCCCTGGGTGCAGAAGCGCAACGCCGATGGATCGGAGACTGTGTTTGCCACCGCCGATGCAGGCAGCGGCGTTCCCAACGGCGAGCGCCGGGTGATGGATTGCATCGATTGCCACAACCGCGCGGCTCACACATTCGTCACGCCTGAAGACGCCATCAATCGCGCCATGGCCGAGGGAGCTATCAGTCCCGATCTGCCCTGGGTTCACAAGGAAGGCCTGGAACTGCTCAAGGCCAACTACGCCTCTGAGGAAGAGGCCAGCCAGAAGATTCCATCGCAGTTGCAGGCCTTCTACAGCAGCCAGCATCCAGACGTCATGGCCAGCAAGGCTGCACAGGTCAAATCCGCGGCCGATCAACTGGTCACCCTGTACAGCGAAAATGTATTCCCGTACATGAAGGTGACCTGGGGAACCCACCCCAATCACATCGGCCACATGAGCTATCCCGGCTGTTTCCGCTGCCACGACGGCAGCCACGCAGCCAAGGACGGCACCAGCATCACCCAGGATTGCGCCGCCTGTCACAACCTGCTCGCCGTGGACGAGACCAAGCCCAAGGTTCTCTCCGACCTCGGCATTCAATAAGGAACGGGCGGCCAGCCGCGATGAGACAGGGGTGAAATGAGCGACATGGCGCTCGCTTCCAAAATGCTCCGTGCCCCATCCTCAGGCCAGTCCAACAACCTGAGGGGGCCCCATCCTTCGCCTCTTTTCTGGATGGTCAGACCTGGGCCACCCTCCAGCGGTTCTTGAGCGCCGCCGAAGCTGTCATGCGCAAAGAAAACGAGTTTTTGGTCAACGTCCCCCGGCGGCTGACCCACCGCAGGGGAGCGTGGTAGGCTGGCTAGTCAGTTGCAAGGAGCAGATCCTTCATGCATTCCACCCAGCCCGTACACTTCAATCTTGTAGCCGCCGCTCACGCCTCCATGATCGAGCACGGTTTCCAGCCCGAATTTCCAGCCGGTTCCGATACCCAGCTCGCCGCCATTGAGGCCCATCCTGAGCCGCCCGCCGTCCCCGGAGCGCAGGATCTCCGCAGCTTCCTCTGGTCCTCCATTGACAACGACACCTCCAAAGATCTCGACCAGATCGAGTGGGCCGAGCAGTTGCCCGATGGCCGCATCCGCGTCCTCATTGGCGTTGCCGACGTCGATGCCCGCGTGGGCTTGGGCACCGTCCTCGACGGCCACGCCAAAAGCGAGACTACCTCTGTCTATACCGGCGTCAAAGTCTTTCCCATGCTCCCCGCCGAGCTTTCCGAGGGCATTACCTCCCTGAACGAGAATGAAGACCGAGTCGCCCACGTCATCGAGTTCTCCGTAGACACGGCCGGCGCTGTTTCCGACGGCAAGGTCTACGCCGCCCTGGTCCACAACCGGGCCCAACTGGCCTACAACGCTGTCGGCGCATGGCTTGAGGGCACCGGCCCCGCTCCAGCCAAAGTAGCCGCCAGTGCCGGTCCGAACGCAAGTACCGATCTAGCCGCGCAACTCAAGCTTCAGGACGCGGCGGCCCAGCACATGGTCGGCGGCCGCTTCCAGCACGGCGCCCTCGATCTTGAAACCGTTGAAACACGCCCACTGATGCTCGCCGATCAGGCTGTCGACATCGTGCGCCTGGAGAAAAACCGCGCCACCTCCCTGATTGAGGAGTTCATGGTTGCGGCCAACGGTGTTGTTGCCCGTACCTTTGAGGCTGCCGGCGTCGCCTCTATCCGCCGTATCGTCCGCGTCCCCAAGCGCTGGGACCGCATCGTCGAAATCGCCCAGAGCCTGGGCACAACCCTGCCCGCCGAGCCGGATTCCAAGGCCCTCAATGACTTTCTTCTGGCCCAGAAGCAGAAGGACCCGGTCCACTTTCCCGACTTATCGCTCACCGTAATCAAGCTCATGGGCCCCGGCGAATATGTGCTGGTGAAGCCCAACGAGCCCTCGCCCGGCCACTTCGGCCTTGCCGTGCAGGACTACACCCACTCCACCGCCCCCAACCGCCGCTTCCCCGACGTAGTGACCCAGCGCCTGGTGAAGGCGTTGTTGTCCCACAAGCCCCAGCCCTATTCCGAAGACGACCTGAACGCCATTGCCGTCCACTGCACGCTGATGGAAGACAACGCCCGTAAGGTCGAGCGCGATATGCAGAAGCGCATCGCCGCAGTCGTCCTCCACCCCCGCATTGGCCAGAGCTTCCCGGCCATCGTCACCGGCGTCAACAAATACGGCACTTTCGTCCGCACCCTCGATCCGCATGTGGACGGCATGGTGGTCCAGGGCGGCAAGGGCCTGGATGTAGGCGACAAAGTTACCGCCAAGCTCATCTCCACCGACCCCCAGCGCGGTTTCATCGACTTCGCGGTGTGATGCTTATGAATCACGAACAGACGGCTCTGGGGTCATTAGATTCCGAATGGTAGCCATCACATTTTCAAAGCCGGTACCAGCTGCGAATTCAAGTTCGCCAATGAGCCTTTCGCCGTAGTTGACCGTGGCGATAACCTTGGTGGGCAATTCCGTGGCCGTTACTGTGAACGTTGCGGTGCCAAATGGTGCGGCCATTCACGATTGCGGGAACCTCCATCTGCCTTTCTGCGCTCTTCATGCAGCGGCTCTCCTTTTTGGCCTACCCAAAAATAGGCGAAATTCAAAATTTTGGATATTCTGCGCTTTTCTGGCAAGGGTCCCCAGATTTCGCTTTCGAGGCCAGGGATTCCGGCACTTCGGTGTTTACATCGTGCGCACATCGATGTATACTGATTGTGATCACAATAGAGGCCAAAACGATGAGCACCACGGTCCAGGAATCGAGCCAACTGCGCACGGAGAACATCAACCTTCGCGTCACCAGCAGTCAGAAGGCTCTGATCGACCGGGCGGCGGAGGCGCAAGGCCGCAACCGCTCCGATTTCATGCTGGATGCTGCCTGCCGGGAGGCGGAATCCGTCTTGCTCGACCAGCGCTATTTCAATCTGGACGGAGAGGCATTCCAGCGATTCCTCGACATGCTGGATGCGCCGCCGGCAGACAATCCCGGACTGACTCGCTTGCTCAAAACCAAGGCACCGTGGGACAAGTAGAGATCGGGGGACTCTCCGCTCCGGAAAAGCTGAGCGAGGCTCACGATCTCGCGCAATTGGTGTGCGGCGAGCCGGAACTCGACGACTGGCTCAAGCGCAGGGCGCTTTCCAATGAGGTAAGCGGCGCATCCCGGACCTATGTCGTTTGCATGGGGCGGCAAGTTGTGGGCTACTATGCGTTGGCCGCGGGCGCGGTCGCGCACAGGGATGCTCCCGGCCAAGTGAGGCGGAATATGCCCGACCCCATCCCCGTCATGGTGATTGCCCGGCTTGCCATCGATCGCAAGTTTCAGGGGCGTGGAATCGGTTCAGCTCTTTTGAGGGATGCCGTCCTGAGAACTGTCCAGGCCGCCGAAATTGCCGGCATTCGGGCAATTCTCGTTCATTCGATCAACGAGAGCGCGAAGCGGTTTTACGAGAAACGCGGATTTACGGCATCGCCCACAAATCCAATGACACGGATGATCACGATTCGGGCAGCGGCGAACACTCTTGCCGGGGAATCCTGACACTGCAATCGGCTCGCCACCCGGCACAGTCTCCGGCCCATGAGCCCCGTTCCACATGCGGCCAACGCGGAACTCCAACCAATTCCCCAATATGGGATCGGATCCTTGAATTCTCTGTGTCCTCGAAGCGCGCAAATGCGTCTAACGATTAAGAAAGATCGATGAAACCTGCACCTGCTCCGCTTGCTGCGCGGCAGCTTGCCTAATGGGTTGAATTAACCTTAAGGTTGCGTTCTCTGGATTGTATGCCGGTTCAGGGCCGGTTCAAATCAGGCTCCCTTCGCCTTTCCTGGGAGCTAGACGAGCGCAAAGTCCACAACTGGTGAATGATGCGCTTAGCTTTTCATCCTACTTTTGCAATAATGTTGCCGTGTATCGCCCTCCTGGCGTCGCCTTGTTGTTCTCTCTTCGCACAGCAAGCAGTCTCTAGCCCGGTCTTGACAGCCATTGCCGATTTGCCGGAAACTCCCCAACCGCGGAATACGCAGTCAGCAGAGCCGTCTCAGAATCTGCAGACCCCGGCCCAGATCCCCGCCGCTCAGGCCAGCTCCAGTTCCCAGGCCGCCGCGCCGCAAACCGACACCGAAAAAAGCGCGCGCGAAAAGGCTGAAGAGCAACTGAAGCAACAGGAACAGCAACGAGTAATGGGTGTGATGGCAACGTTTAATACCACCACCAACAAGGATGCGCTTCCTCTTTCTCCGGGGCAGAAATTCCGGCTTTTCTTCAAAAGTTCCACCGATCCATGGCCCTTCCTGCTGGCTGGAGTCGTCTCCGGCATTGGCCAGGCGGACAACAGTTACCCGGAGTGGGGCCAGGGCGCGCAGGGGTACGCCAAGCGCTATGGAGCGGCTTACTCCGACTCCTTTATCGGCAATTTCTTTGGAAATGCATTGCTGCCCGTGGTGCTGCATGAAGATCCGCGTTACTTTCAGATGGGAACGGGAAGCGCCACAAAGCGCTTTTTCTGGGCAGCGTCGAGCACATTCTGGTGCAGGCGCGACAACGGCCGATGGGGGCCGAACTACGCCAACGTAGGCGGCAACCTGATTGGTTCCGCAATTGCGCGTGCGTACTACCCCGCCTCAGAACGCACAGTCAGCGATACGATCAGCGACGGGATCACGGTGTCCGTGGAAGGGATCGTTGGCGCCGAGGTCATCGAGTTCTGGCCGGATTTAGCGCGCCACAACAAACGCAAGCACGACGAAAAATTGGCCCGGCAGGCCGCCGCTCAAGCCACCCAGCAGGATACCAAGCAGGAGACCAAGCCGAACCAGGACCAGAAACAGAAATAATGCCGGGCAATTCAACGCGAATGAACTGGAGGGTGTGTGCCTCCGCGTTCAAGCCTTGGTGCGACTGGATCCCTTCTTGCCGATTGGCTTGCTTGCGGGAATCTTCATAGCCTTCATCGCGCCAAGATTCTTCTCGATCAGCGCATACCGCTGCTCCACACACGCGTGGCTTCTCAGCGGATCGGCGGGTGTATGCAGCACGTAATCGAGCAATCGCGGGACTGTGCTCGTGGCCACGTGCAGCCGCGTATCCGAGGACGCGTAGTAGATCAGTACATCGCCGTTTTTCTTCTCGATCCAGCCGTTGCTGAACACCACGTTGGACACATCGCCCACGCGCTCCCAGTTCTTTGGACCGATGAAGTAGCCGGCCGGCTTGTGCGTGATGACCCACGGGCGTTTGAGTTCGGCAAGAAACATGTAAAGCACATAGCGAAGCCCGGCGGCGGTGTTGCGCACTCCGTGTGCAAGGTGGAGCCAGCCTTGTGCCGTCTTGATTGGCGCGGGGCCGAGGCCATTCTTGACTTCCTGAATGGTGTGATACTCGCGGTTGTCGACGATGATTTCGTCGTCGATCACCGCATTCTCAATGCTCCGCGCCAGGCCCCAGCCAATCCCGCCGCCTTTACCGGCCTGGATGAAGTCGTCCTGCGGGCGGGTGTAGAAGGCGTACTGGCCGTCGACGAATTCCGGGTGCAACACCACATTTCTTTGTTGCGGCGACTTCGATTTCAAGTCTGCCAGCCGCTCCCATGCCTTCAGGTCGCGCGTGCGCGCAATGCCGCACTGGGCAACCGCTGAGGATGTGTCCCACTGCGGAGTTTTCGGGTCTTTCCGCTCCGTGCAAAACAGTCCGTAGATCCACCCATCCTGGTGCTTCACCAGGCGCATGTCGTAGACATTGGTATCCGGGTCGCCGGTCTCGGGCATCAGTATCGGATAATCCCAGAAGCGAAAATTATCCACGCCATTGGGGCTCTCTGCCACAGCGAAAAACGACTTGCGATCCGCGCCCTCAACTCGCGCGACCACGAGGTATTTCCCATCGTTCAGCAAGGCCCCGGCGTTGAATGCGGCATTCACGGCGATACGTTCCAACAACAGCGGATTCGTCTTCCGGTCCAGGTCGTACCTCCAGGTGATGGGTGCATGCGCAGCGGTCAACACCGGAAACTCATAGCGGTCATAAACACCGTTCCCGCCAGACAACTTGTGGTTGCGCTGCGACAGAAGCTTTTCCTGCTGCTTGAATAGCCCTTGAACACTTTTCTTGAATGCCGCCTGATTCATCCTGTTCCCACGCTTTCTCTAGCCCTTGACCGAGCTTATCTGTACCAGTCGATTCTCCAAGCCAAATCGATCCTGCCGGTCGAATCGATGAAGCCGTTCCATCACTTCAAAACAGGTCCGGCTGTTGTGGTATGGGCATTTCCACGGCCCCACCTTGTCCTGGCGCGCATCAGGCACCCCATCCCTCGAAACCAGCCAGAACCACTCGCCATGTTCACGATCGACGATGTGCTTCTCAATGAACGCCCAGCTTCGTTCGGCCGCATCCATAAAATGCTGCTGCCCGGAAAATTCGTAAGCGCTCAGGAATCCCACCACGGCCTCAGCCTGCGGCCACCAGTGTTTGTCGGTGTCAAAGTGGCCGTCGGGTTCGCGCTCGTACATCAGCCCGCCGTCCCCATCCAACCCCTCTCCATAAACTGCCTGCGCCATTTTGACCGCGGTTGTCCGCACGCGTGCGAGAACGGCCGCATCGCCAAGAATCTCCGCAGCCTCGCAAAGCAGCCAGCTTCCCTCAATGTCGTGGCCAAAGGAGATCTTCTTCGATCGCGGCTTCCATTCCTCATCGAAAAAAAGAATGAAATGCTGCGTGGCGGGATCGATGATGAATTTAAGGAAGACTTCAATCAGTTCCCGCAATCGAAAGCGAACGGTCACGTCCTCGTGGTAGCGCAGCAGCGTGGCGTAGGCTTCCAGCAGATGCAGGTGCGTGTTCATGGATTTCTTTTCGTCCATATCCACATCGCTCAGCCGCTGGTCCACGGCCAGCGTCCAGTCCCGCTCGTATGTCTCAAAGTAGCCGAGGTGCGCGTCATCGTGGCCTGCAGACTCGATCTGCTCAACCAGCCGCATGGCGCGGTCGGTCGCTTCCTGCTCACCGGTCGCATGGGCATACTCCGCGAGCGCGTACACGGTAAACGCCTGCCCATAGATGCGCTTTTTTGTGTCCAACGGAATGCCGTTGTAATCCAGCATCCAATAGACGCCGCCAAACTCGTAATCCCAGAAGTGCCGGCACAGATATTCGTACGCACGTCGCGCCGCAGCGAGATACTCTGGCGTCTTGTACACGCCGAATGCCTTCGCGAACGTCCAAAGAATCCGCGCATTCAGGATGAGCCCTTTTTGCGCGTGAGGGTCCACGGTCAGGTCGTTCGCAATCTGCCCGCGAAAGCCGCCGTACTCGTCATCGATGGTGTGCTTGAGCCAGAAGGGCAGAATGTCGGCCTGCAACTCCGCTTCCACCCTTTTCCGAAAGTCATTCACCGCAGTCCCTCCCGGCGCGCCCAAAGAGTCTTGAATTCCCATCACGCGGAGGGCGCAAGAATTCCGTCGATCCTGGCCAACTCGTCTTTGGAGAAGACAAGATTCCCAAGAGCAGCCACGTTCTGCTCAATCTGCTCCACGCGGCTGGCGCCAATCAGCGCGGAGGTCATGCGCCCGTCGCGCAGAACCCATGCCAGAGCCATCTGAGCCAGACTTTGCCCCCGCTCTTTGGCCATGTCGTCTAACGTTCGCACCTGGCCCAGCCGGTGCTCGTCAAGGTCATTCTTCTTCAGAAAACTGTTGGGCTTGTTGGCACGCGAGTCTTCGGGTATTCCGTGCAGATAGCGGTCGGTGAGCAGGCCCTGCGCCAGAGGACAGAAGGCAATACCACCAATTCCTTCGTTGCCCAGCACATCTAAAAGCCCATCCTCAACCCAACGCGAGAACATGGAATACCTCGGTTGGTGAATCAGGCACGGCGTGCCCAGTTCGCGCAGAATTTTCGCGGCCACGGCGGTCTGTTTCGCGTCGTAGCTGGAGATGCCGGCATAGAGCGCCTTGCCGGAGCGCACCGCCTGGTCCAGTGCGCCCATTGTCTCTTCGATCGGCGTCTCCGGATCGGGCCGGTGCGAGTAGAAGATGTCCACATACTCCAGGCCCATCCGCTTCAGGCTCTGGTCCAGGCTGGCCAGCAAGTATTTGCGCGATCCCCAGTTGCCATAGGGTCCCGGCCACATATCCCAGCCGGCCTTCGAACTGATAATCAACTCATCCCGATAGGGCTTCAGATCGAGGCGCAGAATCTCGCCGAAGTTGCTCTCCGCGCTGCCATACGGCGGGCCGTAGTTGTTGGCCAGGTCGAAGTGCGTAATGCCGAGATCGAAGGCACGGCGCACCATGGCGCGGCCATTTTCAAACGTGTCGGCTCCGCCAAAGTTGTGCCACAGGCCGAGAGAGATGAGCGGAAGGCGGATGCCGCTGCGCCCTGAGCGCCGGTACTGCATGGTGTCGTAGCGTTGTTCGTTTGCGATATACAAAGTTCTTCTCCTTGCTGGGTACCCCGGAGCCTGCCCTGAGCTGGCCGAAGGGTCTCGCTTCTGAAACCTGGGAAACCATCTAACTCAAGATTCCCTGCACTACAACTTCCTTCCGCCCATCTGCGGGCGCGCGCACTATGTTTCCTTCAATCGCCTCACCATCCACGATCAGCTCAATCGAATTCCCATCGCCCTTGCGCTCGATGGCGATCTTGTACACCACGCCGCGAAATGTCCGTGTCGCCGTGAATCCCGGCCAGTTCCTCGGAATCACCGGCGCAATCTCCAAACCGTCGAGCGAAGTTCGCACACCCAGTATCCACTGCACGATCGCGTAGTAATTCCACGCCGCCGTTCCGGTGAGCCAGGAGTTTTTCGCCTCGCCAAACGTCGGCGCATCCTTGCCTGCAATCATCTGCGCATAGACATAAGGCTCGCAACGGTGCAGGTCCCCGATCTCCTCGCGCGCCGACGGATTGATGCGGCTGTAGTAGTCGTGTGCCGCATCGCCGCGGCCAAGGCGCGTCTCTCCGATCATGACCCATGGATTCACATGACAGAAGATTCCCGCGTTCTCCTTGTACCCCGGCGGATACGACGAAATCTCGCCGAGTTGCAAATAGTATTCCGAGTAAGCAGGCTGCTGCACCACGATGCCGTGTCTTGTGGCCAGATACTCACCCACGGCATTCATTGCACTCTCAGCCTTGCCATCTTCCAGACCAATCCCCGCAAGCGCGCAGAAGCCATTCGACTCGATGAAGATCTTGCCTTCCTCGCATTCCTTGGAGCCGATCTTGGCGCCAAAGTCGTCGTAGGCGCGCAGAAACCACTCGCCATCCCACCCGTGTTCGTTGATTACCACCAGCATCTTCTCGGTCTCGCCGATATACTTGCCGGCCTCAGCGTCCAGGCCGCGATGTTTCGCGATGTCCGCCAGCTCCCGCCCCGCGTACACAAACAGTCCGGCAATGAATACCGACTCGGCAACCTTGCCTTCCTTGTTCGTGGTGGTCTGGAAGCTCTGCCCCGGCGTGTCGGAGAAGCAGTTCAAGTTCAGGCAGTCGTTCCAATCGGCGCGCCCGATCAGCGGCAGCCCATGCGGTCCAAGCCGAGCCAGCGTGTAGTTGAAGCTGCGCTGCAGGTGCTCATAGAGCGGTTGCTCGGAGCCGGGCTCATTGTCATACTGAACCGGTTCATCGAGGATGCTCCAGTCGCCGGTCTCCTTCAGGTAGGCCGAAACGCCCACGATCAGCCAGTGCGGATCGTCGTTGAATCCGCCGCCAATGTCGTTGTTGCCGCGCTTGGTGAGCGGCTGGTACTGGTGATACGCGCCGCCCGACGGCAGTTGCGTGGCCGCCAGGTCGAGGATGCGTTCCCGCGCCCGCGACGGCACCATGTGGACGAATCCAAGCAGATCCTGATTTGAGTCCCGGAACCCCAGCCCGCGCCCGATCCCCGACTCATAGAACGACGCCGATCGCGACATGTTGAACGTGGCCATGCACTGGTACGCGTTCCAGATGTTCACCATGCGGTTGGTATGAATGTCCGGCGTGTTCACCTGGAAAACGCCCAGCGTCTTCTCCCAGTAATCCCGCAACTGCGCAAACGCCGCGTCGGCTGCACTGGCGTCGAGGTACTTCGCAATCACCGGCTTGATTGTTCTCTTGTTGATCGTCTGCGAGCCCGGCGGATCGAATTTCTCGTCGACCGGATTCTCATGGTAGCCGAGCACAAACACGATCTGCCGCGTCTCGCCGGGCTCCAATTCAAGGTTCACCTGGTGCGCCCCCATCGGCGACCAGCCATGCGCAATTGAATTGGTCAGCTCGCCTGCTTCCACGGTCGCCGGCTTGTCCCAGTTGCGATAGCGACCCAGAAACGCTTCCCGCTGCGTGTCGAATCTGCCCGGCTGTGAGCAGGCGAAGTAAGCGAAGTGGTTGCGCCGCTCCCTGTATTCGGTCTTGTGGTAGATAACGCCGTCTTCTACTTCCACCTGGCCGGTATTGAAGTTGCGCTGGAAGTTGGTCGCGTCGTCCTGCGCATCCCAAAGGCAAAACTCGATGCTGGTAAAGCTGGACAACGCAGCCTTCGTCGTCCGCCGGTTGGTCACGGTTAGCTGCCAGATCTCCAGGTTCTCGTCCAACGGCACAAAATACCGCGTGTGCGCCTCAATTCCTTTGTACGTGGACCCAATGACCGTATAGCCCATCCCGTGCCGGCAGGAGTAGTCCTCAAGCTCGTGCCGGGTGGGCTGCCAGCTCGGTGACCAAAACTCCTTCGACTCGTTGTCGCGCAGGTAAACATACCGCCCGCCAAAGTCCAGCGGCACGTTGTTATACCGGTAGCGCGTCAGCCGCCGCAGCCGCGCATCGCGATAGAACGAGTAGCCTCCCGCCGTATTGGAAATGATGCCGAAGTATGCCTGGCAACCCAGGTAATTGATCCATGGAAGGGGTGTGTCTGGTTGCGTTATCACGTACTCGCGATTTTGATCGTCGAAATGGCCGAACTTCATTGCGCTTGCTCCCTCGTTCTGAAACGTTCAGCAAGTATAGTCCCCCACGCAAAATCTAATCAAACGATTTTCTAGAAGCTTTTTTGGCAATTCGGAAACTTTGGATTCCATTTGCGCAACATTGCCTGAGTGTGCAAAAGTATCAGCGCAAGCGAAAATCGGACAATCGTTCATTGTGTTTTGAGTCACTGCCGGATTCCTGGGCCAACGTGAGACACTTACCCGGTTTCCCGAACTGAATTCAGGCGCTCGTTTGAGGCGAAGTAGCAACCATGGCAAGTTCTTTGTTTCTGTCACCATCGAGCTCACGCCCAGTGAGGGAGTTGCTCCTCCTGGCCGTCCTTGCCGGTCTCTTCACCGTTCCGCTGGTTCGGACGATGGCTGCCCAGGCGCCAACGCCGACCACCGCCATCAAAGTGGATCAGGTGGGCTATCCGGTCGATGGGCCCAAGGTGGCTCTGCTCAGCGCGTCGGCCAAAACTTTTGAACTCAAGCGATCCAGCGACGGTGCGGTGGTTTTTAGCGGCAAGTTAACGCTACCGCAGGCCGACGCCGACACCGGAGACCAGGTGCAGGCCGCGGATTTCTCCGGCTTCCGCAAGCCGGGAACCTACTACATCGACATTCCCGGCGTAGGCCGCAGTTGGAACTTCACGCTGGCAGGGAATGTCTTCGAGCACACTTACTACATGGCGATGCGCGGCTTTTACGGCCAGCGCTGCGGAACCGCCGTCGACATGGGCTCGGAGTTTCCCGGCTATTCGCATCCCGCCTGCCATCTTCACGGCGAGTTTCACGCCTCCTCTGGCGCCAAAGGCCCCCGTGACAACATAGGCGGCTGGCACGACGCCGGCGACTACGGCCGCTATGTAGTCAACTCGGGCGTCAGCACCGGCACCCTGCTCTGGGCGTGGGAGATTTACGGCCCCAAACTCAAGAACATTCAGCTCAAGATTCCAGAAACAGGCAACGGGACTCCCGACATTCTGAATGAAGCTCGCTGGAACCTGGAGTGGATGCTGAAGATGCAGGACGACGACGGCGGCGTCTGGCACAAGCAGACCAGCGAGCATTTCTCAGGCTTTGTTACGCCGCAGGACGATACGCTGCCCAGCAAAGTGATCGGGACCGGTTCCGCCCCGTATAAGAGCACCTGCGCCACTGCCGACCTGGCTGCTGTTGCCGCCATCGCCGCCCGCGTCTATCAACCATTTGACGCAAAGTTCGCCGCGCAAAACCTGGAGGCCGCCCGCCGCGCCTGGGCTTGGGCGGAAAGGAACCCCAATGTTACGTTCCGAAATCCTGCGGGCGTTTCGACCGGCGAATATGGCGACCGCGATTGCAGCGACGAGCGGCTATGGGCCGCGGCCGAACTTGCGCGCACTACGGGCGAACCCGCATTTGGCGATTACTTCCTGAAGAGCTATTCCCGGTTTCTGCCCTCCCTGGACACGCCCCCGGCAGAGAGTTGGAACCAGCTAGCTCCCATGGCGTTGTGGACTTACGCGCTGTCTCACCGAAAGGGAATCGACTCCAAGGCCGTTGAAGCTATTCGCCGGCGAACCCTGGACGCCGCGCACGCAGTGGTCGAGCGAACCCGAGCCAATCCTTACCGCATCAGCCTGAAGGCTAGGGACTACGTGTGGGGCTCGAATGGCGTTGCCGCGGGCTACGGCATGTATCTGCTTATCGCCAACGTGTTCTCGCCGGATGCGAGCTACACCGATGCGGCGCGCGACAATCTGCACTATTTGCTCGGCCGCAACACTTTTTCACTTTCCTGGGTAACACAGGTCGGCGAGAATGCCTATCGACACCCCCATCATCGCCCCAGCGGCGGAAAGAATGTGCCGTGGCCGGGCTTGCTTTCCGGCGGTCCCAACGCAGGCCGTCAGGACAATGTACTTGCTGCGTTACCGAAGGATTTACCCCCAGCGAAAGTCTATGCGGATCAGTTGGCTTCCTATGCAAGCAATGAGATTGCAATCAACTGGCAAGCGTCGCTGGTGTTTTTGTTGGCTGGAGAGTTGAACTAGCCAACTGCATTCATGAGAGCCGCGGGAAGACCAACTGACTCGATTGGGAATCCCGAGAAGTTAAACCTGAGTTGACGGCGGCAAGAGCAGCGAATTCACCGCTGTCGGATTCTTGCTTGCCATGCCGTTGCAGTACCGGCTTTCATCGGCCAGGGCGCAAACATCCAACTCTCCGCCGCGCGCGGAAAGAAGATGTCCCTGCCGGAATCGAGGGATTCAATGCATCTCCACACAATCGACCTCTGTATCATCGTGGCTTACCTGATCAGCACGGTGTTCATCGGCTACTGGGTCTCCCACCGTGCATCGCAAAGCATGCAGAACTACTTTCTGGGCGGCAATACGATGCCCTGGTATATGCTCGGCATCTCCAATGCATCCGGCATGTTCGACATAAGCGGCACCATGCTGCTGGTCTCATGGATGTTTGTCTACGGCCTCAAGAGCGTATGGATCCCGTGGCTCTGGCCCACATTCAACCAGATATTTCTGATGGTCTATCTGTCGGCATGGCTGCGGCGGTCCAAAGTGATGACGGGCGCTGAGTGGATCAAAACCCGCTTCGGCACGGGCCGCGGAGCACAGTATTCCCACCTCATCGTGGTCATTTATGCGTTCGTCAGCATCATCGGATTCTTCACGTATGCATTCAAGGGCATCGGCAAGTTTGCACAGACATACCTGCCGTGGCATCTCTCGGCCAACGAGTATGCCCTGATCCTGATCACCATTACAGCGATTTATGTAATCAAGGGCGGCATGATCAGCGTCGTGATTACAGAGGTTGTGCAGTTCTTCATTCTCTCGATTGCATCGTTTGCAGTGGGCTTTATCGCCATGGCCAAAGTCTCGCCGGAGATGTTTCATCGCGTGGTGCCGGAGGGTTGGGACAACATTTTCTTCGGCTGGCATTTGAATCTGGATTGGACTACGCTGCTGCCTGCGGCCACCGCGAAAGTGCAACAGGATGGATATGGGCTGTTCGGCTTCTTCGTGATCATGCTGCTTTTCAAAGGCATACCCATCTCCGGAGCAGGACCCGCGCCAAACTACGATATGCAGCGTGTGCTCTCCGCAAAGAACCCGCGCGAAGCGTCGATGATGAGCGCGTGGGTGAACATCGTGCTCACACCCCCGCGCTACTTTCTTGTCATCGGGCTCACGGTGCTTGCGGCGGCATTCTTCGGTCCCAACCTGCGCGCCATGGGCACCAACATGGATTTTGAGCTGGTGTTGCCCTACGCGCTGGGGCGCTTCGTCCCGGTGGGTCTGTTGGGCTTTTTGATTGCAGGCCTGCTGGCCGCGTTCATGTCGAATTTCGCGGCCACGGTCAACGCGGCCCCACCTTACTTCGTCAACGACATTTACAAACGTTTCATCAATCCCAATGCATCGCCAAAAACCTATGTTCGGCTAAGCTATCTGGCATCCTTTACGGTGATTGTGATAGGAGTGGCGATCGGCTGGAACGTAACTTCAGTGAATGAAGTTGTAGTCTGGATTGTCTCTGGCCTTTGGGGCGGCTACACAGCTTCCAACGTCCTGAAATGGTACTGGTGGCGCTTCAATGGATGGGGATACTTCTGGGGGATGCTGACCGGAATAGCCTCGGCGCTGGGGACGCCGAAAATCATCGCGCACATTCCGTTCGTGGAGCAACTGCTGAAGACGTACTCCTTCAACATGGAAGTGACGATCATCTTTCCATTGGTGCTCTGCATCTCGCTGATCGGTTGCCTGCTCGGTACGCTGCTCACCAAGCAGGAAGACGATGCGGTCCTCATGGATTTCTATCGCCGCGTGCGCCCATGGGGCTTCTGGGGACCAGTCCTCAAGAAGGTGCTCGCCGAGGATCCCAGCTTCAAGCGCAACAAAGACTTCGGGCGTGACATGTTCAACATCGCCGTGGGTATCGTGTGGCAGATTAGCCTGGTGGCGTTGCCCCTCTACATCGTTATCAAGGAATTCTTCCGCGCCGGCATCGCCCTTGCAATCATCCTGGTAACTTCAGTCATTCTCAAATTCACATGGTATGACCATCTGAACGAGCGCGAGGTGGAGACAGACAAAGCTGCCGCTGACTACAAGTAGTGGATAGTTGGGGCAGCAAAGCCGGCGGCGCCTGAGCGTGACGATGCTGCCGCCGGCTATAACTTCCGAAGGCCAAGCAACGCACGATAACCAAAGGCTAGCTAACTTGGAACCCAAGGCGATAACTCTCGAATCAATCGAAGCACCGGTAGATTCGGCATCGGGCGTGTCGATCACTCAGATAACCTATAGCGGTTGGCCTGACAGCTATCTCCTGTCCAACGGTATCGTCGAAGCCATCGTCGTTCCCGCCATCGGCCGTGTCATGCAACTCCGCTTCATCGGCGATTCAGCCGGGACCTTCTGGGAGAACCACGAACTTCACGGCGAGCTTCATCGTTCAGCGTCCAGTGAGTGGCTCAACTTTGGCGGCGAGAAATGCTGGCCCGCTCCACAGTCCACGTGGCAACTGCATCAAGACCGAGCCTGGCCGCCACCCTCCGGATTCGATCCGGCTCCCATGCAAGCCATCGTCACAGAAGACGCCTTGGAACTTAGCTCGGCCATCGATCCGGGCTGGGGAATTCAGATCGTTCGACGAATCGAGCTGACCGCAAGCCAACCGGTTCTGCGCATCCAAACCGAGTACCGGAAGCTGCACGGACCGCCCGTCGAGGTCGCAATCTGGACGATCGCGCAGATGCGGGAGCCCGAGCGTGTTTGCATGCTTCTCGATCTCAAGTCCAAGCTCGTAGGCAGTTACGTTCACCTGCTCGCAGCGGAACCGGCAGAGCTTCGGATTCAAGGGACAGTGTTATCGATTGGACGGCACCGGCGCACGTTCACCAAAATCGGCGCCGATGGTTCCAGCCTGGCCTGGATAGGCCCGACATGCGTCGTCCGCATCGATGTCGAGCCTATGCCTGGAAAATACCCGGACGGCGGATGTCTCACCGAGATCTACACCAATCCTGACCCATTGGCCTATGTCGAACTGGAAACTTTGAGCTCTCTGACCACCATGAGTATTGGCGATCGCATCCCGCACATCGCCACTTACACCGTCACGCACCGTTCAACCCGCGAACTCCTCGATGAAGCGCAAAGGGCCTTCAGCCGGGGCTCAAAATGAACTTCTGACCTCATCGAAAAAGCCTGAAGTTCTTTCTCCGCTCCGCGAGGGGGGGAAGGCCGCAGGCCGCTCTGGCCATCTGGCGGATCGACTTCGCAGCCGGCGAGTCGTCGTGCGCCAACGAAATGGCTGGGTGCTGCGTCGCCCCGTCCGTCGCATCCTCCTCCAAGACCTTCCACTGTGCCGGCCTCGTCAGGTCCTTCGCAACCTGCTCATCGTCGAATCCCTTCGCATGAGGCATGTGCCGGTTCAGCACAACCTGAAGTTTGTGACCACGCGTGGAGAAGAACTGGGCGATCAACCGATTTGCGTTTCTCAGTTCTGAAATCCCCGCCTGGGTGACCAAATACAGATAGGTCGAATCTCCAAACAGGGAGGAATGCATCAAGTCGAGTCTCGATCCGGCATCCACTACTACATAATGGAAGTTCTGCCGAGCCACGGTCATTAGCTTGTCGATGGCCTGAAGGGGGGCGCGGCTTTTGGGAAACTCGCCCGGAGCTGCAAGCACAGATAATCCGGAGACATGCTCGGCAAGCAAAGAGCGGAGAAAGCTTCCATCCAGCCGGCGCCAATCTTCGAGCGCATTCTGAGTCGAGTAATCGCACAGCATACCCAGTTGTAGCGCCGCATCTCCCAGCGGGAGGCCGAAGTCAATCAGTAGAGTCCTTTGCCCCGAAGCCTGCGCTAGCGATAATGCAAAGCCGGTCGCAACCGTGGTCACTCCGCAGCCGCCCTTGGCGCCTAGAAACACGAACAACTTGCCGGCTGCGGATTGAATCCGGCTCAAGGAAGGATCGCGGATCGGCACGCGGGCCAGTGCGCCCGCCATGTCGCCTGGAGCCAGGGGAAGGTTCAGAAACTCGCGTGCGCCCGCCCGAATGCACCGGATCACCAGGTCCCGGTTAGCCCGCGCCGAATAGACCATCACCGTTGCTGAACTCCAGCGGCTGAGGCCTTCCACCACATCCAACGCGTAGTCCGTATCACCGTCCAGATCGACGAACACCACATCGAAATGCTGTGCCAGTATCTGGGGTAAGTCGTTCAGTTCCAATGGATAGGAAAGAAACTCCTGAATCGTCAAAACGACGCCTGATTGTTCAGGGTCCAACGTATTTGGTTCTTCGCTTCCGCCCAGGGCGCTCGCGACCGCATTGCGCCGGCCGTCGTCCGGCCCAACCACCGCAATGGATATTGCGTTGACGCTGGCGGTCTCGTTAACTTCAGTGAAGCTGGACATGCTTGAAATCCTGAACTAATCGCTATCGAGGCCCCTGCTTGCGCCAAGCCTCAAGCAGGTTTCAAAACGCCTTGAGATATTTTCCGTTCATTCGCCTCCCGGATTGGTTGGCTCCTGCCTTGAGTTATCGGCGCAGGCGAGGCAGGCATCAATCTTGGGAATTCTCGACCGAGTTTTGCGCGACTCTATCTATTTGGAATGCTGCCACTGCGAGCCCCCTTGACCGCACGGCCTGGTTGCTCCATTGTGGATGTGACCCGCTCCTATGCCAGTTCTCCAATCCCGATGGACCACCACTGCCGCACTGGCGACACTGGGATTCTTGTGCCTTGTCCTGCGCTCGGATGCGCTCCCAACCCCGTCGCGGCACCTCTCGCTGCGCATGAAACAGCTCCCTAGCAGAACGCTTTGGGTATGGGAGCGGCCGGAGGATCTTCACGACATCGATCCTGCGACCACAGCCATTGCCTGGCTAGATCAGACCATCCTCATAGGCCAGGATGTCGTCACCGTGCCTCGAAGGCAGCCACTCTCTTACCCCACGGGCGCGGCGCGTATTGCCGTGGTGCGGATTGAGGCCTTGCCGGGCGCAAAGCTCGAAGCAGCTCAGCGGCAGCAGGTTGTGACCCTGCTGCTCCAATCTGCGGCTCAGCCTGGGATCGCCGCCCTGCAGGTCGACTTCGACGCGACGCGCTCCCAACGCGCCTTTTATGCATCAGTGCTGACCGATTTGCGCAGCCAAATGCCAGCCAGTCTCCCGTTGTCCATCACTGCCCTGGCCTCTTGGTGCAGCTACGACGACTGGATCGGCTCACTCCCGGTCGACGAGGCTGTTCCCATGCTCTTCCGCATGGAGCCCGACCGTCGCCACCTCCCCGCCGATTCTCCCTGGTTCCGGATTCGCGAACCGCTCTGCATGGGGAGTGTCGGCATCTCCACCCATGAAGCGTGGCCGGATGCAATGGCCGGCAAACGAATCTACGTCTTCGCCGATCACGGATGGCGCCAGGACATTTCCCTCCTAACCGATAGGAAGCTCCCATGAAATCGCGTTTTTTTGTTCCTTCTCCGTTGGTGTTTGTTCTGCTTGCATTGTTTACCGCGCAGGCCTGCGGTCCCGATTTCTTCCCCGATATTTTTGTGCTGAAGCTGCGACCGGATCATCCCAAAGAGTTTGCCGCCGGCAAGCTTGGCGTGTTGCTTCCCACTTACCCGCGGGCCGATCTCATGGTTGCTTTCCGGTACTTGAACGGAGGAACCCTCACCTCCGCTGAGCAGGCTGGCTACGAGCCCACCTATGCCATGAGCGATCCCGAGTGGGAGAAGCAATGGGACGCGGATAATGCCGCCTCGAAACCGGGGGGCGATCCAGTCCAGGTCTGGAAGGGGCTCCGCGACCGCTACGCCGGCCCCGCCCCGGCCGTGCAGCCGCAGCGCACCGACGCTACACCGGAACCTGGCGGCTTTACCGCCCAAACCAGCTACGACAACTGCAACGTCGACGCCTTCCGTACCGCGACGCTCACCTTGCAGTCGCGCGCAAAAACCTGGGGAGAAAAAGGCGGCGATCTCGCCGACTGGATCAAAGGGCAGGATACCGTCTTCTCGAACTGCAGCGCACACCCCCCGCTCCAGCTTCCAGCCGACGCACCTTCCGGGGCTTCCGCGTTGCTCAAGGCCGATCGCGCCTACCAGCAGGCCGCAGCACGCTTCTACACCCCCAGTTACGCGGATGCACGCAAAGGCTTCGAGGCAATCGCCGTAGATGAAAGTTCCCCATGGCGCTTCATCGCTCCGTATCTCGCCGCCCGCTGCCTCGTCCGTCAGGCTTTCGCCGACGCTAGCGTCAACAACGGGGGCGAAGTGACCACCTTCGATCCGGCGCTCATGCAGCAGGCCGCCGATCTGCTCCAGTCTCTGCTCAAGCAGAACCTTCCCGGCGCGCCACGCCAGGCGATTCAGAACGAACTTGATTTTATCCGGATTCGCACGGAACCACTGGTCCGCGCCCGCGAGCTTGCCGCGGCTCTCGCAGGCCCGAAAACAGACGCTAACTACACTCAGCACCTGCGCGACCTCAACTGGTACCTCAACAATCAGTTCGACGATGCGGCGGTACGCGTCGACTTCAATAATCAGGATTCCAGCCAACCGCCTCCAGACTTCGGCAAGGCCTATCTGGAATTCGCGAAGCTTCGCGCCTCAGCCCCACTCGTCGACTGGCTCGTCACGTTTCAATCGCCGGCCAGTCAAGCCAAGGATCACGCCTTAGCTCAGTGGAAATCCACTCAACAACTTCCCTGGTTGCTGGCCGCCATCACCAAGGCCTCGGAGAAGGATGCGGAGGCCGCCGATCTGGTCACCGTTGCCGCTGATATCAAGCCCGACTCCGCTGCATGGGAGTCGCTCACCTACCATCGCATCCGCCTGCTCATCGCGCTTGGTCATGCGCCGGAAGCGCGCACGCTGCTCGATCGGACACTGCCCCAGATTCGCGCCTCAGGCCGCGATTCCTCTGTCAATGCCTGGCTGTCCTTGAGGATGAGCGCCTCTGAAAACCTGAACGAGTTCCTCACCTATGCGCCGCGTAAGGTTATTGCCCCCGTTTCCGAGTCGCAATCTTCGCTGAACGAGTGCGTTGAGGTGATGAAGGACCCCAAGCGGAGTTACGATTGCGCCAGGAAGGCCGACTCGGTTCAGTTCAGTGCCGATTCCGCCAGCTTCTTCAACAGCCAGGCGCCGCTTGCGACTCTCATCGATTCCGCAAACTCCAGCACTCTGCCCCAGCAGCTTCGCACGTCCTTGGCGATCATGGGGTGGGTTCGCGCGGTTCTGCTCAAAGACGATGCTTCGGCGGCGAAGCTCTATCCGTTGCTGCCGCAGAAGCTCCAGCAGCAGGCTGAAAGTGGAACCGGCTTCCATGCCCTCATGACCATCCTGCGCAACCCCGGCCTGCGCCCTTATCTCGACCCCGGCGTGCAGCGGTCCTATTCTTACGACTTTGTGGAGAGCTATGCGGATAACTGGTGGTGCCAGGACTGGAAATCAAACTACGACCCCGGCAATGCCGATGCGGCGCAATTCCAGCCAATTGCCCTGCTCACACCTGCACAGCGCGCCGAAGGAGACAGTGAGGCCAACAAGCTATTGGGCCAGAAGGATGCAGCGGTCTACCTGGGCGGCCTGGTGCTCGAATACGCCGATGCGCATCCCGATGACCAGGACGTTCCCGAATCCCTCTATCTCGTCCTCAGGATGATCCGCTACGGGTGCCAGCGGGTTCCGTCGCAGTACGACAAGACGCCAGACGAAGACGCCAAAAAGGTCGATGACTTGAGAAAAGCAGCCGCGCGCCTGCTCCGCCAGCGCTACACCACCAACCCATGGACAAAGAAAGCCGCTCCTTATGCAGGCTAGGCGCAAACTTTGCGCCTAGCCTACTCGGTCAGCTCCTCAGTAATCACGGCTCCGCCCATTGCGGCCGAAACCGCAGAGACTTTCACCACCTTGCGCGAGTCCTTCGCCACCCACAGCGTCTTTTTGTCCGCGCCCCCGTCTGCCGACGTGACGTCCACCCGGAATGCCTCGAACTTTCCCGCCGGCACCTCCACTGTTTCGATTCCCGCAACGTTCAACTGCTGCAGCTTCACTTTCTGCGTCTGAATGTCGAAGTTGCGGAACGTTGTGTTGTATCCCACGGCCAGCGGCAGAGTGGCAATCGCCTGGTCCCCGCCGGCTGCGTCCCCAAAGAGAGGGCCGCCCATATCGGCAGCGATCGGCTGATTCTGCCCGTTCACACTCATCTGGCCCGTCGCTTTGCCCCCTGCATACTCGACCTCGATATCCACGGAGCCTTGCTTCAAGCTGCGCTTCTGGAGTGTCAGACTCGACTTGGCAATTGCCGACGTGTCCGTCGCGATGCCTTGTGGCGCTTCCATCGTGTTCACTGCCGTCCACGAAGCTCCGCCGTCCGTGATCACGGTTGACACCTTCAGGGCCATCTTTTGCCCGCCCATTTCAATCGAGACCTGGTAATGGTAGGTTCCCGGTTGCAGATCGGTGGCCGGCTTGGGCAGTCCCACGGCATTCGTCTCCACGATTTTGGCCAGTACTACCGTCTTCGGATCGACGGTGATCTCCTTTAGCCGCGCCACCGACTCGGCGGAACCACCCTCCTGGAATCGTCCGCCCAGATATTTCGCCAAGAACTTCTCCGACTCCATGAACAGCGCCAAATTATTCACCGGGCGCGCAAACCCGTGGCCTTCATCCGGAGCCAGAATGTAGTCCACGGGGAATCCGCGATCGCGCAGCGCAATCACAATCTGCTCGGCCTCGCGACGGTTGACGCGCGGATCGTTGGCTCCCTGCGCCACCAGCAAAGGCGTCTTGATCTTGTCCGTGGAGTTCAGCGGCGAAGCTGCCTTCAACAGTGCCTTTCCCTCTGTTGTGGTTGCATCGCCCATGCGCACGGCGAAGGTCTTCCGCGCCGATTCCCAGTAAGGTGGAATCGACTCCATCAGCGTGATCAGGTTTGAGGGCCCGCAGATGTCGACCGCCGCTGCATACAGGCCGGGGGTAAACGCGACTCCAGCAAGCGTTGCATACCCGCCATAGGACCCGCCGATAATTCCCACTCGCTTGGGGTCGGCGATTCCCTCCGCAACCAGGTACTTCACGCCCCAGGTGATGTCGTCCTGCATGGTGAGGCCCCATTGCAGATTGCCGGCGTCAAGGAACTTTCTGCCATAGCCCGTGGAGGCGCGGAAGTTCGGCATCAGCACCGCGTAGCCGCGATTGGCAAAGAATTGCGCCAGTGGGTTATATCCCCATTGATCGCGCCCCCAGGGACCGCCGTGAGGAACGATCAGCGTCGGCAGATTCTTGGCCGGCACGCCTTTGGGCAACGTCAGATACGCCGGAATCTCCAGCCCGTCTGACGATTTGTATGTGATGGCCTTCATCTCCGCCAGGTCCGCGCGCGGCAGCTTTTCCCATATCTTGTACTGCGGCGTAAGCTCCTTGGTCTTGCGATCGAAAATGAAAGTCTCGCCGGGTTCCGTGTCACTGTCCGCCGTCACCAGCCAGGTCTTTTCATCCTGGGTGCGCGATACCACCTTGATCTCTTTCCCCTCAAAACGATGCTCCAGCCAGTGGTTGTCGTCGCCGAACGCCTTCTGCTGGAAGTATGCCTTGGAGCGGTCGTAGTAGTACCACGTCTCCACCAGCTCTTCGGTAGCCTCGGAGAAAAGCGCGCCGCCCAGGTCAACCTTGCCCAGCGGATCGGAATCCACAGGCTCGGTCTTGCCCGTCGCGAGGTCGAACAGGACCAGCGAAACAAGGTTTGCGTCCTTGTTGGTCTCCATGTATACGCGGTTGCCGTCGGTGTGGAAATGCAGCGGCGAGCAGGTTTCGAAGACGTTGCAGGAGTAAACCTGCGTCAGCTTGTCGGCATCCACGCGGAGAATCTCCGTGTCTCCGTTTTCCGCATTGCGCGTAGCCAGCCGCAACTGGCCTTTGAGATCGAAGATCCAATTCGTCACTCGATCCGTGTTCTTGCGCAACAGGGTCTTCTCGCCGGTGGAGATCTTCAGCTTGTAAAGGTCGTGCCAGGCCTTGTCCCGATCGTTCAATCCGATATACACAACATCGGGATCGCTCTTTGGAGCTTCGAACAACAGCACGCGCACGCCTTTCAAGCCGGTCAGGTCGCGCGAGGGCGGAGCATCTGCGCCCGCCTCAGGCTTGGCCGATGGGTCGACGGCATACACGTTATAGTTCTCGTCCCCATCGTGATCCTTGACATAAAGAATGTTCTTGCTGTCCCGTGTCCAGAAGAATCCAGCCACCGGGCGCTTGCTTTCCGTCGTCAGCAGCCGGGCCGCGCTGAAGGGCTCTCCTACCGCCTTGACATACACATTGCGCGTATCCTTCCACGGTTTGAGGAACGCAAGGTACTGGCCATTCGGAGACAACTGCGCCCCGGCGATCTCGGGATTGCCAAAGATCAGATCGCGATCGATCAGCGGCGGCAGTCCGCCCGTTTTCTTGTCCTGAGCTTTGGCCGCGGGTACAAGCAGCGACAAGCAAATCAGCCCGTAGAGAATGTTCTTCATAAATGACAAATCCCTTCTCCCATGAGAGTGAGTGTGGACGGCTTCAGTGGGCCTGGAGCAGAAATGTGGATTCCGCGTAAGTCTACTCCATCGGAGTCGCTGCTTCACAAGTTCGAGTCCACGGCTCAACGGTCTCGCCATTCCGACCTTGGCGGGGAAGGCCGGGTTCCATCGTCCAAGATTCCCGAATCAGACGCTGAGGACGAAAGTAACCGTGCCGATAAGTCCCTATTTATTAGTAAACTGCGGTGCCCGCAAAAGTGATGCGCATCACTGCTTCTGCCGCCGCTGGAGCCTAACATCATTCGGGCTTTTAAGGAAGATTTGTCCGTCATGCGGTGGGACGTTTTGCAGGCCAGAAGAACCGGGAAAACGACTGCAGACAACGGCTTGCGGAGGGGCGAATGGTTGACCGGGAAACAGGCAAGCGCACCTTGGGAGGCAATCGGATATGAGCTGGCGGCAGGATTACAAGATGAAGTGCATGGATGCCGCCGAGGCTCTGGAGACGGTGCATTCGGGAGATCGCCTTTGGATTCAGTCGGGGTGCGGCACGCCTTCTCCACTGGTGGATGCGCTGGTGGCGCGCGCTCCTTTCCTGCAAGACGTAGAGATTGTCCACATGAAGACGCTGGGCAACGCCGACTACACAAAGCCGGAGTTCGAAGGTCATTTCCGTCATCGCGGATTGTTTCTTGGAGAGAACGTGCGCGAAGCCGTGGCTGCGGGCCGCGCCGACTACACGCCGATCTTCCTCAGCGAGATCGAAGAGTTGTTTGACAGCGGCGCGATGCCGCTGGATGTGGTGCTCATGCAGGTTTCGCCACCGGACGACCACGGCTTTGTGAGCCTGGGAACGACGGTGGACTGCACCATGACTGCGGCCCGTTGCGCGCGCGTGGTGATTGCTGAAGTGAATCGGTGTATGCCCCGAACGCACGGCGAGACCTCGATTCACATCAGCCACATCTCTTTCATCGTAGAAACTTCGCGCCCGCTGCTGGAACTCAAGTGCGAACCGTTCACCGAACTGCAGCGTCGCGTGGGAGAAAACGTGGCCTCGCTGATTCCGGATGGAGCCACGCTGCAAACGGGAATCGGCGGAATTCCGGATGCTGTGCTGGCCTGTCTTCAAGACAAACGCGACCTTGGGATTCATACCGAGATGTGTTCGGACGGCGTAATCGACCTGATGGAAGCGGGCGTGCTGACCGGTGAGAGAAAGTCGCTTCACAGGGGCAAGGCAGTTCTTTCATTCGCGCTGGGTTCGCAACGGCTGTTCGACTTCATTCGGGAGAACCCGAGCTTTGAATTCCGCTCGATCAGTTACACCAACGATCCGTTTGTGGTGGCGCAAAACGACAGGATGGTGGCCATCAACTCCGCTCTGCAGATTGACCTCACTGGACAGGTTTGCGCGGACTCTATCGGAACCAGGCCTTTCAGCGGCTTTGGCGGGCAATTGGACTTTATACGGGGAGCGGCGCGATCGAAGGGTGGGGTGCCGATCATCGCTCTGCCATCCACGGCTGTGCGCGCCAGTATTTCGCGGATTGTGGCGGTGCTGGAGCCGGGCGCGGGCGTGGTCACCTCGCGCGCGGATGTGCACTTCGTGGTGACCGAGCACGGCATTGCGTACCTGCATGGGAAGTCCTTGCGTGAGCGGGCAGAGGCGTTGATCGCCATTGCCCATCCGCGGTTCCAGGGTGAGTTGGAAGACTTTGCGGTCCGCGCACACTACCTTGAGCGCAAAACGGCCGAGTATGCATGAAGAGGTCGAAGGGATGAATGAGATGGAAAATATCGAAAAGACAACCAAGCGCGATCGAGGTCAGTTGCGGGTCGATGCGGAAGAGTGCAAGGGCTGCGGGCTCTGCGTGGAAGCCTGCCCGCCCAAGGTAATTGCCCTGAGCGAGCGCATGAATCACTACGGCTATCGCACGGTGGACTACGCGGGCGCGGGCTGCACCGGGTGCGGAATCTGCTTCATGGTCTGCCCTGAACCAGGGGCCATTACGGTGCTCCGGCTAGTGAATCGGCCTGTGATTGCCGCGTATGCATTCAATGCGGGCAACGGGGAGGCGTCGCGTGCATAAGCAACTGATGAAAGGCAACGAAGCAATTGTGAGAAGCGCCATTCTCTCCGGATGCCGCGCGTTCTATGGCTACCCCATCACGCCAGCCAGCGAAATCACCGAAGCCGCGGCGCTCTACATGCCGAAGGCCGGCGGGGTCTTTCTGCAGGCGGAGAGCGAGGTCGCGGCCATCAACATGCTCTATGGCGCTTCGTCCGCGGGCGTGCGCGCGATGACGGCGTCGAGCGGCCCCGGCATCAGCCTGATGCAGGAAGGCATCAGCTATATGGCTGGCGCGGAGCTGCCCTGTGTTATCGCGGATATCACGCGCGGTGGACCCGGTCTGGGAAATCTTGGATCGGAGCAGAGCGACTATCACCAGGTGGTCAAGGGAGGCGGCAACGGCAACTACAGGACCATTGTGCTGGCTCCGTATTCCGCGCAGGAGATGGCGGATCTGACGGCGCTGGCTTTTGAACTGGCCGACCGTTATCGAAACCCGGTCGTGCTGATGGCCGATGGATTTGTCGGGCAGATGATGGAGCCGGTGGAATTTCCGCAGAGGGCCGTTGAGCCGCAACTGCCCGAGTGGGCCGTGGCTGGTACAGCCAGGTCGCGCGGCAACATGATCACGTCGCTGCACATGGAAAACAACGAGCTTGAAGCGCATTTACTCAAACTCGAAGCCAAGTATCAATGTGCCGAACGAAACGAAACGCGCGCGGAAGAATGGCTCACTGAAGACGCGGAGATTGTTCTGGTAGGCTACGGAATTGTCGGGCGCATCCTCAAGGCTGTCGTCGCGGAGGCTCGTGAATGCGGCATCAAAGTCGGCGTTTTGCGGCCCATCACGCTCTATCCATTCCCGAAGGCGAGTTTCCAGCGGCTTGCCCGCCGGGCACGCGTCTTTGCGGTGGTGGAGATGAGCAATGGCCAGCTTGTCGAAGATGTGCGGCTCGCGATCAATGGCGCACGCCCCGTGGAGTTCCTGAACCGCATGGGCGGCAATGTGCCTTCGCACGACGAGGTGCTTGCCCTGGTGCGCACACTGGCGCTCGAAGCCTTGCCGGCGATGAGACGAGAAGAGGAGCGGATGGCCCATGTCTAACGAATCGATTTCCGAATACGAGATTTCGCACTCCAGGCCGAAAGCCCTTTACGAGCGCTTTGAGCGCAAGGATGAGTTAAAGCATCAGACGCACTACTGCCCCGGCTGCGGCCACGGCAACGTACATAAGATGCTGGCCCGCGCCATCGATGAGCTTGGCATTCAGGACCGGACCATTCTCATCAGCCCTGTTGGCTGCTCGGTGTTTGCCTACTACTACTTCGACGTGGGCAATGTGCAGGCCGCGCATGGCCGCGCACCAGCTGTCGCAACCGCGGTAAAGCGCAGTCATCCGGAAAGCATCGTCGTCAGCTATCAGGGCGACGGCGATCTGGCGGCTATCGGCTCCGCGGAAATTCTGCATGCGGCGAATCGCGGCGAGAACATCACCGTAATCTTCGTCAACAATGCCGTCTATTCGATGACCGGAGGACAGGTTGCTCCCACCACTCTGATTGGGCAGAAGAGCACCACCACACCGGACGGACGCAGCGCGGCCAATGAAGGCTATCCGCTGCACGTATCCGAATTGCTGGCCACGCTTGAGGCTCCTGTCTACATCGAACGCGTCGCACTAGGCGACAACAAGCAGATTGCGCAAGCGACACGCGCCATACGGCGGGCCGTCGAAAACCAGGTGCGGGGGCTGGGCTTCTCGCTCATTGAAGTGCTGTCGCCCTGTCCGACCATCTGGAAGATGTCTCCGGTGGAGGCGCAGCGCTGGGTGCACGATGTGATGGAGAAGACCTTTCCGCTGGGAGTCTTCCGCGATCGCACAAAAGAAGCTCAGCCGCGGCCGCTGCCGGACCCTGGGCCATCGCTCGATGAGATTCCAGGACTTCTCGGCGTCGCTGCTGAAAACCTGCCGGAAAACGCATTCGTTGAAAACCCGCGCGCGGAAGAAGTGGATCTGCACGTGCGTGTCGCGGGCTTTGGCGGTCAGGGTGTTCTGCTGCTGGGTGAGGTGCTGGCGGAGGCCGGGCTCGACGCAGGCCTTGAAGTTTCGTGGCTCCCATCGTATGGCCCGGAAATGCGATCCGGCACTTCGAACTGCCACGTGCGCGTATCGAGCAAGACCATCGATTCACCGCTGGTTACGCTGCCGGATGTGTTGGTGGCCATGAATGAGCCATCGCTCAGGAAGTTCGACGCCAGCGTGCGGCCTGGTGGATGGATTATTTACAACGGCGATATCTTCCCACTCGATTGTGAGCGAAAAGATGTGCATGTGCTGGCGCTTCCGTTCACGCAATTGGCCGACGAGTTGGGTGATGCGCGCGCCTCAAACATGATCATGCTGGGCGCGCTGCTGGAAATCGCAGGCGTGCTGCCGCAATCCAGCGTCGACGCCGCTCTGCGCAAACTGGTCAAGCACGCAAAGTGGGTCGATTTGGACGAACGTGCGCTTGCGCGGGGCAGGGAACTGTTTCGGGATGCTTTGGCGGAGGTGTGAGATGAAGGCCGATGGCGATCCGAATCTGACGGTGTATTTCGACGGGCAGTATATGCCGCTGGGCGAAGCGCGCGTGGGAATCCTGACGCATGCCCTGCATTACGGAACCGGCGTATTTGAAGGGATTCGCGCGCATTGGGACGAAGCCGGGCAGGATCTCTTCATCATGCGCCCGCTGGAGCACTATGCGCGATGGAAACAGAACTGCGGCATTCTCCATATCGCGGTTCCACCTTCGGCACAGGAATTGTGCGACATCACCGTCGAGCTAATGCGCCGGAACAACTTTCACACAAACGTCTATGTCCGGCCCATCGCCTACAAATCAGCGGAACGTGTCGGTGTCAGTCCTGACGACGAGGATGCATTTGCAGTCATCGCGCTGCCCTTCGGCGATTATTTGCACGCTGAAAAAGGCCTGCACGCAGGCGTAAGTTCCTGGCGGCGCATTGAAGACAATGCCATTCCCGCGCGCGCCAAGATCTGCGGCGCCTACGTCAACAGCGCCTTGGCCAGCGACGATGCCCGTCGCAGCGGCTTCGACGAGGCAATCTTTCTCAACGAGAGTGGTCATGTTGCCGAGGGCGCAACCTGTAACATATTCATGGTGCGCAAGGGGATGTTGATTACCCCGCCAGTCACGGAAAACGTGCTGGAAGGCATTACGCGCGACTCGATCATGGAACTTGCGCAGCGGGAACTTGGGCTTCTGGCTGTGGAGCGGCCAATCGACCGGAGCGAACTCTATATATGTGACGAACTGTTCTTCACCGGCACCGCAGTGGGCCTGGCGCCCATCGTGCGTGTCGATCACCGCCCAGTGGGGGATGGAGCAATTGGCGCGATCACGCGCGGAGTGCGGCAGTTGTACTTCGATGCGACCCGAGGACATTTGCGATCTTACGGGAACTGGCTGACGCCGGTTTACCAATCGCGGATGAGACACGAGCAGGGCCTGTCTTCTCTGGCAGGTGTGGACGCCAGTTGAGCGAGTGATCCAGTGCAGCCCGTCCGATGAGCAAGCAAATCGCAATCTCGCGGCATTCTGATTGCGAGGACAGTCAACACCATCCGCTATCATTCCCAATGCGGGTTGAACTCCTTCGTCAACCGCAGGGAAACTCATGACGATACCAGCGCCCTCTTCACTCGACACCAAATCCCAGTTGCGCAAGACCATGGGCTTTTGGGATGTGTTGCTGTTCAACATCGCCACTGTGCTCGGTCCTCGCTGGATCGCAGCCGCAGGCCACAACGGCACTTCGTCCATCAGCCTGTGGGTTCTCGCGGCGGTCTTCTTTTTCGTGCCCGGCGCGCTAGTCATCAACGAACTATCCTCGCGATTCCCTGAAGAGGGCGGACTCTACGTATGGTCGCGCGAGGCATTCGGGCCCTTTCACGGCTTTGTCGCGGGATGGACCTATTGGATTTACACTGTCTTCTATTTTCCCGGCCTGCTTCTCGCCAGCGCCTCCATGAGCGCCTACATCATCGGTGGCCGAGGCGCCGAACTCGCGCAGAATAGGACGTTTCTTGTCAGTGTGTCTCTTGGGCTGCTTTTGGTCTCCGTAGTCCTTAACATCGTCGGCCTCAACATTGGTAAGTGGCTTCAGAATGCCGGCGGTGTCGGAACCTATTTGCCCCTGGTCATGCTGGTAGGTGTCGCCGCGATCGTGTGTTGGCGCTACGGCTCCGCGACCCATTTCACCGTCCAGAACATGCTGCCAACATGGAATTGGGACACGGTCAATTTCTGGTCGCAAATTGCCTTCGCATTCACTGGACTCGAGCTTGTCTCGGCGATGAGCGAAGAGGTGCGCAACCCGCGCCGCACGCTGCCACGAGCAGTTTTCGGGGCTGGAGCGCTTATCGCAATCATGTATATCGTGGGCACATTCGCCATTCTTTCTTTGGTGCCCGCGGCAGATCTCGATCCACAGAGCGGCGTCTTTCATGCCATCACCGTCGGATCGATGGCGCTCCGCATCGGCTTCCTCGGAATCCTCGCGGCCGTGCTGGTCACTGTGGGCAACGCTGGCGGCGTAGGCAGCACCGTGGCCGGCATTGCGCGCGTGCCGTTTGTCGTCGGCATCGACAGCTATCTTCCTGCCGCGTTCGGGAAAATTCATCCTCGCTGGAAGACGCCGTACATTTCCATTCTGGTTCAGGCGATTGTCTCTGGCGCAATTCTCCTCGGCAGCCAGATCAACGAGACTACGCGCGGAGCCTATCAGTTTCTCATCGACGCCGCGATCATTCTCTACTTCATCCCGTTTCTTTACATGTTTGCCGCGATCATCAAGCTGGCGCGCCGTCAGGACCGCAAAGAGAATTCCCACGCCATCCTCGTGCCAGGGGGGATAGCCGGCGTGTGGATCTCAGGCGGTCTCGGTTTCCTCGTGGTGCTGGTTGGCATCGCTGTTTCGCTGGTCCCGCCAGGAGATTCCGCAGATAAGTTTGGGTTTGAGCTCAAGCTGGTTGCGGGCACGGCCGCCTCTATATTGCTGGGCCTAATCCTCTACTGGTGCGGCGCGCGCGCAAAGCAGAGTGGCTCCTGAGTCTTGGTAGCCGCTTTTCCGGAGTTGCCAATTCTCAATTTCGGAAGAGAGCCACGATTCCGATCAGCGAAAGGAGCGCCACGGCTTCAGCCGTCAGGTTGAGATCGATGTGGAGTTCTGAGCCGCGGACTACAATCTTCATCGGCGCAATTCCATCCCGGTTGAAGATTGAGCCCCCGTAAATCTTTCGTAAGAAAAATGCGGCAAGACAGCTCATCATGGGAATGACCGCAAGCGCTGCCGCCAGATAAAACCGTGGCTGCTGCAATGGGCATGGCGCGAATATGAGCGCGATCTCAAACAGCGATAGAAATGCATAACTCACTACCTGCCACACAAGATGAAAGCGTGCGTGCGCCGGCCATCGAGGGTTGGTTGCATGTGTGCGATTCAGATCGATTGCGGCGGTCCCCGCGCCTTGCGCAGCGCAAAGAAGAGCGAGCAACCAACGGGCAAGCGCCGCATGTGTCATCGACGCCTCCGCCGAAATTGCTCGCTGGCTCTAGCCGTTGCCATGCAGCACCGTAATCGGGTTTGCTTTGTAATCCGTGGGTGCAAGAGGGAGCGTGACTTCAATCTCCGCTCCTCCGCTTTCACGATTGCGAGCGGTGACAGTGCCGCCATGAGCCCGTGCCACCGCATCGATGAACGCGAGACCAAGTCCGTGCCCATTGGACTCCCGCCCCTTTACCCGTCGTTCAAAAAGATGAGGCATCACTTCATCCGAGAAGCCAGGCCCATCGTCTTCAAAAACCAGCGAAACCGATTCACCCTCAACCTTGAGCCGAATTGTTACAGTGCAGTTGGGGGGCAGATGTTTGAATTCATTGTCGAAGAGATTCGCAATCATTCTATGAATCAGCGATTCGTCTGCTTCGATGGTTGAAGGAGCGCTGCTCTTCAGGAGAATCTGCAGTCCCTTTTCCGACATCGATGGTCCATAGAGATCGATCATGATCTTGATGAGTTCATCGAGATCGACCTTACTGCGCGCCAGCCGCAGCGCATCCGCCTTAGCTTCGGCTACGTCGAGCGACTGATTCAGAAACTCTGTCAAGCGATCCAGCTCTTCGATGGCGGCAACAATCGGCTCAAGCTGCTCGCCTTGCGTAGGCGCTGACAACGACATCTCAAGCTTCCCGCGTATTGCGGTAAGCGGACTCCGCAAGTCATGCGCCAGCGAATCCGTGATGGTGTGCAACTGGTGAATCGAATTTGCGATTCGGTCCAGCATGCGGTTGAGTGTCCGGGACAGGTGGCCCACTTCGTCGTTTCGTTCCGTAGTAGGCACCCTGGCATTCAGATCGGAAAGGCCAATGCGGGAAGCAGCCTCGGTAATCTTGCGAACATGGCTGAGCATGCGCCGGGTTGTATAGAAGACGATGCTGAACCCGAATAGAACCAGCAGCAACCAGATCAGGAAGAACCGCAGGCGCAGGCTGCGTAGCACCCGCAGTTCATCTCTCTCGGAGAGTCCGAGATAAATATTGCTGCGATCGTCGATCCGGATGGAGGCGACGCGAAATGGAACGCCAAACCCCTCAACACGTAAATCCGTAGGATGATCGGGAGCAATCCGGATTGCCTTGATGGCCTGGAGGTTTGCCTTGCCGTTCCCCGCGCCAACCCAGAGCTTGAGCGATCCGTCGTCACCAGTCTGTAAGAAAAACACCGAATCGTTCGAACTGTTTTCCGAGAGCAGCTTGTTCGGAACTTCCTTTCCTGCAAGCTCGGCGACTTCTCCCACAACCCGGTCATAGAGAGCGTCCTTTGGCGTACGCTCGGCCACATCGCCCAGCACTTCAATCTCTCCAGACAACCATGCATCGCTACGCCGCTGAATATCGTTGGCCACAAAGTTGTGCAGAAAGACGAAGACCAGTACTGTGCCGCAGGCAAAGGCTAGCGTAGCCCACAACGAGATGCGCCAGGCCGCGCTGTGCATGATGGGACTAGCGGTCTTTGAGGACATACCCCACACCTCGCAGCGTTCGAATCAGCGGTTGCTGTCCCTTCCCATCCACTTTTCCGCGCAATCGATAGATATGAACATCAACGACGTTGGTATCCGGTTGGATGCGCATACCCCAAACTTTGTCGAGAATCATTGAACGCGTAACCACCCTGCCCGCATTCCGGCAAAGATACTCCAGTAGCACGAATTCCTGGGGCGTAAGTTGCAAGATCTCCCCTGAACGGCTCGCCTCGCGCCGCAGCAAATCAAGTTCAAGATCGAGCACCCGCAACCGGGTTGCCTCGTTGCCGGCAGGGCTATTGTGCTTGAGCAGGTTCCGAAGCCTGGCAAGCAACTCGGCAAGCGCGAAAGGCTTGGTCAGGTAATCGTCTCCTCCCTGTTCAAGGCCTCGCACTCTGTCATCGACGCTTCGGCGCGCAGAGAGAATCAGAACCGGTGCGCGGACGCCAAGCTTTCGAAGCTTCAGAATCAGGCTGATGCCGTCCTGATCAGGAAGCCCAAGGTCAACGATGAGAATGTCGAATTGGCCGTCGATAGCCAGTTGCTCGGCCGTCTTGCCATCTGCCGCTGGCGCCACCTGGTAACCAGCCTCTTCAAGCGAGGTCCGCAGAAAGCTTTGTATGTCGATTTCGTCTTCAACGAGCAGAAGCCGCATGAGGGGATATTAGTTCATCTTCGCCGGGTTTTCATGGGATATCTGCAATGGAATCTCCTCTATCGAAATGAAGACCTCAATAACCGCCAAGATGAACGGATTGTCATGTTAGTGTTGTCTGGCTGTCATTCGCCCCAAGTTATACTGAAAGTGAACCATCGACTTCAGTTTAGGCGCGGCCGGCCTTCAGAAGAGATGAACAAATCGTCATGAGACGGAGCGGCTTTTACGCTCTCCATCGAAGGCGCAAATCCGTCTTACTTATAGAGCTGGGAGCCCCAGAGCGGGGCTGGACCGACCCCGAGTAGAAACTCTCAACACCCACGCTAGCTTGAACTGCAATGAAAGAACTCGATGAGGAGAACTGTGCCAACAGCACAAGGGACCGTCACATTGGACAAAGCGCAAATCGAGGATGCTTTCAAAAGCTTTCTGCCGCTCCCGTTTGTGCTCGACGAGCCCTTCGAAGAGGCACTCCGCCATGTGCTCGACAGCCCCGGCAGCCTGGTGCGCCCCCGGATGGTGTTTCAGGTTGCGACTGCCTACGGCGTGGATGAAATTCCAGCTAAGGCAGTGTCAAGAAATAACATTTACAACTACGCTTTGATGCTCGGATGGATCGTGTAGTTCCATTCGCCGTGGAATTTGTCCGGTTTCAGATTGACGT
>Ga0302275_10000247_pt1 | contig 61063 bp, 51 predicted proteins | sample III_Bog_N2_2_FD_200229 | JGI IMG/M metagenome (GOLD analysis project Ga0302275, IMG submission 200229) | Peat permafrost microbial communities from Stordalen Mire near Abisko, Sweden - III_Bog_N2_2 | ecosystem: Environmental > Terrestrial > Soil > Wetlands > Peat | place: Sweden: Abisko... | reverse complement strand
CAGCGGCGCAACGTCTGCACCGAGACTCCAAGGGCGTCCGCCGCCTCACCTATCGTCACTAATCTGCTCATTTCGGTAATGTATGAGCATGTTTACGCAATGTCAATGCACTCTGTTAAAAACCCCCCTTGGGCGCGCACAAAAAGAGCGGGCAAGATGCCCGCGCTCCCGACCCGTATCGGGCCGCGACGGCGGCCCGACGGTCTTTTATGGGCAAAGCAGCCTCTTACGCTCCTGCTCGGCCCGGCGTTTGAGGCTGGCGGCGGCGGTCGGAAACTGGGTTCCCAGTTGGTCAAAGGTCTTGCAGGCATCGTTCTTCTGATTGAGCGACGCCAGCGCCATCCCCAACTTCAGCAAATCATCTGGCGCCTTGGCGCTCTTGGGGAATTTCTGGAAGCCTTCGGCAAAAGCAACTGCGGCCTCGGTGAATTTGCCCCGAGCGTAATAAGTTTCGCCAAGCCAATACTGGGCATTGGCAGCCAACGGACTGTCATGATGTTGAGCGACGAAGGCCGTCAATGCCCGCTCGGCTTGGTCATACTCGGCCTTATGGAGTAACCCATAGGCCTCATCATACTGCTCCTGCACATTGGCGGAGACACCGCCAAGCCCCGAGCCCGCGCCTGCGCCCGCTGCCGGAGCCGGCGAAGGCGGCGGCGTTTCCGAAGATTTCGCCGCCGGCTTCCCAGCCGGTGCCGTCACCGAAGCGGGAACCGACTTGGCCGGGGGGGCGGTCGGGCTTTGGGATTCGGGCGGTCGAGCGGCCACTGCGGCACTGCTTCCCTTAGAATCCATTTGCGACAGACGGAAATCAAGGTCGGTGGACATCTTGTCCAACCGCTCGCGGAGCTGCGTCACCTCATATCCGGCTTCTTCGTATTTCCCGACCATTTGCTGGACGGTGCGTTCCAATTGGGACAAGCGAATTTCAAAATCAGCCGCCTGGGTGGGCGCCACGCCCCCCCCGCCCACGCTCTGACCACCGCCGCCACCGCGTGCGATCTGGTCCTGAAGCGCCATAACCTGATTTTCCAACCGCGCCAACCGATCCGCCATGTCCCCCTGATCGGCATACTGGGCCCAGGCTGGAGAAGCCCACAGCCAAGCCCCGAAAGCCAGCGCGCTGACAGTCGCGAGGGCCCGGCCGAAGGGACTCCGAAGACCCTGAATCCGCACCAAGCGACGGTCTCCAAAGAGGGGCAGCGTATCAGTCATCTCGGTCATGGACATCCCACAGCCTGTAAGAAAGCAAAGACGCCCCGCCGCAGGAGTAACCCCCCTGCAACAGGGCGGTTTTTCCAACTCAGTTGACGATGGTCACGCCACGCCGGTTCTGGGCAAAAGCGTCTTCGCTGTCGCCAACCACCGCCGGGCGCTCTTTGCCGTAGCTGATGATGGCCACCCGGCTCGAGCTGATCCCCAGCGCCACCAGATAGTTCTTGACCGCCGTAGCGCGACGATTGCCGAGCCCAATGTTATACTCGCGGGTTCCGCGCTCGTCGCAGTGCCCCTCGATGGTGACAGTCAATTGAGAATACTGCTTCAGCCAAGCCGCCTGACGGTCAAGCGTGGCGCGGCCTTCGGGCGTCAGGTCGGTATGGTCATACTGGAAGAAAACCCGGTCGCCGACATTGGCGGCCAAATCTTCCTGGGTTCCGGGACGCACCGAGCCGTTCCCGATGCCGGAGCCGGTGGTCATGCCATTGTTGCCCAAACCGGCGCCGTTGGCATTGCCGCTGTCTTTCGGAGTCGACGAGCAGGCGGCCATGAGAACAACGGCGGCGAATAGACTTAATACCTTCATATACATTGGGTGATCCCCTGGAAGCGATAGCCGAAGTCGGCTGAAGGCGAACGTCGTTGCGGAAAATTACTGAACATGGGTTAAGGAAGCAAGGGTGACCAGGCCGGGTCCGAAGCATCGACAGGCGTTGTCACCCGCCGTTCGTTGCCACCAAAGAGGTTCACAGCATAAAGGCTGGCACTTTTGCCACGGCCATCACTCGATGAACCTTCGCGGAAGAACATCAAAACACGACCATTCGGAGCCCAGGTCGGCCCTTCGGCGTGGAAGGATTCCACCAGTGTACGCTCGCCCGTTCCATCGGGATGAACGACACCGATAGCAAAGTGCCCACCGGCGAGCTTGGTAAAGGCGATATACTCTCCGGTTGGTGACCAAACTGGCCCGCCGTAACGCCCATTTCCGAAGGTGATCCGCTTCAGGCCGGATCCGTCGGCATTCATGACGTAGACCTGCTGGGTACCGCCGCGATCAGACTCGAAGGCGATTTGCCGGCCATCTGGAGAGTAGGAGGCCGAGGTATCGATGCTGGGGCCATCGGTCAGACGGGTTTGGTGGCGAGTCTGAAGATCAAGCGTATAGATGTTGCTGTTGGAGCCATCCGACAGACTCATGATCACCTTGCCACCGTCCGGGGAAAAGCGCGGTGCATAGGTCATGCCGGGAAAGTCACCCAGGACTTGCTGGCGTCCGGTCTCGATGTTGAAGAGATAAACGCGCGGCTTGCCGCCATAATAAGACAGATAGGCGATTTCCTGGGAGTTCGGCGAGAAGCGCGGTGTCAGCACCAACGTATTGTCATTGGTCAGGAATTGATGGCGCTCGCCATCCTGATCCATGATCGCCAGCCGTTTTTGACGTTTGATGGCCGGGCCGGTTTCGGCGATATAAACGATGCGGCTATCAAAATAGCCGTTCACGCCGGTAACCCGCTTGAAAATGGCATCGGCCACCTTGTGGGCCACCCGGCGCCAGTTGTCGGGGGTGGACATGAAAGCCAAGCCGGTCATTTGCTGCTCGGCAACCACATCCCACAAACGGAACTCAACTCGAAGCTGGCCGTCGGCCTGAACCGAAACCGCGCCCGTGACCAGGGCCTGAGCCTGAAGCAATTTCCAATCAGCAAAGCGCGGCGTGCCCTGAAGCGCGGCAGGATCCTGGGTAAAGGCCGATGGATCCACCGGCCTAAAATACCCTGATCGCTCCAAATCCGCCGACACCACCCCCGCCAACCGTTGCCCAGTGTTAGCGGCAGCCCCAGCACCAAGGAACGAGGTGATCGCGATGGGGATGGGCTGGAGAGTCCCGCGCGTCAAATCAAGATTAAGATCGGCTCGGGCCGGAGCCGTAATGGTCAGGATGGTCAGCACCAGCGCGGCGCCGAATCCGGTCCAGACTCTTGGCAGGAAGGCGGCCATCATGGTCATAACAAGTCCTCTGGATGGAAGGTGAACACGCCCTTATGCCACTCGTCATATTTCTCGCGCGGCAGGGGGAGGGGTTGGCAGGCAGGATTCCGAACGGAACGCAAAGCCGCTTCGGCTGCTGAACGATAGGTCGCGTCGGAAACCATCCGGGCGCGGTCGGCTTCTTGAATCTCGGCGTGAGAAACCGCGCCACTGGCGTCGATCTCGAGAAGAATATGGATAGCCATGCCCTTGTAATCACCGGGCAGAACGTTCCAGCAGGGACGAATCTTCTCGATCACCCCATCTTTTTCGTCGGATGTTAGGGTGTTTGACAAGTTACGGGTCGCCCCCGAAGCGGCAGCGGGTGGGGCAGCGGTTGGCGGAGCCGCCCGTGATGGAGCCGCCTGCGCGGTGGACTGCGGAGTCGGCGGCAGGTCATGCTTCAACTTCTCGACGTCCTTCAGCACCTTTGCCAGCGGATCGGCCTCGGTGGGCGGAGTCTTCTCCGGCGGCTTTTCAGGCTGCTTTTTCTCCGGCGGCTTTGCAGGCGCAGGCTTGGGCGGCTCGACCTTCGGGGGCGCGGGCTTGGGCGGTGTCGGTTTCGGCGGCTCCGGCTTAGGCGGCTCCGGCTTGGGGGGTGCTGGTTTTGGCGGCGCCGGTTTTGGCGGCTCCGGCTTGGGCGGCTCGGCCTTCGGCAACTCCGGCTCGGGCTTCGGCGGCTCGGGCTTAGGCGGTTCCGGTTTTGGCGGTTCCGGCTTGGGCGGCGCGGGCTTAGGCGGTGGCGGTTTCGGAGGCTCTGGTTCCGGCACGTCCTGTTTGGGCGGCTGCGGCGGCTGCGGTGGCGGGGGAGGAATCGGGGGCGACGGCACCGGAGTCGGGGGTGGGGGTGGGGGCGTCACCGCCGGCTTGACCGGAGGCTGCGGAGCCAACGGCTCCGGGCGGGGCTCCCCCTGTCTGGGGCTGGCGGTGGGGCCAACCTGAACCACGTCGATCGGGATCATCACCGGGTCCAGCTCCAACGGCTTGTCGAACATCGGCACGACAAGAATGGTCAGCAACAGGATGGCAAGATGAAGAACAGCCGAAGCGATGGCACCGTTCCGCATGGCGTCAACGGTGGGTCGGGTTGGACCGGGCCGGGGTCGACGGGGCCGAGGCGCCAGGAAGAGTCGCGGCAAGGCCGATTTTGCTATAGCCGGCGTTGGCAATGGCGCCCAGCACTTCAACCATGGTTCCGTAGTTATTCTTCTTGTCGCCGCGCACCATGATTCTGGTTTCGGGACTGATATCGGGGATCGCTTTCAACGCCGCCACCAAGCCGGTCAGAGTCACCAAGCTTTCCTGAACATAGATGCTGCCGTCCTCTTTGACCGAAACCGTCAGCGGCTTTTTGTCGGGTGAGGCGACTGGCTTGGCCTGGGTTTGGGGCAGATTGACCGGGACGCTGACGGTCAGCAACGGCGCCGTCACCATAAAGACAATCAACAGAACCAGCATGACGTCGACAAACGGCGTCACATTGATCTCGGACATGGGCTTGTACAGACGGCGGTGGCCGCCTCGTCCGCCAACTTTGGCCCCGAGCGGTGCGCCCATGACTAGGCTCGCTCCTCCAGATGACGGGACAGAATCGCGGCAAACTCCACGGCGAAGGCTTCCAGACGCTCGCCGTAACGCCCCAGATCGGTGGAGAACTTGTTATAGGCCACCGCTGCTGGAATCGCCGCCACCAACCCCAGAGCGGTCGCAAACAGAGCCTCGGCGATGCCGGGCGCCACCACCGCTAGGCTGGTGTTGTTGCTGTTGGCAATGGAGGTGAAGCTGTTCATGATGCCCCAAACGGTGCCAAACAGCCCTAGAAAGGGCGCGGTGGAACCAACCGAAGCCAAAAAGGTCATGTATTTTTCGATATCCGCCATCTCGCGACCGATGGTCAGGGACATGACCCGTTCGACCCGCTGTTGAAGGCTGGCGCGCATGGTTCCAGACGAGGTTAGGCCGCGTTCGGACGCATGCCGCCATTCGCGCATCCCGGCGGCAAAGGTTGCCGACATCGGATCGGTGGCGGCTTTCCCTACGCGGTCATACAAGGCATCCAGCGAACCGCCAGACCAAAAGCTCTCTTCGAACTCGGCGGCGGCGGCGTTCAGCCGACGCAAACGCAGGGCCTTTTCAAAGATGATCGCCCAGCACCACATAGAGGCGGAAAACAGAACCAGCAGCACGAATTTGACCAGCAGATCTGCCGACATGAACAGGCCGACGATCGACAGGTCGTGGTGGCTGGCTAGGGCTCCGCCCGTTTGGGCGGCATCAATCATCGTTTGATCCATGTCCCTTACTTCCCTCGGCGTGGGTCGGAGCCCTGAAGATCGCTCCGGTATCGGCCACGACTATTGCTGTTCATCCCCGGCGAATCGCCGCAAACCATTGCCGATGACCGGCGGAATCCGGGCGGCCTGTCCGGCTGGGGTCATACAGGCCAGACGAACCAGCCCTTGGACCAGTGTGCGGTCACGCTGCACCCGCTGTTCCACAATCAGGCTCGCGCCGCGGATTTCGGCAATCCTAGTCCGAACTTCAAGGAGATCGTCGAGTTTCGCCGGGGCCAGATAATCGATTTCGCATCTGCGTACCGCAAACAGCACACCATGGTCTGCGGTCATTTGGGCGTGGGGGGTTCCAAGGCAACGCATCATCTCGGTACGCGCCCGCTCCAGGAAGTGCAGGTAGCGGGCATAATAAACGATGCCGGCGGCGTCGGTATCCTCGAAATAAACCCGGATCGGAAACAGATGGGTGCCGGCGGTGATATGGCCGTGGGCCTGGGTCATGAACTGGGTCTCCGGTCGTCCTCGTCTTCGCCGCTACCGGCTTCGGGCTCGTGCCCGCTGCTTCCGGCCTGGGCGGGGATGGTCAGCCGGTCGAACAGATCGGCGCCCCGGAGCGAAGCCGGAGCGGGAGGCGTCAGACCGAGATAGCGGAAACCGGACTCGGTCAGGGTCCGGCCTCGCGGTGTCCGCTGCAACAGGCCCTGTTGCAGCAGGTAGGGCTCGATCACCTCTTCCAACACGTCCCGCTGTTCCGAAAGCGCCGCCGCCAAGGTTTCGACCCCCACGGGGCCGCCGTTATAATCGCGAGCAATGCGCCCCAGGTAACGGCGGTCCATAGCATCAAGCCCGTTTTTGTCCACATCAAGGCGGGTCAGAGCCGCATCGGCCAGCGCCGCATTGACGGTGTCGGCCTGATGGAACGCAGCAATGTCGCGCACCCGACGCAGCAGACGCCCGGCCACCCGTGGCGTCCCTCGGGCACGGCGAGCGATTTCGGCAGCACCATCGACGGTCATGGCCTGCCCCAGAATACTGGCCCCGCGCCGAACGATCAGCTCCAACTCAGCCGGGGTGTAAAACTCTAGCCGCAACGGAATACCGAACCGCTCACGCAAGGGCCGGGTGATCAGGCCCGAGCGGGTCGTGGCACCAACCAGAGTGAATGGCGGCAAGTCGATCCGCACCGAGCGCGCCGCTGGTCCCTCGCCAATGATCAGATCAAGCTGGAAATCTTCCATCGCTGGATAGAGAATTTCCTCAACCGCTGGCGACATCCGATGAATTTCGTCGATAAACAGCACGTCACGCGGCTGAAGATTGGTCAGCAGGGCCGCCAGATCCCCCGCCCGCACAATCACCGGCCCCGAAGTGGCGCGAAACCCAACCCCTAACTCCCGCGCAACAATTTGCGCCAGGGTGGTCTTGCCTAATCCCGGTGGCCCGTGGAACAGCACATGATCTAACGGCTCGCCCCGGCTGCGGGCGGCGGCGATAAAGATGCTCAGATTTTCGCGCAACGCCCTCTGGCCGACAAACTCGGCCAGAGTTTGGGGTCGGATCGCGGTCTCGGGACTATCACTTTCGGCAAACTCCGAACCAAGAGCCCGGCTGGCCGGTGGCGCTGCTGGAGCGGTCATCGTTCAGCCTCCCGACGACCCAAAGTCTGAAGGGCCTGGCGAATGACGGTCGACAAAGTGGCGGCGCCCCCCAAGGCATTGGCCGCCGCCAACGCCGCCGCGAAGGCCTCGCCCCGGCCATAGCCCAAATTGACCAGCGCCGACACCGCATCTCCGACCACCGCCGCCTCGAGCACGACGGCAGCCGAAGCGAAACCAGAGGCGCCAACCTCCGAACCTGAACCGCTCCCCACCGCTGCCGGCCCTGCCCCCGAGCCCAGCGTCATGCCGCCAACCTTGTCCTTGAGTTCCGAGAGAATCCGGGTGGCCAGCTTGGGACCAACGCCATCGGCGCGGGTCAGGGCGACACGGTCCTGGGCGGCAATGGCCCGAATGAGATCGTCAGGCGTCAGAACACTGAGCAGCGCCAGCGCAACCCGAGCCCCCACCCCCTGGACGGTAATTAACAGCCGGAACCAGCTCCGTTCCGCCCCGTCGGCAAAGCCGTACAGGGTGATTGCGTCTTCCCGAACGTGGGTGTCCACCAGCACCGTCACGACCGCCCCGGCCTCGCCGAACCGATTCAGGGTCCGGGCCGAACAAAAGACCAGATAGCCAACGCCCGCGACATCAATCACGGCGTGATCAGCTCCCAGGTTATCCAATCGGCCACTGAGTTTCGCGATCATGGGCGCTCTCGCGGAGGGGGATTTCGGGAGCGCCGCTCGCCACCCCGACCCGCCGTCGGAGCCCAAGCCAAGCGACTGGTGCGATGATGAGCATGACAAACGGCCACCGCCAACGCATCGGCAGCGTCCGCGCTGTTGATGGTGCAACCAGGCAACAACACACGCATCATCATTTGGACTTGGGCCTTGTCGGCATGCCCAGCCCCAACCACCGACTTTTTAACCAGATTGGTCGGGTACTCGGTCACCGACAAACCGCGTCGGGCCGGCACCAGCAGCGCCACAGCCCGAGCCATCCCTAACTTAAGCGTCGAACTGGGGTTGCGGTTGACAAAGGTCTCTTCCACGGCGGCCTCGTCGGGGCGCCAAGTGTCCAGAACCGTGACCAGCGCGTCATGAAGCTGGCACAACCGCTCGGCCAGCGAAGACTCGCCATCGGAATGAAGCGCCCCGTCCGCCACATGGCGTAACGCATTGCCCGCCACATCAACCACGCCCCAACCAGTGTGGCGTAAACCGGGGTCGAGGCCGATAATCCGAACGCCGCGCTTGGTGATGGAGTCAGTCACCTCGCCTTGGTCCTTTGTGGTTGGAACGCGGCCCGTCCGCCCGCCACCCGGTCGAAAGAGCCAGGGTCCATCGGCGCAGGATTACCCCGCCAATTTTTCCATCAACGCTTCAGGGATATCAAAATTGCCTTCGACGGTCTGGACGTCGTCGTTGTCTTCCAGAGCATCAAGCAATTTGAGCAGGGTGGCCGCCGCGTCTTCGTCGGGGGCGACGGTGTTCAACGGAACCCAACCCAGACGGGCGCTTTCAGCCGCACCGAACTGAGCATCCAAAGCGTCCCGCGTGGCCGAAAAGCCCTCAACGCTGGTGGTGATGGTGTGGCCGTCTTCGTCGGAGTCGACATTCTCGGCACCCGCCTCCAAAGCCGCCTCGAACATGGCTTCAGCCCCGGCGCTGGCCACGGCATAGCGAATCTGGCCGACCCGGTTGAACATGAAGCTCACCGAGTTGGTCTCGCCGAGCGAACCGCCATGCTTGGTAAAAGCAGACCGCACCTCAGCCGCCGTGCGGTTGCGGTTATCGGTCAGCGCCTCGACGATCAGCGCCACACCTCCCGGCCCATACCCTTCGTAACGAACCTCTTCATAGGCGGCGGTGTCGCCGCCGGGCGAGCCGCTCTTGATGGCCCGTTCAATGCGATCGCGCGGCATGTTCTGGGTGCGGGCCGCCTGGATCGCCGCCCGCAGCCGAGGATTGGCCGCCGGATCGGGAAGTCCCGCCTTGGCCGACACCGAGATTTCCCGCGCCAGCTTATTGAAGACCTTGGCCCGCCGGACGTCCTGCGCGCCTTTGCGGTGCATGATATTCTTGAACTGGGAATGACCGGCCATGGGGCGTCGCTGCCTCTACCTGCATGCTCTTAGCATCAATGATCGGCCCAGGCTTTACCAGATATGGGACGATGATTCCATATTTTGTGGAGCCACCCTTGGAACCATTGGGTATCGTCCTGGTCACGACACGCCACCGCAGCAAAGACCCAGCGACTCGGACGCGCGGCCTCGCGCCTCATGCCGTGACGTTGACGGAAACCGGCGTCGGCGAGGAAGCCTCCGGGATATCGCCCGTTTTTACCGTGCTGAATGCCATATCCACATCCTTTTCCGCCTTGCGGATGGCCCTAAGGGCGTGGCTTTTGTCGTGGGATTCAAGAGCGGTGCGGGCCACCAGTCCCTTGAGACTGGACAGCGCCTCCCGAATCTGATCGAGAGACGATGGGCCGGTCATCGCCAAGGCTTGGGCCGAAGAGGGAGCCGAGGATAAGGTCGTGACGGTCGCGCCCGTGGCGATCAACTGATTAACCAACGTCCGCCGAGCCGCTGTCAGATCGGTGATGACCTCGTGATCTCCGGCACCATCGGTTGCAGGACTGCCAGCCGCATCCGTGGGCGAAAGCGTAGGCGTAGCAACATCCTGATGAGTCTCCGTTGAGGCCGAGGTCGATACCCCCTCGGTCTCTTCCGCCTGACCGGCTTCCTCTGGAGCACCATCGGTCTCGGTGCCCGCGTTGGCGCCGGTATTCGCGGCATTGTCGGTGCCTGACGCAGCAGCCGAAGAGGTTGAAGACGTTGAAGAGGCGCCAGCGGTCACCATCAAGTTCCCGGCTGCGGCACCCACCTCTTTGGCCAATTGGGCCGCCTGACGCGCCACAGTCTTCGGATCGCCCCCCAACAGGCATAACACCTTGATCCTCAAGAGCAACTGGCGCAGTTGATCCTGAGCGATAGCCGCCCCAGCATTTCGGGTGGCTTTGGCCACCTGGGTCACGGTAGCAAGGGCTTGTGCTTCTGCACGCTGGGTTGCGGCGGACAAGGATGGAGACGAGGACGAGGTGGTAGAGGAGAGCGAAGACGAGGATGAAGCCGTTAGGATACCGGCTCTGACTCCACTCAGTCCGCCCCCAGTCACAGTCAAACTCGACGTCATGGCGTTACTCCCTTCGGCACGCGTGAAGGCTCGCCGGTCTCATACCATCGGGCCTTGATGGTGACTCATCAAGGCTGCCCTCATACCATCGAGCCTTGATGTTGACTGATCAAGGCTGCCCTCAGACGCCGGGCGGGCGCATCCGCGCCCTTGGCTTCGCGCGCATGGGCGCGCGGGGCCGCCGTCGCGGCCCGAGGACCGGCAGTGTGTCATTGTTATAGCTCGCCGGTATCAGACGCCGGGCGGGCGCATCCGCGCCCCCTAGAGTCCACACACTGGGGCTTCGCGTCCACGAGGACGCGGGGCCGCCGTCGCGGCCCGAGGACCGGCGATGTGTCAGGATCAGGGCTCGCCGGTATCATTCGCTCGCCGGGACCACCGAGACAAAAGCCCCCAAAACTTTCTTTCGCCCGCCCTGATCAAAATCGATCTCCAGCTTATCGCGATCGACCGCGCGAATGGTGCCGGAACCAAAGGTCGGGTGAATCACCCGCCCTCCCGGACGATAGCAAGACCCGCTCGTCGCTTGAGCTTCAATCCGGCGAGCCTGCCCTTCGATCGTTGGAGGCTTGGAATGGGAACGCGTGGATGAAGCCGGCGCCGGGCGAAAGCGATCGCCGCCACCACCAAAAGCTCCCCCGCCGAAAGCGCCGCCAAAGCCCCCGCCGGATGCTCTCCCCCTGAAAAATCCGGCAGTGCCGGAGATTGGCCCGGCACTCGCGTTGCCTTCGCATTCGATATGCGAAGCCGGCAACTCACCCAAAAAACGGGAGGGCAACGTATCCGTCCAGTTAGAGTAAATGCGGCGGCGACAGGCATGGCTGATGCAGGCCAGACGGCGGGCACGGGTCAGGCCGACATAGGCGAGGCGCCGCTCTTCTTCCAGACCGGCCCCCCCCTTCTCGTCCATAGATCGTTGACTGGGAAACAGCCCCTCTTCCCAACCAGGGAGAAAAACGATGTCGAATTCCAGGCCCTTGGCGCCATGCAGGGTCATAATGCTGACCTTGTCTTCGGGACCGCCCTGATTGGCCTCCATGACCAGCGCGACATGCTCGAGAAACTCCTGAAGAGTCTCGAAGTCACCCATGCCGTTAATCAGTTCCTTGAGGTTATCCAGCCGCCCCGGCGCTTCGGGAGTCTTGTCCTCCTGCCACATGCGGGTATAGCCGGATTCGTCTAATACCATCCGGGCAAGCTGGGTGTGAGATGTGGTCTCCCGCAGGCCCCGCCAGCGTTCAAAATCCTGGAGCAACCCCCGCAACGCTTGCCGGGGCTTGGCCTTGAGGTCATCGGTGCCAGTGAGCCGCCAAGCGGCTTCGGTCATGGGGACTTGGCTGGCCCGTCGAACCTGATGAATCAGGTCTAAAGCCGCCGGGCCGATCCCCCGCTTCGGCAGATTGATAATCCGTTCAAAAGCCAGATCATCGGCAGGCTGGGCAATGACCCGGAAATAGGCCAGCGCATCGCGGATTTCCTGACGTTCATAAAAGCGCGGCCCACCGATCACCCGATACGGCAGACCCAATGTCAGGAATCGCTCCTCAAATTCACGAGTCTGGGCGCCGGTTCGCACCAGCACGGCCATCTGTCCCAGACGGGTTCCGCGCCGCTGGTGAGCCTCGATTTCCTCCCCGACCCAGCGGGCTTCGTCCAGACTGTCCTCCAGCTCCATCACCCGGACCAGATCGCCAGCCCCAGCAGCGGTCCACAGGACTTTACCCAACCGCTTCTGGTTATGAGCAATCAGCCCCGAAGCCGCCGCCAAGATATGGCCGCTTGATCGATAGTTTTCCTCCAGCCGAATCACCTGAGCGCCTGGGAAATCCTGTTCAAAGCGCAGAATGTTGCCAATCTCAGCCCCGCGCCAGCCATAGATGGATTGATCCTCGTCACCCACGCAGCACAGATTGCGATGCCCCTGAGCCAGTAGACGCAACCATAAATATTGCGCGACATTGGTATCCTGGTATTCATCCACCAGCAAATAGCGAAAGCGTCGATGGTAGAGCGCCAATATATCGGGATGGGCTTGAAAGACGGTGAGCATATGCAACAGCAGATCGCCAAAATCGCAGGCATTCAGTGTGCGCAGCCGGTCCTGATAGGCGGTATAAAGCTCCACGGCCCGACCGCCCACCGCGTCCCCGGCTTCGGTTCGCGTCACTCGATCCGGGGGCAAGCCCCGGTCTTTCCAGCGTTCAAAAACACTGAGAACCTGCCGGGGCGGCGTCTTCTTGGCATCAATGTTGGCCGCTTCCAACAGTTGCTTAACCAGTCGTAATTGATCGTCGGTATCCAGAATCGTAAAGGCGCTGGTCAATCCGACCAACTCGGCATGCCGCCGCAACATGCGGGCTGCCAGAGCGTGGAACGTCCCCAACCACCAGCCCTCAACCCCCGTAGTGCCCAACAAAGCCGCCACCCGCTCGCGCATTTCCCGCGAGGCCTTGTTGGTAAAGGTCACAGCCAGAATCTCGAACGGCGTCGCCCGACCGGTCATCAGCACATGCGCCAACCGGGTGGTCAGCACCCGAGTCTTGCCGGTGCCGGCACCGGCCAACAACAACACGGGCCCATCCAACGCCTCCACAGCCCGGCGTTGAGCTGGATTGAGGGCCTCAAGATTTAGGATGGGCGCGGGGGGCGGCAGCGCCTCCTCGGGTTCGGACAACGCCCCTAACGGGTCATCGGGCCAGATATCCTCGGGCGAGACGTCGTCGGGCAAGACAGCGGCGGATGGGAGCGAAAAAGGATCGGACATCATGCCCTCTCTGTATCATACCGGCGAGCTCTGATACTGACACATCGCCGGTATCGGGCCGCGACGGCGGCCCCGCGCGCCCATGCGCGCGAAGCCAAGGGCGCGGATGCGCCCGCCCGGCGTCTGAGGGCAGCCTTGATGAGTCACCATCAAGGCTCGATGGTATCATACCGGCGAGCCCTGACAATGACACAGTGCGGCGCTCCTTCAAACGTCGAGCCGCTACTCTAACGCCGCCCCTGATCGCCCCCTCACACCGGGTGTCATCAAACGGGTTGTCCGCACCGGCACCGACAGTGTATACTTGCCTTCGTTACGATCTGGATACAATCAGCGACCAAACGAAACACGCAAGATCGACGCTTCCCCCTCGGAAGGAGACGCGCCGGGTTGGTGTTTGCTCGATGCATGGCAAGCCTTTCAAGGGGTTGATGCCCTTTGTGGGCCGATGCGACGTGGCGTTCGGGCGACCTGATACGTCCTTTACACAGTGACGCTTCAGCAACAGTCGGACGGGAAAGACATCTTCATGTCTTGCGCTTGCTTGCGCCGCAACAAAGGCGCTGCCTAACTGTGATGAAATAGTGGCAGCGGAATGGGATGAAGCCGCGCGCAATACTGGCGCGCGTGAAACGCGCCAGCAGATCCCGAAGCGTATTGATACGCATAAGGCAGTCTGGTTTCCGGGTCAAAGATTAATTGGGAAGAAGCCTATGGACGGATTGGCGTTTGGGTTTGGCCTGAAAGACACTTTAGGGGAGCTGATCGGTCGGGTTAGAGACCAACTAAAGGGGCTCCAGAAGGCGGACGGCCATTTCGTATTTGAACTTGAAGCAGATGCAACGATTCCGGCTGAGTATGCAATGCTCTGCCACTTTCTCGGAGAACCCAATCGCGAGGTTGAAGCCGAGATTGGCAGCTATTTGAGGGCGCACCAAGCCGAGCATGGCGGTTGGCCGCTGTTCCATGACGGCGATTTCGACATGAGCGCCTCGGTCAAAGCCTATTATGCCCTCAAGCTGATGGGCGACTCCCCCGAGGCTCCCCATATGGTGCGGGCACGGGAGGCGATTCTCTCCCGAGGCGGCGCCGCTCGCTGCAATGTGCTGACGCGCTTTCTGCTGGCCCTTTACGGCCAGATTCCTTGGCGCGGTGTGCCGGTGATGCTGGTCGAGGTGATGGTATTGCCTCGCTGGTTCCCGTTCCATTTGTCCAAAGTGTCCTACTGGTCGCGGGTCACTCTGGTTCCGATGCTGATCCTTCAGGCCCTCAAGCCGGTGCCACGCAACACCCACGGCATCGATATCCGCGAGCTGTTCACCATCCCGCCCGAGCACGAGCAGCGCTACAATGTCAACCCGACCGGGACATGGTGGGGCGACGTGCTGTTGGGCCTGGACACGGTTCTTCAGCATGTGGAGCGCTTTCTGCCCCGGCCCTTCCGGCAGCGCGCCATTGACAAAGCCCTGGCCTTCGTCAAAGAGCGCCTCAACGGCGACGATGGACTGGGGGCGATCTTCCCGCCCATGGCCTTTCTGGTCATGGCGTATGACGCCTTGAACGTTCCCAAGGACCATCCCGACTTTGTCACTGCGCGTCGCGCCGTGGACAAGCTGTTGGTCCGTAAGCGCGACGGGGGATACTGCCAACCTTGCGTGTCGCCGGTTTGGGATACCAGCTTGGCCGCTCACGCCTTGATGGAGGCCGGAGAGGCGCCGAACGGCGAGTCCGTGCGCGGGGCCTTGGATTGGCTGATCGACCGGCAAATTTTAGACACCGTTGGAGATTGGGCCGACGGCCACCCCAACCCGCCCCGCCCCGGCGGTTGGGCCTTCCAATATGGCAATGCTTTTTACCCCGATGTCGATGATACGGCGGTGGTGGGCATGGCCCTGCATCGGGCTGGCGACGAACGGCATCGGGAAGCCTGGGAACGCGCCGCCGAGTGGGTGATCGGCATGCAAAGCCGCAACGGCGGGTGGGGCGCCTATGACGCCGACAACACCCACGCCTATCTGAACCACATCCCGTTTGCCGATCATGGGGCGCTGCTGGATCCGCCGACGGCGGACGTTTCCGCCCGCTGCGTGGGCTTCCTGGCCCAAATCGGCCATGGATTGGAGCATCCGGCGGTCAAGCGCGGCATTGACTATCTGTTGCGAGAACAGGAACCGGATGGATCCTGGTTTGGGCGCTGGGGCACCAACTATGTTTACGGCACATGGTCGGTGCTGTGCGCGCTGAATGCCGTTGGCCTTGATCACGAGCATCCAGCAATCCGACGCGCGGCCGACTGGCTGCTCTCCCGACAACGCCCGGATGGCGGTTGGGGCGAGGATTGCGCCACCTATTGGGCTGGACGGCGCACCGAGGCCAAAGCCAGCACCCCCTCTCAAACCGCTTGGGCCGTGCTGGGCCTGATGGCTGCCGGCGAGGTCAAGAACGAGGCGGTTCGACGGGGGGTGGCGTTCCTGGAGCAAGCCCCGCGAACGGGCGCTCGCTGGGAAGAAAAGCTCTATACCGGCGTTGGCTTCCCGCGCGTGTTCTACCTCCGATATCATGGCTATGCGGCCTATTTCCCATTATGGGCGATCTCCCGTTACCGCTCGCTGATCAGCAGCAACGATCACCGGGTCACTTACGGCATGTGATTCGAAGTCTGGAAGCGCGGGCCTCCGGCCCGCCTTCCACCTGATAACGCATAGAGCGAGCAAAATTGCCCGCGCTCCTAGGAAGGCCTTTCTTTATCGCCCTTGCTGGAACCATGGCGATCCTGGACCTGCCAAGACCAATGGCCTTGGACGTTGACACGTCTGCGGCGCCCTCAGACGCCGGGCGGGCGCGTCCGCGCCCTTGGCTTCGCGCCACGGGGCGCGCGGCGGCGGTCGCCGCCGAGACCAACACGACGCGGCGCCCTCAGACGCCGGGCGGGCGCGTCCGCGCCCTTGGCTTCGCGCCACGGGGCGCGCGGCGGCGGTCGCCGCCGAGACCAACGGCACGGATCATTGTCTAGGGCCGTTGGTATAACACAACGCTTTCCAAAAGCTCCCGACCTTTGGTAGGTCCGGGGTAAATCCCTGGTGGGGGCGCGAACATGCCCATCGACGCTTATCAAGGGCTGTGGCACGAGTTCGCGGTTGAATCCGACGAGCATCTGGCGCGGATTGAACCCTTGCTGGTTCAAGCCGAGGCGTCGATTGACCTGACCACGGCGGATATGGTCGCGACCCTGTTTCGCGATATGCACTCGATCAAAGGCATGGCGTCGGCCTTGGCCTTGCGCGGTATGGAACGCCTAGCCCATCACGCCGAGCATCTGCTTGGACAAGTGCGGGAGGGCCGATGCCCCCTGGAATCGTCGTTGGTCAGCGTTCTGCTGGAGGCGTTTGACGAACTCAAACGGCTGCGCGCCATCGCCGTCGCCACCCAAGCCGACGCCCCCGTGGCCGAAGCGGTCATGGCGCGGATAGATTCGGTGCGGGGCCTGCTGGAAGGACGACTGCCACTCCCCCCGGCTTCCTTTGCCGCACCTCTTCCGGTATCGGAAGCGACGGCCGGTGATGATCCCCCGCCGCTTCACCCAGATCGGGAGGCTTTGGCGCGTTATGTCGCGGCCCTTCGTCCCGAACTGCCGCATTTGGCGCATTTGATCGGCCCAGAACTGGAAAGTCCGGCGGTGCGCGCCACCATTCGAGCGGCGCTGCACGTCATCCGCTGTGGGGCTGAAGCCCTGGCCTTCCCGCAAATGATCCGCACCGCCGTTGCATTAGCGGACTTGATTCCCGCCGAAGGCCATCTCGATTACGGCCGCCGGGAACAGGCCATTGATGGATTGGCCCAACTGCGACGGGAAGTGGCCACCCTGGAACAGGCAACTGGCGACGATGGCGGCGGCCAAGCCCTCGATGACAGCCTCAACGCCGCTTTGTCCCTGGACTACACCGCCCGCCGCCGCGTCCTCCTCGATATCTTAAAAGGATTTGAACGGAATCCGGCCTCTCTCATCGCTGGAAGCGAAGAGATAATACAGGCCGCTGCTTTAGCTGGTGATATCTATAATCATTTCTCTTTTCTTTATAATGCCAATGCTGGTCATTTATTGTTAATGATCGAGAATGTTCTGGATCATGCTGCCCATGGCCATTTGGCTTTGACGCCCGACCTGTTGGCCTTGGTGCATCAGACTTTGATCCATTTGGCTCCCAAACAGGGCCAGCCTTTGGCCGATTCGGATGCTATCGCCGCCGAGGCCATTGCGGCGTTTGAGGCTGCCATCAGCACCGCCACAGCCACCACGCCTCTGGTGGCGCCCGACGGTTCGGAGGACTGGCAGGCTGAAGATGACCAACTGTTCGCCACGCTGGCGGTTACGCCGGACCTTCTGGATCGACTGACCCCAGCCCAACGCCACGACATTGCGGATCAGGTCCGAACTGGGGTTTGGCGCTTATGGGAAATCCTGGCCGCCCTTGAAGAGGCCGAAGACAAGGCTGCACGATTCGCCGCCTGGCTTGAAGACGCCACCCACCCTCTCACCAGTTGCGCCGTGGTCGGAAGCCCCCTGTTATCGTTTCGCTTCCTGGTGTTGACGGCGGTTGACGATACGGCGGTTCTGGCGGCCTTGGCCGGCATTGATCCCGATGGCCGCATGCTGACGGCACGGCGATGCGGGGCTCCACCCGCTCCGCCTCCCACTCAAGCGCCGACCTCAGAGCCAGAAGAAGCCCCTAAACACCTCGACACATCCCCGCTCCCGCCCCCTCCCATCGAAGCCCCGCGCCCCAAATCCTCGGCTCCGATTCGACACATGGTGATCCCGGACATCGGCAATGTCCTACGGGTTCCCGGCGAAGTGGTTGACCATTTCCTGTCGACGATCGGTGAAACGGTGATGGCGGCGGCTCTGACCGATGACGCGGTGTGGGGCGAAGACCACCGGGGACGACAAACCCTTGATCTCAAGCGATTGGTTCGCAGCATGCGCGCCCATGGCGGCGCCGATCCCGGACATCTGGATGCCCTTCAGCGATACGCAGCGGCCCAGGACAGCCGCAACCGCGCCTTGCGCCGAACTCGAGACCGACTTGCGGTGACCTTGGGCCGACTTCAGGAAGCGGCCCTGGAACTGCGGGTGGTGCCCGTTGAGTCCGTGCTGTCCCGGTTGCCGCGCCTTGCCCGCGACCTCGCCGCCAGTCACGGCAAACACGTTCGGCTCGACGTCGACGGCGGCGATGTCCGTACTGACAAGGGCATGGTCGACCAATTGCTGGATCCCTTGATTCACATGGTCCGCAACGCCATTGACCACGGCATCGAATCCCCCGACGAGCGCAGGGCCGCCGGCAAGCCAGCGGTCGCGACTTTATCGGTGCGCGCTGATCAGCGCGAGAATCGGGTTTCTATCGAAGTCTCCGACGATGGCCGAGGCTTAAACGCCGAAGCCATTCGGGCGCGTGCGGTGGAGCGCCGCCTGGTCGGTGAAGTCACCAGCCGTTTGATGCGCGAACCCGACCTGTTCCGCTTGATTCTTCTGCCGGGCTTTTCAACCACCGACACCATTACCGAAATCTCGGGACGTGGAGTCGGCATGGATGTGGTCCACACCAGCGTCACCCGGCTTGGCGGAGTCATCGATATCCGCTCCCGGCTCGGCTACGGCACCACCTTTATCCTCAGACTTCCCCTGTCCGCCGCCATTCAGGATGTGTTACTGGTGGAGGCCGATGGCCAGCTCCACGCTCTACCGATGCGCCATTTGCTGGAATTGGGCAGCGTCGGCCCCGGTGACATTCAAGTCGTCCATGGCCAGCCGGTCATGATGCGTCATGGGGCGCCGCTCCCACTGCACCGCCTGACCTCACTGTTGAAGGGTGGAACCAACAACGGCGGCCCGCCAGTGCCCGAACTGCCGATCGTGGTGCTGGGGCTCGGACAACGCCGGCTGGGGGTGCAGGTGGATCGGGTGGTCCGCCGCCAGGAGCTTTTCGTGCGCGACATCCACCCGCGCATTGCCGCTATTCCCGGCATCGGCGGTGCCGCCGTCTTGAGCGATGGCCGAGTGGCTCTGATTATTGATGGCAGTGACCTGTTCCAACTGGCGCAAACCAGGGAGGCCCCCCTGCCCTTGCCCCAAACACCCCCGGATTGGGACTCGTGAACGCCGCCCCTCCGGCCCCGCTCGCCCCCGGTCCGGCCCTGACCTTCCTGGTTGGCCCCTACCGGCTGTGGGTGGACGCCCTGTGGATACGGGAGGTCATCCCACCCAAAGCGGCCCCGATATCAGGGCACGAAGGCGCCCGCCCGGCGTCTGAGGGCAGCCTTGATGGCCTCAGCGGCGGCGGTCATCTGTCTTGGAGGAATCGACTGGTGCCGGTGATCGACCTGGGGGCTCTTTTGGGGCATCCCTGCGATCCGTCCGATCTCCCGCCCGAAATCGATATGGTTTACGGCGAAAGCGAGACCGAAACGCTGGTCAGCCTTCGGGTCAGCCGCGTAATCGGCATCCGCCACTGGGCGCCGATTGAGGTTCGTCCGCTGCCGCCCCTCCCCCCGGATTTGGAGCGTCTCTTTGCCGGAATAATCCTGGACCCAGCCAGCGGGCCGGGCCTACTCTGGTTCCGTGCTCAACCGGAACTGTTGCTCCGGCTGTGGCGGGACCGCCCCAAGAACCGGCGGTGACAATGGGGCTTGAACGCCGATTATGACCGACCTGACCTCGGGAATCGATCTCAGCGCGCTGTCTTCCAAGCTACGCCAAGACGACCGGGACTTTCGCCGGACCTTTGCCCTCGGCCAATTGGCGGACGGGGAGAGACGGTTGTTGCCGCTCTCTGACGGCCCCGCCGATGATGGCGATCTGCGGGCACGGCTGGTGGCTTTGATCGAGGCCAAAACTGGCATCGATGCCAGCCAAGGCGGCGGTTCCGGGGATCGGCTGAATCGCCTGTTGGCGACCCTGCCGGCGGCCTCGTTGCCGTCTTGGGTGCTGGCGCTGGATGCCGAACCCATAGAGAGTCCAAGCTGGGAAGCCTTGATCTCCAGCCTGACCGTGCAGGAGACCTATTTCTTCCGCGACCCCGACCAATTGAGATTCCTACGCCGCGAAGTGCTGGCCCCCTTGATCGCCGCCCAACAAAAAGAGCGAATCGCGCGGCTATCCTGCTGGTGCGCCGGCTGCGCCACCGGAGAAGAGGCGTACAGTCTGGCGATCCTGATCGTCGAAGCCCTGCGGGAGGCCGGAGAGGCGGATCTCCGCCCTGACGGCAGTATCGTGATTCATCCCCGCTGGCGGATTTCGGTGCTCGGCACCGACATTGACCCCATGGCCCTACGCCACGCCCGCACCGGCTGCTATCTGGATTTCGCCATGGGCCCCTTCCGGTCTCTGCCCAGCGCCTTCAGTGGCTATTTCGAACCCACGACCGACGACGCCCGCCGGCCCGGACGGCCCAGTCATCGCCAGGTACACCCGGATATCCGAGCCCTGTGCCACTTTCTGCCCTTCAATCTGGCTCACCACGAGCCGCCGGTTCTCGATGCCGACACGGTTCTGTGCCGCAACGTCCTGATCTATCTCAGCGACCGGGTCCGCAGCCACGCCCAGGGCCTCTTCCATCGAGCACTAAATCAGAGCGGCCATCTGGCTCTTGGCCCCACAGACACCGTCAAAGTCCCGAGCCTGTTCTTGCCGTTATGGGGGCCGGATACGGTGCTCTACCGGAAACGGTAGGAGCGGCGGAATCACGGCACCAGCCGGTAGCCTCCGGGTTCCGTGATCAGAATTTGGGCGTTGGATGGATCCGCTTCGATTTTTTGGCGCAGCCGATAAACATGGGTTTCCAGTGTGTGGGTGGTGACGCCGGCGTTATAGCCCCAAACCTCGCCCAATAAGACCTCACGTCTCACCACTTTTTGGCCAACTGCGTACAGGTATTGCAAGATCGCCGTTTCTTTTTCGGTCAAGCGCACATGGCGGTTGGCCCGTTGATCCTGTAGCGACTTGGCCGCCGGTTGGAAATTATAAGGACCGATAACGAAAATATTACCTTCACTCCGTTCAAACTGAAGCAGATGAGCCTTCAGTCGGGCCAATAGAACCCCGAACCGAAACGGCCTGGACACGGTATCGCTGACTCCGGCCTCGCGGTCGCGCGCACTCTCTGTCCGAACCCCGGCAGGAACCAAAAGAATCACCGGGCTTCGCACGCCAGCCCGCCGCATCGCTTGGCATAGAGCGTGACCGTCCCGGTCAGGCAAGCCGATATCCAGAAGAATAGCCGCAAACGAGGCATCACGGACTTTCAGCAAGGCCGCCTCGGCGGTCTCGGCCTCCTCGATTTCGAACGCCTCGTCCAGCCGCAATTGCTCTGCCAGAGACCGCCGCAACGGCCCGTCGTCATCCACCAGGAGAATCCGTTTGACCTGCGTCATGACCCATCCGCGCTTGTTCCTGCGCCGGCATCATACCTTGATCAGGACCGGCAATCGACCATGCTGACCTGCAAATCGTGCTTTTGCGTTTACACCACCGACCCGGTAGGCTTGGTGAAGGGTGCGGGCGCGCCCGCTCGGCGCCTAAGGGCTCAAACCGAAAGCCTGGGTGTCTCGACATTAACGCTCGACATAACGCTCGACATAACGCTCGATGATAGAAGCGTGATGATATAAGAACGCCGCGTCACCTGTTTCCGCAGCCCGGCGCGCCGCCCTGTCCTTTCGTTGTTGGCCCATGCCCTTGCCTCCTCTTCCTGACCCCAACGCCCCTCTTTTGCGCCCGGTGGACCGTGCCCGGATCGCACTCCGGTGTGGCGAGCCTGTCGCCATCATCAACGAGGCTGGCCAGTTTGCCCTGGTCCTGGCGGTGGAAACACTGACCACCGAGGCTCTAGCGCGGCTCCGGCAGTTGACGGGGACCGAACCGATCCTGGCCCTCACCCGCTGGCGGGCCGCTGCCGTTGGGCTCACCGCCCCAGCCGGTCCCGGCATGGTTACATTGACCCCAACGGCCCCACTGGACGTGGAAGCCATCCATGCCCTGGTTGAACCGGGCCGGCGGTCGATCCTGTCCGCCCTTGCTCCCCTCGCTGGTTCCGTCGATTTTATACCGGCGAGCCCTGATACTGACACATCGCCGGTATCGGGCCGCGACGGCGGCCCCGCGCGCCCATGCGCGCGAAGCCAAGGGCGCGGATGCGCCCGCCCGGCGTCTGAGGGCAGCCTTGATGAGTCACCATCAAGGCTCGATGGTATTACTGCAGCTCGCCCTGACGCGCCGGCTCTGCAACAGGTCACGGTGGGCGAAGCCGATGCTCATGCTGTGGCGGCGGTGCGCCTGTCCAAACTGGCGGCCCTATTGCCAACCGCCGCGATGGCCGTCATCGCCCCCGACCGCCACCCCGATCCGGCTTGGTGCCAACATCATGACCTGAGGCTGGTTTCCGACGCAGAGATCGCGGCCTATCAGCGGCAGGCCGCCCAGGCGCTCCATCCTGTAGCCGAAGCACGGGTTCCTCTGGCTGACGCGCCCAACGCGCGGATCATTGCCTTCCGGCCCGGTGACGGCGGCCACGAGCATCTCGCCATCGTCATCGGCGAGCCCCAACCCGGCGAGCCGGTCCTGATCCGGCTGCACTCTGAATGCTTTACCGGCGACCTGTTGGGCTCGCTGCGGTGCGACTGCGGCGAGCAGTTGCGCCGGGCCGTCGCCGAGATTGCGGCCTCGGGCAACGGTATCGTCCTGTACCTCGCTCAGGAAGGGCGCGGCATCGGTCTCGTCAACAAATTGCGGGCCTATCAGCTCCAGGATCAGGGCTACGACACGCTGGACGCCAATGAGAGGCTTGGGTTCGATGCCGACGAGCGCCTCTATCTCCCGGCAGCTGAAATGCTGCGTCGGCTCGGCTTCGACCGGGTACGTCTGATGACCAACAACCCGGATAAAATGGCCCAATTGGCTCGATGTGGTATCGAGGTGGTCGAGCGAGTTCCCCATATCATGGCCAGCAATGACCATAACGAGGCCTATCTCAGAACCAAGGCCCTCCGCAGCGGCCATTTGTTCTGACACCATCGGGCCTTGATGGCGACTCATCAAGGCTGCCCTCAGACGCCGGGCGGGCGCATCCGCGCCCTTGGCTTCGCGTCCACGAGGACGCGGGGCCGCCGTCGCGGCCCGATACCATCGGGCCTTGATGGTGACACATCAAGGCTGCCCTCAGACGCCGGGCGGGCGCATCCGCGCCCTTGGCTTCGCGTCCACGAGGACGCGGGGCCGCCTCGCGGCCCGAGGACCGGCGATGTGTCACTATCAGGGCTCGCCGGTATGACGCCATTGAGCTTTAATGACACATTAAAGCCGCCCACACCCGCGAAGGGCCGGTCGGCCTTTTGGATCCTTGATGTCTCGAGGATCAACAAGCCTCGCCGAGAAACGTCTCCAGATCCGCCCGCGCCCGTTGGGCCAAAGCCTGTTTACGGGCCCGACCGCGCAAAGCCTCGGGCACGGGTGGGAATAAACCGAAATTGATATTCATCGGCTGGAAGCCATCGGCTTCGGCGCCGCCAGTGATATGACCAAGCAAAGCCCCGGAGGCCGTGGTCAACGGCGGAAGGCGGGGCGCCTCCCCCCGACGTTCGGCCAGTGCGAAACGACCGGCCCACAGCCCGACAGCCGTGCTCTCTACATAGCCTTCGCAGCCGGTGATCTGCCCGGCAAACCGCAAACGCGGCTCGGCCTTCAGACGCAGCGTCGCATCCAACAGACGCGGACTGTTGATGAAGGTGTTGCGATGCAAACCACCGAGCCGGGCAAATTCCGCCTGTTCCAGACCAGGGATCATCCGAAAAACCCGCACCTGCTCGGCATGCTGCAATTTCGTCTGGAATCCGACCAGATTGTACAGCGTAGCCAGAGCGTTATCCTGGCGCAACTGCACCACCGCATAAGGCCGACGCCCGGTGTGGGGATCCGTCAGGCCAACGGGTTTCATCGGACCATAGCGCAGAGTATCGGCCCCGCGTGCGGCCATCTCTTCGATGGGCAAACACCCCTCGAAATAGGGAGTGTTCTTTTCCCACTCGCGGAAAGAAATTTTAGGTGCGGCCTGGAGTGCCTCTAAAAAGGCCAGATACGGCTCGCGATCAAAGGCGCAGTTGATATAGTCGCGGCCATCCCCTGATGGTCCCGGTTTGTCGTAACGCGACTGAAACCACGCTTTAGACAAATCAATGGATTCGGTATGGACGATCGGAGCGATGGCATCGAAAAACGCCAAAGATTCGGTTCCGGTCACGTCCTGAATCGCCTGGGCTAAGGCCGGCGATGTCAGCGGCCCGCTGGCGATCACGACATCCCGCCACTCGGGCGGCGGCAAACCGGCCACCTCCCCGCGCTCCACCGTCACCAGCGGATGCCCCGTGATGGCCGAGGTCACGGCTTCGGCGAAAGCGTCACGATCCACCGCCAGCGCCCCGCCAGCCGGCACCGCATGACGATCGGCCATGGCCAAAATTAACGAGCCCAACCGCCGCAATTCGGCATGAAGCACGCCGACGGCGTTAAACTCGGCATCATCAGAGCGCAACGAGTTCGAACAAACCAGCTCGGCCAAACGATCCGTGGCGTGGGCCTCGGTCTGACGCACAGGCCGCATCTCGTGCAGCGTCACCGGAATTCCGGCTTGCGCCAACTGCCAGGCGGCCTCGCACCCGGCCAACCCGCCCCCGATAATATGAACCGGCTCCGTCATGGACTCTGATGCCCTGTACTCGTCTGGAGGGAAGAGACGCCTTTGACCGGCGAAAGCACGGAACCACCGCTTCGCCCGACGCCCCGAAACGTGATGCTTTGCCCCAAAAACCCCAGGGAGCGCGCCGTAACTGCACCCGGATCTCCGGTGGTCAGATAGCGCCGTCCCGGCGTCCGGGGCATTTTCTCCAGATACTCTGGATGACGGCGCAAGTAGTGCTCCAAACTATTGGCCACCGCGCTGGGCTGGCACAACAAACGAACCCCCATCGGCAAGGCTTCCCGAAACAGGGCCTTGACCAAAGGATAATGGGTACAGCCGAGAATCGCAGTTTCCGGCTCTCGTCCCCCCATGCCCGACAATAAGCGCGCGACATAGCCCTGCACCAACTCCCGCAGATGGCCAGGATCGGCGCCAGCCTCGATCGCTCCGGCAAGGGCCGGACACGCTTGCTGGACCACATCCACGTTAGGACAGCGTTTATTGATCTCCACCGGATAGGTCCGACTGTCCACCGTTCGCTGGGTAGCGAACACCGCCACCGAGTGATTGGCGTACATCTGCGGATACACCGGATAATTAATCGCCCACGGCACCTGGGTTGCGGCTTCGATGGTCGGCACAATAATGCCCAAAATGTTACGCCCCGGCCACGCCTTGGGTAACCAATAACATTGCAGGTTATGCAGAGCCACCGCCGAAGCCGTATTGCAGGCGATGATCACCAGCCGACAGCCTCGAGACAACAGCATATCGACATTGCGGCGCGTGAAATCCAAAATCTCGTCGGGCGAACGATCGCCGTAAGGCGCGTTGCGGTGGTCGCCGAGATAGACAAAGCTGAGTTCAGGCAAGCGCCGGATCAGGGCCTCGTGAATGGTCAGGCCGCCGAACCCGGAATCGAATACGCCGATCATATCCCCTCGCCCGTGTGGCATCGGCTGGAGTCGCGAACTGTATCCCCCAGCGAGGACAACACACAAGGGCGAGCCCCGAAACCGCCACCGATGGGGGCGATCCGTGATCGTGAAAGCACAGACCCCGACGGGCTGTGCCCCCTAAGCGATCAGGCGGCCCGCACCTGCTCGACGAAACTTTCAACGTCATGACGAAGGATCTCGCCTTGGCGAGCAAGATTGGCCGCCGCCGCCAACACCTGACGGGCGGTTTCCGCTGTGGTGGTGGTCTCGGTACTGACGTCATCGACATTAACTGAAACAACCAGAGTTCCAGCCGCCGCCCGTTCGATATTGCGGGCGATTTCGTTGGTGGCTGCGGTTTGCTCTTCCACCGCCGAGGCGATCACCGCCGCAATTTGGTTTAGACTGGTAATGGTCGATCCGACACCGCGCATGGCGGTCACGGTCCCGGCGGTCATGGCTTGCATCCCGGCGATCTGGGTGGCGATCTCGCGGGTGGCCTCCGCAGTTTTCCGGGCAAGGCTTTTGACCTCGTTGGCCACGATAATGAAGCCTTTTCCGGCCTCCCCGGCATGCGCGGCTTCGATGGTCGCGTTCAACGCCAACAAATTGGTTTGGGTTGAAATAGCCTCGATCAGCTTAACCACCTGATCGATTTTCTGGGCCGCCACCGCCAATCCATCGACATTGCTATTGGTTTGGGCCGCATCGACAGCGGCGGTCGCCGTGATCTGAGCCGTTTCCTGCATCCGTCGACCGATTTCGGTAATAGACTGATGCAATTGCTCTGAAGCGGCAGCCACCGTCTGAACATTGGCTGAAGCGTCATTGGCTGCTGTGGCCGCCACATCCGAGCAACGTTTAGTCTGTTCGGCGATCTTGGTCATGACCTCGGAGTTTTCCTTCAGCGTCTGAGCCGCCGCCGACACCGCCTCGATCACGTTCATGATGGTCGTCTGGAATCCGTCGATTAAGGACTCAAGCGCCCGCGCCCGCCGATCGCGCGTCTCCTGGGCCGCCAATTGCTCCGCCGCCAACCGGGCCCGCTCGGATAGGCCGTTCTTAAACACCTGGACCGCACGGGCCATCTCGCCGATTTCGTCGCGGCGGACAATTCCCGGAATCTCAGCATCCTCGCCACCGGCCAAACGGCGCATGGATCGCTCGATGGCACGCAGAGGCCGGGTGATGCTCAAGGACACGATCAGGCTGATAGCCACAAACGCACCCAATACCAGCACCAGGATCACCAGAGACTTCTGCATCACCTGATCCCGCACGGCCTTTTGTAACGTGGTGGCTTCGGTCATACCCTGACGTGCGGTCTCCAGCAGCGACCCGAATCGAGGCCCCAATGCCCGAACATCGTCATTAAAAACCACCACCTGCTGCCGCAGGGTCTTAACGGCGTCGACCGCCGTCTCCAAATCCCGACGGTAGCTTTTTGCCAGGACCGCCAATTTTTGCTTGGTTCCACTATCCAGTTCGTCGACGCTATCGATTTTAAACGTAAATTCGTTAAACGCTTTGCGGTACAATCCCATAACGCTCGCATCACCATAAAGGAAAAAGTTCTTTTCCTGAATCCTCATGGCCGACATCGGGACAATTAATTTATCAAGGTTGGGCCATAGCTTCAGCTCATCGTCAACCGCCTGAGCTGATACTTTCAACCGCCCGCGTAACCCACTGTTATCATCCAACCCCAAGGTTCCGGCGGTGGCCTCGATCTGAGTAAACAGGGCCGAGATTTTGGCCAATCCATCGGCCAAATTCCCGACATCACCCCCGACCGCTGCCGCCGCAGGCATCGAGCGCAAAACATCCAACCGTTTCGCCACCTCCGGCGCTGCGGCTCGAAAGGCCGCTGCCGCCGCTGCATCCCGATCGGCGATAAATCGGTAGGCTTGATGCTGCATTTGAGCAGCCCCTCGCTCGATTCTGGTGGTTTGATCAAAGACCGCCTGGAACTGATTGAGATTGACGGTCGCCCTCGAAATTTTCTGCTCGCCCAACATGACAATCAGAATCAATAACGAGATCGTAAGAAGGGAAGCGACGACCATGGTTGCTATTCTAATACTAATCGAAATATTCGAAAGCATGGCACCACCACTCCCTTAACACGCGGCGTCGACACCGGATCGACCGAGCCGAAGGCCGGATTAATGGTACGGATCGCTTAACAAGAAGTCAATAATACATATTTTGAACAATCTATTACCGGCCCGTGACACGAGCTATGACCCACACGAAGCGATAACGCTTTAAGATGACTTCGAAGAGTTCTTGATCACGGCCTGACCACAGAACATCCTCCGACGCTCTGATACCATCGAGCCTTGATGCTGACTTATCAAGGCTGCCCTCAGACGCCGGGCGGGCGCATCCGCGCCCTTGGCTTCGCGCGCATGGGCGCGCGGGGCCGCCGTCGCGGCCCGTTAAAGCTGCCCTCAGACGCCGGGCGGGCGCATCCGCGCCCCCTAAGTCCACAACTGGGGCTTCGCGCGCATGGGCCGTGCGGGGCCGCCGTCGCGGCCCGTTAAAGCTGCCCTCAGACGCCGGGCGGGCGCATCCGCGCCCCCTAAGTCCACAACTGGGGCTTCGCGCGCATGGGCCGTGCGGGGCCGCCGTCGCGGCCCGTTAAAGCTGCCCTCAGACGCCGGGCGGGCGCATCCGCGCCCCCTAGAGTCCACACACTGGGGCCCCGCGTCCTTGTGGACGCGGGGACGCGGTCGCGGCCCGAGGACCGGCGATGTGTCAGTATCAGGGCTCGCCGGTATGACACTCCGGCCCAGCCGGATCATCGTCGGGAATCCCGGTACCATCCGCGAAAACATGTTTACCCAAAACCGAATCAGAGTGAACATCCACTCGCTGGGTTGGATGCTCCGACCACCCCCAATCGATCCCCCTCAACCAATAGAGAGTGTGCTGATGCGCGGACTTCTTTGGGCATTTGCCTTGGTTCTGGCTCTGGCTATTCCCGGCGCAGCCCGCGCCGATGTCGCTGGTGCCTACCATTACACTGGCACCGAAACCGATGGGTCAGCCGAGAACCCCGGTGTTGTTAAAGTGACGCCAGAGCCCTCAGGCGCCTATAGCGTCGTTTGGGATGGCGGCGACTATGTCGGCGTCGGCCAAGTCATCGCCAACGTCTTCGCCATCGCGGCGGTGGCTGATGGCAAGAACACCATCATGCTCTTGACAATCAATCCCGACGGCAGCCTGTCGGGTCCATGGTGGCGGCGAAAGGATCCGGGTAGCAAGGGTAGCGAGTCCTGGACCCGCTAAAACCAACGCGCGACGCCTTTACCATCAAGCTTTGATGTTGACTCACCAAGACGTCCCCGCGTCCTTGTGGACACGGGGACGCGGTCACGGCCCGAGGACCGGCAAGCACAGGACGGCCCCCCGAAAAGCCCTATCCTACTGACCTCACGCGGGCTCGTCGAATTTCTTGCCGTCGAGATCCCGGAGTGCCCGCTCGCGCGCCTTAGCCTCGGTCTGAACGTCGGCCTTGGTTCGCCCGAATTTTGCGCGATTGCTCACCGCACCCTGGTCTTCGCGCGCCCGCTCCCGCAGCTTGCGGTACCGATTGAGGTTGATAACGTCCCCCATGATACACCACCTCTTTCGTCGCTTCCCCCGTTGCGTCGCCACGCTCGGCCCTCTAGTCTAGCGCACGGTGCCGGTGGTGCAAGACGAACCAGCGCGGGGCTGGCAGCGCCGGACGGCGTTGGGATGTTGGCCGTGAAGAAGTTAAGCGTCGTCACCTCAACCCTGCTGGCACTGCTGGTCGGAGGGGTGTTTCTGATCCCCCACCTGATGGATTGGAGCCGCTTTAAGGCGCCGCTGGCCGAAGCCTTGAGCGCGGCGTGTGGGCGCCCGGTCACCCTAACGGGCGATGTCTATTTTTCAGTCTTGCCGATGCCGGCGTTTTCGGCTTCTGGGATTGATATCGCCAATCCTCCGGGAACCACCGAACCGCACCTGCTGCATCTGGAGCGACTCGACGCCCGCGTGGCGCTGCTGCCTTTGCTGTCGGGGCGCTTTGAAATCAACGCCATCACCCTTGATCACCCGACTCTGGTTCTGGAAACCCTGGCCGATGGACGCCGCGCTTGGCCGATCCCAGCCGATGGCTTGAAAACATCCGCCCCCGAACCAATCACCAGCGTATCGCCGCTTTTGCACCTTAAGCGCCTGGATGTGAGCGACGGCCTTTTGCTCTGGCGAGACGAGTCCCAGGGCAAGACCATCAAGCTAACCGCCGTGCAAGGCCGATTCAGCGACGGCGCCCCGAATGGCACCTTCACCCTGCGGGGAGATGCCGTCGTTCAGGGGGTTCCGGTTCATGCCGAAGCCACCACCGACGGCCTGGGCACCGGCAGCACAACCCCGATTAAAGTCACACTGACCTTGGCCGATGGCAGCGCCGATCTGGACTTCGCCGGGCTGGTCACCACCGATCCCACCGTTCGGCTTCAGGGCGACGGACGACTGCGAACGCCCCATCCGGCCCAACTGGCAACCCAGCTCGCAGCGGCACTGGGCATACCGATTCCGGCGGACACGCTGCCACCCCCCCTCGATTCGTCCCTGCTCACCCTCCACGCCGCCTTTGATGCCAGCAGCAACGGAGTGACCGCCACCGGCCTGGAGCTTCGCCTGGGCGAAACGGCGGCAAAAGGAGAAGCTCGCTTCACCTCGGGTTCGCCCCCGGCTCTAGACCTCCGCCTCACCACAGCCCGGCTGGACCTAGCCCCTTGGCTAACCAGCGCCACTCTTGACCAAAACGGGTTCGGAGCCCTGGCCGCGCTTCGGCCTCCCTGGGGGGCTTCACTGCGGTTCGACCTGACGGCGGACTCCGTAGCCACTCCACGCGAAAGCCTGCGCCAAGCCCGGCTGGCCTTTCGGTTGAGCGACGACGTGCTCACCGTCGAGCGGCTGGCAGCCCTGGGGCCGGGCGGCTCTGAAGTGGCCATCGCTGGCACCCTGACGCGCGCCGATCCCCAGCCGCAGGTTGACGCCACCGTCGAAGCCGACGCCGATAATTTCAGAGCCGTGTTGGAATCGTTGGGCCTTGGGACGACGCTGGAAGCGGCGGCTCCCGATGATCGTCTGCGCCGCCTCTCTCTGATTGCCCGCCTGCATGGCCACCCCGATGACTTTCAAATCACCGGCGCCGATCTGCGGATTGACAGCACGCGGATGAAGGGCGGTTTGGCCTACCGCAACCGGGGCCGACCGGCGTTCGGCATCCGCCTTGATCTGGATCACCTCGACCTGGACGCCTACCGGCCCCCCGATCCCGTTCCGAAAGCGGGAGCCGGAACAGAAACCGGCAACAGTCCGCCAGACCGCTTCCGACCCGATAGCCCCTGGTTGACCACGCTTCATCGCGGGCTCGGGGTGCTGATCGCCCGAAACGATGTCAATCTTGACGCCCACCTTGGCCATCTGGTGGTGGATGGCCTGCCGATCCGCGATTTGAGCCTGAATTTGACCGCCGATCATGGTGCCTTGACCATCCGCAACGCTCAAGTGGCGGAATTAGCCGGCCTTTCGGCCAGCCTTCAGGGAGCCCTGGCCGGATTGGCGCCGATCCGGGGCGCCGACCTAACCTTTACCAGCACGATCGGCTCGGTCGCGGCGTTGGAGCACCTGAGCGGAGCCGCCTTGCCGGCGGCCCTGGGGCGATTGGGCACCTTCACGCTCAAAGGTCACGCCGGGGGCGACGGCCAACGGTTGGCGCTGACCCTCACTGCTGAAGGCGCAGGCGGGCACCTGGACCTTTCGGGAACGCTGGCCCCTGACACCCGTCGACTGGCCGAGCCGGTCCAAATTCATGCGGTGTTCCTCGAAACCAGCCCTGTGATCCGCCTGTTCGCTCCGGCCTATCGAACCGAAGTCGGCGATGACCCCGGCCCCACCGATCTCTCTGCGACTCTGACGGGAGATCCCGACCGGCTTCATCTGACCGGGCTGACCGGCACGCTGGCCGGCGTCACGCTAGGAGGACAGATCGACGTCGCCTTGGCCGAATCGCCGGCAACCTTCGATGCCCGATTTCAAGCCGGGGAGATTCCATTGGACCGGCTGTTGCCGATCTCTGGCCCCCCTGCGCCGCATCACTGGTTCAGCCTGTGGCCGAAGCCCACCCTTTCCGAGCCTCGAGAGTGGTCCGCCGATCCACTCGATCTAAGCTGGCTGGCCGCCGTCAACGGACGACTGGCCCTAGATGCTGCGGGCGTGACGATCGCTGGCCGTCGGCTGGGAACACCGGCATTACGCGCCACCCTGGCCGGTGGCGCCCTGCGATTGGAACAGTTTGACGGTGAGTTTATGCAGGGACGGTTGAGCACCGTTGGCCGGCTGACCACCCGGCACGCCCTGCCCTCTGACTCCGCGACATCTTCGATGACCGCCGCCCCACGACTCGCCGACACGGCCCTGACTATGACACTGGTTGGCGCTCGGATCGAACGGGGCTTGCTCTATGCTGGCAGCGTGCCTCACGCCGTAGATATCACCGCTGGAACCCTTGACGTGGACCTTGACGTGAAGAGCCTGGGCAGCAGCGAGCGTGCCCTGGTCGGAAGCTTGGCCGGCACGGGACAAGCGGCCATCCGAGATGGCCGCCTTCAGGGCATTGATCTCTCGGAACTCAACCGCCGTCTGTCCGCGATTCAAGGCCCTCGGGACGTCGGCACCCTGCTGACTCTCGGCAAAGACGAAGCCGATGGTGAAACGCCCTTCGACCGCTTGGTGGGCTCGATGACCCTGGATCACGGCATCGCCACCACCAAGGATTTAACCCTGGCCGCCCCCAGTGGAACCGGCGAGGCTCAGGGGTCGGTTGACTTACCCAATCGAGCATTCCGTTTGACCATGCGGGCCCGCATCCCCCACACCCCTCCCTTGCCGACCATCGCTGTTACCATTGAAGGCGACCTGAATCACTCCCACCGCAGTATCGACACCCAGGAGCTTCAGAGTTACATCGCCCAACGCCTCAGCGGCGTGATACCCTCGAGGCCGACGGCGCCCGGCGCCCTGGACCCGGAGGGGTTCTTGCGGCACCTGTTCCAAAGCCCGCCTCCCGCACCGTCCCCCTAAAACCGCCCCCCCCCCAGACTCCCGAGGAGCCAAAGCCCATGTCGCCACTCAGCATTGCCTTAAACCTGCTGTGGATCGTCCTGGGCGGACTCGCCATGGCCATCGCTTGGGTGATCGCCGGCCTGATTCTCGCCGTCACCATCATCGGTCTGCCCTGGACTCGCGCGGCCTTTGTGCTGGCGGCGTATCACCTCGCCCCGTTCGGACGAACCATCATCCGACGCGACCGGATCGACGGCGCCCCAACTCTGGGAACCGGCCCATTCGGCTTCATCGGCAATGTGATTTGGTTGGTCCTGGCCGGTTGGTGGTTGGCGTTGGCTCATTTGGCCATCGCGGTTCCCTATGCCATTTCGATCATCGGCCTGCCCTTTGCCTGGGCGCACCTCAAGCTGGCGGGGGCGGCCCTATGCCCCATCGGCATGACCATCGTCCCCACGGACGACCCCTTACCGCAACCCTACCGGCAAGGGCGGCGGTAGACGCTTCATACCCTCGAGCCCTGATGATGACTCATCAAGGCTGCCCTCAGACGCCGGGCGGGCGCATCCGCGCCCTTGGCTTCGCGTCCACGAGGACGCGGGGCCACCGTCGCGGCCCGATACCGGCGATGTGTCATCATCAAGGCTGCCCTTGTGTGATACCATCGAGCCTTGATGGTGACTCATCAAGGCTGCCCTCAGACGCCGGGCGGGCGCATCCGCGCCCTTGGCTTCGCGCGCATGGGCGCGCGGGGCCGCCGTCGCGGCCCGATACCGGCGATGTGTCAGTATCAGGGCTCGCCGGTATGACGAGCGGCCCCCTAGAATCACAACAGCGGCCCGAGGACCGCCGGGTATCAAACCGGGACCGTCACCGTCACACGCAGCCCCCCTTCCGGGCGGTTGGTCAAGGTTATGTCTCCGCCATGCCCGCGAATGATGGTGCGGGCCACGGCCAAACCCAATCCAGTCCCCCCGGTGTCCCGAGACCGTGACGATTCCAGGCGGAAAAAGGGCTGAAACACCGTCTCGAGGAGCGGAACCGGAATGCCCGGCCCCGAGTCCTCAATGGTTACGACGGCTTGGCCTGCGACCTGCGTCAAGGCCACCTCGGCGCTGTCGCCGTAGTTCAAGGCATTGTCGATCAGATTGGCCAAAGCCCGACGCATAGCCACCGGGCGACAGGCCACAGTCAGATGCGCGGGGCCAACATAGGCGGTGGCCTCTCCGGCATCGACGCGATCATCACAGAGGCTTTGCAATAACTCGGCGAGATCCGCCGGAACCCGCGCTTCGCGCTGGGCATCGTCGCGTGCAAACAACAGGGTGTCATTAATCATGGCCTCCATCTCGTCGAGATCGGCCAGCATCTTACGTTGCAACTCTAAATCATCGATAAACTCGGCCCGTAACCGCAACCGAGTTAAGGGTGTCCGCAAATCATGCCCCATGGCCGCAACCATCCGGGTTCGATCCTCGACAAAGCGGGTCAGACGTTCTTGCATCCGATTGACCGCGTGAGTCGCCGCGCGCAACTCACGCGGCCCGGTTTCGGGCAAAGGCGCCGCCGCTCCATCGACCCCCAAACGCTCGGCGGCCACGGCGAACGCAGCTAGGGGCGCCGTCAACCGGCGAGCCGCCAAAAGCGAGACCAGCGTCACGACACCAGCAATCAGCACCATCCACAGGGCAAACCGCACCAACTGAAAAGTTCCATCGGGAGCGTTCGTGGCTGAAAAAACCAGCCAACTGCCATCGCCCAGGCCGACGGCCAACCGCAGCGTCCGCACCCGATGCATCGGATCGTTGCCCGCCAATGGCCCCGCCGATGGCTCCAGCAGAGGATCATTGCGAACCTCGGCCAGGATTTCCCGAGCCGTCCCCTCCAACCTGTCCTCCAGGTGGTGCCGGAACTGTTCCAGGCCCGGACCAATGTGATGAGGCTCCAGCAGCGGGTGCTTTTGCAGCCACTCGACTCCCAGCAACGGGTCATCCAGAGCATGCACCACACGAGGCCGGTCAGCGGGCAAGGTGGCTGCCACCAATTGCACCACGGCCACCACTCGATCTTCCAACTCAACCCGACTGTGCATCGGGCGCCCCGGACCATGATCAGTGAGGTAGACCAGGGCGCTGATCACTTGGGTCAGTAACAGTGCCAACACCACCGTCAGCACCATCCGCGCGGCGATGCCATCGGGCACCAACCGCTGCCAAGACCACCCAGCCATCGCCTCTCCCTTCCCGAATCCCGCCCGACTGTCCGGCGATCTAATACCATTGAGCTTTAATGTTGACCCATTAAAGCGGCCCTCAGAAAAGCGGCCCTCAGACGCCGGGCGGGCGCATCCGCGCCCTTGGCTTCGCGCGCATGGGCGCGCGGGGCCGCCGTCGCGGCCCGATACCGGCGATGTGTCAGTATCAGGGCTCGCCGGTATACCTATTTCTCGACCTTCACACTGGCCGCGAACAGATAGCCGCCGCCCCGCACCGTTTTGATCAATGCCGGTTCCGTCGGATCGGCTTCCATTTTGCGGCGTAATCGACTGACTTGAACATCAATGCTGCGATCAAACGGTGCGGCCACACGGCCCCGAGCCAGATCCAACAACTGGTCGCGAGTCAGAACCCGCTGGGGATGTTCGGCAAAGGCCACCAGCAAATCGAATTCGCCCGCACTGAGTTGAGTCAACACCCCTTCGGACGAATGCAGCTCGCGGCGGGCAAGATCGAGTCGCCAGCCTTCAAACACCAGCACTCGCCCACCACCGGCCACAGCCTCGCCGCCCGAAACCGCCCCTCCGACAGAGCTGGTCGCTCGCCGTAGCACCGCCTTGATCCGAGCCAACAGCTCGCGAGGATTGAACGGCTTGGACAGATAATCGTCGGCCCCCATCTCCAGACCAACAATGCGGTCGGTCTCGTCACCAACCGCCGTCAGCATAATGATCGGTGTCGCCGAACCGGCCCGCAGCCGCCGGCACAGGCTCAGGCCATCCTCGCCGGGCAGCATCACATCAAGGATGACCAGATCGATCCGACCCCCCTCGAGAATCCGCGTCATCTCGGCGCCATCCTTGGCCGCCGAGACACGATAGCCGTGACCGCCAAGAAAACGAGTGAGCAACGCCCGAATCTCTCGGTCGTCGTCAACAATCAGAATGTGAGGCATACGATCCATGCTCAAGACTATTGATGATTTCAGTCCTCGATGAAAGAGAGAAAGTGTTACCAGCCATGTCCGACCATCGGGTTGAAACATTTGGTTACTAAACGCGGCCGCGCATGACATCAAGGGGTTACAGCGCTCGCCCATGATCCGGTTGATCTGGTGCATTGAACCAACATTTTCAATCGCCCCCCAAGGGCGACCGAATGCGGATCGGAGATCAAGGACCGCATTTCGGGCTTTCAGGAGAGACTGAATGAAACGCGGCCCTTTGACCCTGATGATCGCCGGCATCGCTCTGGCGCTTGCAATTCCCGGCGTGAGCGCAGTCTCGGCACCCAACACCGGGAATGACGGGTTTCGGGTGGCCCTTGACGACGGCCAACCAAACGCAGCGCCGTCCGAGGCTCCTCCGAGGATGCCGCCCGGCGGCCCGGACGCAATGGCCCATGGCTGGCACCATGACGGCGACCAGGGAGCCGAGCAGGGATCAGGGCACCACTGCCAGATGGCAGAGGCCCACCAAGCCGCCATGCTGGCCTATGCCGAAGTCCGATTGGGACTGACCGAGGCTCAGAAGCCGGCTTGGGCCAAATTCGTCGCCGCCGTTAAGGCTGCCCACGAACCCCAGGCCAAGCTGTGCGCCGATCTGGCTGGCAAGCCCCATCCCACGACCCTGCCCGAGCATGTGGCCCGCGCCGAACAGCTTGCAGCGGCCCATTTGGCTTGGCTGCAAGCGATCCGTCCGGCTCTGGACGCGCTTTACCCGCAGCTTACCCCCGAACAGCAAAAGCTGGCCACCACCCTAGCTCGCCACATGCACGGTGGCGGCCATGGCGATCACGAGCACGGCGAACACCATCACCACGACGCGGATTAATCCCGGTTCCGGTACCAATTCCATTACGCCCTGAACGTCTGCTTCCCTCCCTGTCTCCTTAAGCCCACCCGCCGAATCCTAATCGGCGGGTGGTTTTTTCGTTTGGATTTTTTGCGCTCGCCACAACCGCGCAGACTTGCTAGAAGCTGGGTTATGGTGAAATTGACTCGCATTTATACGCGCGGCGGCGATCGTGGAGAGACCTCCCTCGGTGACGGCAGCCGAGTGCCGAAGCACGAGTCCCGAGTCGCCGCCTACGGCACCATCGACGAAACCAATGCGGTGCTAGGCTTGGTCCGCCTTCATACCGCCGGCACCCCTGAAATTGACGCCATGCTGGCGCGCATCCAAAATGACCTGTTTGATTTGGGAGCTGATCTTTGCACGCCGGAACAGGAGTCTCCCCCCTACCCGCCGTTGCGAATCGTTGAAGCCCAAGTCACCCGGCTGGAACAGGAAATTGATGCCCTAAACGCTGGCTTGCCGGCCCTCGAGTCGTTTGTGCTTCCCGGCGGCAGTCCCGCCAGTGCTTGGCTGCATTTGGCCCGCACCGTGGCCCGCCGAGCCGAACGGTTGATGACCGAACTCTCCCTGACTCAGCCGGTCGGCGCACCGGCCCTGCGGTACATTAACCGGCTCTCTGATCACCTCTTTGTTCTGAGCCGAGTTACGAATGATCAAGGCCGTCAAGATGTGCTATGGAAACCGGGTGAAAACCGCTAATTATCTTGCGACGGCTTGATCGTCGACGTCCTCTTTAATACCTCTCCGGGTAGACTGGTGCCCTTCGAAATGTCCGATAAGCTCTCCCAAATCATCGATGGTGACGACGTGCCTCTGGATCAGCTTTCTGACTTGAAGCACGCCTTGCGCACCTACTCCACGCCCAGCATCCGAGACAGCCTCACTCAACTTGGGGTTACAGTCAGCCTCTTTACTCTTTCGTTGATCGCAATGTATGCACTGATGATCAACATTGGATATTGGGCGGCCCTGGTGGTTGCCGTGCCTGCCGGCCTGTTGCTGGTTAGAATTTTCATTATCCAACATGATTGCGGGCATTATTCCTTTTTCCGGCAGAAATGGGCCTGTGACGTCTTGGGGCGGGTTCTTGGCATCGTGACCTTGACCCCCTATCTATGGTGGAAACGCGATCACGATTGGCATCATGCAACCTCGGGCAATCTCGACAAGCGCGGATACGGCGATATCGGGACTCTCACCGTTGCAGAATATATGGCCTTGGGCAACACCGGCAAAATCCTGTACCGACTGTACCGTCACCCGGCAGTTTTGTTCGTAATCGGCCCCGTTTACCAGTTTGTGCTCCGGCAACGGCTAGCCATCAACATCCGCAACCGGAACCGTTCAGCGGCGGCGAGTGTCCACTGGACCAATCTGGCGGTGGCCCTGATGATTGCCGGGCTGTCGGCGCTGATTGGCTTTGTCACGTTCCTGAAGCTGTGGCTGCCAGTGATTGCGGTTTCATCCTGTGCTGGCGTCTGGATGTTCTTTATCCAGCACCAATTTGAAGGAACTTATTGGCGGCGGGATCAGAACTGGTCTTTTGAGCAGGCCGCCCTGAAAGGCTGTTCCTACTATAAGCTGCCGCTGCTGCTGGAATGGCTGACCGGATATATCGGCTATCATCATATCCATCACTTGGCTTCGAAAATCCCGAATTATAAGCTCAAGTCTTGCTTTGAAAATGTCCCGACTTTGCGTCATGTCACGACATTGAATTTGTGGGACAGCTTGAAATGCGCCCGCCTCGCGCTTTGGGATGAAGACGAGCAGCGGCTGATTGCCTTTACCGATCTGGCCCACGCTTAAGCCTGGAACCGGGGAGGCCCTCGGCGCGGGTGGCAAGACCATTCGCCCGATTGCTGCCCCTGCCGGGACAGTGTTACACTGGCACTAACTCCCGCTGATGGGCCCCATCGGCGGGATGCGGCGTTTCGGCAAATCAAGGAACCATCACCGTGGCCATCAAGATCGATGGGCCGAGTTCGCTCCGAAGCAGCTCGGTCAAGCGCAGCGGGCAGAGCGGCGGCGATTCGTCCGGCGCTTTCTCGAAGATGGTTGGTGAAGACAGCGCCAGCACGGCTGGCGTCAGCTCTGCCAACGCGGTTACAGGTGTCGAGAGCCTGTGGGCCCTGCAGGAGGTGGACGATGCGGGCTCTCGTGCCTCCAGGGGAAAACGTCGGGCCCTGGATTTGCTCGATAGCCTGGACGAGCTCCGCCACGGCCTGCTGATGGGCACCATCCCCCGCGAAAAGCTGGCGCTCCTCAGCCGGATGGTCCGCAGCCGCCGCGCCCAAGTGGACGACCCCAAGCTAGCAGCCCTCCTGGACGAGGTGGATCTACGCGCCCAAGTTGAGCTGGCCAAGTTCGGTGGATAACTTCGAGACGCGATGAACAGAGGCCGACCGGCTCTTTGTGGGGGCGAGTGTCGGGGCGCCGACGAAAGGCCCGGCCCAGGATCCGATGGATGCAGGCTAGCGCACCAGGACCGGGCAGGTTAAGTTGGCGGCCCGTATTGGTCTTCGCCGCACGCCAGGAATGCCGGTCATGAAAAGTCGCTGGTCCGACACCGAATCCACTCGCATGGTCGATGAGTACGCCCGCCATGGCGTTTCCGAAGCCTTGGCCCTTCGGGTTTACACGTCGCGCCTGCTTGGCCGCGATCCGCGTCTGGTTCTGCATGGCGGCGGAAACACGTCGGTCAAGACCGAAGTCACCGATCTACTCGGTGACCGAGTACGGGTCTTGTGCGTTAAAGGGAGCGGTTGGGATCTTGGCGACATTGAACCGGCGGGCCTGCCGGCAGTACGCCTGGAACCACTCTTACGTGTCCGCAGCCGGACCTCGTTGAGCGACGAGGACATGGTCAGCCTTCAACGTTCGAATCTGTTGGACCCCGGCGCCCCGACGCCCTCGGTAGAGACGCTGCTGCATGCCTTTCTGCCGCCGACCTTCATCGACCACACCCACGCCGCCGCTGTGCTGGCCCTAACCGACCAGCCTAACGCCGAAGCCCTATGCCGGGAGGTGTTCGGAGACCGGGTGGCGCTGGTTCCCTTTATCATGCCAGGCTTCCAGCTCGCCAAGCGGGCTGCCGAGATTTATGACGCTCATCCGGGGATCGAAGGGCTGATTTTGCTGCAACATGGCATCTTCAGCTTCGGCGCCACGGCCCGCGAAGCCTACGAGCGCATGATCGCTCTGGTCGGCCTCGCCGCCGCCCGCTTGACCCGTGACCGGCGAGCCCTGGTTCCCGTTGCCCACCCCACTCTACCGCCGTCGGTCGCCGATACCGCCTCAATTTTGCGCGGGGCGCTGGCCGTGGATTGCGGTGGTGGCGATATGCGGCGCTGGGTTTTGGACTTCCGCACCAACGCGGAGATTTTGGCCTTTGTAGGCGGGGCCGAATTGAGCCGCTACGGCCAAGCGGGCGTGGTCACGCCCGACCATGTGATTCGCACCAAAGGCTGGCCGCTGATTGTGACGCCGCCGATGGATGGCGGTTCTGACGCCTTCAGGGCAGCCGCCCGAGCGGCGGTGGCCGACTACACCGCCCGCTATCAAGCCTACTTCGAGCGCAACAACGCTGGCCGCACGCCCCCCAAAAAGCCGCTCGATCCCCTGCCGCGCGTGCTGTTGGTACCAGGCTTAGGCCTTTTTGGCGTTGGCAAGAGCGCCGCCGATGCCGCCATCGCCGCCGATCTCGCCGAATCGACGGTTACTACCATCACCGACGCCGAGGCCATTGGCCGCTTCGAATCGATTTCCGAATCCGACCTGTTCGAAATGGAATACTGGTCTCTGGAACAGGCCAAATTGGGCAACAGCGCGGAAAAGCCGTTGGCTCGACAGGTGGTTCTGATCACCGGCGGTGCCGGCACCATCGGCGCCGCCACCGGAGCCGCCTTCCTGCGCGAAGGTGCCGAGGTGGTGTTGGTCGATCGGGACGAAGCGGCGGTTACGGCTGCCGCCGAACGTCTGGGCAAACGGGTTTTGGCCGTTACCGCCGATCTGACCGATCCAGCTCAGGTGCGGGCGGCGTTTGATCGGGCCAGTGTCCGGTTCGGCGGTGTCGATATCGTGGTTTCAAACGCTGGAATCGCGCTTCAAGGCCGAATCGGTGATTTGTCGGACGCAGTGCTCCGCCAGAGCTTCGAGATCAACTTCTTTGCCCACCAAACCGTCGCACAAAACGCAGTGCGGGTGATGCGCCTCCAAGGAACCGGCGGGGTGCTGCTGTTCAACGTCTCCAAGCAAGCGGTCAATCCCGGCCCCGATTTTGGCGCTTACGGACTGCCCAAAGCCGCAACTTTGTTCCTGGTCCGCCAATACGCCCTGGACCATGGCGCAGAGGGAATCCGAGCCAACGCGGTTAATGCCGATCGGATTCGCGGCGGCATGTTGACCGCCGAGATGGTCGCGGCTCGGGCTCGGGCGCGCGGCCTGGACGAACACGGTTATTTGGCCGGAAATCTGCTGGGACGCGAGGTTACGGCGTTTGATGTGGCCCAAGCCTTCGTTCACCAAGCTTTGGCGCTCCGCACCACCGCCAGCGTCACCACCGTTGATGGCGGCAATATCGCCGCCGCCTTGCGGTAAGCCTCGGCCATGAAGACACCGCCTCCGATTGACCCAGCCCCGTCCAAATCCAACCCAGTGATGCGAGCGATTCTGACTGCGGCGATTTTTCTAACCCGCCTGCCTTTGCCGTCTCCCGGCCCCTTGGATCAGACCCTGTTCGGGCGCGCCATGGGCTGGTTCCCGTTGATCGGAGTTGGACTCGGCGCATTGGCCGGGATCACCTTCGGCCTGCTGGGTAGCGTTGGACTGCCGCCGCTACTGGCTGCCACCCTTGCCGTAACGCTCCTGGTGATGATCACCGGCGGTCTGCATGAAGACGGCTTGGCCGATACCGCCGATGGCTTTGGCGGCGGTCGCACCCGCGACCAGAAGCTTGAGATCATGCGGGACAGCCGGCTTGGCAGTTTCGGCGGGCTGGCGCTGGTGTTGAGCGTCGCGCTTCGGATTGCCGCGCTGGCGGCCTCGCCGACCACCTGGGCGGCCCTCAAGCTGTTGATGGTGGCCGGAGCCGTCTCCCGAGCCGCCATGGTTGCGGTCAGCCATTGGCTGCCCCCTGCGCGACGGGATGGCCTGTCGGCCAGCTTGGGGGGGCCGGCTCGGGGTGCAACGCTGCTGGCTTTGGTTTTTGCCCTTGGCGTTGCCATTCTCCTGTTGGGCTTCAAGGCCCTGCCAGTCTTAGCCGTCGCGGTCGGCATGACCCTTGCCGTCATGCGCCTAGCACAGCTTCAGATCGGCGGCCAGACCGGCGACGTCCTGGGTACCGTTCAACAGGTGGTCGAGATTACCGTGATGGTCCTAATGGTTGGGCTGAAATGAGCCTCGTAACCCGCTGGTGGTGGGTACGCCACGCTCCGGTGATCAACCATGGGGGCCGCATCTATGGCCGGTTGGATGTCGATTGCGACACCACCGACTCAGCTCCGTTTCTGGCCCTAGCCGCCGCATTGCCGTCCCATCCGGTCTGGCTGGCAACGCCTCTGCGGCGCACCCGCCAAACATTGGCGGCCATTCTGGCCGCTCGGGGCAACGAAAGCGTCACCCCCATCCTAGAACCCAACTTGATGGAGCAGGATTTCGGCGCTTGGCAAGGCCTAACCCATGCCGAAGTCAGCCAGCAACGCGGCGGCGAAGCCCATCGTTTCTGGATCAGCCCGGCCACTGAACGCCCCGAAGGCGGCGAGAGCTTTGCCGACGTGGCGGCGCGCGTGGCACCAACGGTCACCCGCCTGTCAGAGCAGTATGCCGGACAGGATGTGGTGGCGGTTGCCCACGGCGGCGTGATCCGTGCCGCCTTGGCCCAAGCCCTGGACCTGCCCCCCGAAATCGCTCTCCGTTTTTCGGTTTTCAACCTGTCCCTGACCCGCCTTGACCACATCGTCCCCGATGACGGCGGACCGGCGGTGTGGTCGGTGGTGTCGGTGAATGTTGGCTGTTAGCGGCGGGGTTGGTTACAGGTTCCGGGACTCCTTATGCCATCGAGCCTTGATGGTATCAGAGAGAAAAGCCGGCCTTCATCCCGCCGCTGCGCCCCCCATCTCCTCGAGAGTCCGGCATAACAGGGTAATATCCTGATCACGGGACAAGCGGTGATCGCCGTCTTTGATCAGAATCAATCGGACATCCCGCGTGGTCAGGCGCTCACCCAGGCGGGCGCTGGTGGTCCAGGGCACATCGCGATCCGCAAGGCCGTGGATCAGGCGCACCGGGCATTCCAGAGCAATCGGATCACGCAACAGCAAGTGACGGCGCCCCTCTTCGATCAGCGCCAACGTGACTGGATACGAGTCGGAACCGGCCTCTCCCCCTGCGTCAAGCTGGCCGCGCTCAAAGAGTGCCTGTCGCTGCCGATGGTCCAACGAACCCCAAATCAGGTCTTCGGTGAAATCAGGCGCTGCCGCAACCCCGACCAACCCGGCCACCCGTTCTGGCCGACTGAGGGCCACCAGCAGCATGATCCAGGCGCCCATGGAGGATCCCACCAAAATTTGCGGCCCGCTGGTCACGCGGTCGAACACCGCGCGGGCATCTTCGGCCCAAAGGCCGATGGTGCCATCGACGAAACGGCCACTGGAGCTGCCATGCCCCTGATAATCGAACCGCACAAAGCCGCGCCCTTGGGCCTTTGCCCAAGCCTCCAGCGCCAACGCCTTGGTTCCGGTCATATCCGACTGAAATCCACCACAGAAAATCACCCCTGGCCCGGCTCCCGCTGTGGCATGAAATGCTATGGTAGCTGCACCCACCGTCAAACTATGGTAAGCGGCGGATGAAGAACCCGAAGCGGCGGTCACCCATGGGGGCTGGTGCGATCCGGAACCGGCATGATCGGCCATAAGCGATTTCCCCTTGTCCGAGACCATCATGGAAACAGGCCAACAGCTTAACATCGAGCCGCAAGGATACAAGCCGGCGGTGAAGACCCTCTCGGCGAAGGCCGATGGCGAGGCGTGCGCTGGCGATGTGCCCAGCCCGAGCGGCCCTCTGCCGCCCCCTCCCTTGCCCGTGGTGCTCCAGGTGCTGCCCGGTTTGGTCACGGGCGGCGCCGAACGGGGCTGCATCGACGTGGCCGTGGCCCTGGCAAACGCCGGAGCCCGGACACTGGTTGCCTCCAGCGGCGGCCCGATGACGCGCGAACTGGACCGGGTGGGAATCGAGCACATTACACTGCCGCTCGCCAGCAAAAACCCCTGGGTGATCTACCGGAACGCCGCCCGGCTCGAGGCTTTGATCCGCCGTCACCGGGTCACTATCGTCCACGCCCGCAGCCGCGCCCCGGCCTGGAGTGCCTGGATGGCCGCCCAACGCACCGGCGCCCGGTTCATCACCACTTTCCACGCGCCCTATAATTTCAGCAGCCGCCTGAAGTTTCTCTACAACGCGGTCATGGCCAAGGGCGAACGAATCATCGCCATTTCAAGCTTCATCCGCGACCATATTCTGACCCATTACCCGGCAGCCCCGGAACAGGTGCGGCTGGTCCATCGCGGAATCGATCCTGCCATTTTCGGGCCCGACCGCGTCAATCAACCGCGCATGATCCAACTGGCCAAACAATGGCGACTGCCCGACGATCGGCTGGTGATCCTGCTGCCCGGACGCCTGACCCGCTGGAAAGGACAATTAGACCTGATCGACGCCGTCGCTAAACTGGGGCGTCGGGACGTCTGTTGCGTGCTGGTGGGCGGCGACCAAGGCCGTCACCGTTATCGGAGCGAGTTAGAACGCCGGATCGCCCATCATGATCTGGGCGGTATCGTCCATATCGTCGACCATTGTTCAGACATGGCCGCCGCCTACATGCTGGCGACGGTGGTGGTTTCGGCCTCGCGGGAACCGGAAGCCTTTGGGCGCGTGATCGTTGAGGCTCAGGCCATGGGCCGTCCGGTCATTGTCACCGACATCGGCGCGGTGCTGGAAACCGTGATTCCAGGCGTGACGGCGCTGGTGGTGCCACCCGCAGACCCCGAAGCCATGGCCCGCGCGCTTGATCAGGCCCTCAACATGACCCTAGAGGAACGAGCAACCCAGGCCAAGCAGGCCATGGCCCATGTCGCAGCCCATTTCAGCAAGGACCAGATGTGCCGGCAAACCCTGGAGATCTATCGGGAATTGGCCGCCAGCCCGCGCCCAGCGGTGATTCCCCCCTGATCCCGGCGCAGACGGGCGCGTCCGCGCGCCCCCTAGAGTTCACACTGGGGCTTCGCGCACATGGACGCGCGGGGCCGCCAGGATCATGGTCCTTCCACATAGTCAGCCGCGACAAACCCGGCAAAAGCCGACAACACATAAGCCGTCACCGAAAACATCACAAACACCAACGCATTGACTCCATGGCCGCTGTGCAGCATATGCAAGGTTTCAAGACTGAAGGCCGAATAGGTGGTCACACCACCGGCAAAGCCAATCATAAAGGACCGAGTCTCGGCAATCACGGCACGGGTGGATAAGCTGGCGGTAAAGCCGGCGATGAATGAGCCGATCGCGTTGACCAAAACTGTATCTAAAAGAATCGTCCCGTGGGCCTGCTTAAACAAAGGGTCCAAGGAAATCGCGTACCGAAACATACCGCCAAGGCCGGATCCGATGGCAAATAATAGGTATTCGATAATCATCGACCAACCTTCCTGATCGGCATTTACGGGCTCCGCTCTTTTATACCATCGAGCCTTGATCTTGACCCATCAAGGCCGCCCCCAGACGCCGGTATCCCCCTCACGGCCCCATGATCGCCGCCGTTCCGGCATAGCCGGCAGCCACCGCTGCCGTTCCTCCCAGAACCGAAACCAGGACATTCACCAAAGCCAACCCCCGGTCACCTTGACGCAACAACGTCATGGTTTCCAGGCTGAAGGATGACAATGCCGTGAAGCCACCGCACATCCCGGCCCCGAAGAACAGCCGAGCCTGCTCGGACAACAGACCGACGGGCACCGCCGCCATGACCCCGATGGCGAACGACCCCAGGACATTGATCAAAAGGGTGCTCCAGCGGATATCGACATCCAGGATCGCCAGATAGCCCTCAATGCCAGCCAACAGCCGCCGAAGCAATCCGCCAAGAGCACTCCCCAACCCCACCAGCAGCGCGCCTTCCATCTAGTCTTTCTCCGCAGGATCAGGACTCCGCCCCGCCCCCAGTGCCACCACCTTACCGGGATTCATCAGTCCCAGTGGGTCTAAAGCCTGTTTGATGGTCCGCATGACTTCGTAGGTTGGACGTCCGAATTCTTCGGTCAGAAATTGGAGTTTGCCATAACCGACGCCATATTCGCCGGTACAGGAGCCTCCCAGAGCGAGGGCACGACGCACCAATCGCCGATTGAGGCGCTGCACCTCCATCATCTCGGCGGCATCGGTGGGATTGACCACGAACACCAAATGAAAATTGCCATCCCCCACATGACCGATCATCGGTGCTGGAACTTGGCAGGTTCCAAGATCAACGACGGTTTCGGCGATACATTGGGCCAGCGCCGAAATCGGCACGCAAACGTCGGTGGGAAACCCTTTGGCCCCCGGTCTCAGCGCCAAAGCGGCGTCGTAGACTTGGCTTCGGGCGCGCCACAGCCGAGAGCGCTCTTCGGGCCGAACCGCCCATTGGAAATCGGCCCCATCGAAATCCTGGGCAATGGCCGCCGCCGCTTCGGCCTGCTCGACCACTCCGGCCTCGCTGCCGTGAAATTCCAGAAACAGGGTCGGCGTCTCGGCCAATGTCAGCTTTGAATGCCGATTCACCGCCGCCATGGCCAATCCGTCCAGAAGTTCCAACCGTGCCACCGGAATGCCGCACTGGATGATGGCAATCACGGCATTGACCGCTTCGGCGATGCTGGCAAACGGGCAGACCGCCACCGAAACCGCCTGGGGAATGCCGTGCAGGCGCAGGGTCATCTCGGTGATGATCCCGAGTGTGCCTTCCGAGCCGACGAACAGCCGGGTCAAATCATAGCCCGCCGCCGACTTACGCGCCCGCCCTCCGGTCCGAATCACTTGGCCGCTGGCCAGCACTACGGATAATCCCAGCACCGCCTCACGCATGGTGCCATAGCGCACCGCATTGGTGCCGCCGGCACGGGTGGCGGCCATGCCGCCCAATGTGGCATCGACGCCGGGATCAATGGGGAAAAACAAACCTGTGTCGCGGAGATGCTCGTTCAAACGCTTGCGGGTGACGCCGGCCTCAACGGTCGCATCCATATCCTCAACACTGATCCGGGCCACACGATCAAGCCCGGACAGATCGATGGAGAGACCACCACCCAGCGCCCCTACGCCGCCTTCCAGCGACGTCCCAGCCCCAAACGGAATCATCGGCACCCGATGTTGAGCACAGATGCCCACCGCCTCCGCCACCTCGGCGGTTGAGGTTGGAAAGACAACCCCGTTCGGCGGACGACACTGGTGATGGGACTCGTCCCGGCCATGCCGTTCGCGAACCACTGCGCCCACCGAAAACCGCTCGCCAAAGCGATCCGCCAGCCGACGGGCGGCGTCAACCCACCCTCCGGGAACCGGCGCCGCCTCGCGCCCCACCCTATCCCGCTGCTTGGACACGCTGGGGCTGATCATCGCCCTGGGGATCACGTAAAACGTAACCGCGCCCCCAGACCGTCTCGATGTAGTTCTCGCCGCTTGAGGCAACAGCCAGCTTCTTGCGTAGCTTGCACACGAACACATCAATAATTTTCAGCTCGGGCTCATCCATCCCACCATAGAGATGATTTAAGAACATCTCTTTGGTTAAAGTCGTGCCCTTGCGTAGCGACAGCAATTCCAGTATCCCGTACTCTTTTCCGGTTAAGTGCAAGGGATGATTGTCAATCTCAACAGTTCTCGTATCAAGATTGACCGCCAGCCGACCTGTTCGGATAATGCTGTCAGAGTGGCCTTTGCTGCGCCGAACGATAGCCTGGATGCGTGCCAGCAATTCGCGCTTGTCGAACGGCTTGGTCAGATAGTCGTCGGCGCCAACTCCGAGCCCTTTGATCTTGTGATCCAACTCGGTCAGACCCGACAAGATCAGAATCGGTGTGGCGACGCGGGCTGCCCGCAAGCGCCGCAGCACCTCGTAGCCGTCGATATCGGGCAGCATCAAATCCAGGATGATGATGTCGTAATCATACAGCTTGCCGATCTCCAGGCCATCTTCTCCCAGATCGGTGGAGTCGACGATATAGCCATCCGATTGCAGCATCAACTGGATGCTCTTGGCGACGGTTGAATCGTCTTCGACCAGCAGGACCCTCATGGCGACATCCCGATGTTGACCGCGCGAAAGCGGCGGCCCGATGTTGGCGGCCCGACAGTAGCGGCCCGATAGTGATAGCCTGTGTTGAAAGCCCAACCCTCGCAGCCCAACCGGCTCCGAAGCCGAAGCTCCCGGCGTCCTGGTCTGAAAGAGGCCGGTGCCCCCGTCATCAAACCCACTCAAGCCGCCCCATTAACGATAAATTCCACACGCCCCCAAAATCAAGGAAACTTCATCTCCCGTTAAAGAGTTTCTCGGCGCATAATGAAAGCGGTCGATCGGATGGCTGAATGACTCTGTTTTCGGCCCCCTTAGACTCTCCCTCCCCCATTGGCGAGACCGCTCGTGTCACTAGCCCTTGAACAGTTTATCCGACAGGTGGCGCGGATGCCGGAAAGCCGGCGCTATGGCCGCGTGACCGGCGTGCAGGGATTGCTGGTGGAAGTCGCCGGCATTGAGAAGCATTTGTCGGTGGGAGGGCGCTGTGTCGTCCTGGCCCGAGGCGGGCGGCGGGTGCCCTGCGAAGCGGTTGGGTTCCGTCAAGGGCGCGCCCTGTTGATGCCACTGGGAACGCTGGAAGGCATCGGGCTCGGCTGCGAGGCCGAGTTGTCGGAGGACTTGGCCTCGGTGTTTCCTTCCCAGCATTGGCTGGGCCGAGTGGTCAATGCGCTGGGAGAGCCGGTGGACGGCGGCGGCCCACTTCTGGCCGGTTCGGTGCCGGTCCCGGTGCGCAACGCTCCCCCTCCCGCCCACACCCGCCAACGAGTCGGCAAGAAAATTGAATTGGGCGTGCGCGCCATCAACACCTTCCTGACCTGCTGCCGGGGTCAACGCATGGGCATCTTTGCGGGCTCGGGCGTCGGCAAGTCCTCGCTGATGTCAATGTTGGCGCGATTCTCCTCGCCCGAGGTCGCAGTGATCGGCCTGGTTGGTGAACGGGGCCGCGAAGTTCAGGAATTTATTGAGGATGATCTGGGCGCCGAAGGATTAGCCAAAAGTGTGGTGGTGGTGGCCACGTCGGACGAACCGCCCTTGATGCGCCGTCAAGCCGCCTATATGACGTTGGCGGTAGCCGAGTATTTTCGCGATCAAGGCCGGGATGTGCTGTGCATGATCGACAGTATTACCCGTTTCGCCATGGCTCAACGCGAAATCGGCCTTTCGGCAGGGGAGCCGCCCACCACCAAAGGCTACCCGCCCACCGTCTTTGCCGAGCTGCCCCGCTTGTTAGAACGGGCCGGGCCAGGGCCGGTCGGATCCGGCTCCATCACCGGCTTATTTACGGTTCTGGTGGAAGGGGACGATCACAACGAGCCAATCTCGGACGCCGTTCGCGGCATTCTGGATGGCCATGTGGTTTTAGAGCGCACCATTGGCGAACGAGGCCGCTATCCTGCGATCAATATCCTGCGAAGCGTCTCGCGAACCATGCCCGGCTGCAACTCGCCCCAAGAGAATGAGCTGGTTACGCATGCCCGCCGTTTATTGGCCGCCTATGATAATATGGCCGAGATGATCCGCTTGGGCGCGTATCGGCGCGGCAGTGATCCCACCGTGGACGAGGCGATTCACTATCAGCCAGCCCTCGAAACCTTTCTCAAGCAAGGCAAGAAGGAACGGACCAGCTTGGCCGATGGCTATGCTGAGTTGGCCAAAATTCTTGGTCGGCCCGCCCCATGACCGATCTGCGCGGCCTGATCCGACTCTATCGCTTGGAACTGGACGAGAAACAGCGAGTGCTGGCCGGATTGTACAATCGGGAAGACCAGTTGCGCACCGACGCCGCTCGGCTGGAGGACGAGATCAAGGCCGAACAGCAAACCGCCCAGGCCAATTTTGAGGTCTCGTTCGGCTATGCCCGCTTTGCCCAAGCGGCCCTAAACCGTCGCACCCAAATCGCCCGCGCCATTTCCCATGTTCAAAGCGAAGTCGCAGCGGCCACCGAAGAGTTGGCCGAAGCCTTCCAGGAACTCAAACGTTATGAGTTAGCCCAGGAAGAACGAGAGCGGCAGGAAAAGCAGAAACAACGACACAAGGAAAATGAATTGCTTGATGAAACCGCCGCCATCGGCTTTCGTCGCCGACAGCAGGAAGAAGAAAGCGGTGAACGATAAAGATAAGGGCTCGCCGATATAGCTCGGCTCTTTGCGGGTATGGGCAGAGCCTACGAACACTCTGCCCTTCCCGAACGGAATTACGCGATCCGGCAAGCCTCTTCAAACGCCAAACGCGGATTGCGAGGGTGTGGAACCGACGCATCGGGATAGCCGAGATTCACCAGGATATTCGACCGCACCCGCCCATCGGTGAAGAAGGCTTCATCCACCTGCTTTGGATCAAAGCCGGACATCGGGCCGGGCACCAGCCCAAGTAACCGCGCCGCCAGGATGAAATATCCGGCTTGAAGCGTCGCATTCCGAAACGCAAAAACCTCGGCTCCGGCGGGGTTACTGGCAAACAAGGCCGGAACATTGACTTGGGGAAAGAGACGCGGCAAATGCTCTAGAAACTCGGAATCGGTCCCGAGCACTGCCGTAACTGGCGCCTTCCGGGTCTTGTCGACATTACCGGGAGACAAGGCTGGCAAAAGGCGCTCCTTGGCCTCGGCTGTGGTGACAAACACAACACGCAACGGGCTGGCGTTGAACGCGGTCGGTGCCAACCGAACCATCGTCCATAACTGCCGAAGCGTTTCCTCCGACACCGCCTGATCCGAAAAGCCGGTCGCAGTCCGGGCCGCGAAAAACAACCGCTCGCTGGCCCAAGCGAGGCTCCCCTCGCCGTCGGCTTCTCCCTGATGGTGGTGATCGCACATGGCCTCTTCTCCCGTGGTCGTGATGAACGCCGCCAAAATAATGCCGCCCTAAGCCTCAAAGCCAGCCAAGCTGCTGCATCCCTCACCCGCCGCATCCCTCACCCGCCGTTGATGATCCCACGCCGTTGCAAAAAGCGCCAAATATCGGCATAGGCAAACCATGTCATAGCCACATTGCCACCGACCGTAGCGCCTTTTCCAGTTGGACTATGGCGATTAACAGCATCGGGAAGGTGCGTTTTGGTCCATTCCAGCACATCGAAGGCATGAAGAGCCCCAGGGTAAACCCGCAGATCAATATGCTCTGGATCGCGTTGGGCGAGCTTGCGGCAGGGTTCGGCGGGCGTCCAGTCGTCGGCATCGCCCACCAGAATCAAAGCTGGCGCCAGATACTCTGCCGTTTGCCGCCTGACATAAGAGCAATCCGGGTAAAGCCCAACCGCCGCCGCAAAACGCGGAGTATCCGCCGGACGCGGCCCAACCCGCAGCGCCGTGACGACATCAAGGGCGACTCCGCCACCATGGGAGAACCCCATGGCCACGATCCGATCGGGCCGCACAAACGGCTGATCCGCTAGGTAATCGAGCGCAGCATAGGCATCAACAGCGCGCATGCTGGACGTCACCTGCCCGCCTCGGGTGCAAATCTGAGCGATACCGCGTGGCCGCAGACTATCAACCGCCAATGTCGCAAAGCCAAGATTGGTGAAATAAGCCCGCCACAGAACTTCATTGCTGCGCATCCCGCCGCAGCCATGTAACAGCACCACACCAGGAAAGGGCCCTGGACCGGGCGGGCGGCTGAGATAGCCCACCAATTCAGGGTGACTGGCGGTTGCCGGCAAATGCACAACCTCACTACCCGCTGCGACATGCAGGCCAGACGGCGCCTCGTCATGTGGCCGAGTGACCGACAATCCCCAGATTGGGCCAACAAGCAAGGATTCGGACATCCACATGGGAAACCTCCAAAACTCAGGCGAATGAGACGAGCATCTTCAAGACTTTCACCCCCTTCAATAGCCGCCTTTACATCTTAACCAAGCGCCATGAAGTCACCATTCCTGGTGAAAAATCTCGCAAGAACAGAGAACAAGCTGGCTTCATTACCCGATTTTTCTCAACAGGCTGAAGCAGCCTATGCTAGTACTCAGGCATTCGATAATATACAGATACTATTATCTCCTGACCCTTGCCAGCTTCCAGGCTACAGCAAACGACCCTACGCTCCACCATTCAGTAAATAGGAGTGAGAGAGGCTATAGGCCATGGGCCAGCCCTTATATATATTGCTGAAGCAAGGCCGTCAACCTGAAATGCTGCACATGCGAGATGGACTTTTATGTCTCATCACTCGCATTTTTGGCAAGAAACGTCATTAATAAAGGATTAAAGAGGGTCTGAAAAGTCGTTCGTAAAATTATGACTTTTTCATGTCTGGATTGGGAACGCGGCGCCTTCGCCGTTCCAGAGCCGATGGCTGCGACGGTGGGCGGTTAGCAAGGCGACAGACCCGTGGTCTGCCCGAGCGCCAGAGCCCCGATGGGGTCAGTCTCATCGGGGCCTGGCACGAGGCCCCAGAGCACCACAAGAATCAGTATTGATCACCTAGCACAAGATATCGGCCATGTGATCGGCTAACTCTTCAATCGCTTTTGGTGTATAATCTGAAATGGCATCAATGGTGATATAAACATCGCCATATGAAATAGCCACTTCGGATCGATAGCGGGTCGCCATGGTTCGCATCCGCCTGTTTGATAACAGGCAGACCACATGGACCTTGGTGATTCCTTGGTTTCGGAGGAAGATTAAGGCGCGCGACATCAAATTGCTGCCAATTCGACTGTTCTGGAATTGGCGTTCGACGCTAAAGGCTAACTCGGCATTGGTCGGCGACGGTGCGGAGTCATAGCGGATTTCGGCGGCTCCCCGCAAAAGAGCATCTTGAAAATAGCCGATAACCTTGGTGCAATGCCAATCGATACTGGTACAATAACGCTGGATTGTGCTTTCCGAGACATGCGCGGCAAAACGAGCCGTGCGCGAATCTTCGTCCAATCGAAGAAGATGATCTCGATACTGTGAGACTTCTCGGCGGAATAACGGGCGGTAGCTCTTCATGGTCCGGTCCCCCCCGCAGCGAACTCTTGGGTCTCCACCCCGGCTTAACACACCGGGGGGGAGACCAAAAGCTCTCCGTTCGATATCAAACGGCCAGTTTCACCATCCCCCTTAGTCTTTCATGCTGCCGGTGGCGGTGAAACGGGTATGCCACGAGAACGCTTCTTCCAGCACATGCGGGGTATGGCCGCTGCGCTTACCGGCTTCCCGAATGTAGTCCTGCATCAATTCGCGATAGGACGGATGGACGCAATTTTGGGAGATCAGCACCGCACGCTCACGCGGAGCCAAACCGCGCAAATCGGCCAAGCCGCATTCCGTAACCAGAATATCAACGTCATGCTCGTTATGGTCAACGTGGCTGACCATCGGCACGATGCTGGAGATTTTGCCGTCCTTCGCCAACGACTTGGTCACGAAGACCGACATATAAGCGTTACGGGCAAAATCGCCCGAACCGCCGATGCCGTTCATCATGTGGGTGCCTTGAACGTGGGTCGAATTGACGTTGCCGTAAATATCGGCTTCCAGCGCGGTGTTGATCCCGATCACACCTAAACGCCGGATGACTTCAGGATGATTGCTGATTTCCTGCGGACGCAGCAACAACCGGCTCTTATAGCGGTTGATATCCTGCAAAACATGTTCGTGCCGGGAGGTTGACAGGGTCATCGCCGAACCGGAGGCGAAGTCCAACTTGCCCGCATCGAACAAATCGAAGGTCGAATCCTGGAGCACCTCGGAGTACATCTTGAGGCTGTGGAACGGCGAATCAATCAGCCCGTGCATCACCGAGTTCGCGATGGTCCCGATACCAGCCTGAAGCGGGCTCAGGGTATTGGTGAGGCGACCTTTGGAAACCTCATACTTCAACAGCTCGGTCAAATGACCAGCAATGGCGCGGGTTTCTCCATCGGGCGGCTGAATGGTCGAACAGCTGTCGGCCTTCTGCGTCACCACGATCGCCTTGATCCGCGACGGATCGATCGGGATGTAAGGAACACCGACCCGCGCGTCCGGGGACATCACTGGAATCGGCGTCCGATAGGGACGACGCGTCGGAATATAGACGTCGTGCATACCTTCGAGAGCCGGCGGCTGAGTCAGGTTCAGCTCGATGATCAACTGCTCGGCCAAAATGGCGAAGGTTGCCGAATTTCCAATCGAGGTGGTCGGAATCAAGCCGCCGTCTTCGGTGATGCCGCACACCTCGATCACCGCGACGTCAACCGGCCCCATCTGCCGGCTGCGCAGCATCTCCACGGTCTCGGACAGATGCTGGTCAATAAACATCACTTCGCCGCGATTGATCGCAGCGCGCAGGGTGGGGTCACCCTGGAACGGCAGACGGCGCGACAGCGCCTTGGCTTCGGTCAGCATCCGGTCAATGTCGCTGCCCAGCGAAGCGCCGGTCATCAGCGTGATCTTGAACGGCTCCCGTCGAGCCCTTTCCGCCAACGCCAGCGGAACCACTTTGGCTTCACCGGCTCGGGTGAAACCGCTCATGCCGACAATCATACCGTCTTTGATCAGCGATGCCGCGACTTCGGCATCGACAATTTTATTCCACAAAGACTTCATCCGGATGCGATCGCGATACATAGAACCTCCCTAAGGTTGATCGACTTCTTACAACAACGGAATCTTCGCCAGAATGAAGAGTGCTATACCGGCAAACGTTCCCAAGGCATAACTTGCGCCGCTTAAAATTCCAACCTGCACGCTGATAGACTAAGCCTGACACAACGTCAATACAGATATGCAGAGAAGAGTAGGCGCCCAATTATGGCAAAATTAAGATTGACTCAAGCTCAGAACAAAAACCCCCGATAGTGGGCGCAATCGCTTCACCCCCTCAACAATAACAAGCATTAAAAACAATCAATGGCCCCCAGCCCTACAAGCAAGCCCCCTCCCCTACCCGACTTCAAGCATAAGACTTCGGATAAGGGAGCGGGAATTACGGGGACTCGACGTTAGGCCGTAGCTATTCCAACAATCCCCCCCAACCGCGCATACTGCCGGTGGCGGTGAAGCGGGTGTGCCAGGAGAACGCCTCTTCCAGCACATGCGGCGTGTGGCCGCTGCGCTTGTTTGCTTCCCGGATATAATCGCGCATCAACTCGCGATAGCTGGGATGAACGCAATTTTCAGTGATCAAGACCGCACGTTCACGGGGGGCCAGGCCGCGCAAATCGGCCAAGCCACACTCGGTGACCATGATATCAACGTCATGTTCGGTGTGATCCACATGGGTCACCATCGGCACGATGCTGGAAATGGCACCACTGATCGCCAAAGACTTGGTGACAAAAACCGACATATAGGCATTACGGGCAAAATCGCCCGAACCACCGATGCCGTTCATCATCTGGCTGCCCTGGACATGGGTCGAATTGATATTGCCGTAAATATCGGCTTCCAGAGCGGTGTTGATTCCGATCACCCCAAGGCGCCGGATAACTTCAGGATGATTACTGATTTCTTGAGGCCGCAGAATAACCCGGTTCTTGTAACGGCTAATATCCTTTAAAACATTCTCGTGACGACCCGTCGATAGGGTCATCGAAGACCCCGAGGCAAAATCCAATTTCTCAGCATCGAACAGATCGAAGGTCGAATCCTGAAGAACTTCAGAATACATCTTAAGGTTATGGAACGGTGAATCAATCAAACCATGCAGCACCGAATTTGCGATGGTGCCGATGCCGGCCTGAAGCGGTGCCAACGTATTGGTCAGTCGTCCCTTGGAGATTTCGTACTTGAACAGCTCTGTCAAATGACCGGCGATGGCGCGGGTTTCATCATCGGGCGGCAGCACCGTTGAAGATCGATCCGCCTTGTGCGTAATGACGATGGCCTTAATGCGCGACGGATCAATCGGAATATAGGGCAGGCCCACTCTGGAATCCGGCGACATAACCGGAATTGGGGTTCGATGCGGACGGCGTGTGGGAATATAGACGTCGTGCATGCCTTCCAAGACAGTCGGCTGCGTCATATTCAGTTCAACGATCAATTTCTCGGCTAAAATCGCAAAGGTCGCCGAGTTACCGATCGATGTTGTGGGAATCAGGCCGCCATCTTCGGTAATGCCAACGACTTCGATCACCGCAACGTCAATCGGCCCCATCTGCCGACTGCGCAGCAGCTCCACCGTTTCGGAAAGATGCTGATCGATAAACATGACTTCGCCGCGATTGATTGCGGCGCGCAGCGTCGGATCCCCTTGGAACGGTAGGCGTCGTGACAGCGCCTTGGCCTCGGTTAGCATCCGGTCGACGTCGCTGCCCAATGAAGCGCCCGTCATCAAAGTGATCTTAAGCGGTTCCCGTTTGGCCCGTTCAGCCAGCGCAAGCGGGACGACCTTCGCCTCACCGGCTGGGGTAAATCCGCTCATCCCTACGATCATGCCGTCTTTAATCAGCGCAGCCGCCTCTTCGGCCTCGACGACTTTGTTCCATAGAGATTTCATCCGGATGCGATCACGATACATGGGGCCTCCCTAAAACCGACGATCTTTGTCTATATTGCATCACATCACCCGCGCGACAGCGAGCATGGGCCAATGAGTGCCAAGGCTGCCGATACGCCGCAAGCATTTGCCTCGCCGCCCAAGCATACCAGCCAAGCCGGCATTTACAACAAGCCTGATCGACGAAAACGTAAGGGTAGGATTGTGGCAACATTATGGAGAACGCCGCCATCAATCGAGAACAGTAAGGTTATGCTCTGGCCGCTAACACCGGGGGTTCGTTGGTTTGGGCATCGCGATCGGTCAGAGCAATGGGATAATCACCCGTAAAGCAGGCATCGCAGAATTGAGGTGCGGCACTGTCACGCCCCTCGACCTGCCCCATCGCCCGATAGAGCCCATCAATCGACAGAAAGGCGAGGCTATCGGCTCCAATATACTCGGCCATCTCTTCGATGGTCATGTTATGCGCCAACAACTTTCCCTCTTCGGGGGTATCGATCCCATAGAAGCAAGAATGACTGGTCGGAGGGCTAGAAATTCTCATATGCACCTCGGAGGCTCCAGCCCCCCGGACCATCTCGACGATCTTCTTAGAGGTTGTCCCACGCACAATCGAATCGTCGATCAATACCACCCGCTTACCCTCAATAATACTGCGGTTGGCATTGTGTTTCAACTTAACGCCCAAGTGACGAATGGAATCGCTGGGCTCAATGAAGGTTCGGCCAATGTAATGGTTCCTGATGATCCCCAGTTCAAACGGGACGCCGCTGGCGGCGGCATAACCAAGTGCTGCCGGAACGCCACTGTCAGGCACCGGCACCACCAAGTCAGCGGCAACAGCACTCTCGCGCGCCAGTTCCCGGCCAATTCTTTGGCGAACGCTGTAGACTGAATGCCCTTCCATGATACTATCGGGACGGGCAAAGTAAATATATTCAAAAATACAGAAACGGTGGGGTCTGGGTTGAAATGGCCGCAGGCTATGAACCCCGGAACTGTCCAACACCAACATTTCGCCGGGTTCAACATCACGAATCACTTCGGCTCCGATGATGTCCAGAGCACAAGTCTCGCTGGCCAAAACATAGGTCGCGGGTGAACCCTCGATCCGTCCCAACACCAAAGGCCGCACACCCAACGGATCCCGAACGCCAATCACCGTATCCGGCGTCAACGCCACCAGTGAAAACGCGCCCTCCACTTGGCGCAGAGCCTCGACCATTCGGTCAATCACCGAACCACCGCGCGCGGTGGCCATCAGGTGAACAATCACTTCGGTATCGGTGGTGGACTGGAACAAACAGCCCCGCCGCACCAACTGCCGACGCAACATCAACGCGTTGGTCAGGTTGCCGTTGTGAGCCAGAGCAAAACCGCCGCATTCCAATTCGACGAACAGCGGTTGAACATTGCGCATGACCGTCACGCCACTGGTGGCATAGCGGACATGGCCAATGCCGGCTCGGCCCTTCAGCCGATCAATCACCTCGTGCTTGGAAAAATGTTCGCTGACATGGCCAAGCCCATGGTGGGGATGGAACTGCTCGCCATCAAAGGTGACGATGCCGGCGCATTCTTGGCCTCGATGTTGCAGGGCGTGCAGCCCCAGCGCCGTGACGGCGGCGGCCTGGCTGTGACCGAATACGCCAAACACGCCACATTCCTCGCGCAACTTGTCGTCGTCGAAGGGGTCGGTGGTGAACATAGGACAAGACCTCGATAGCGGAGCGGGCGGACATCTCTTATCAAAAGAGATGGCGTGTTCTGGCTCAGTTGGTATTGGTCGTGGGGCCGGTGCTGTTCTTGATCAGCCGATCAAAGTCGCTGCGATCCTGCTTTTGATAGCCAGCATCGGCGGGTGGGGGAGCCGCCTGGGGCGTGGCCTCGGGCTTGGGCATGGTCAAACGCCGCAGCGCCTCGGCATCCTGAAGCCGCTGAAGGGCCATATCCTTGGCGGCGTCGGCCTGGGCGGCAGCATCGGTTCGCATTTGACTGGGGACCATGGACTGAAGATAGGCCGCGCCGCTCTCGGCCAAGGGGCGGGTCCGAGCCGCCTGCAACCAATCAGGCCGGTCCTTGGGATCAGGAATCAGCCATGACACCACCATCCAGGCCAGCGTCACCAGCACGAGGCCGCGCGCCACACCGAACACGAGGCCAAGCGAGCGGTCCACCGCGCTGAGGGCCGAATCATGCACGCCTTTGGAGATTTCGTGAGCCAGCACCGACAGGATCACCAGCGCCAGCACGAACACCCCGGCAATGGTCATGCCATCAGCCAACCGCGATGGCTCCACATGCGCCCGCATGTAGGGGTCGAGATAGGGGCGGATCGCCAGGGTTACGAACACGGCACCCACCCAGGCCGCCACCGAGAGCACCTCGCTGACCAGGCCACGCACCAGGGCCAGCACGGCGGAAAGGGCGATCACCACGACGACGCCCAAGTCAACCAAGTTCAACGGACGTTCTCCCCAAGAAAGAGCTTAGGCGGCGGGACGCGCCACGCTGGACATAACTTCGACGAAACAATCACGCTGCGACTCACGATGGCGTGCAGGCGGGCATGACGCGCCCCACCCCCAAGGCGCCCCAAAGGGCGTGGACCTCACGCCACCAGCGGGAGGGGCCGTTCTCGAGCACCCCAAGCCGCCGGCCAACCCTGTTGCGCCACGCGTCATTCATGGCCCTATCATGGGACGATGCGCCCGGCGGGTCAATATGGTCATCCTTTTTCCCCGATGCTCCAGCTCCCCGGCTTATCCTTTCCCGACCAACCGACCCGGCTGCCGGGTCGGTTGATCCTGAAGCAACGGCAGCAAATGGCCGACCTCGGCAAATTCCAAAATCCGGATGGCATCCTCTCCCCGCCGCCCTCGAGCCCGAGGCGGAACCAGGGCGCTGGCAAAGCCCAATTTGGCGGCTTCCTTTAACCGCAACTCGGTCTGACTCACCGCGCGCACTTCGCCAGCCAAACCAATCTCGCCGAACACCACCGCATCGGGCGGAACGGGAACCCCGGTCAGGGACGAAATCAACGCCGCTGCCACCGCCAAATCAGCAGCGGGCTCGTTGATCCGTAATCCTCCCGCGACATTCAGATAGACGTCATTAGCGCCCACCGAAACGCCGCACCGCGCCTCCAACACCGCCAACACCATGGCCAACCGACTGCTGTCCCAACCAACCACAGCCCGTCGTGGAGTACCCAACGGCGATGGCGCAACCAATGCTTGTATCTCCACCAACAAAGGGCGGGTTCCCTCGATTCCGGCGAACACGGCGGCGCCCGAAACATCTCCTCGTCGTTCGGCCAGAAACAGCGCCGACGGGTTCGGCACTTCGGACAGGCCGCGATCGGTCATCTCGAACACGCCGATCTCGTCGGTGGCGCCGAAGCGGTTCTTGACCGCCCGCAAAATGCGAAACTGGTGGCCGCGTTCCCCTTCGAAATAGAGCACGGTGTCAACCATATGCTCCAGAACCCGTGGCCCGGCGATCGCCCCTTCCTTGGTGACGTGGCCAACCAGCAACATCACGGTGCCCCGACGTTTAGCCACACGAATCAGCTCTTGGGCGCTGGCCCGCACCTGCGCCACCGTGCCCGGCGCACTATCCAGAGTATCCATCACCATGGTCTGGATGGAATCAATCACGCAAAAATCTGGGCCACCCGGCGCATCCAAAGCGGCCACGATATCGGCGACATTGGTCGCAGCGGCGAGTTGAACCGGAGCCGCTGCCGTCCCCAATCGGGTTGCGCGCATGCGGACCTGATCGATGGCCTCTTCGCCTGAGATGTAGGCGCAACGATAGTCGGCAGCGAGTCGGCACATGACCTGAAGCAACAGGGTCGACTTGCCAATCCCCGGATCACCGCCAATCAGCACCACCGAACCCCGAACCAAGCCGCCCCCGGCCACTCGATCAAATTCGGCAATGCCGGTCACCCGACGAGGAGCAACCTCGGGATTTCCCGAAAGATCGGAAAACTCCACCCGCCGTGCGCCCGTTCGAGCACCGCGACCGGCGCCGACCTCGCGCACCACCTCCTCGACCAGAGTATTCCACTCGCCGCACGCATCACATTTGCCGCCCCATTTCGAAAACGCGGCGCCGCAGGCTTGGCAGACATAGCGACTGGAGGATCGGGCCAAAATATGCCGGAGGGTTCGTTGAAGGGATGAGGGCCGGAGCGGACCTTACCACGGTCGTCAAGCCGATGGTATGGGATCATACCGGCGAGCCCTGATACTGACACATCGCCGGTATCGGGCCGCGACGGCGGCCCCGCGCGCCCATGCGCGCGAAGCCAAGGGCGCGGATGCGCCCGCCCGGCGTCTGAGGGCAGCCTTGATGA